>ERZ1090868.609-NODE-609-length-19886-cov-5.173567_pt1 | contig 19886 bp, 9 predicted proteins | sample MGYA00478475_ERZ1090868 | MGnify/ENA primary metagenome ERZ1090868 (study PRJEB33644, sample SAMEA5815747) | chicken gut metagenome | biome: Chicken; feature: Gastrointestinal Tract; material: Caecum | place: Ireland | collected 2019-01-01 | study: A study of the...
TATTTATATATTCAAGAATCTTATGATGACGAAATGATGGAGGATGATTGAATCTATTGAACAATATAACAATAAACATCCACCGGCTGAGCCGGTGGTTTTTCATTTTCGGGCAGTTAGCCCTAATACTACCAGCGGCGCACAAGCCGCGCTTGTGACGGCCCGGCGGTTGGTCGGTGCTGTTTGCTACCCGCAAAACGGGCCTTTCCCGGACTTGACTTTCTTCCCATAACTTCGCTCCATGTCCTTGATTCTCCCTTTTTTTTCCTTTTCTGTTTCTTTTTCTTTCTTTTTTGCCTTTTCTGCTCTTCTTTGTTCATCGGCAAAACATCTCTTAAATCCCCGGACTATCCGCGGGTTTTCTTTATACAAAAAGCTCCGCTTTGCAAAGCGGAGCTTTCATTTTTCAGATCTGCCAGCCATTCAGCCAGAGCCATAGAAGAAATATGGTCAGGCCGAATCCGAACAGCATGGCAAGGAAGCGCGGCAGATATGCAAGATATCCCGCGCGGATCATGGCGCGACGCTCCTTGCGCGTCGGCTTATCCTCTTCCTTGACCTCTTTCCCGCTGTCGGGACGGTACCACGGCAGGCCTTCCACGTTCATGTTGGCAACCGTTCTGCCGTCGTCCCATTCGGGAAGCTGTTTTTTACGTTTCATCAGGTGTCTCCTGCGGATACAGGTGGCAGGCGCACAGATGTCCGTTCCCGTAATCGATGAACTTGGGCGCGACCTCTTTGCAGATATCCATACAGCGCGAGCAGCGCGTGTGGAACTTGCAGCCTTTGGGCGGATTTGCGGGGCTGGGAATATCGCCCTGCAGAATGATGCGCTTGATCTGATAGTGCGGATCAGGCACGGGCACGGCGGAAAAGAGCGCCTGCGTGTAAGGGTGCATGGGGTTAGCGAAGATGTCCTTCTTGTCCCCCATTTCCACAAAATTTCCGAGATACATGACGCCCACCCTGTCCGAGATGTGCTGCACGACGGACAGGTAGTGCGAAATGAACATATACGTCAGCTTGAGGTTCTCCTGCAGCTCTTTCAGCAGATTGACGATCTGCGCCTGAATGGAGACGTCAAGCGCGGAGACGGGCTCGTCGCAGACCACAAACTTGGGATTGAGCGCAAGGGCGCGCGCGATGCAGATACGCTGTCTCTGTCCGCCCGAAAATTCATGCGGATAGCGGTCGAAATAGAAATCCTGCAATCCGCACTTGCGCATGACGGAAATGACGTAATCGCGGTATTCCGAGCGGGGCACGATGCCATGCACCTTGACGGCCTCGCCGATGATCTCGCCGACGGGCATACGGGGCGGAAGGCTGCTGTACGGATCCTGGAAGACGATCTGCATCTGCGGACGCAGCGCACGCATCTCCTTCCCCTTGATCGTCGTGATATCCTTCCCCTCGAAATAGACCTTTCCCGCCGTGATCTCATGCAGGCGGAGGATGCTCCGCCCCATTGTGGACTTGCCGCAGCCCGATTCGCCGACGATCCCCAGCGTCTTGCCATAGGGCACATCGAAGGATACGCCGTCGACCGCCCGGGTATACGTCTTTTTATACTGAAGTCTGCGCCTCGTCTCCATGAGCGGCGCGCCGTTCTCATCGACGGGGGGTTCTCCCCCCTCTTCCGCCTTGACGGGCACCTGCTCGGAGACGAGCTTCCACTCCTTGCGGATCAGGAAATGTTTTTTCAGATCCCTGACTTCGAGGATATTCTTCGGGTCATGAACGAACTCCTCTTCTTCGGGCATTTCATGCTTTTCGTTCATGCATTCCCCTCCTTCTTCTCATGGGCGCGGTAGCACGCCACAAAGTGCGTGGGCGAGACCTGCACGAGGGGCGGATACTTTCCGTCGCATTCCTTGATGCAGTCGTCGCAGCGGTCCTTGAAATAGCAGTATTCGGGCATATCGATGGGATTGGGAACCTGCCCGTGAATGCTGTAGAGCGTGTCCACATCGCGGTTGATGACGGGCTTGCTCTTCTGAAGACCGATCGTGTAGGGATGCATGGGACGGTCAAAGATGTCCTCGACCGTACCTTTTTCAATGATACGTCCCGCGTACATGACGACGACATAGTCCGCCATGCCCGCGATCACGCCCAGATCGTGCGTGATGAGCATGATCGAACCGTTGATCTTGTCCTTGATCTCCTTGAGGAGGTCGAGCACCTGCGCCTGAATGGTGACGTCGAGCGCCGTGGTCGGCTCATCTGCGATGATGAGCTTGGGGTTGCAGGCGAGCGCCATGGCGATCATCACGCGCTGACGCATACCGCCCGAGAGCTCGTGCGGGTAGCACTTGTACACATTTTCGGGCATTGCGATGCCGACGAGTTTGAGCATCTCGATGGAGCGCGTCTTGGCAAGCTCCTTGTCCGCACCCGGCGTATGCAGCAGAACGACTTCGTCGAGCTGATTGCCGATCGTGAACAGCGGGTTGAGGCTGGTCATCGGCTCCTGGAAGATCATCGAGATCTCCTTGCCGCGGATGCGCTGCATGGCGCTTGTGGGCATCTTGGCGATGTCGTAGACCTTGTCCACCGTCTCAAATGCGGGGAAGCCGTTGCCGTCCTTTGCCTGCACGGGGCGCAGAAGAGGCGTCCCATCCTTGCCGAACAGAGGTTTGCCCTTTTTGTCGAGCGCAGGCTCCGTTTTCACGACCTGGCCGGCGCCCTCCACAACGAACTCTTCGCCGAGCGGGCGCAGTACGGGGAGCTCGTTTTTATCGAGCACGGGCCTGCCCTTTTTGTCGAGCACGGGTTCCGTTTTCTGTGCCGTTGCCCCCGCTTCTTCATACACCCAGACGGGAATGTGCTTTCCGTCTTCGCCGCGCTTGTAGTCCTGCGTGGCAAAGCGGATGGAGCCGCCCACGATCTGGCCCTGCGGCGCCTGCACAAGCTGCATGACGGAGAGCGACGTGACCGATTTTCCGCAGCCCGATTCGCCGACGACGCCGACGACGGAGCTTTTGGGTACTTCAAACGACACACCGTCCACAGACTTTGCGACCCCCGCGTCCGTAAAGAAGTAGGTGCGCAGATCCTCGATTTCAAGAATATTCGCCGGGTCCTTCATTTCGGAGATATACTCCGATTCATCGACATGGCGGCGCTTTTTCTTTTCGTACTCGCGCGTGGTCTTGAAGTTCTCACGCGCGATGCGGCGGGCCTCCTTGCCGGAGATATAGTGCGGGTCGTTCTTGTGCGTGACCCGCTCATACCATTCCTTCACGCGGACGGTAAATTTTTTCTTCTCTCTTTGTTCTTCCGCCATAGCCTACCTCTTCATCTTGGGATCGAGTGCGTCCCGCAGACCGTCGCCGATAAAGTTGAACGCAAGCACGGCAAGCACGATAAGGATACCTGCAGGCAGCCACTCCATCGTGTAATATTGCAGGATCTCGGTGTTCTGCGTCGCGCGCTGCACCATCTGCCCCCACGACGCCATGGAGATGGGCACGCCAAGCCCCAAAAAGCTCAATGACGCCTCGTAGAGAATGATCGAACCGAGACCCAGCGTCATGGACACGATGAGCTGCGGCATAACGTTGGGAATGAGGTGGTGGAAGATCTTGCGCATGGGGCTCATGCCGAGCGCCTCGGCGGCAACGATGTATTCCTGTTCGCGCAGGAAAAAGATCTGTCCGCGCACGAGCCGCGCGACGCCCGTCCAGCTGAGCAGTGCCAGAAATCCGAGCATATAGTAGATACGCACCGACTGGTCGATGCCCGCGCCCTCCAGAATGGCGCCCACAATGAGCAGAATGGGTAGACTCGGGATACAGTTCAGGATATCCACGATTCGCATGATGACCATGTCCACCCATTTGCCGAAGTATCCCGCCAGGCCGCCCAGGATGACGCCGATGACCGTATAGATGACGACGACGAGGAAGCTGAGTATCATGGACAGCCGTCCGCCGTACATGAGACGCACGAAGGTGTCGCGCCCGTTCTCGTCCGTTCCGAAGAGGTGCAGACGGGGGTTTTCCTCATGGCTGTAAGTGAAGGGATCGGCGTGCACGTTGATGGTAGGCGTGTACACCTCCACCGTATAGACGGTGAACCTTTCACCGTCCACAGTCACTTCAACCGGCAAAATGTTATACACCGTTTCGCCGCCCGTTCTGTCCACTTCCGTCTCCGTCCACGGCACAAACAGCGGGCCGAGGAAGGAAAAGAGGAGAAGGAACAGGAACATGCAAAGCCCCACAATGGAGAGCTTGGAACGGAAAAAGCGCTTTAAGACGAGGCGGGTGGGCGAGATGATGCGCACCCTGTCGGCAATGCTTTCCTCTGCGGGTGTCTCGGGCTGCTCTTCGGGCAGTTCGGGCTGATCGGGCGCCCGTTCGGGAATGATCTCTTCTGTAATTTCTTCCACTGGAGACCTCCTATTTGGTGATTTTGATCCGGGGATCGACGATCATGTACGTGATGTCCGAAAGCAATGTGCCGATAACCGTAAGAATGGCGATGAACATGTTGTACCCCATGATGAAGGGAATATCGCCCTCCTTGAGTGCGCCGTAAGCCATCTGACCGATGCCGGGCAGGGCGAACACCTGCTCTAAAATCATCATGCCGCCGAACAGGCTGGGGATGACGCCGGCCATCATCGTGACGATGGGCACCATGGTGTTGCGGAACACATGCTTGTAGATGACCGTGCGCTCGGAAAGCCCCTTGGCACGCGCGGTGCGGATGTAGTCCTGATTGAGCACTTCCAGCGTGTTCGTGCGCGTGTGCCGCATGAGTCCGCCGATCGAGACGATGGTGATCGCAAGCATGGGCAGCACGATGTGCCACAGCTGATTGAAGAACAGCTCAATTCCCGACCCCGTAAAGTTTGCATCCTGCAAGCCCTGGATGGGAAACCAGCCAAGGTCGATGGCGAACACCTTGATGAGCAGGATGGCGATGAAGAAGGACGGGAACGAGATGCCGATCATGGCGAACACGGTGGTGGTGTAGTCAACCGCACCGTACTGGTGGGTCGCCGCCTTGATGCCGAGCGGGATAGAAATGGCGTATTGCAGAATGAATGCCGCCAGCGCGATGCCGAAAGACACCCACATATTGCGGGAGATCGCCTCCGTCACGGGCATATTGTACTTGAACGAGGTGCCCAGATCGCCGTGGAACACCGCCGTCAGCCATTTCCAGTATCCGCGGCAAATGCCGAGAAACGAGCTGTCCTCCAGACCGTAGAGCGCCTTGATGCGGTCAAACTCTTCGCGCGAGATCTGCCCCGCGTTCGCCTGAGCGAAGAAATGGTTCTCAACGTAATCGATGGGCAGGCAGCGCACCAAAAGGTACAGCAGCATAGACACGATGAGCAGGATGAGCGCGGAATACAGCACACGCTTGATAATGTATTTTACCATAGGTTTCTCCGCGGCGCGCGTGCGCGCCCTGTTTCCGCGTTACTGCGCATAGCTGACCAGCCAGATCTTGGAGAGCGGGCTCTGGAATGCCGTGGATTCGGCAAAGAGTGCGAGCGTCGCCTCATCAAAGATACCCTTCTGATAGACATAGAGGGCGCGGCGCTGATAGAGCGGGAATTCAACTGCCAGCTCCATGACAAGATCGAGGGCGCTCAGGTTCTTCATGTCACCGCCGTCCTCAAGACGCACGCCCGACATTCCGCCGTAGATGTTGGCACGCTCCGTTTGGTCGGTCGTCTCTCTGCCCTGCTCGATGCGGAGGGCAAGCTCGTCGAGAATATCGCGCTCCTCCTGCGTGCCGACTTCGCCGCGCTCGATGGACGGGAAGCCCCAGTTAAGGATGGAGGTCGCCGTGGAATCCTTGTGATAGACCTGATACATATCGGGGTCGGACGAGGAACTCCATGCAGCCGCCCACACTTCGAGCTGACCGCTCGCGAGCTTGAGAAGTGCCGTGGAGTCCGTGGTCACCGTGATGTCGAAGCCGATGTCGTTGAGGATGTCCGCCGCGTTCTCCATGGTGGCGTAGGCGGGGTGGTCGGCGTTGTCGCCCGCGATAGTGAAAGTATATCTGAGCGTGTTGCCGTTGCCGTCGTCAAGGAATCCGTCGCCGTTCGTATCGGTATAGCCCGCCAGCTGCACATAATGACGCGCCGTCTCGCCCGTCTCATCATAGGGATAGTACGGCCCTGCGCTATCGGGATAGCACCACTCGATGGTAGAGGACATGGGCCGGTACAGAATGGATGCAAGCGTGCCGCCGCCGTAGTAGTCGAGGGCGAGCTGCGGATCGAGCGTAGACATGATGGCTTTGCGGATGTTGATATCCTCGACAAAGGCGGCGTTGATGCCGATGTAACCGTAGCCGAGGTTTTCCGTGATGGTGTAGCTGAGCGTATCGGCGTCATCATTCGCAAGACGGCCCATCATCTCGTTGGTCGCCGTGGGCGAACCGTAGTCGACGGCGCCCGTGTTGATGGCTTCATAGAGAAGGGACTGCGACGAAACCTGATAGCGCAGGAACTTGATCTTGGGCGCACCCAGAAGGAAGCTGTCGTTGCGCTGCAGGTAGACCATGTTGCTGTTGAAGAAGGAGTTCTTGTCGGGAATGTAGTCGGCAGGCATACCGTCGTTGGAAGAGTTGGTCGCACGGTAGGGACCTGCGCCGAGGGGCACCTGGTTGACACGGATGGCGTTCATGAAGTCGGGATCCGACCAGGAGACGCCGAAATTATAGTCCTCCTCCGCGACACCCGGACCGTAGTTGAACTGGTCGGCAATGGGCGAATAGTAATGCATGGGCGCGACCGTGAACGAGAAGTTCTGGATCGCCTTGGGGTCCTCGCCGTTGATGCGGATGTGCAGGACGTCGTACTCGCCGCCCAGATCGCCGCCGTTGCCCTGGCTGCCGGCGGGGATGCTCGTCTGGTCGAAGAGGATCTCCACGCCGCTCACCTCGCGCACGCGCAGGTCGACGATCATCTCGCCGTCCTCGTCGTAGATGATGTTGCCATGCTCATCCTTCTGCGCGAGCTCACGGCGCGTCTCATCGGAGACGAGGTAACTGCGGAAGTCGCTCGCCGTTGCATAGTAGAGCATGACGTTGACGAGGTTATCCTTATACGTTTTGGTCGCACTCGAACGGCTGCCCAGCATGGTCTGATAGACATAGTCGACGAGCGTTTTCTGATCCTTCTTCATGTTGGTGTCGAAGTTGGGTATGACGTCGTAATCGATGATCTCGCGGTCGGCGTTGCGCACGGGGGTGACGGTGTACTGGTTGTAGTTGTACATGAACACCTGCCAGTTTTCCGTGAAGTGATACTTTTCGTATTCCTTCATGTCGGCGTTCATCGCCGTCGTCCAGTCGGTGTTCAGCTCTTCCTGAAAGAGCGAATGGATCATGTCGATATCCGCGTTGTTCTGCTCGGTAAGCGCGTCTGTATCCCCTTCCTTGTTATTCTGCGCCCAATATTTAATGGAGTCGATACGTGCCTGCGCACGGGTGTCCATGAGCTTGCCGAAATCGTCCTCGCTGGCATTCTCATCCGCCTGCTGCGTGCGGTACTGTGCAAGCCCCTGGATATCCACCGAATACATGGTGGAGGAACCCACATAACCGGGGTCAAGATACATATAGATGTTGAACATCACGTCCTTATAGGTGAGGGGCGTGCCGTCGCTGAACGTGATGTCGTTCTTGATGGCGAAATAATAGTCGGTGTAATAATCGTTTGGATCGTTCGGATCGTCTTCCGTACTGTTTTTCGTCGTCACCACACTGTACGCCTGGGAGACGCAGGGTTCGTCCTCTCCCGCCACAGGTTGGCCGGTCTCGTCGCTCGAGAGCATGCCGATCTGCGTCTGCGCCACGACTTCGCCGTCCACGCCCGAAGTATAGAAAAAGGGATTGAACACGCCGTCGAAGAGGTCGCTGGCAAGGATGAGAGGCGTCGTCTCGTTATCGCGCTTCTCCTTGGTGCAACCGGAGAGGAGCGTCGCTGCCGTACCGACAGAAAGAACTGCCGCCATGGCGCAGGTCGCCGCCCTCATGGTTCTCGTTTTGTTCATATTATTTTCCTCCTATAATACCGTTAGTTGTTCTGTTCTTCCTGCCACTTGGACCAGGTGATCTTCTCCACCCGGACATCGTCCGAAATAACGCTGTTCGTCACCGTGCCGTCGGCAGGTTCGCCGCCCACGAGGACGTTAACTTCGAGATCTTCGTAGAACGCATCTGCCACCGCGAAGGTGAAGGTACCGCCCGAAATGGTAACGTTCTCGATCTTGGCGCCCTGTGCCGCATTCCCTGCGAGCACTCCCGTACGGTACTCCGTCACGATGGGGTTTTCCAGCTCCGCCACATACGTCACGTTTTGGAAGGTGACGTTGCGGATGCTCGCCGTCGCGCGCAGCTCGCGGAAGAGCCCGAACGACTGCGCACCCGTTCCCGTGCCCGACTGTTGCGAGACGGTGAAGTTGGAGAGCGTGTATCCGTTGCCCTCGAACGTTCCCGTGTACGCCTCGGGAAATGAAAGCTCCTTGCCGCCGAAGTCGATATCGTTCATCAGATAGATATTGGTGCCGTTGTAGAGCTGGAAGTCCTCCGCCGTCTCCACAAGGCGCCATACCCCCTTGAGCGTGTTCGCCCAGAGGTCGACCGTCGTGTTCTCCTGCGTGAGCCCTGTGGGCGTATACGGGAAGGCGACGGCGTTCTCCTTCTTTTCGGCGTCTGCCGCGCTCGTGTAAAAGGCGTTGTCCAGCACTGTCTGCCCCGAAATGGAGATGCTGTTGACAGGCCGGATGTTGCCCTGCGCGTCCTGCGAAACGGGAACGGTGTACGTCTCTTCGTAGCTCTCGCCATAGTGCACCGTGATGGTGTAGTTGGAGAGCCAGCGCGCGTACAGCGTGATGTCCTCCGTCACGCGGTCGGTCTCAAAGTCCCACTCCTCGCCGTAGGTAACGTTCTCGCCGTCCTTAGTGCCACGGTAGAACGCGTTGAACGTATAGCCGCTGCGCGTGGGCGCCTCCCCCACAATGATGTTGGTGCCCGGTTCCACGACGAGCGAATTGTCCCTGACCCGCTGCACAAGTACATGGTTTTCGCCCGATTTCCCGCCCATCAAGTCAAATGTGACGGTGTGGGGATACCCCATTTCGTCGAGGTCGTCCAGCGTCAGTCTTTCCTGCGCGCAGCCCGCAAGGGCCAGCCCGAACGTGAGGGCCGCGAGCGCGCCGAGGATCATGATTGCCTTGCGCTTCATGCATTGCCTCCTTCCGTGCCGGAACCGATCGCCGAAACGGTAATTTCTTTCCAACCGTCCGCGCTCTGATAGGCAGACACCGCGGCTTCGGGGACATAGACGGTAAAGCCTTCGGCATTTCCGCCGAACACGGCCGCACGCGCCGCGTCGGGAGATTCATCGGGATCCGCCGTCAGACCGTATACGGGGGGCGTCGTCACGCCGTACAGCGTAACGCTTGCCAGCTTCTCACAGCCGGCAAAGCCGTATGCCCACAGCTCGCCGAGGCGGCTCTCATTGCCCGCGCCATCGGCGCCGAATGTGACTTCCGTCAGGAAGAGGCTGTTCTCGAATGCACTCAATCCCACGCTTTCGACGGTTGCGGGGAGCGCAAGCGTCTCCGCGCCGCAGCCATAGAACGCCGACGCGCCGATCGAAGTGAGCGCGCTGCCCGCTTCAAATGTGATCGTGAAGCCCTCATTGCGCGTGCCGTGCACAAAGGCGAGCGGCTGCTGCGTGGGAGATGCAGGTTCCCAGAACTCCGCCATGCCGACGCCGCGGAATGCCTCCGAACCGATGCTCGTGACCGATTCGGGGATCACAAGCTCCTTGACCGCCGAGCGCTGCACGTTGTAGGTATAGCCGTCGTCGTCGGAGACCTCTCCGGACGTGTAGGCGGTATAGAACATTGCCGCGGGGATCTGCGTGATGCCGTCGCCCAGTTTGATCGATGCAAGGCCCCTGATCTCGGCAAAGCTTGCAATGCCCGCATTTGCCCCGACGGTGCCGGGAAGGCTGACTTCGGGAAGACAGGTGCCGCGGAATGCCGATTCGCCGACGGCGGTCGTCCCGTCCGCAAAATTCCACTCTTCCAGCGAAGTGTGATAGAACGAGAACGCGCCGTAAGACAGAACAGCTGTCGCAGGCTCGCCCGCAAACACGGATACATCCGTGACGCCCGTCAGCAGCGCGAACGCCTTGTCCGGAATTTCGGAATACGCCTTCGTGACGGCGATCGCTTTGAGGTTTGCAGGCAGGTTGCTTGCGCGCGACACGCTGAGCGTCGAGAAAATGGAATTCGTCGACGTCACGATGTTCATGCGCGATCCGAACACATAGCCCATGTAGTCATTTTCGCCGCCTGCCGATTCACCGATGACGGGAACGGAGAGGCTTGTGAGCGCCTGCATGTTGCCCAGCGCCGCAAAGCCGATGTGCGTCACCGAATCGGGAATTTCCAGCGCCGTGACCGCACTGCCATAGAATGCATATTCGCCGATCGCACTGACAACGAACTCTTCGGGGAACGAGACGGTCGTCTTGTCCACGGGGACCGCGACAAGCGTTCCGGCCGTCGAATACAGGCAGTCGTCATATACGCGGTAGTACGTGTTCCCCTCTGCCACCGCATAGGCCGCGATCCCGCAGCCCTCAAACACGCGGCTGCCGAACGAACGCACCCCTGCGGGGATCTCGAACGCCGAGACCGCCGTATAGGCAAATGCGCCGTCGCCGATGCCCGTGACGGAATCCAGCCCCGTCACCGAGGAAAGCCCCGTCGCGCCGTAGAACGCATAGTCCGCAAGCTCGCTCACATCGGCGTTAAACGTGACCGTTGCAAGCGTTGCAGGAATGTAGAAACTGTATGTTCCGCCCGTTTCCGCTTCGCGCGCGCCGAACGCCGCGGCCAGATAGCCGTTTCCGCCAAAATCAAGTGCGGGAAGGGTGAGACTCTCCAGGGCGTCAAGGCCGATGAGCGCACCCGCGGCAAGCGTCGTTCCGACGGGGAAGGTCACCGAAGTGAGAGCGGAGGCGTTTTCAAACGCATACGCCGCGACCGAGCGTTTCCCGGCAGGGAGCGTGAAGGAGGTCTCCCCTTTCTCCCCCGCAAAATAACGGACGAGCTGCGTGCCGCTGTAAAGGTTTCCGTCCTCCAGCGTAAAGCGCGTGTTTTCCTCCGGAACGGTGACCGCAGTAAGCGCCGGGCAGTTTGCGAACGCGTCTTCGCCGAGCGATGTCAGCGATGCGGAGAGCGCGACGTTTTCCAGCAGCGAACAGCCGTCAAAGGCCTGCGCGCCGACCGAAGTAACGGTGTCGGGAAGCGCGATCTGCGTCAGGGACGTGCAGTCTGCAAAGGCCTGTGCGCCGATCGTGCGCGTATTTTCGGGAAGCACGACCTCGTTGAGCTGCGCACAGCCCAGGAAGCATCCCTCCGGAATGGCGATCGCACCGATCGTTCCGTAGCTTTCCAGCCGTTTCGCGTTTGCAAACGCATATTCGCCGACCGAAGTGACGTTTGCCGTCAGATTGACCGTTGCAAGGTACTGACAGTCATAGAACGCGTAGTCGCTGACCTGGCGGATACTGTCGGGAAGGGTGATGGACGTCACGTTCTGCGCGCGGAACGCGCCCTCGCCCACATAGCTGATGGGCATATGCTCGTTCACGTCCGGCACGATGACCTGCTGCGAGGAACCCGTGTATCCCGTGACGCCGCCATCTTCGAACGAAAGCCCGCTCGTATAATAGGTCGTGTACAGGGAAAGTTCGCCGTCCACCACTCCGGGCATATACTCGAAGTAGCGCTGTTCGTCGGTGAACCAGCCGTCAGAGACGATATCGTCGCCGAAGACGATCTTATACTTGTCGTCCAGTTCCGCAAACGAACTGCCCTTGGGAACGGGCACCGGATCGGCGAGCTGCTTCCCGTTGCCGTAGTAGGTGATGAACGCGAAATTCGCAGTGTCCTTCTGCCAGCCCGCATACAGCGTCATATTCTCCGCAGGAAATACCGTGAACGCATAGCGCTGGGTGCATTCGCTGTCCGTAAACCAGCCGTCAAACACATATCCGGTGCGTTCAGGCGCATCGGGACGGGCAAACGTGCTGCCGACCTGGCCGACGCTGGGACTGACGGCAGTTCCGCCCATGCTGTCATACTCGATGAGGACGCTCGTCTGCGGCGTCCAGCGCGCATAGACGGTGACGTCCTGCGCGGGCATCGTTCCGAACGAGTAGACCTGCGAGTACGTCGTGTCGGTATACCAGTCGTTGAACGTAAACATCTGCTTGGTCGGGTCGGAAGGCCGCGTAACGGCTTCGCCCTCCTTCAGCTCGAGCGGCTCGATCTGCGTTCCGCCGCGCGTATCGAACGTAAAGGTATACGTCTGCGAATCCTGCGAGCAGGCTGCCAGCGCGCCCGCAAGCGAAGCCGTCAGAAGTCCGAGAAGCAGAAATTTCAGCTTTTTCATGGCTCAACCCCTCCTCTTCTTGCGTACAATGAATACCACGGCGACCGCGACGCCCGCGAGCACGACTGCGCCGCCCACCGAAAGGCCGACGATCAGTCCGACATTGGGCCCTTCGGGCTGTGACGGCTCGGTCGGCACATCCGGCGTGTTGTCGCCCGGATCTTCGGGTACTTCGGGCAGTGCCGCGGCTGCCGCCGTCAGGATCTCACTGTAATTGGTTCCGTCAAAGCCGCCGGTGACGAAACTTCTCTGCGTTGCAACGAGCGTGTTGAAGATCCGCTGAAGCATCGTGATCTCTTCCCTGTCGGCCTCGGTGATGTTTTCGGGCGAAGGAAGATTGCGGACGCGGTCCATGAAGTCGATCGCCGTATGGATCGGACGCGCCGTTTCCGAAACTTCGATGCCGTCCTCTGCGCCGACTTCGCCGAGGTACTGCTCCCAGATATACAGGTCGTAACCCGTATGATTGGAAGGAACGACGATCGTCAGGTTTCTCTCGCCCGGATCTCCAAGCGCCGTTTTGAAGTTGTTGTAGACATTGTCCGACGTGCCGTCCGCCTGCGTGTAGGCATAGCTCTCCAGCGTGGGAGCCGTTGCGGACAGTAACTCGATGCGCGTCAGGTTGTCGCAGCCGTAGAACGCCGCAGCGCCGACGACGCGCAGGAACACGGGCAGCGTGACCGACTGCAGGTGTTTGTTATCGGCAAACGCGTAAGCGCCGATGCGGATCACGCGCAGGGAAGTGTTTTCCTGATCCAGGCTGAACTCGGCGTCCTGTTTCCCTTCGGGATAGGCGACGAGCGACACATAGTCGTTGGTGCCCGTTCTGCGATAGAGCACGCCGTTCTCACTCAGGTAGAGCGTATTGGCGGCGTCCACCGCGATCGAGGCGAGGCTCTCCGCGCCCGCAAAGGCCTGCTCGGCAACAGAGGACAGGGCGGCGGAAAGCGAGAGTCCCGTGACGGACGAATCGCTGAACGCATGCGCGCCGATCGACTGTACGTTGGGCAGATTGATCTGCGCAAGCGCGCTCGTTCCCGCAAACGCGGACGCACCGACCGTTTCGGCCGCCATCACGTTCAGATCTGTCAGCGCCGAACATCCGCTGAAAGCTCCGTCGCCGATCGTCTGTGCTTTGGGAAGATCAACCGTTTCAAGGCCGTCGCAATCCGCGAACGCACGCGCCTCTACGGCCGCGGCATTGGGCAGACTGACAAGAAGGAGCTGCGAATTTGCGGCAAATGCCTCGCCGCCGACGGTCAGTACGTTCTCGGACTCGACCGACACAAGGCGCGTACCGTAGAACGCACGCGCACCGACGGCCGTCACGCCGGACAGGTCGACGAACGTGAGCGGCACGTTCTCGAACGCCGACGCGCCGATCGTTGTGACCGAGGAAGGCAGCGTGACCGACGTGAGCGCCGTGCCCATGAATGCGCCGTCCCCGATCACGGTGAACGCCTCGTTTTCGGGAAGTTTCAGCATATCGAGCGCCGTGCACCCGGCGAACGCCATGGAGCCGATCGCCGTGACGGTATCGGGCAGGGACACGTCGGAGAGATTTTCGCAGTATGCGAACATCGAGTTGGAAATTTCCGTCATTGCGCCGAAGTTGACGGAAGCAAGATCTGCGCAGTAGGTGAAGGCGCCTTCTCCTGCCTCCCTGAGGTTCGCGCCGATCGTGACGGACGTGATCGCCGAGTAGGGATTGACCACAGTGGTTTCATCGCCGCTCAGGCTCTCTGCATATTCGTCCAGCGTCATATAGTACGATTCCCCGGTCGCGGAATTTCTCAGCGAAACGTAACCGTTGTACATGAACGCCCCCTCGCCGAGATGGGTCAGCGAATCGGGAAGAACGATCTCCCCGCCCAGAAGGGACATGTTGGCAAAGGCGTAGTCGCCGATGTAGGTCGTCTTGTCGGAGACGGGAAGCGTCGTGAGATAGGACTGCTCGAACGCGCCGTCGCCGATGATGCGCACGTTGTCATATCCCGTCAGTTGGCCGACCGAAACGATCTGCTGCGTGTTGGGATTCTGCTGCGACGAACTGAAGCCCATGTTCCCGAAACCGAAGAATGCGTTCTCTTCGATGATCTCGACGTTGTTGAGATCGATCCGGAAATCATTGAGCCCGCCGTCGCTTGTGGCGCCGCTCGTTCCCACAAAGGCGTTTGCGCCGATGACGCGCACGCTGTCGGGAACGGTGAAGATCATGCCGGCAAGCGATTTTCCCGCGGGGAACGCCACGAGTTTGTACATCGTCTTGTCGTACAGAATGCCGTTGCTGTCGGAAGTGAAGTATTTGTTGCCCGCTTCCACCGTGTAGGACACGACGGGCATTCCGTTGAAGGCCGCAAGCCCCGTCTGGGTGATGCGCGCATCTTTGGAGATGGTCACGGAGGCGATGTTCGTGCCGAGGAAGGGCTGCGCGCCCAGGATCTCAAGCCCTGCGGGAATCGTGAAGCTCGTCAGCGACGAACAGCCGTAGAAGGCAAGATCGCCGATCTTGTAGACCGAACCGAGGAATTTCACGTCGGACAGCACGGAGCAGCCGTAGAACGCCTGCACATCGATGGTGTCCACATCGCCCGCGAACGTGACGCTTTCCAGCGACGTACATCCGGCGAATGCGCCGATACCGATGTTCTTGGAATAGATGACGACGTTTTCCAGCGACGTGCAGTAAGCGAATGCGGAATTTTCCAGCGTGGTGTTTGCAGGGATCACGAGATCGGTAAGCCCCGTGCAGTATGCAAACGCCGCTTCGTCCACCATGCCCACCTTGGACAGGTTGACGGATTTGAGCGACTCGCACCCGTAGAACGCCATGTTCTTGATGTACGTCGTGCGGGAAAGGTCGACTTCTTCCAGCGCCGTATCATAGATGAACGCGCGCGAGCCGATGACGCTGACGTGGTTGAGCCCGTCCACCTCTTTCAGGCTGGGGTTCCACGCAAGGCCGAATGTCTGGATCTCTTCCAAAGTGGAAGGAAGCTGCACTCTGACAAGGTTCTCGCAACCGTAGATCCCCGCGCGCATGATATACATGACGCCTTCGGGAATGATGATCTCCGTGATGTACGGATTGTTGAAGAATGCGCTCGGATAGATGTAGGAGACGCCGAGATCGTCCGGAATTTCAACGACCCCGTTCTCATCTCCCCTGCCCGTGTACGAGCGCAGGTAGACGCCGTCCACATAGAACTCTTCCAGAACGTTCACCGAACACGAAGCATTGACATAAGTGCCGTTCACGCGGACGCTGACCGTTGCAGACCCGGACTGTTTTGCCGTGATCGTCGCATACGTCATGTCGCCCTCGTGCCCCGCCACCGTTCCGGGTTCGACGGTCGCGTTCGCACTCGAACTTGCCCAGACAAATTCAAGCGACTGCAGCTGTTCGGGAGAGAGATTGTACGGCTCCACCGTCAGATGGACCGTTGTGGATTCCCCTCGTTCGAGCTGCACCGCATAGTCGGAGAGCGTGATGCCCGTGACGCGGAGCGTCGTCTCGTTCTCCGTGACCGTCACGTTGAAGCTCAGCGCATCCTCCGAAGAGCCGTTCTTCGGACGGACGGTGATCTGCGTGGAGCCCGTCGCGATGCCCGTGACAAGGCCGCCGGAGATCTCACCGTTTCCGACCGTGGCGATTTCGGGATCGGCGCTCTCCCAGACGAGATCGGTCGTCCAGTAGTTTTCAAGATATTCGCCCTCGACATTGGCGTAGGTGCGCACATACTCCGAAAGGTCGACCTGGCCGTTGATGTCGATACTGTAATTGTCGCGCGCGTCGCGCGTCTTACTTAATTGCAGGTCGTCGTTCTGTTCGAGCTGTACGAACGCCATGGTGCTGTTTCTTGCATAGTCCATGACCTGCACATACAGCTTGCCGCCGTTTTCCTGGATGAGCGACCAATGCGATGTGACATCCAGCGAGACGCGCGTGGAGGAGTTGAATTCGCCGTCGTAGACGGGCACGACGCCGTCCGTAATCGACGTGAGTCCGACGGGGTTGCCGTTCTTATCGAGGCTTTCGTAGGTATAGACGGCAAGGCCCTGCAGATAGTGGTTGTCGTAGATGTTGAATTCCACCGTCTTGCGGTTGTTCTCGCTGCGCACGTAGGTGTCGAGCATGACGGGCTTTTCGTTGTCGATCGTGAAATCGAACGAGAACGTGTTGTTGTTGCCCTGATTGCCGTCTCCCCAGTCGAGGAAGCACTCCATCGAGAAGGTATAGACAGAGTTGTTTGCAAGCCCCAGTTCGCGCACGTCGAACTCGACCAGGATATAGCCGCCTGTCTGTTCGCCGCCCGACGAGGACGACTTGCGCCCGTTGTAACCCGTCTTGGTCCAGATGACTTCTCCCGTCGTGCTGTCCGCGATCTGCATCTCGATGCGCTTCGCGCCGCGCAGAAGCCCCGCGGAGATCGAATAGAGCATATAGGTGCCGTCCTCGGAGGAAGTCAGCGAAGCGTGACGCTCCACCGTGACGGGCATCGAATATCCCTGCGGAAGGATGTAGCCGTACGCGCCCATGCCCCAGTAGCCGACCGTATCGTTTCCGTTGTCGTCCGTCGAGGCAAATCCCGCCATGGGAAGCGTTGCGTACACGTCGGCCACGAGTTTGTCCTCTTCCAGCACGGAAGAGTCCTCCTGCGAGGCGCCGACTTCATATTCGCTGACGTCGAGCATGGGAGCGTCCGCCCAGTTGCCGTAGAATGCAAGGTAGGGAAGATTGAGCCCGACCCCGTCCTCGTTCAGCGAATTCAGACGCACATAGCCTTCGACATACATGCCGTTGACAAAGTTGGAATCGATGTAATCCTTGGCTTCCTGCGAAAGCGTGACGGTGACGTTGATCTTTGCCGTGGAGTAGCCGCCCAGGGAGATCGTGTCCCCGCTCAGGCTGACGCTGCCCTGCGTGGAAGTCACGGAATAGGAATAATCCGCATCGAGCAGGTAGGCAAGTTCTGCGACCGTTCTGTCGTCGCTGGACATGCTCTCGGTGAACACGATGGGATCGAGCTGATAGCTCAGGGCCTCGCCCGCAAGGTTTGTGATGTTGAATTCAAGTTCATACACGCCCGAACGGTTGGGGTCGTCCCCCAGCGAAAGTTTGGGCTTGTTGGAGCCGTCCACCGTGAGATATGCCTTGGTGGTGACCGATTTGAGAATGTCGGCAAGGCCTGCGCCCTGCTTTCTGGGCGAATAAGGGTTGCCGTATTCGTTATTGGCGATCGTCGCCGTGCTCATCATGAGGCTGTACGACAGGTCGCGCACTTCGCTCGTCGTGAGCGTGGGATCCATATCCTTGACGTACTGGCGGACGAGAATGAGCGCACCCGCAAGGTTGGGCGCCGCCATGGACGTACCGCTGATCGTATCGTATTCGTTTCCGCCGGGGTAGGACGAAGTGATCTCCCCGCCGTGCGCCGTGATGTCGGGCGCAAGCGTCAGGTTGGGCAGAACGCCCCACGAGGAGAAATCGGACATGAACGGGCCGGCAAGGTAGTCCTTGGACAGGCTGATCGTCCCCGAGCCCTGTGCCACAAGGATCTCGCCGTAGTCCATCGAGATGAGGCAGCTCGGAATGTACTTGCCCGTACCGACGGACATGCTCAGCATACCCGAAACATTGTTGTAAATGATGACGCCCACGGCCCCCATCGACTGCGCGATGGAAACTTTCTGCTCGAAAGAATTCCCGCCGCGGCGGACGACGGCGATCTTGCCGCTGACGTCGATCCCGGTGTAGTTGGCTTCATACCCGACGCCGGGGATCACGACAAAGTCGAACGTGCCCTCGTGCTCGTCGCCAAGCATACCGCCCACGAAGTCGTTGTCCTCTTCCTGTCCGATCCTGCGGGATTCGCGGAAATAGATCTCCGTTCCGTCGCCGAGCAGGAAATAGGGCGTCTTTACGCCGCTGATCGAAGCGACCGCAAGGGACGCCGAATAAGAAGCGGGCGAACCGACCGTGCCCGAATCGGGATTGCTTGCAAGGTTGGTGTTGCCGTTTGCGCTGCCGTAAGCGGACGAATAGTCGTTGCTTGCCGCCACGACAAGGCAGATGCCGGCCGCTTCAACGCTGTCGTAGACGTCGTTGATCGCGCTGCCGTCCTCTTCCCGCGTGAAGCCGCACGAGGAACCGAGACTCATGTTGATGGCGTCCACACCGAGCAGGACGGCATCGTTGAGCGCGGCCAGAATGGCGTCCGTTTCGGCGCCGTCGTCGTAGTCGGAGAACACCTTGAACGTGGCGATCTGCGCGCCGGGCGCAACGCCCGTAATGCGGTCAGACTTGCCCGCGATGATGCCGGCGACGTGCGTGCCGTGCGCTTCGGACGGGTAGACGTTCGCATCGCCGTCCGCATAGTCGTAGGCATAGGGAAGTTTGGTGCTCAGATACAGATCGTCTTCGTTGATGCTCTCGCCGTTTGCCGCGGAAAGCGAGGTCGCCGCAAGCTCTGCCGAAAGGCCCGCGACATCGTCCTTGGTGATGGCGGTCTTGGTATCGTCGAGCACCATATCGAACACTTCGTGCGTGTAGTCGGTGCCCGTGTCGAGCACGGCGACGACGGTGCCCGTCCCGTAATAGTCGACGACGGACGAGTCGTAAATACCCGTCGAACCGTCCACATTGACGTCGTTTTCCGTGATCGCCTGCGGCACTTCGTAGGTATCCGAAAGAATGACCTTCTCGACGCGCGCATCCTGTTCGAGTCTGGAGAGGTCTTCATAGCGGATGGTCGCCGAGAAGCCGCCCAGAACGGTGCTGTAGGAAAATCCCGTTTCAACGAGATAAGGCGAGAGCGCCTTTTTCGCACTCTCGCTGAGCGATTCTATCTTCTTGACAGTCCTGATGCCCTCCGAACGGAGCATGGCCTCCTGCACGGTGATCCCCTTCTCGTTCGCATAGTCGAGCAGGGACGGCGCGTCCACCTTGACGATGACCTTGACCAGGTCTTCGCCGTCCGGTTCGCCGGCAACGTCGAGATCAGCCGAGAGTTCATAGTCATCGGCAAGCGGCACGTCCTCCGCCGTTCCCGAAGAAGACTGATCACCCATGGCGTCCGAGACAGGTTCCGCCACGGTGGGGATCACGATCGCCGCCGCAAGGGTGAGAATGAAAAGCAGGCTCGCCGACCGTCTTAGCATTTTTTGCATACGTTTCTCCTGAGTTCCTTTTTTTGCCGTTCTGCGGCGCGGTTATTACGCGCGCCCGCAGAATTCTAAATACGACAGGTTCCGAATCGTTTCTCTATTTTATCACAATGCCCCCCCGTGTTGTCAATTCGATTTTGCCTATTTCACATACTTTTCAAAAAAAATCGCGATAAGTTTTTATGATTGCTGCTATAAATGGGGTTAATAAACTGCATAATTATAAAATTTCAGAGAAATTATTCGATTTTTCGCATATTGTGCAG
>ERZ1090868.610-NODE-610-length-19884-cov-5.195270_pt1 | contig 19884 bp, 19 predicted proteins | sample MGYA00478475_ERZ1090868 | MGnify/ENA primary metagenome ERZ1090868 (study PRJEB33644, sample SAMEA5815747) | chicken gut metagenome | biome: Chicken; feature: Gastrointestinal Tract; material: Caecum | place: Ireland | collected 2019-01-01 | study: A study of the...
GTTTTATTGCCAGAATGCTCGAAGGGAAGGAGCGCGACGAGGAGTACGCGAGGAGTACCCTCCCCACCAACCGCTGGGCGCTGTTCTGGGATATCGTGAAGGGGCGGTTTTCCAAGCTGGTCATCGTCAACCTTCTCATGCTCATATTTTTTATACCGCTCATCGCCGTCATCGTGCTGCGCATCACTTACGCGGACATGCTCGGCGCACTGTATCCCTTTTCGGGGGATCTGTTTTTAGGTTTCCCCGCCTATCCGAACATGCAGAGCGCCCCGCAGCAGATCACGCTGATGACCAACCTCTACTTCGGCGCGGCGATGGTCGTGTGCGCGCTCATCGCTGCCGTCGGCATTTCGGGCGGTATGTACGTCATCCGCAACATGGTCTGGACGGAGGGCATCTTCGTCGCCAACGACTTCTGGCGCGGCATCAAGATCAACATCGGCATCGTCCTCGCTTCTACCGCCTTTTACAGCATCTGCCTGTACCTGTTCTCCATCTCCATCAGCTGGGCGCAGTGGACGATCGCATCCGGAACGGGCAATTCCGTGCTGATGACCATTTCGATGGCGGTCTCTTACGTCGCCATCGCGATCATCACGCTCATGTACCTGTGGATGCTGTCGATGGGCGCGAATTATAAACTGAAATTCTTCCAGCTGCTCAAAAACTCTTTCCTGATGACGTTCGGGCTGATCTTCCAGAACATCTTCTTTGCCTTCCTGCTCGCCATCCCGATCATCCTCGTGCTGCTGGGTTCATTCTTCCAGATCATCGGCATCGTCATCCTGCTGCTGTTCGGCATCTCTTATATGCTCCTCGTCTGGTTCGACTACTCGCAGTGGGCGTTCGATAAATTCTTCGAGTCCAAGCGCGAAGGAGGGAAGGTCAACCGCGGCATCTATTCCAAGACGGGCAAGGGCGGCGCGCAGAGCAAGGCGGTGCAGGAATACGAGGCGAACCTCGAGGCAGCGATGGCTGTGCGTTCGGATCTTTCCTCCCGGCCCATCAAGCCCATCACCGACGATCTGAAAGTATACGAACTCCCCGAAGCGTTCTCGCGCGACGATCTGAAAAAGCTGCGCGAATCGAAGGAGCTCATCATCGAGGACACCGAGCGCTATGCGGAGGAGCACAAGAACGACGAAAAATTCGTAGAGTACAACGCGAAGTTCGAGCAGATGCAGAAGGAGCGCGAAGAGCGCGAAAAGCAGGCGGAGAAGGACGCGAAGAAAAAGAAAAAGAAGAAAAAGGACTCCGCTCCGTACATGGACGGAGGAAACGAATGAGCGGCGCGTATTCCGCGCTCGCCGCATGGTTTGAATATCTCAATGCAGACTGCGACTATGAAAAATGGTCGCAGTACTTGTATGGGCGGCTGCTTTCCCTCGGGGTGAAGGAGGGGAAGGGGCTGGATATCGGGTGCGGCAGCGGCGCGTTTACGCGCGCCTTTGCGCGGCGGGGATTCGATATGACGGGCTATGACTGCTCCGCAGAGATGCTCGCGCGGGCGGAACAGCTCGGCGCGGGCGGCAGGGTGCGCTATATCCTCTCGGACGCGCGCAAGGTACGCGTCCTTGGCGGCAGGGCGGATTTTGCGCTGTGCGTCAACGACTGCCTCAATTATATCCCGCCTTCCGACGTGCCGGCGTTTTTCCGCCGCGTCGCGGGGTGCCTGCGCGCGGGCGGGGCGTTTCTGTTCGACGTCTCTTCCGCGTATAAACTGCGCGAGGTGATCGGGAACAACGCCTTCTGCGAGGACAGGGAAGAGGTCGCCTGGATGTGGTTCAACGAACTGAAAGGCGACCGCGTCGAGATGGACGTGACGGTGTTTTCCCGCCGGGAGGACGGCGCGTTTTGCCGTGCCGACGAGCATCATACGCAGTATATCCACGAGTCCGGCGCGCTGCGCGCCGCCGCCGAAGGGGCGGGCTTCCGCATATGCGCCGAGGAGGGCGCCTGCGGCGACCCCGACGACAGGATGCGGCGCAGCTTTCTGTGCGTGAAGGAAGAAAAAGAAAGGCGCTGACAGCCTCTGCTCCCTTCAGTTTATTTTTATTATCCGTTCGAGGTTTTTATGAAAAAACAAGACGTTATCCTGCGCGCCCTCGTGTTCGGCGGAGAGGTCTCCCTCGCGGTGGCCGATACCACCGCGCTCGTGAACGAGGCGATACGCATCCATAAACTTTCCCCGCTGTCGGCTGCGGCGCTCGGAAGGACGCTCACCGTCGCAGCGTATATGTGCTCCTCCCTCAAAGACGAGCGGGGCGCGCTGTCCGTCACGATAAAGGGGGACGGCGCCGGCGGCACCGTTTCGGTGAGCGGAGACGCCGCCCTGCATATGCGCGGGTATATCGACGAACCGCAGGCAGATCTCCCGCCCAACGCGCAGGGAAAGCTCGACGTGGGCGGCTGTATCGGAAAACACGGCACGCTCACCGTCGTGCGCGACGACGGCGAAGGGCAGCCCTTCGTCGGCACGACCGAGCTCGTCAGCGGGGAGATCGGCGAGGATTTCGCAGCCTATTACGCGTACAGCGAACAGCTCCCCACGGCGATCGCGGTGGGGGTAAAGGTCGGCAGGGAAGGGAACTGCCTCGGCGCGGGCGGCGTGTTTTTGCAGCCCATGCCGGGCGCGTCGGAGGAGAACATCCGCCGCGCGGAGGAGTGCATCGGGCAGTTTTCCGCCGTGAGCACGCTCATGCAGGAGCACACCGCGGAAGAGGTGCTGCGGCACTTTTTCGGCGAGGTTAATTTTTACACGCGCTATCCCGAATATAAGTGTAATTGCAGCAGACATTATATAGAGGGGCTGCTCGCGGGCATGGGGGAGGAGGAACTGCGTTCCATCCTCGCCGAACAGGGAAAGATCTCCGTTCACTGCCATTACTGCAATACCGATTACATCTTCACGCCCGAAGAGGCGGAGCGCCTCATGAAGCGTACATAAGCAAGGATCACGCATGGAAGAAAAGACGATAAAATTCGATTTAAGCGCGGACACGCTGCTCGACATGGCGGATGCGCGCATCGACGACGGGAACTATCTCTCCGCGCTGCGCCTGCTGCACAAATCGCTGGATCTGTACGGCCCCGCGGCGGACGAGTACGCCTCCCTCGCGGACGCATACGACGAGATGGAGCTTTACGAGGAATCCGCCGACTGCTGGTTCCGCTTCCTCGACATATGCGAAGAGGACGAGCTCGTGGACGCTTACGAGGGGCTCGCCGCCTGTTTTTACAATCTGGGCAACGAGCCCGCCGCCAACTATTATTATAAAAAGATGCTTTCCGACAAGTACCTTTCCCCCTCCAACAACATAGAGATGGGGGAACTGTTCGAAAAGCATCCCCGCACCGCGCTGCGCGTGGCGTGGCCGCCCGAAAGCGCCGATTATTCCGAGGAGATCGACGCCGGGCTGAAGGCGCTGCGCCGCGGGGATTTTGAAGAGGCGGAAAACAGGTTTGCTTCCGTTCATCCGCAGTCGGAATACGGCGCCGCGGCGATGAATTACCTCACCGTCACCTACCTTCTGGCGGGGGAACCGGAAAAGGCGGAAAAGGTCTGCCTGAAACTGCTGGAGAAGGAGCCGGAAAACGTGCAGGCGCTCTCCACATATGCCGCCGTCCTCACCGAACTCGACCGTCCGCAGGACGCGCGCGCCGTCGCGGAAAAACTCGCGAAACTGCCCGCGGAGAGCGCGGACGAGCTGTATAAGATCGCGACGGTCTGCTGCGAAAACAAGCTGTACGACGAGGCATACGAAAAGTTCTGCCGCCTCGAAACGATGGTCGGGTACGACAAGACGCTGCTCTTTTTCAAGGCGGTCGCCGCGCTGCGCAGCGGCAGGGTGCAGGAATGCCTCGCCTCTTACGGGAAGATCCTCGATATCTATCCCGCGGCGGCGGTCACGCGCTATTATTACCGCGCGGTGCGCACCTATGCCGAAGAGGGCGGAGCGGTGCCGGAGACCTCCTTTTTCTACCGCATTCCCCGGGAGGAGAAGGAGGCGCGCGTCAATTTTCTTGCCGCGCTCGCAAAGATGAAGACTTCCGATCTGCGCGCCTATTGCCGGGAGAGCGATTTAAGCGAACTTTTCGAGTGGTGCTTCGACGAGGGGGACGGACAGGACGGAGACCTGCAGATCCTGGGGGCAACGGTGGCGGCGCGCTGCGGATACAACAATTTTGTCTGCGGGCTGCTGCTGGGAGGCAGGGTCGCCGACGGAGTAAAACTGGAAACGCTGCGCGCGGTATGTATGCAGAACAGGGAGTTTTCCTGCGGGATCGTGCTCGGAAACGTCTACCGTTCCGTCGATTTTGCGCGCCTGAACGTGGGGCGGAAAAAGCACCGCCTCTTCCTCGAAGCGTATGCGTCCTGCTTCGCGCGCTTCGCCGTGCCCGGCGGGCAGGACGGCGAGGCGTACCGCCGCGCGGCGGAAGGGCTGTATACGACATTGGAGGCGCGCGGGCTGCTTTCCGAAGTGTCGGACGCGGGCAGCGTCGCCTGCGCGATCTGCATGGCAGTGCTCGGCACCGACGCGAAGGGCACGAAGCGCCTGCTCGAGGCTCTGGGAGCGGACGCACGCCTCGTCGCGCGCATTTTGAGCGCGCTCCGCGATGCCGCCGCAGAGGCGGAGGCAGCGGCGGCCGACGGCACGGAAGACAAAGGCGAAGCGGAAAAAGAGGAAGCAAAACCGGAGACGGAGGGAGATAAGGACAATGAAACTCATTGATTTCGACGAAAAGTTCAACAAAAAGATGGCGAAAATGATCGAACGTCATGCGGGCGAGCGCACCGAAGAGGAATGGGAAAGCGCCATCGCCGAAGAATATGCGAAGTTCGGCGACGCCTATATGGGCGAGCTCGGCATGACGCCGCGGCAGTACTTTGCCGCCATGACCGACGTGCAGCTCGTGGAAATGCTCAAAGAGTATATCCTGCAGGGCGTTTCCGTTCCCGACCTTTTGTGCGAAGAGATCGAGGAGCGGGGCGCCTTCCCCGCCTTGCTCTCCCTTTTGGAGGAGAGCGACGAAGAACTCGTGCACTATGCGCTCAACCTTGTCGGCACCGATGCCCGCGCGCTGCCGCGCTATGCAGCCATGCTTGCAGAGGACGTGTACGACGAGCATATCAAAGACAACGTTGCGGAACTTCTGAAACAGTGCGCCGACGCCGTCACCGAGGAAATGCTCGCATTGCTCGGAACGGAGAACGAGCCGTATGCTCTGGAGATACTCTCGGGCACGAAGAAGCGCGACGACCGCGTGTACAACGCGCTGCTCGCAGCTTTCCGCGAGGCGGAGGAGACAGACCTTCCGCTGTATGCGGGATACCTCGCCGCCTACGGCGACGAGCGCGCCCTGCCCGTGCTTCTGCGCGAGATCGAGCGGGAGGATATCGGCTTTGTCGCCTTTCAGGAATTGAAATTCGCCATCGAAGCGTTGGGCGGAGAGTATGAAAAGCAGCGCGATTTTTCGCAGGACGAAGCCTATAAAAAGATCATGGCGGCGAGCGCCGGTTCGGATATTTTCGGCATGAAAAAGAAATAAACGGATTGCATTCCGGCGATCGGAAAAGAGGGAAGCGGCTTTGCGGGCTGCTTCCCTTTTTATGTCATGAATTTTCAAATAGTGCTAGACGGTTTCCCGCAGCGGTTCGGAGAATATCAGAACATCTCCGAAGAATATGTGCAGGGCTGTATCGGGCAGGCAAAGGAGTGAACAGGGCGGGGCGGGTTCCCGCCCTTTTTCGTACGAAAATTCAAAAAAATTTTTGAAAATGGTCTTGACAAACGGCGTTTTTTGCGGTTTAATAGAAATAAGAAAGGCGCCCGCGGGGCGCGGAAGGAGGCAGGCATGAACAAAGTCATTACGGTCAGCCGCCAGTTCGGCAGCGGTGGAAGGGAATTCGGCATCAAGCTCGCGCACGCGCTGAATATCCCGTTTTACGACAAAGACCTCATCTCTATGGCGGCGGAGGACAGCAACCTCTCCGAAGAGTTCATGAAGCACTACGAGGAGAGCGCCCCGAATATTTTTTCGCGCACGCTGTATTCCTATTATCAGATGCCGATGACCGATCAGATCTATATCGCGCAGTCGAACCTCATCAAAAAGCTCGCGGCGCAGGGGCCGTGCGTCATCATCGGCAGGTGTTCGGACGTCATCGTCGAAGACAGCGTGAAGATCTATATCCACGCGCCTCTCGAAAAGCGCGTCGAACGCAAACTGTCGATGGATATCGGCGTGCCTGCCGAAAAGATGGAAGACCATATAAAGGCGACGGACAAAAAGCGCAAAAAATACTATGAATATTATACGGATCAGAAGTGGGGCATGGCGGAAAACCACCATCTGTGCCTCGACAGCGGGCTGGTCGGGGTAGACGGCTGCGTAGATGCGGCGCTCGTATACCTGAAACATATGGAAAAATGAAACGTTTCCGTACGGAACGGCGGGAGGGAGCGCTCTTCAGAGAGCGTTCCCTCTTTTTTATGATTTTTACGGATAACAAAAAAATTACAAAATGTTTTTTGTCCATATGCTTGACAGAGTATGAATTCATGTTGTATAATTAACATAGTTAAATAATTCATATGATAAAAACATATGCAGAAGGCGCACCTCCCCTCGGGGAGCGCCGGCAAGTGGGGTATTTATTATGGACAATGTCGTGAAGGTAAGTCTGCAGGAAAAGCTGAAGTACATCCGCCGCCTTCTCACGCTCGCGCGCACCGCGCAGGCGTATGCGGACAGGCCGCAGGTGATCGGCTACGCGCGCAAGACCGTAAGGCTGGAAAAGAAATGGCTCCGCCGCGCTTCCCTTCCCCTCAGGGACGCGGATGCTAACGAGCTTTCCGAGCTGACGGACGAGTTTGAAGAACTGCGCGCGCGCCTGAAAGAGGCGACCGGGAAGGTCGACCGCTATAAGCGCGCGCAGGAATATCTCGACAATTTCTGCGCCAAGATGGTCGCGAACGTCGAGCAGATCTCCCTCGCGCTCAATCCGCCCCCGCCTCCCGCGGAGCCGGAACCTTCGCAGGCGGAAAAATTCTTTACCGAGGGCAAAGAAGCGCTGCGCAAGGTCGGCGATACCATCGAGAGCGGCGCGCAGAAGCTGGGCAATTTTGTATCGCAGGGCGTTGAAAAACTAAAAAACGCCATGACGAAGGACGACAACTCAAAGTAGGCATCGTCTATTCGGGCGGTATCAGCAAGTGTGCCTACCAGATCGGGTTTACCAACGCGCTGCTGCGGCACATCGGCAGGGAACAGATACGCCTCATTACCGGTGCGTCGATGGGCATTTTTTCCGCATATGCGCTTTCGGCGGATAAACTCGGATCGCTCGAGTGCATGTACCGCAACATTGATATACCGAAAAAGAGCGAACTCTTCTGGGAGGTGTTCGCCCGCAATCTCCTCTCCGACACGACGGACAACATCATCTCTTTGGGGGATATGCTGGACATTCCCATGTGTTTCCCCGTCACGTTCATACCGATTTTCTCGGTGCGCTATTACTGGCTGTTCGGAGAGTACAATCCCTGTTGGAAAAAATATATCCGTGCGGGAACGAACTTCCCTTTTCTGCGCATCTTTCCGAGCTTTCTGCGCGGCAGGATGGCTATGGACGGCGGCGCGGTAGATAATATCCCGCTGTATCCGCTGCTGCGGAAGGGGAACCTGTTCACGCCCGAAGAAGAAGAGCTTGACCTGATCATCGTGCTGCATTTCGATGCGCGCTACGATTACCGTAAAGAGTTTTCTTCGGATGTTCCTATTCTGGATATAGACGTTTCCATCTGCAACGATTTCAAAAAGAACCATTACAATTTTTCGAGCCAATATATCGGGGAGATGCTGGCGGCGGCGGAAGAATACGGCGATCGCATCTCGCGGCGTGTTTTCGGGGGAGACTGCTCCCGCGAAGCATTGCAGAAAAAGGTCAATGAAATATTCATGGAGGAGCACGAGCGGAGGCAGCAACATCCTTCCGCAGACGGGCTGATCAGTATCCTGAATATTGTGGGGAAAGCATTGCGGAAAGACTCCGCTTGCATAAAAAAATTATATTAGTGGGAGGAAACTCATGATCAAAAGAAGAAACCTGTTTCTGTGCATCCTGTTCAGCATCATCACCTGCGGCATCTATGCCATCTATTGGTTTGTCGTGCTGACGAATGACACGAACAAGCTCGCGCAGTCCAAAACCGCGGGCGGCGGACTGGCGTTCCTGTTCACCATCATCACCTGCGGCATCTACGGCCTGTATTGGAGCTATAAGCTCGGCAAAAAGGTCGGCGAGATCGAAGGCGGCGGCAACCACGGCGTGCTGTATCTCATCCTCAGCCTCATCGGTTTCGGCTTTATCGACGCCCTCCTCGCGCAGAGCGCGCTCAACAGCGCGGCGGATCGCATGGCGGTTCCTCCGCAGCAGCCCCAGGCATAACAACGCAGAATTTACGGGCGTCCCGCATCGCGGGGCGCCCGTTTTTGCGCGAAAGGACAGTGAAAGCGCGTTTCGGGTTGACATCTGCCCGTTCACCGCGGTATAATGGAAGAAAAATCCCGAGAGAAAAGATTATGCGAAACAAAGGCACTTGCGTCGTCGGCATGAGCGGCGGCGTGGACAGCTCGGTCGCCGCGCTCCTGCTGAAGGAACAGGGATACGACGTGATCGGTCTGTACATGGTAAATTGGGAAGAGGAAGGGGAGAACGGCTGCTGCACCGCCGAAGCGGACTACGAAGACGTGAAGCGCGTGTGCAACGCGGTCGGCATCCCGTATTATACCGTCAATTTCGCAAAGGAATACCGCGAACGGGTGTTTTCGCATTTCCTCGAAGAATACGAAAAGGGCAGGACGCCCAACCCCGACGTGCTGTGCAACCGGGAAATAAAGTTCGGCCCCTTCCGCGATTATGCAAAGGCGCTCGGCGCCGATTTCGTCGCCACGGGGCATTACTGCGACATCCTGCACGAGGACGGGCTGCATTTTCTCCTGAAGGCGGCGGACGCGAACAAGGATCAGACCTACTTTCTCAATCAGGTGACGCAGCCGCAGTTCGAAGGCGTGCTTTTTCCGCTCGGGAGGATGAAAAAGCCGCAGGTGCGCGCCATCGCGGAGGAGAACGGGCTTTCCACCGCCGAAAAGAAGGACAGCACGGGCATCTGCTTTATCGGCGAACGGAATTTCCGGAATTTTCTCAAAAGCTATCTGCCCGCCCGCCCCGGCAAGATCTGCACGCTCTCGGGCGAAGAGGTCGGGGAGCATATCGGGCTGATGTATTATACGCTCGGCCAGCGCAGGGGGCTGGATCTCGGCGGCAGAAAGGGCGACGCCGCGGAAGGGCGCTGGTTCGTCGTCCGCAAAGACGTGAAGAACAATGTCCTGTACGTTTCGCACGGGGACGAATCTCCGCTGTATTCCTCCTCCTGCACCGTTTCCGGGATAAACTGGATCCCTCTGCCTCCCGAAGAAGAGGAGTTTTCCTGCACGGCGAAGTTCCGCTACCGCCAGACCGAACAGGGCGTGCGCGTGAAGCGGACGGGGGCAGACAGTGCGGAGGTGTTTTTCGACCTCCCGCAGCGCGCCGTGACCGGCGGGCAGTATGCCGTCTTTTACCGCGGGGAAAAGTGCATCGGCGGCGGCGTGATAGACTGAAAAACGCGGGAGCGTCCGCGTCAAAAAAGTACGAAAAAGGCGGGGCGCAGAAAGTTCTGCGCCCCGCGTCGTGCCGTATTCCGTTATTTGATCGCTTTGGCGATGGTGCCCTTGAAGAGGCAGACAAACGCGCCGAGCGCGGAGAGGATTCCGCCGACGATGGGGCCGGCGCAGAGGGTCGGAGTCAGATTTTCCACGAGCGCCTTCTGCGCGTCGCTCATTCCCATGCCGGCATAGCCGACGATCGAAAAGATGAGCACGGCGCCGGCGACGAAGCAGGCGGTCGTCACGATCTTGGTAATCAGCCCGTTTTTGAAAACGAGGGCGAGCACGCCGCCGATGACGGGGAGAAGGAATGCGAGAAGGGCGAGGAAATTGAAGTTGAGGATAGTCGTTTGCACGCTCAACGCGCCGCTTCCCATCGTTTCCTTATAGCCGAAAGCGATCTGCATTCCCGTATAGGAATAAGAAGTTTCCGTGATGAGCAGATCGGCTGTGTACTTGACGGCTTCGAGGAACATCATGCAGAATGCCGCGATGCCGAATACGAGCGCGATCGCTCCGGGAATGTAGTATTTGAGATTCTTTTTTGCCATTGTTGATCCTCCTTTATGAGTTAACGTTATCTGTATTGTATCACGAAATTATAAAAAAATCAACACTTGTCGAGAGTTTTATAAAAGTTCGACGCGGAGACCGAAAGTGTCGACGAATTTTCGTTCGGCCGCGGGGAGGGAAAAAGATGACGGAAGCTGAACTGACGGCTTTTGCGCTGTCGCTCGCAGGCACGGCGGCAGACTGCCCGTTCGCGGAGAAAGACGGCGCGCTCGTATTCCGCCATGCGGATACGAAAAAGTGGTTCGGGCTGCTGCTTTCCGTGCCGCGCAGGTACTTCGGAGAAGGGGAGGGCAGCGAGGTCTGCCTCAACGCAAAGTGTCCGCCCGAGCTCTCCGCCATGCTGCGGCAAAGCTATGCGGGGATCCTGCCCGCCTATCATATGAATAAAGAACAGTGGGTGACGGTGCGGCTCGGCTGCGGCGTGCCGGACGAAGAGATCAGGAACATTCTTCTGCTGAGCCGCGAACTGACCCGAAAGAAAGGCAAGGTGAAAGAGAAGTGATAATTTCACGAAAAAATCCTGCGATTTCGATTGCAATTCACCATTCGTTATAGTAAAATAGAAGGGATAAGGAAAAGAATCGGAGCGGCGTTTGCGCGGAGGTCCCTGTTTCTGTCTTTCGCCGCGGAAGATACAATACTTTTCAGGAGTTTTTTACCAATGAATCTGATCTATGGCGTAAAAGACAGGCCCAAAGCCGGGCAGCTGATCCTGTTTGCCTTGCAGCAGCTGCTCGCGATCCTCGCGGCGACCATCACGGTGCCGATCGCGGTCAATACGGCGACGGGCAGCGAGATGTCCATTTCGGCGGCGCTGTTCGGCGCGGGGGCGGGCACCCTCATTTATCAGCTGTTTACAAAGTTCCGCAGCCCCGTGTTCCTCGGCAGCTCCTTCGCGTTTATCGGCCCCATGTGCGCGGCGTTCGCCGGCGGCGTTTCCATGTCGCTCGGTTCGTTCGGGCTGATCGTCGGCGCGGTCTTTGCGGGGCTGGTCTATGTGGTCATAGCGATCGTCGTTAAATTTGCGGGCGTAAAGTGGATAGACAAGGTCATGCCCGCCGCCGTCATCGGGCCTACGGTCGCGCTCATCGGTCTTTCTCTTTCGGGCAGCGCCGTACAGAGTTCTGTAAGCGCCACGCTCGGCGAAAACGGATATATCATGGGGCTGAATTCCGTTCTCTGCCTCATCTGTGCGCTCGTTTCCCTCGCCGTTACAATCGTCTGCTCGGTCTACGGCAAAAAGATGATGAAGATGATCCCGTTCATCATCGGCATCCTCTCGGGCTATGCCGTCGCCGCCGTTTTCACGGCGTTCAGCTATATTCCCGGCGCGGAAGCGATGCGCGTCATTGACTTTACCGTCTTTCAGTCTATGGAATGGCTGCCGGACTTCACTTTCGTTGAAATGTTCAAGGGCGCAAACGGGCTGTTTGACGGAACGAACGTCGGTGCCTATATCGGCACCATCGCGGTCGCCTATATCCCCGTCGCGTTCGTCGTCTTTGCGGAACATCTGGCAGACCATAAGAACATCTCTTCCATCATCGAACACGACCTTCTGCGTGACCCCGGGCTTTCCCGTACGCTGCTCGGCGACGGTGTCGGTTCTATGGTCGGCGCCTTTTTCGGCGGCTGCCCGAACACCACCTACGGCGAATCCATCGGCTGCGTCGCCATTTCCGGCAATGCTTCCGTCATAACCATCTTCGTTACGGCGCTGCTTGCGATCGTATCTTCCTTTATCGCTCCTTTTGTGACCTTCCTGCACAGCATTCCGAGCTGCGTGATGGGCGGCGTATGTATCGCCCTGTACGGCTTTATCGCCGTCAGCGGCCTGAAGATGGTGCAGAAGGTCGACCTCAACGACAACCGCAATCTTTTCACCGTGGCGGCGGTGCTCGTCACCGGTGTCGGCGGCATGGCGCTCACGTTCGGCAAAGTCACCATCACCGCGATCGCTTCCGCTCTCATCCTCGGCATCCTCGTCAACGTGCTCGTCAACCTCGGCAATAAGAAAAAGAAGGCAGTCCCCGAAGAAGGGGAGAGCCCCGAAAAGGCCGAAGAGGACGCCTCCGCCGTCTGCCTTGCGGAACTCGGAAAGCTGCAGGATCTGCGCGAGGCGGGCATCCTCACCGAAGAGGAATACGCGGCGTTCAGAGAAAGGGCGGTAGAAAAAGCCGTTACGGAAAACGTTCCCGGGGAAGACCGGTGATATTTCGGGAAAAACGAAAAAGGAGAACGCATGAAGCGTTCTCCTTTTTTTCAGACAAGGAGCAGGATCATATCGGTCAGGAACACCGCCGCTATGCTCGCGAGGGAGACCGTCAGCAGCCCTCGGCGGAAAAAGGAGAGCAGGACGGCCACCGCGGTCCCGGCGATGCCCGACCAGATGCTTGCCGTTTCAAACAGCATTCCGGGGAACACCATCACCGCGAGCACGCTGTACGGCAGATAGTAAAGGAAGGAGCGTACGAACCTGTTCGTTATGTTCCGCTTTGCGAGCAGTAGGGTCACGCCCTTCGTCGCGTAGGTCACGCCGAACATGACGAGGCAGCCGAGGAGCATACTCTGTACGGTCACGGCGTGCCTCCTTTTTCTCCGCCGCCGTTTTGCGCGGGGGCTTCGCCTTCCTCTCTGCGGGGGAAGAGGAGGGAAAGAACCGACGTGCATACGACGGAGCATACGATGATGTCGACGCCTTCGGGCAGGGACGCGAGCGCGGGCACAAAGGCGAACAGGCAGGACGCGCCGACCGAAAGAACGACGAGCAGGAGCACCCGCTTGTCGTCGCGGGAAGGGGGAAGGATGATGGCGACGAACATGGCATATAAAGCGATGCCGAGGGCGCCGGTCAGTATGCCGTACCATTCCCCGCCGACGAACCGCCCGATCAGTGCGCTCGCCCCCGCGCCCGCCGCCGTTCCGCCGACCCATCCGGCAAAGGAACAGCTCATCAGCCCGGCGAGGTAAGCAAAGGTGAGCTTCCGCGGCTGGCGCATGGCGACGGCATAATTTTCGTCCGTCACGCCGAAGGCGAGCAGGGCGCGCTGCCAGAGCGGGAAGCCCGTTCCCATTTTCTGCGCGAGGGAAAGCGACATCAGCGTGTACCGGATATTGATGACGAGCATGGTCGCCGCGAGCACGGCGAGGTTTGCGCCCTGCGCGATAAGTTCCGTGCCCGCGAACTGTCCCGTTCCCGTAAAGTTGGTGAAAGATACGAGTATGGGGAACCAGGGCGGGAAGCCCATGCCCACCGCCTGTATGGCATACGCGAAGGCGACGGACAGGTACCCGAGCGCGACGGGGATGCCGTCGCGCACACCGTTTCTGAATCTCATTGGTTTTTTCCGTCCGAAAACAAGTACCGCCCGCAGGCGGCGAGTTCCATTATAGCACAAAAAAGCCGTACAGGCATACCGTTTTTCGGCGGAAAAACGCATTTTTCCCGTAACAGGCTCCGTTCAATTTGCTTTCGTGCCCGCGATATGCTATAATAATGCAAATAACAGCAACGGAGAACGATGAATGTATTGGGCTGACAAGCTGGCGGATGAGGTCATCCGCAGAAAACCGGATAAAGAAGTCTATGTGTGCGCGGCGGGCATTTCTCCCTCCGGCTCCGTGCACATCGGAAATTTCCGCGACATCGCGACGAGTTATTTCGTCTATCGCGCCCTGATCAGAAAGGGCAAAAAGGCGAAGATGCTCTTTTCGTGGGACGAATACGACCGCCTGCGCAAGGTGCCGAAAAACGTTTCCGACTACCTCGGCAACAATTCTTTCGAGCAGTACATCGGCTGCCCGTATTCGGATATCCCCGATCCCTTCGGCAAGGACGAATCTTACGCCGCGCACTTTGAAAAGGAATTCATGGAATCCCTCAAAAAGTTCGGCATCGAGATGGAATACCGCTATCAGGCGAAGGAATACCGCTCGGGCAGGTATGCCGAATACGTCATCTTCGCGCTGAAAAACCGCGGAAAGATCTACGACATCCTCGACAGGCACCGCACGCAGGAGGGGAGCGAGGAGGAGCGAGAACAGTATTATCCCGTATCCATCTTCTGCCCGCACTGCCATAAGGATTTCACGAAGATCACCTCCCTCTCGGAGGACTGCACCAAAGCGCACTATGTGTGCGAGTGCGGGCACGAGGGCGATTTCGATTTCACCAAAGACTTCAACTGCAAGCTGCAGTGGAAGGTAGACTGGCCCATGCGCTGGAAGGCGGAAGGCGTCGATTTCGAGCCGGGCGGCAAAGATCATGCCTCCAAAAACGGCAGCTACGATACCGCAAAGGACATTTCCCGCGAGGTGTTCGGCTACGAGCCGCCTCTCTTCCAGGGCTACGAGTTCATCGGCATCAGGGGCAGCGTGAACGTGGGCAAGATGAGCGGCTCTTCGGGGCTGAACATGACGCCGGAGTTCCTTCTCAAGCTCTACCCGCCCGAACTCATCCTCTGGCTGTACGCAAAGACGGAACCCCTCAAGGCGTTCGACTTCTGCCTCTCGGACGAGATCCTGCGGCAGTATTTCGAGTTCGGCAAGATGCTCAAGAGCTATCTCGACGGCACGGCGGACGAGAACACGAAGCGCATCATGGAAAACAGCCTCATCGAAGGGCGCAAGTTCGTTCCCGTCCCGATGAGCCAGCTCGTAGACCTCGGCTCTGTGGTCGACTTCAACCCCGAGATGATGGAAAAGCTGTTCGAAAAGATCGGCACGCCCTATAAACAGGAGGACTTCAGAGAGCTGTTCGAGCGCGCGAAGTTCTGGCTGCGCACCTGCTCGCCGGAAAGCGAGTACGTCATCCGCGAAAAGAGGAACTGGCCGTATTGGCGCACCATGAACGAAAAGGAGCGCGAATGCGTCCGCCTGCTCAAAGAGTTCATAGAGAAGGGCGGCTACACCCTCGATTCGCTGCAATCCGAACTGTACGCCATCCCCAAGCAGGTCTATCCCGAAGCCGCGGAGGACAAAAACGCGCTCAAAGAAGTGCAAAGCAAGTTCTTCAAAGACGTGTACAACCTCACGCTCGGGCGCGACAAGGGCCCCCGCCTGTACCTGTACCTGTACGCGGTAGACCCTTCCCGCTACCTCAACCTCCTCGATTTCTCCCTGCCCGAAGCGGAAGACCCCGATGCGAAGGAAGAGGAGAAGAAGGAAGAGGCTCCCGCGGAAGCAAAGCCCGTCGAGGACAAATACGTCGCGCAGCCCGCTCCCTTCAAGGAGCTCATCGAAAAGGCGGATTTTGAAAAGTGCGACCTGCGCGTTTGCAAGATCCTCTCGGCAAAGCCCATGCGCAAGACCAATAAGCTGATGAAGCTGACCCTGCACGACGGCGCGGGCGAGCGCGTCATCGTCTCGTCCATCGCCGACCTCTATACGCCCGAGCAGCTCGTCGGCAGAAAGATCGTCGTGCTCGTCAACTTAAAGCCGCACAAGTTCGGCAACGAGTATTCCGACGGGATGCTGATCGCCTCCGGAAACTCGGACGGCACCTGCCGCGTGCTCTTTGCGGCGGACGACGCGGAGATCGGTTCCCTCGTCTATTAAAAACAAATACATCTGTCTGCAGGGAGGGGATATTTTCGGATATTCCCTCTTTTTATGCGGCAGGGGAGCAATCCGATGCGCGGAACGAAAAGCGTCGACCTCGGCAAAGACCGCATAGGCGTTCTCATCGCGAAGCTGGCGGTGCCCGCCGTGGTCGCGCAGGTCATCAATCTTTTATATAATCTCGTGGACAGGATGTACGTCAGCGCCATTCCCGGAGAGGAAGGCACCCTCGCCATCGCGGGGCTGGGCGTCGTTTTTCCCATCACCCTCATCGTGAGCGCCTTCGCCAACCTCGTGGGGCTGGGCGGCGCGCCGCTGGCGAGCATCTTCCTCGGGGAAAGGAAGAAGGAGGAGGCGAGCCGCGTATTCAATGCGGGAACGGTACTGCTCGTGCTGTTCGGCGTCGTGCTCACGGCGGCGGTGCTGATTTTCTGCGAGCCGCTCGTCCGCGCCTTCGGGGCGCCGACGAGGGCGGTGCCGTACGGGAGCAGCTATCTCTTCGTCTACGGCATCGGCTCGCTGTTCGTCATGTTCTCTCTGGGGCTGAATCCCTTCATCTCGGCGCAGGGCTTCAGCTTTACGGCAATGTTCACCGTCGCCATCGGCGCCGTGCTCAACATCGCGCTCGACCCGCTCTTTATCTTTGTTTTCGATATGGGCGTGGAGGGCGCCGCGCTCGCCACCATTCTCTCGCAGGCGGTCTCTGCGGTATGGGCGGTGTGCTTTTTCTTCCGCAGAAAGACGGAATACCGCTTCCGCCTTTCGCAGCTGCGCCTGCCGTGGAGCATCGTGCGCAGGATAGTATTGCTCGGGCTTTCGCCCTTCATCATGAGCGTCACGGAAAGCGCTATACAGATCGTGTTCAACAACAACCTGACCCGCTGGTCGGGGGACAACGAAGATTATACCGCCGCGCTCACCATCATGCTCAGCGCGATACAGATGGTGTGCATGCCCCTCAACGGGCTGGGCAACGGCGTGCAGCCCGTCGTTTCCTTCAACTACGGCACGGGCGACTCCGCCCGCATCAGAAAGACGGTGAAGATCACCGCGCTCATCGCCCTGTGCGGCAGCGTATCGGTGTGGCTGCTCTCTCTGCTCGCGCCGCAGGTGTACGGGTATATGTTCAATGCGAGCCCCGCCGTCATGGAACTTGTCCGCCGTTATACGCCTTATTTCATGATGGGAACGGTCATGTTCTTCGCGCAGATGACGCTTCAGAACGTGTTCATCGCGCTCAACCAGGCGCGCATTTCCATTTTCCTCGCCTGCCTGCGCAAGGTCATCCTGCTCATCCCGCTGTGCTTTGCGCTGCCGTACGCCTTCGGCGTTTCGGGCGTGTTTTACAGCGAGGGGATCGCGGACATCGTCGCGGGCGTCATCACGGCGGCGACTTTCTTCTGTATGCTGCCGCGCATCCTCAAAAAGAGGGAGATCCTGCTCGCGCAGAATCCTCCGGAGGGGAACGGGCAGGCTGGCTCTGCCGCAGAGGAAACAAAGTAAAAAGAGCGGAAAACCGCCCGCAGGGCGGTTTTCCGCTGTTTATGTCTTCGTCTTTCGGAAAATTCCGCGTCTGCGCCGTCCGCGCAAAAAAAGGTGAGGGCTTCCGCACCCTTTTATGCGGAGGGATCAGATGCGCGGGCAGACGATATTTTTTGACAATGCCCCGCGGATTGCGGCGGGCGCCGCGGTCGCGGGGCCGAAGGAGTGCGCGGGTATTTTAGGCGAATATGCAGACGTACCGCTCAAAGACGATATGTTCGGCGAGGACACCTTTGAAAAGGCGGAGCGCAAGATGCTTCTCTGCGCTCTCCGCCTCGGCGTGGAAAAGGCGGGGCTGGATGCGGTCGACGCCGTCTTTTCGGGGGATCTGCTCAATCAGATCATCTCGGCGAGTTTCGCCGCGCGGGAAACGGGCTTTCCCTATCTCGGCATATACAGTGCCTGCTCGACCATGAGCGAGGGGCTGCTGCTGGGAGCGATGGCGGTGGACGGCGGTTATCTCGATACCGCCGCCGCGGCGACGGGCAGCCATTTTTCTTCGGCGGAGCGGCAGTACCGCTTCCCGCTCGAGCTGGGCACCACACGCCCGCCGCAGTCGCAGTGGACGGTCACGGGGGCGGGCTGCGCCGTGCTCAAACGGGGCGGGGACGGGCCTGCCGTCACCTGCGGCACGGTGGGCAAGGTCGTCGATTTCGGCGTTTCCGACGTGAACAACATGGGTGCCGCGATGGCTCCCGCGGCACTGGACACGCTGCTCGCGCATTTCCGCGATACGGGCAGAAGCCCCGCCTATTATGACCTTATCCTGACGGGCGACCTCGGCGTGCTGGGCAGCCGTATCCTCAAAGACCTCGCGTGGGAAAAGGGGGCAGATCTTTCCAACCACGTCGATTGCGGCGAGATCGTGTACACGGTCGCCGAAGACGAGTTTCAGGGCGGGAGCGGCGCGGGGTGCAGCGCCGTCGTGTTCAATTCGTATATCCTTTCCAAACTGCGCCCGGGCGGCGGGCTGCGCCGCGTCCTGTTTGCGGCGACGGGCGCGCTGCTCTCCACCGTCTCGTCGGGGCAGGGCGAAAGCATCCCGTGCATCTCGCACGCCGTCGCCGTCGAGCGGGGGGAGGGGAGATGAGCGCGTATACAGACATTCTCCTTCAATTCGCAAAGGCGTTTGCGGTCGGCGGCGCGGTCTGCACCGTCGCACAGGTGATCATCAACTGCACGAAGCTGACCTCGTGCAGGATCCTCGTCATCTTCCTGCTTTCCGGCGTCGTGCTCGGCGCGCTGGGGCTGTACGACTATCTCGTCGATTTTGCCGGCGCCGGCGCGACCGTGCCCATCAGCGGCTTCGGCTGGCTGCTCGCGAAGGGCGCGATGCGCGGGGCGGAAACGGGGCTGTTCGGCGCGCTGACGGGTGCGCTCGCTTCGGCGAGCGCGGGCGTGACCGCGGCGGTACTGTTCGGCTTTCTGGCAGCTCTCGTCTTCCGGCCGAAGAGCAAAAAGAACTGACGCGCCTCTCCGAATGCGATACAAAAGCAGCGGCCTTCTTTCCCGCTTTCCCTTTGACAAATCTGCCCGCGGGTGCTATACTTGAACTGCGGTGCGCAGGGGTGCGCTGCAAAAACCGTTATTTATGAGGGAGGCGAAGTATTATGCTGGGCAAAGAACTGCTTTTCGCGCTGACAGGGACGGGCGCGACCTTTCTCGCGACGGCGCTCGGCGCCGCGCTCGTGTTTTTTTTCAAAAAGGATATGTCCGCCGCGATGCAGCGCATCTTCCTCGGCTTTGCCGCCGGCGTGATGACGGCGGCTTCCGTCTTTTCCCTTCTCCTTCCCGCGATGGAACAGCTGGAGGGGGAGGGCAAAAGCGTCGTTCTGCCCGTCTGCGGCGGGTTTGCGATCGGCGCGCTCTTTCTGCTCCTGCTCGATAAACTGCTGCCGCATATGCACCTCGGCAGCGAAGAACCCGAAGGGCTCCCTTCGCATTTCAGAAAGTCGACCATGCTCGTGCTTGCCGTCACGCTGCACAACATTCCCGAGGGAATGGCGGTCGCGCTCGCCTTTGCGTCCGCGGCTGCGCAGCAGGGCGGGCTTGCCGCCGCCGTCGCGCTCGCCGTCGGCATGGCGTTGCAGAACTTCCCGGAGGGCGCCGCGGTCTCCCTCCCGCTCCGCTCGAACGGCGCGGGGAAGGGGAAGGCATTTTTTATGGGCGCCCTGTCCGGCGTCGTGGAGCCGGTCGCAGGCATCCTCGCCGTGCTCGTCGCAGGGTCGGTGACGGGCGTCATGCCGTGGGTGCTCTCCTTTGCGGCGGGGGCGATGATCTACGTCGTCGTCGAAGAGCTGATCCCGGAGGCGCATTTAGGGGAGCATTCCCATGTGGGCACGGCGAGCGCATTGTTCGGATTCTTTGTCATGATGTTGCTGGATATAGCCATCGGATGAGGAATTTCCCGCAAATTTCAAGTACTATGTCAGGCATAAAGCAATAAATCTGTCTCTTATACACATCTCCGAGCCCACGAGACTCGACGTCATCTCG
>ERZ1090868.611-NODE-611-length-19846-cov-8.003335_pt1 | contig 19846 bp, 17 predicted proteins | sample MGYA00478475_ERZ1090868 | MGnify/ENA primary metagenome ERZ1090868 (study PRJEB33644, sample SAMEA5815747) | chicken gut metagenome | biome: Chicken; feature: Gastrointestinal Tract; material: Caecum | place: Ireland | collected 2019-01-01 | study: A study of the...
CAGCAGCCTCGCCCGGTCCCGGCATTCGACAGGTGCGCATCCGCACGCTCACCGAAGCGGAAATCGAAGGCGCGGCACCCACGCAGCTTGAGCGGCTCGAGCGGCTCGCCGCCGGCGACACACCCGAAACGGCAGGTCTTGTCATCGGCGAGCCGCCGACGATCTGCGCTGAGAAGGACGGTGAAGTTCGGCCGATGAGCCGCTTTCGCGACATCCTCGTTCGGGCCATGCGCGGCGGTTATCCGAACGGACGCATCGGCACCGCCGACGACCGACACGATTTTTTCCACGACCTCATTCGCTGCACCTCCGTCACGGATCTGCCGACGCTGAGCCGAATTCGCGACCCCATCGCGATGCGGCGCGTCTACCGCATGGTGGCCGCACTTTCTGGCGAAAAAGTAAAGGCGATCAAGGTGGGCGACATCATCGGCATGCGCCGCCAGATGGTGAAAAACTGCATCGACGCGCTCGAGCAGCTTCGCCTTGTCGAAGAGCAGCCCGCCTGGTCGGGCGTCTCGCGCTTTGAGCGCGCCGTGCGCAAGCCCCTCTTTCGCATCACGGACTCCGGCTGGCTATGCGGACTGCTCGGCTTTTGCTGGACCAATCCCGATGCACTCGGTCCAGAACACGGACCGATCGTCAGGCGGCTGCTCAACGGCTGGGTCTGGACGCAGCTTGCCGCATTTACCGACAACGATCCGCAGCGTACGCTCTCTCACTTTGCGCTCAGAAACGGACCGGCCGTGCCGCTCGTCATTGAAAACCGAGCGGAACGGACTTTCATCGCCGCATCCACGACCCCCGATGCCTTTGCCAGAGAGGAAGACTTCGAACCCATGGCGCGGTTCGCAGCACTTTTGAGCGAAACGCCTGAGTACGCCGACTGGCGGCTCGCGGCCCTAGTCTTTACGACGGGCGACACGTTCGAGCCCATGCCCGAAGCGACAACTCCAGCTGCGCACGGTCTTTCGGTTTTCAGAGCGTGGTCCGTGCCGATGAGCGTACTCTGGCATTGAATCCTCCGGAAGCGCTGCCAAACGGCCCAATGCAGCTGCACGACGCGATTTCGCGAGTGCAAATAAATTGAGGTCCGCATCGAAACTACGATGCGGACCTCTATGTTTTCACGAGTACTTTGTGTGCGCGTCAGCCTTTGAGGCCAGCGGCCTCAGGCCGAACTTGGGCAGCTTTCGCGAGCTTGCTCACACGGGCTTCTTTGTTGCGGCGCGGGCTTCGATTTTTTCCATGAAGCTCTGTGCTTCGCCCTCTTCATGCCAGCCGTGGAAGATGGTTGCCATCACAGGGCCGGAGATGTTGTGCCAGAAGGAGAAGATGGCCGAAGGCAGCGCCGAAAGGGGATTCGCTGCAAAGTGCACGGTTGCAAGCGCCACGCCGAGACCCGAATTCTGCATGCCGACTTCGATCGAAAGGCACTTTCTCTTCGCAAGATTCATGCCGCAGACCTTGCCGAGGAGATAGCCCAAGAGCATGCCGAAACCGTTGTGAAGCACGACGACCGCAAAGACCAGGGCGCCAGCGGAAAGGATCTGCGCACTCGAAGCGGCTACGACGGCGGCAACGATGAGAACGATCGCGACGACGGAGATGAGCGGCAGCGCCGTAACGGCAGCATTGATGCGCTCGCCCAAAAGCTTGTGAACGACGACGCCCAGGGCGATCGGGATCAAAACGATCTGAACGATCGACAGGAACATGCTCATCGGGTCGATGTCAAGCCACTGGCTCGCAAAGAGATACATGAGCGCAGGCGTGACGAAGGGAGCAAGAAGCGTCGTGCAGGACGTGATCGTCACGGAAAGCGCCACGTCGCCGCGCGCAAGGAAAGTCATCACGTTCGAGGCAGTACCGCCCGGGCAGCAGCCGACGAGCATCACGCCGACGGCGAGTTCCGGCGGCAGCGAAAATGCGAGACAAAGCACGTAGGCCGTTACGGGCATGATCACGAACTGCCCGAGAACGCCGATCAAAACGTCGCGGGGATGCTTGAAGACTTCCCGGAAGTCGTCGGTCGTAAGCGTAAGCCCCATGCCGAACATCACTATGCCGAGCAGAATCGTTACCCAGCCGCCGAGCGGCTTGCAAAGGTCCGGAAACGCGTACCCAATAATGCCGAATACGAGGACCCAAAGTGCAAAGGTTTTGTTGACGAATCTGCTGAGTGTGGCTAGTGCGTTCATTGCGAATCTCTCTTAAAGGATGTGCTCGTTGAGCTGAATGCCGGAAAGCGCATTGTTCTGTTCCGAGTCGTTGAAACATGGGGGTTGTGCCGCCGACCGGAACCCGACCGACTTGCGCCGAGACGCATCGAACGATGCGCCGCAGTGCGCTGTCAGCGCCGGAATTCCTCGCGGTTTTTTCATTATCAGCACGGCTTGAACCGCTCAAAAAGAGGTTTCGCTTTTCTTTTTCGGCCTTATTTTTCGCTTCGATGATTCGGCGCAGTACGCCTGAGAGAACCCTCCTAAGACAAAGTGTTTATTTCTGCAAAATCCACTTTTCTGCAAATTCTGTTTTTTACTCAAACCCTGTGTTTTCAGATGAAAGAAGAACCAACGAATTTGCAATACGGCCGAATCTGCATAAAATGAACTGAAGTCTTTTCCGTTTCGGCCCCCTCTTGGAACAGCCGCCGAGGAGGACTTGAAGCGGACGCGATCGAGTCGCCTGAAGCGACAGCCCCGAGAAGCGAGCCGGCATCGCCGTACGGACTCGACCCCGGAACAAATCACACAGCAAGGAGATAACACCCATCATGCGCAGCGACCGTCTCACAAAGGGCAATCAAGCCGCACCGCAGCGCGCCATCCTGAAGGCGCTCGGTCTTTCGGACGAAGAAATCTCGCGTCCGCTCATCGGCATCGTCAATTCGCAAAACGACATCGTCCCCGGTCACATGTTCCTCGACAAGGTGACGGAAGCCGCGAAGATCGGCGTGGCGATGGGCGGCGGCACCCCGATCGTCTTCCCTGCAATTGCCGTTTGCGACGGTCTCGCGATGGGACACGCGGGCATGAAGTATTCGCTCGTTTCGCGTGAACTCATCGCCGACAGCGTTGAGGCCATGGCAACCGCTCATCCTTTTGACGGCCTCGTGCTTGTGGCCGCCTGCGACAAGAACGTCCCGGGCCTTCTCATGGCAGCGGGCCGACTCAACATTCCTTCGATCGTTATCTCTGCTGGCGCCATGCTCGCCGGGCGCATGACGTGCGGTCGACGCCTCTCCTACTCCGACATCGCCGAAGCGGTTGGGGCCTTCAACGCCGAGCGCATCGACAAAAAGACCTTCATTGAAATTGAAAACAAGAGCTGCCCGACCTGCGGATCGTGCTCGGGGATGTTTACCGCTAATTCCATGAACTGCCTCTCCGAGGTGCTCGGCATGGCGCTGCCCGGCAACGGCACGATTCCCGCCGTCATGAGCGCGCGCTACCGACTTGCGAAGGAAGCCGGCATGAAGGTGATGGACCTCGTGCGCGCCGACCTCAAGCCGCGCGACATCATGACGCGCGAAGCATTTGAAAATGCGCTCGCGGTCGACATGGCGCTCGGCTGCTCGACGAATTCGATGCTGCACCTGCCGGCCATTGCGCACGAGTGCGGGATTGAGCTCGATCTCACGGTCGCAAACGAAATCTCCAAGCGCACGCCGAATCTCTGCCACTTGGCGCCGGCGGGCGAAGCCTACATCGAAGACCTCGACCGCGCAGGCGGGATTCCCGCCGTCATGGCCGAGCTCGACAAAATCGGCGCCATTCATACGACGCCCGTCACCGTCACGGGCAAGACCGTTGCCGAAAACATCGCGGGCGCCGAAGTGCTCGACCGCGAAATCATTCGGCCTGTCGACAACCCCTTCGGCAAGGAAGGCGGGATTGCCGTTTTGAAGGGCAACCTCGCCCCGGACGGCTGCGTCGTGAAGCGTTCGGCCGTTGCGCCTGAAATGATGACCCATACGGGGCCGGCACGCGTTTTCGACTGCGAAGAGGATGCGATCGACGCCATCTTCGGCGGCCGAATCCATCCGGGCGACGTCGTCGTGATCCGATACGAAGGCCCCAAGGGCGGTCCGGGCATGCGCGAAATGCTCAACCCGACGTCCGCCATCGTGGGGTCCGGGCTCGGCCATTGCGTCGCGCTCATCACGGACGGCCGCTTCTCGGGCGCAACCCGTGGTGCAGCGATCGGACATGTCTCGCCCGAAGCGGCCGTGGGCGGCCCGATCGCGCTCATTGAAGAGGGCGACGAAATCACGATCGACATTCCCGAAAACCGCATCAGCGTTGCCGTCTCCGACGAAGAACTCGCTCGCCGCCGCGCCGCCTGGGCGCCGCGCGCACCGCGCATCACGACGGGGTACCTTGCGCGGTACGCGAAGCTCGTCACTTCCGGCATGTCGGGCGCCGTGCTTGAGTAACGCCGGTTAGCGGCTTCGAGCCGAACGAAGAATAAGGCCGACGCCTGAAACCCGGGCGCCGGCCTTGTTTTCTCCGCTATCGGCCGAAGCGAACCGACAAGCGAAACGACAGCGGATTCAGGGCCGGCGCCGCTTCGCTTTCGTTGCGAATCACTGGAGGAGTTCGGGTTCGGGTGCGCGGCCGAACCACTTCTGATAAATCTTGTCGAACGTGCCGTCGGCCTTGAGCTTTTTCATCGCCGCGTTCATTTCGTCGCAAAGCGCCTTGTTGTTCTTGGCGGTCACCATGGCGAAGTTGTCGGCCGTGGCAAGGACGGGCAGATGCACCGTCTTTTCGGCGAGCGACTTGTTCTGCGAAAGGATGTAGTCGGTGACGGGCTTGTCGTTGATCACCGCGTCGCAGTTGCCGCCCACGAGATTGAGAATCGCGTCGCCCGCGTTGTTGAAGGTAGAAACCTCGGCGCCCTCGATCTTCTTGGCAAATGTCTGCGAGGTCGTGCCGATCTGCACCGAGATCTTCTTGCCCTTGAGATCATCAAAGCCCTTGATGGCGCCTTCGCTGCCCTTGGCAACGAGAATCGTCAGCCCGGACTGATAGAAGGGCATCGTGAAATTCACGCGTTTGCCGCGTTCAGGCGTGATCGAAAAGCCCGAAGCACCCGCGTCGATCGTGCCCGAAATAATGGCCGGGATGATCGCGTCAAAGCCCATCTGCTCGAGCTTTAGTTCACGTCCCATCGCTTCGGCCATGGCTTTGATGAGATCGATTTCATAGCCCTGCATGCCGCCCGTCTTGCTGTCGTAGAACTCAAAAGGCGGGAAAACGGCGTTCGTCGCGACGCGCAGCGGCTCGGCGGCAGAGGCCGAGCCGACGGCACCGAAAAGAAACGCGGAAAGCATGCCGGCGACGGCGGCGCGGCGGGAAAAGCGATTGATCATCTTGTGTGTCTCCGAGACTTGACGTGCGGCAGGGCGCCTGTCGGTCCCGCGCGTGCGCCGAGACCTCAAAAGCCCTTTTGTCCGCTTGCGTGTGTGTGGCTTCGTTCACTATAGAAAGCTTCTTCGCGGCTGTCGCGCTCCTATCGGGGAAAAATTTCGCCTAACTGCGAAATAAGCGCAGTTGCGCTCAGTTGGTCGCCAAATAGATGAAGATGCAGGCGATAGAGCAACAAATTGTCGACATAATCACCGCTTGCGTCGATTCCGGTCGCCCACGCCGAGCCGCGTCGGCGCCTCGGGTAAACACACTACCCAGGCGTTTTCGCATGTACGCGCGCGATTTTGCAGTTGAATTTTCCAAAACCGCCCCCATATGGACGTTCATAGAACAGCGTATGCGCCGCGCGCCGCTCGAAAATGTCGAGCCGCCGAAGGCCGCATGCCCATTTGGAGGATTCAACAGAAAATGGCCGCTCAAGTTCACGGCTTCCAGACGGAAGTCGCCAAGCTCCTGAAGCTCCTTGCCAATTCGCTTTATTCGAACAAGGAGGTCTTCCTGCGCGAATTGATCTCGAACGCGTCGGATGCGATCGACAAGCTTCGCTTTCTCTCGATCACGAAGCCCGAACTCGCTCAGGAAGATCCGGTGCTTCGCATCCGCGTGCGCGCCGACCGCGACGCGGGCACGCTCACGATTTCCGACAACGGCATCGGCATGACGCTTGCCGAAGCGAACGAACGCTTGGGCACGATCGCCAATTCCGGCACCGAGGACTTTCTCTCGAAGCTCTCGGCCGACGACGCCAAGTCGAGCCAGCTGATCGGTCAGTTCGGCGTGGGCTTTTACTCGGCCTTCATCGTCGCCGACCGCGTCACCGTTCGCTCGCGCGCAGCGGACGCCAAGCCCGACGAAGCCGTTTGCTGGTCCTCGGACGGCACGGGCACCTACATGTCGGAGACGACCGTCAAGGCCGACCGCGGCACGGACGTGATCCTGCACCTCAAGGCCGACGAGCGCGAATTCCTGAACGACTGGACGCTGCGCGAAACGATCACGAAGTTCTCCGACCACATTTCGACCCCGGTCTATCTCTACGAAGCGCCGAAAGACGATGAGAAGAAAGAGGACGACAAGAAGGAGGCTTCTTCGCCCGAAGACGTCTGGCATCAGGTCAATGACGCCAAGGCCCTTTGGACGCTCTCGCCCAAGGACGTCAAGGACGAGGAGTACAAGGCCTTCTACGCGCACCTCACGCACGACTACGGCGAACCCCTTGCCTGGGCGCACAACCGCGTCGAAGGCGACCTCGAGTACACGTCGCTTCTTTACATCCCGGGCGAAGCGCCGTGGGATCTCTACGGCAACCCCGAAGAGCAAAAGGGCCTCAAGCTCTTCGTGCAGCGCGTCTTCATCATGGACCGCGCCAAGGCGTTCCTGCCCAACTACCTGCGCTTCATCCGCGGCCTCGTTGACACGAACGACCTGCCGCTCAACGTTTCTCGCGAACTCCTGCAGGAAAGCCGTGTCGTCTCGAAGCTCAAGAAGGCGCTGACGAAGCGCTCGCTCGACATGATCGAGAAGCTCGCCGAAGACAAGGAGAACGTCGAGAAGTACCGCACGTTCTGGAGCGCCTTCGGCCGCGTGCTCAAGGAAGGCGTCGTTGAGGATCCCGCCAACCGCGAACGCATCCTCAAGTGCCTGCGCTTTGCGTCGACGAAGACGATCGAAGAAGGCGACGCCGCACTCGTGTCGCTTGACGAATACATTGCGCGCGCCCCCGAAGCCCAGAAGAAGATCTACTTCCTCATTGCGGGCACCCGCGAAGCGGCCGAGCACTCGCCCTACCTTGAAACGCTCAAGAAAAAGAACGTTGAAGTGCTCCTCCTTTGGGACCGCATCGACGAGTGGATGATGAACGCCATCACCGAGTACGCCGGGAAGGGCTTTGTTTCGGCGACGGCCTCCGACCTCGAGCTCGGCGACTTGGCCGACAAGGAAGAAGAAAAGGCGCGCGAAGAAGAAACGAAGGAAGCCCAGGCCGATATCGAACGCCTCAAGAAGGCGCTCGGCGACAAGGTCGAAGGCGTTCGCGTTTCGACGCGTCTTGTCGACTCGCCGAGCTGCGTCGTGGGCTCGAACGACCAGATGCTCACCGCGCAGATGCGCCGCATGCTTGAGGCCGCCGGCCAGCCCGTGCCCGAAGAAAAGTTCACGCTCGAAATCAATCCGAAGCACCCGCTCATCACGAAGGCGCTTGCGGAAACCGACGAAAAGCGCTTTGCCGACTGGGCGGCCGTGATCCTTGAAGAGGCACACCTCGCCGACCAAGGCACGCTCAAGGATCCGGCGGGGTTCGTGAAGCGCTTGAACGCGCTGCTGCTCGGCTGATTCAAGCGGAATTTGCCCGATCGCGGTCGTTGACAACCTGATCGGTCGAATATCCCGAGCATTTGAGGGCAAAAGGAGAAAGTCTTTCGGGCTTTCTCCTTTTCTTTTGCCGGCACCCCATCGCAACGAATCACCGCCATGCGCCGCCGCATCCGTAGAATGCTTTTTGCGGCGCGCCCTTACGGCGCTTTCAGAAAAACCCTAAAAGAACAAACTCCGAGCGCGATGGCCAAATCCAATAAAAAAGACCTGCAGAACTTCATCCGCAAACACAAGCTCCCGCAAATGCTGGGCGAAGCTCTCACGACCGATTTTGAGAGCGGCGTCTACCGGCTTGAGACACTGACGGCGCTTCTCGAAAAAGTACCCGTGCGAACGCTCGGCGCACTCGTTTTCACGCCCTACGCCGAAGCCGCCGCAGCTGCCCGCGACCGCAAGCTTGCCGCGAAGCTCGTCGGCTGGGGCGCTTTCGAATTGAAGGCCTACGGCGACAACATGATCGATCGCGTCCGGCTGCGCCTTGAGCTCCTCGGACTTCTCCTGCCGAAGAAAAAGCCTGCAGCAAAAGCGGAATGGCCGCTGCCGCCGCTCAAAACGCTTGAGATGCTCGGCGACGCACTTGACGATGCCGCCTTCTTTTTGCTTAGGGAAGAAGGTGGCGACAAACCGAAAGTTCGACGCGCAAAGAAGCGCCTCAAGGCGTCTTACGAGCGCTCGGTCAAGGTGCTTTTCGAGCTCAGCCGGCGCGCCGACCAAGCGCTCAACGTTCGCAGCGCCGCCATCTGCATCGCCATCGGTCTTGAAGAAAACAACGGCGTTCTCATGCCGGAAATCGCCGACGCGATCGAGGATCTCATTCACCATGCCGCAGATGCGCTCAAAAAAGGGGCGACTCGAGAAGCGGTCATTCGCGGCATCGGTGAAGACGCGTTCTACGACATCCGGAGCTACCTCTCGAGCATCGAAACGCCCATGCACAGAAAGCGTGCGGAATTTTTCGTCTCCTCGGGTTCGGAGGACAGCGTCTCCGAGCAAGAGCGCCGGCAAAGGGCCGAGGCGACGCTCGGGAAAATCCGAGCGCTCGGGCAGTATGCGCAGGATTGCGGTCTCTGCTCGAAGGAGTCGCTCAAGCAAATCATCGACGATCTTTGCTTTTTCGACGCACAAAACTTGTCAACGCTCCCCTGGGACCGGACTGCGCTCGAGTCGGGGGCGCCGCTGCTCGATGCCGTCCTGAGCGACGAGCCTCCCTTTGGCTGCGCCGAAGACTGGGCGGCGCTTGATGCCGAGGCCGCAGCGAGCCTCGGACAAGAATTCGAAGAAACGCACAGCTTGGTTTTCGCGCCCTTCGCTACGAGAGAGAGCCTGCTGCGTCTTCGCTACATTCGAATGAAGCATGGCATGGAGGCGCTTGCCGCTATTGCCGCATCGGTCGCACAGAAGGAACCCGAGACAATTTCTGCCTTTGAAATCAATGTGTTCCTTGTTTCGCTCTGCGCTCTCGCCGCTGAAACGGTTGACGGCGAACTCTTCAAGGCGGCCAACGCTTTCCTTGACTATGCCGAACCGCGCCTGGCGGGAACCGTTTACGAAATGCGCCTTCACTATTGGCGGGCGAGGCTGCGCTCCATTTTTGTCGGCATCGACGAGGAAACGCGCGACGAGATACTCGCCTTTGCCCACGTGCTCCCGAACGAGCCGCGAGAAGTGCGCCGCTTTGTCCATACGGAGCTGCGCTCGACGAAGCGCTGCCTTGACCGCCGCTTTGCTTCAGACGACGCGATCCGCATGCAGACCGCCCTTCTCCATGCGCTCGAGAACCACGAGAAGCCCTATGGAGCCCTTTCTTCAAAGGGGGATGCCGCTCTCGCAGCTGCGCGTACCGCGCTTGACGTGCTTCGCGGCTATTCGAGTGCCGACCGCGGCGCCTACTGGTGGGCAGCAGCGCTGCGCGCCTCCTTCATCCTCTCGGGCCAAAGCGAGACGCACGCCGTTGCGGCATTCGCGGCAGCCCGGCGGCTTCGCGCGTTCATGATGCATGAATCGCTCACTTTTGACGAAGATTTGGCCTCAGCGAGTTTTTTAGGTTCCCCGATTCACTACATGCCCGAAGTGCGTGAAAACCTTCGGAACCTGAGCATCGACCACTACACGGATGCCTTCGATCTTCCCTGGTTTCAAGCTGTTGAAGAGAGGATCGGACGAATCGTGCGACGCGTATGCGCATCCAACCAGCTCGACGTCATCGTGGTGGAAAATGCGAACGAACCCGAACTCCTGCACTTCATTTCGACGTCGATGAGTTCGCACTACTTTGCCGATACGCCCTCCGTCGACCACGAATTTTTCGTCACCTTGAGAAAGGCGGACGTACGCCAGTTTGCCGAGACAACGCCTGCGTCTGCCCGCCGCAGACGCCGCGGCAAATCGCCCGCAGCCCGAGCAGCCGCCCTGAACATCACCAAGCTTGAGCTCGGCGTGCTCGGCATGCTCGAAGCTGTCGCCACCACCTTCCACACTTCGATCGACGCCAGGTTTTCGCCGTATGCGCTTTACACGCGGGAAAATCAATCCGAAGAAAGCGAGGCGAGCGACACCCTCATCGGCTCGCCGCTTCCCGACTACCTCGAGCGCAAAAATCTGACAACCATCTGCGATGCGCTCCCCTACAAAGGGATGATTGCGTGCGACGATCCGCACTGCCGCCGCTTTCCACCGATCGAGTACGCAGAAGGGCACCAACTCGTTCTCTCCGAACTCATCGCACTTCACCCCGAAGAGCTCCAATTCGTCTCCGACTTCGATCTCGCCACGCTATTTGAGAAGGCGGGTGCCGAAACTTTCACGCCGTTGCTCGAAAAACGGCCGAACGCGATGAAGGACTTCTTCAAGGGCGAACTCATCCCGCGGGAAAAACTTCGCATGCTGCTGCCCGAAGGCGTCGAAAACGATTCGTGCTTCGTGCATGTCGACATCCTTCGGAAGGGACTTCCCATCAAAGGGTTTGAGCACATCGGAAGCATTGAAGCGAACGAAGGCATTTGGCTCTTCCACACGTTTGAGAGTATTGAACCCGAGATGCTCAATCCGCTCCTCTGGCGCCGCACGACGCTCAATACCGTCTGCAACTACGACCCTGACGTGCGCTGGTTCCTCTCGTCGCCCGTCGGCAGCGCTTTCCTGCGCAACGCCGACGGCGTCTTCGAGCACAACATCGTGAACGAAGAAGCCATGCGGGTTGCCGGGCACCTCGAGAAGAACGCGCCGCTTGACAACGATGACGGCGCGTCCTCCGCAGACCTGTCGCTTCGCATGCTTGCGCGTCTTGCGGAAGAAACCGGAGCCAACGGATCGGGCCGCCGAGACAACTGATGAAGCGCGCCGGCTTTTAGGCTCGTTAAGCCGCTTGCGCAAGCACCTTCTGCCACTGCAACTTCCCCGTCGCAATATCCTCAATTTCCGGCGGGGATTCGCGCTTTGCGCTCGTCCATCGTGTGCCGATGCGCATTCAGTCGTTCCGTACGATTTGAGTTGCATTTAATTCGTATTCGAACTAATATCCCCCGAAAAGGTTCGCGGGCGAACTTTTTTTAACAATCGACTAGTTCGTATGCGAACTCAATAACCCCAGCTTGGGACTATCCATTGACTCTGAGGAACACCTGATCATGAAAACCTACCTTCGCACGCTCCCGTTGCTCCTTGCCGGCCTTTTCGCTTGCGCCGGTTCTCAAGCCGCCCCGCTCGGCGCAGGCAATGTCTCGATCGAAGCCGTCAAAGGCACCGACGACGTCAAAATCCACGCATGGGAAACGGAAGATCCGATGCGTTCGGCCGTGATTGCCATCGAAGGCCAAAACGCGATTCTTGCCATCGAATCGCCCGCTTTCCGCGACGACTTTCCTCTTTGGCGAGACTACCTCACGAAAACAGGCAAGCCCGTTGAAGCGCTTCTTCTCTCGAGCCACCCGGGAGACGGCAGCGGCTGGTACGGCAAAGCAAAGCCGATGGCGACCGCTGCCGCGGAAAAGTCGATTCAATCCGGTCCTGTCGCCGCCATGGTGAAAAGCCTTCGGCAAGGATTCGGCGAAACGTTTGACGATGTCGCCGTGGAAAACATCGAAACGCTCGAAAAAGACGTGCCTCAGGAAGTAGCCGGCTTCACCGTGATCGCGCACGACGCTTCGGACGGCACGCTCTTTGTCTTCCCGAAGCTCAAAGTTGCCTACATTCACATGCTGAGCGCCGACTATCACTCGATTCTGCCGGGCAAAGCGGCCGCGCAAGGCTATATCGCCGACCTCGAATACTTGAAGAAATCCGGCGTCGAGCGTATTTACACGTCGCACCACGAACCGGAATCGGCCGATGCGATCGACACGAAACTCGCTTATGTCCGCTTTGTCATCCAGGCTGCCGAAAAAGCGCAAACCGCCGACGAGTTCAAGGCGGCCGTCAAAGCCGAGTACCCCTCCTATAAGCGAGATCAATACCTGGACATGACCGCCGCCGGCTTTTTCCCCGCAAAATAAGCGGCGCGCTTTCGGGCATCAGTCGTAGAGACTCGCCGCAATCGCCTTGAGATTGCGGCGCATGCGTTCAAGAAAGTCGAGTCCGCCCTCGGGCGACTCCATCGTGTAAAGCGTCGCCACGCGCGCGCCGACTTCTTCGGCGAGAACCCGCGAGACGGCGGGCGAGGCAGCCTCTTCGGCAAAGATCGTTCGGATGCCGGCTTCCCGCGAAAAATCGACCAATCGTGCAAGCGCCTTGGGCGAGGGTTCGCCGTGCCCGTATATTCCTTCGACACTCACCTCTTCAAGGCCGAAATCCCGACACAGGTAGCCGAAAGCGGCGTGCCCGACAACGAAATAGCGACGCGGCGCTCGTTCGATGTTTCGGTGAAATTCCGCTGCCATAGCCTCGAGTGCTGCCGCAAAACGCCGGGCATTCTCGCGATACGCATCGGCGTGCAAGGGATCGAGCTCTGCAAACGCTTCGGCAATGGCTGTCGTCTCTTTGGCCGCACCCAAGGGCGAAAGCCAGACGTGCGGATTGACAGCGCCGTGGCTGTGACCGTCTTCCCGAAGCCGACCGCCCAGCTTGACGAGCCACGAAGCGAGCGGACTCTCAACAGCGGGCACCGGCACCTTTAAGCGGTCCGAACGATGCGGCGAGTTGTACTCGGCTGCATGGTCTATCTCGTGCGTATGATCATGTTCATGGTCGCCCGCATGCTCACTCGGATGCGCATGCGCGTGTTCGTCCTGCTTTTCCAGCTTTTCGGCCCGATGCGCCGCTTCGGAGCGCTCGTCGTTCGCATGGTCATGCCCGGCATGCGGCGTCTCCCTCAGCGGCGTCACGCCGTCAGACGCAACAATCACGCGAAGATCGGGCTTTTCGACCGCCGCCAGAAGCCGCTCTCCCCACGCTTCCATCCCGAAGCCGTTGAAGACCCAGGCGTCGGCACGCGCGAGCGACGAAAGTTGAGCGGGCGAAGGTTCAAACGCATGCGCGTCGGCGCCTTTGGGAAGCATCGGCAAAACCCGCACGAAGTCTCCGCCCGCAGCGCGGGCGAGCTCAACCATGGCATCGATCGAGGCGGCGACAAGAAGCGCTTTGGGCTCGGGCGAATCGGACGCGTCAGAAAACGCACCGCCCGTCTGCGCCGAGGCGCACGTCGAGAGAGCGGCAAATGCAGCCAGTGCGAGCCCCTGCAGAAAGCACCGGCGCGTCAACACCGCCGTCGCCGGCAGGGAGCTTCCATTGCCCGAAGCGTACGCCGAGGACACGGGCTCGGCCGAAGACGCATGGATACGGCGGGGCGTGTCGACGGGCAGAATGAAGGAAGACATGCTCAATCAAGAATCCGTTCGCAAATGAATCCGGTGCCAATGCCGCTTGGGTTGCAGGCGCGCCTGCGAGCTGCTCTTTTGCTCGAGCGCGTACACAAACGGATCGCATCGAGCATCTTAGAATAGTTCGCCGCTGCGCGAAGTCGCAGTCATTCTTATTAACGGTCCGACCGCATGATCGATATCGACAATCTTTGCTTCTCTCACAACGGGCGCGCCCCCTATTTGCTGGACGGCCTGTCGCTTGTCGTCGAGCGCGGGCAGTACGTAGCGCTCGCCGGCGAAAACGGCTGCGGGAAGACGACGCTCATGCGCTTGATTCTCGGCTTTCTCAAGCCCGTCTGCGGAACAATTCGCGTTCGATCGCGCCGAATCGGCTACGTGCCGCAGACGACGGACTTTGCCGCGCGCGCTTTTCCGATCACCGTCGACGAAGCGCTCGAGAGCTGGGGACGACTCCTCGGCCTAGGCGCGAAGTCGCACGCTGCCGCCCGAGAGGCACTCGCGCTCACGGGCATGGCCGAGCGCGGCAGCCGGCTCGTCGGGGACCTCTCCGGCGGCGAGCGCGAACGCGTCCTCATTGCACGTGCTCTGATGGGCAACGCTGATCTCCTTATTCTTGACGAACCGTCAACGGGGCTTGATGCTGACGGCGTTCGGGCCATTTATTCGCTCCTCTCGCGCCTCAGAGAAACGCGCGGCCTCACGATCGTTTCGGTCGAACACAACCTCACGGCAGCGCTTTCCGCGGGCGCGAGCGTCATTCATCTTGTCAACGGGCGAACGCACGTCTGTACGCCGAGACGCTACGCCGACGAGTCGGTGGGCGGCCGTCTTTTCGGGAGCCTCATCCGATGATCGAAATGCTCCAGTACCGCTTCATGCAGCGGGCGCTTTTCGTCACCGTTGCCATGGCGGTCCTCTGCCCGTTGATCGGCATTTTTCTCGTCGTGCGCCGTCAGTCGATGACGGGCGACGCGCTCGCACATGCTTCGCTTGCCGGCGTCTCGACGGGGCTTCTCTTCGGGCACAACCCGGTTGCGGGCGCCTTCATCGCAGCGGCCCTCGCCGGGCTCTGTGCGGAATGGCTGCGAGATAGCCTCAGGCGCTACGCCGATCTTGTTCTCACGGTCATTTTGGCCGGCAGCGTCGGCATTGCCGTCACGCTCATGAGCTCGGGACTCCTCGAAGGCAATGCGGAAGCGTTCCTCTTCGGCAGCATTCTCACCGTTACGCCGACCGACATGACGGTGATCGGGCTACTCACGCTCGCCGCCGTCGGGCTTCTGCTGCGCTACCGCCACGCACTTCTTTACGTTGCTTTCGACGAAGAGGCAGCCCAACTTGCCGGCGTTCCCGTCAAAAGCATCAACCGGCTCTTTGCGCTTCTCGTTGCCGCTACGGTTGCTGTTGCGATTCAAATGACGGGCGTCCTCGTGCTCTCGAGCATGATTGCGATACCTGTTGCAACCGCCCTGCAGTTTCATGCGGGCTTTCGACGCACGCTCGCGATTTCCGTCGCCGTGAGCCTCTTTGACGGACTCGCCGGGCTCGTCCTCTCCTATACGCTCGGCGCTGCACCGGGCGGCCTGACGGCGCTCGTCTCGGTCGCGCTCCTGCTTGCCGTCATCCTAGCCCGCCGCACTTTACGACTCCGCCGAAATGCGTAGTCCCTACAGGTTTTTGCGTAAATCGTAAAACTTCGCAATACCCGACCATCGGTCGAACTTTTAGAACCGCTTTTCTGATAGAGTTTCTCTAACGATAAATCGCTTTCATTTGGAGAGATTCAATGAGCATTGTTCCTGTCACCGAAGCCACCTTTGAAGAGATCGTCCTCAAGGCCGATAAGCCCGTGATCCTTGCGATCGGCGCTCCCTGGTGCATTGACTGCCGTCGCGCGCAGCCCTTCTATCAGGCGCTCTCCTCCCAGTATGAAGGCCGCATGATTTTTGCCTACGCCGACAGCGATGAAAACCCGTCGCTCAAGGCCAAGCTTGAAGTGCAGCATATCCCGACGATGGTGATTTTCCGCGACGGCAAGCCGCTTGAAGGCCGCCTTGTTGAAGTGAAAACGCCGGGCGAACTCAAGGCTTTCGTCGACGCAGCGCTTCTCTGAGATAAAAAACAAACGCATCAGCAACGCCGCAGCTTTTTAGGAGCTGCGGCGTTTCGTCGTTCGTCCCGTGATTGTGTAGAAAACCGAGCAGATGTATCTCAACGCAAGAAGATCGTCGAATGCATCGACTGCCGCACATCACCCGTCTTGAGCCAAGCGACAGGGCGTCCGAAAGTCCGCTCTGCCAACTCGGAACTTCGGACGTCGTCATTAGCGACCGCCCTTTGCTGCGAGCCAAGGCGCAGCAATTTTTTCTGCGAGCGATACCGCACCGTAGAGCGCGACGCCCAGGACGCTGAGCGCAATGATGCCCGTGAACATGCGCAGCACGTCGCCCATGCCCCAGGCGTCCATGATGAGCCAGCCGAGTCCCGAATCGGTAGCGAAGCTCTCGGCCAGAAAAAGCACGGCAACGGCCGTACCGACGCCGACGCGAAGACCGGTGAGCAGCGAGGGAATCGCCGCTGGGATATAAACGTGTCGCCATAGCGCCGAGCCCCTGCCGCCCATCGACCGGAAAGCCAGTGCGTAAGCAGGATCAAGCGCAAGCGCTTCGGCGCGAACAATGACGAGAATCTGGTAGCCGGCCGTAAGCGCAATGAGGAGAACGCGTGAAGCGTCGCCGATGCCGACAATCGTGAAGAAGACGGGCAGAAGCACGATCTTCGGCACGGGGAACGTGATGAAGGTGAGCGGCGCACCGAGCCAGTCGGCTTTTTTCGAATGGCCGAACCAGAGCCCGAGCGGAAATCCCGTCAGGACGGCAAGCAAAAGCCCGCCCGCGAGGCGCGCAAGCGACGTGCCGGCGTGTCCCAGGAATTCCGGGTCCGCAAGCGACACGAGAAACCCGGCGCAGGCTTCGATCGGATCGGGCAGGATCTCGGGCCCGAGCGCGCGCGAGAGCATCGACCAGAGGCCGCCCAAGAGAAAAGCGGCGAGCGCGTACCGAAAAGCGCTCGATCGAAACAGAGCAAAGACGCCGGTCTGAGACTGAACTGGGCGCATCTTCAGTTTGCGTTCTTCGGACGACGTCATAGCAAAGCCTCGTTGACTTGGCCTTGGCGCTGACCGCGGCGAAGAGCGGCGTGAAGTTCGCGCGCTGCGAGCGCGAAAGCGTCGGACTCGCGAATGGCTCTCAGCGCATCCATGCCGCCCGCGCGCGCTGCAGCGTCGAGCGCCCCGCGAAGCGGGTTTCTAACGAGCCCGAGCACGCGGAAGGGATGCGCAGCAAGCATCAAAATGTGCGAAGCGAGAAAGACCGCCTCCGCAATGTCATGCGTCACAAAGACGCTCGTCACGACGCGCCTGAGCCGCATGAGAATAAGAAATTCCTGCAAGTGCTCGCGTCTAAGCGCGTCAAGCGCGGAAAAAGGTTCGTCCAAGAAAAGAATCTGCGGATCTGCCACGAGCGCTCGACCGAGTGCAAGGCGCTGTCTCTGGCCGCCTGAAAGTGCCTGGGGATAGCGTTTTTGAAGCCCGCAGAGTCCCAGTTCGTCCAGCATGGCCGCAACGCGCGAGCTAATTTCAGTGCTCGGCCGATTCTCGAGACGAAGCGGCAGCGCCAGATTTTCCTCAACCGTCTTCCACGGGAAAAGCCCGAGATTCTGCCAAACGAAAGCAGCTTTGGGGACGCGGGCACCGGTCAAAGACGACGTCCAGCGAACGGAACCGGCCGTCGGCTTCAAAAGACCGGCAAGCGATTCAAGCAGCGTCGATTTGCCGCAGCCGGACTCTCCGACGAGCGCAAGCGAGGCACCGGCAGGGAGCTTCAAATCGAGATTCTCGATCACGGTCTCCCCGGAACGCGAAGCACAAAGCCCCCGCACGTCAAGCGAAGCGCCGCTCGCGGCCGCATCACCTGCCTGCTTATCGACGACCGAATCGCCTGCGGCAAGCGCCGACAAATCGATCGCATCAAGCGCCTGCTGGAGCTCGACCTGCACATTCGAAGCGGCGTTCTTCCCTTTCATCATCCCGACCGCTTGTCAATTACTTACCGGCAGGCACGACGATCGAAGCGTAGTCGGGCACGGCCTTGAGCATGCCCTTCTTGATCATCCACTCGCCGACGCGCTTCACTTCCGCTTCGGTGGGCAAAGGCGGCAAACCGTCGGCCGTACCGTAAATGGAGAAGCGGACCATCTTGTAATCTTTGGCGACAGGCTGCGGCAAAAGGCGCTTCTTCACCATCACGGCACGGTATTTCTCCGGATCGGCCTCAATGAGCTGGGCCGCTTGCGCAACAGCCCCGCGGAAACCCGAAACGGTCGCGGGATCGAGCTTTTCGCTTCGCAACGCCACGACGGCGAGCGCTTCGTTAAGCGCCTTGTCGTCCCAAACCACGCGCCCGCCCTTCGACTCGACGACCGAAACGAGGGGTTCGGGCAGAATGGCGCTCGCAACCTTCCCGGAAAGGAGCATCTGGAGACGAATCGGAATGGGCTTCACTTCCACGCTTCGCAGCGTCCCGTCGGGAAGCCCGGCCGTTTCGCTCATGCGGTCGGCGAGGTAGTCGATGATCGTCGTCGAACTCATGGCCGTTTCGGTGCCCTTCTTTGCCTTAAGCACATCGAGCGACGTAATTTCACCGGCCTTCGCAGGCGCAATCACGAGACCGAACGCACGCTGCTCGGCGTTCGTGTGGGTCGTCGTGAGGAGCACGGCCTGCTTCACGCCCGTTTCATTCTGCGTGAAAACATTCATGAGGTCGCCGAAGTGACCGTCCAGGCGCCCGGCGCGCATAGCGGCACCGAGTTCAAGCGCGGACTTGAAGGGAACGATCTCCACATCGAGCCCCGCCTTTTTGAAGAGTCCTTCATCGGCCGCAGCGTAAAGAACAATGGCGTCTGCCGCAGGCAAAACGCCAATGCGTAAGGATTCGGCGGCACACGCGCCGGTCGCGCCTAAGGCAGCAAGAAGCGCCAGAAAGCCGGAACGCTTAAAGAACTGCGCTCGATGAATCGTCGTCATGTCAGTAGCAATGAAAAAGGATCGAACTCAATGAAATCGAATGACCGCGCGCTCGACAGTCGCGCCGGCCGGGAATCGGTCGAGGACGCCGAAACCGCCTTGACGTGCATGAACCCGCACGGCCACAAGGAAACGAATAGAAGAAGATACCACCAATTTTGCTTTATCGCGGCTGTGCGCTAAACCGCAGCCATTGTCCGATCCTGCAGGAATCTCTTCCATCATCCTTCCTTCATCTCGTCTCAATGCGCCCCGAAATCACACCAACACTCAACAATTCGCATTAATCCTCAAAATTCCGATCCAATTCCAACACGTATTCCTGTATTCTCGACATGAACGCACGGGCATTCCGCTCGCACTCGCTACAAAAGGAACACCATCATGGCTGCTCGACGACAACTGTTACTGCTTTTGGCAGCTGCCGGCCTGCTTCTTCCTCTCCAGCCTGCTTTTGCCGACGGCGACGATGACGACGATGACGACGATCGCCGCGGTCGGCAGCGTCGCCGAGATGACGACGATGACGATGATGATGACGACGATGATGACGACGATGACGACGATGACGATGACTATGACGATGACGATGACGATGACGATGACGATGACGATGATGATGACGACGACGATGACTAGCGTCTAGATCGCTCGCGTGCCGACTCATCCCGATACGCATCAACAACCGGGCCAAGCGCCCGGTTTTCTTTTGCCGATCCTTTTGAGATTTCTGCTTAGCCAATATCCCGATCAAAGACTTTGCCGCTCACTGCTCGGATATTGAGCGGCTTGGCGTTGCGGCTCCAGGCCCGCCGCCCGCTTCAGCCGTTCGGCGGCATGAGCGGCAGGCGCGTCTTGAGAACTTTCGATCGAGACTCAACAAGAGCCACGAAAGGTCGAGCGGTTCCTTCTGACGGCTGTCCGTGATGACTGCTTCACCCGAAGCGGGGAGACCCGCCTCAAGCGCGTCCTTGCGGCGCTCTTCGCTTTCATCCGCAACTTTGCTGCTCGCCGCCTCGATTCTGAGACCGAGGAAGAAATAGCGGTCGGTGGGCGAATCGAAATCGCTCCTGGGCTTCACAGACTGTTCCGAAAAAGTTACTCGAAATTACTCGATGTGTTTTCGGATTTCTTTCCGC
>ERZ1090868.617-NODE-617-length-19741-cov-15.206898_pt1 | contig 19741 bp, 23 predicted proteins | sample MGYA00478475_ERZ1090868 | MGnify/ENA primary metagenome ERZ1090868 (study PRJEB33644, sample SAMEA5815747) | chicken gut metagenome | biome: Chicken; feature: Gastrointestinal Tract; material: Caecum | place: Ireland | collected 2019-01-01 | study: A study of the...
CGGGATGGCCATGTGCCGTCAGCTTTCCACAGTCCGGACATCGTTCCGGGAGCTGTTCTGCCATGTGATAATCAGCCGGGTCAAAAGTATAGTGACAATAGTCACAATGACATATCATGTTGTAATCGCCCCCCCATTCTGTATCAGTTTTTCCATCCTTGCCGTTATCCTGCGGAATATGCGGACTCCCATAGACCTTCCATATCCATGACTCCGTCAACAAAAGCTTTGCGCAGATTTTTCTCTGTCATCCAGCATTCACTTATGGGACGGAAGTAGTAGGTGGTATTTGTAAACGCTGAGTCATAAAGACTCCGGTTGATAAACGATAAGAGATTATCGGGACTCTCCCCATTCCGCAGCATTCCAAAGCAGTGCAAAAGTTGAAACTGCGTAATTTGGGGCATCCGGTATCCAGACTCAAACTCCTGATGGTCGCGGAAGGAGATGATGAGGTAGTCGGTATGGCCCTTGGGATCCTTATTGCAGCCTTCCACGCCGTCAGCCCGAGTTGTGCAGTCAAAATTACTGGCAACAGGGATTGGCGCTTCACCGATGGAGACACATATTGTAGTGCCATAATACTGAAATGTATTAATCACGTTATCCAGGAGAACCTGCCGATTGGTGGGGAGCAATTCCTGCAATGAGAATGGATAACGTTTATTATAGATAAAAAAATCATGTCTTTGATCCTGTTTCTGCCTTCTGTACATTGATTAAAATCCCTCCTATTTTTCCCTGTTTCTGCGGGAATGGGTGCCTTTAAATTTATATCCATTACATTGCACCCTTAAAAACCTTGTCATACCTTTCAAGTTCCAGTGTATCAATATCATATCCCCGGATGCGGAGTGCTTCCAGTTTGTATTTCAGGATTGTCTCTGTCGTCCCAAGTTCATCAGCGATCTCACGGAATGAATGGCGGCAGCCCATGGCCGCAATGTCCGATTCCAGTTCCTGTTTTTTATCCTCCAGATCTTTCAGTGAGCGCTGGTATTCCGCCAGGCGATACTTTACCATTTGAGATGGATTGTCAGCGTTGGCGGAAGAACACAGTTCCTTATATGATTCGCCTAACTTGTCCTGGTATGCCTTGAGACGGCGATAGTCCTGCATGGTGCGGGTGTCGTAGGCAATCACCTCAAGCACAGTCTTGGTTTCAATGTTATACTCAGCGGAGATAATATTGGCCTCTCTCTCATTTCGAGGGATCGAGCGGCTGTCCACTTCCTGTGAAAACAGGACTGAGCCAAAGTGTTTCGTACTGAACCCTGGCTCGTCTATGTGCCCCTTTACAACGTGGCCGATCTCATGCCAAAAGGCATAATCACGCCACATGCCTTTCAGTTTAAAATTTAAACCAATCACAGGGAAATAGGAATAACGGGTTGCCAAGGCAGTGATGGTGCCTGTCAGGTCATAGACCATGATTCCAAGACAGTCAGCCACATCCCCCGGCTTCGTGGAACCGGCATGAGCAACAGCAGCATCTGAAACCGCAAAGAAATCGTCATCCATAAGGATCACCTTCCTTTTCCATAATCCATTGCGTGGATTATTACATCTATTTATTGATCATTGCCGGAAGAGATGGCGTTGATCTTGCTGTCCAGTTCTTCAACTTTTGACTTGGTTTCTTCCGCTTTCGCTTCAACGGTTGCATGGTAACGTTTATTGGTGTGGGTTTCCCGTAACCTCTGCTGTGCCAGGAAGGCCATCTTCTGCATCTCGAAGATATATTCCTGGGCCTGGGCCTCGCTGAGTTCTCCGCCCGCAAGGACGCTGCCCACTGTGTTCAATGCGTGTTCCAGACGTGCGGCACCAGATTTCCCGTTTGTTAAGCGCATAGAATCCAGCGCTTCAGCCTTTGCCATCTCTAACTGTGGGTTGCTCACACCCAGCAGTTCATCCGTTGTGATCCCGAAAGTCTCCGCCATTTTGGCACAGGTATCCCCGAAGGGGATGCGCTCACCATTCTCGTAATTGATGATAGACCGTCCGGATACACCGACTTTTTCGCCAAGCTGTGCCCTGGTGAGCCCGGCATCCTCCCGTAGTTTTCTAAGGCGCTCCGCAAAGTCTTTGTAGGGAGCGTCATCTTTGATCGTTGCTGCCATATTATCCTCCTTGTCATTGCCCGCTGGTGCGGTCTGGTTTTACAGAGGCGCCGCCCGCTGTTGACAATCAACCACTGAAAAAATGCGGTGGACACTTCTGTATCAACAGTTTCCAATTGCACGAATGTTCGGTAACCGGATGGGAAAGGGAAAGTCACCCATACGATTGCCATAGCCTAAGGTAGCGATTGGCTTGGAATGATTGTGCAAATTGTTGAATGTGAAATGAATGTTCGTGTAAAAACAGCTCTTGACATAAGGAACGAATGTATATATAATCAAAAGCGTAAGTTACACGAAAGTTCCTTTGATGATGCCAGTATAGCACAGAGGAACGAACGTGTCAATAAAATTTTAGAACGAACGTGTTAATTACTATTTAATAATACAAAAATACGAAGAAAATGGGTAATAAAAATGTTGACTACCCAAATAATTCGTGATACTATGTTTCTGTAAGGATATTTACGAGGTGAAATACATGAATTTAACGGAAGAACAGCGTACTTTTATAAAAAAAAGCATCCAAGGGAAAAAAGTCAATGAGGAAAAAATGCTTTCTTATCTTGAATCGCATGATATGGTTGATGAGGAAATTTTTGACAAGTGCATATCTGATGATGACCGCACAATATACTTTGGATATGGCTTCCTACGGTCAACTAAGGAAAGAGGATTTTATCCCATTAGTGTTGATACATTTGTTAAAAGACTTCCCCTTTTCTATGATCGTGATGACAGAGGTATGTCATTAAGAAAGTGGGTAGCGGATCTACTTGAAACAGACAGTGGGGATACTGTAGAACAACAAACAGAAGAGATATACCGATTGTTGGAATTCTTTTATTTTGATGCAGGAGTCACAGTTGAAGAGATCATGAATTATCCCAGCATCCAATTGTATCCTGAAAAACGTAACCGGGCACAAACGGGACACTTTGACATCAATGAGATCTTGGAAGATGCCGAAGCTGGAATGACTGACATAAAAACCAAGGAGTTTTTAGTACGCTGGGCGGATTATCTCGGACTGTGCCGGGAACTAGGCTGGAACGATCTTTATCCTGAACGTTTTATCACGCGGTACAATGAAGCCAGAGAGGCAGCATGTCTGGAGCCGATTATATATGGATATGAATCAGAATCTACCAGGTTAAATATGGTAAGGGATGGGAATGTCATTCGATTTTTTGGAAATTTTCCATGTGACGGTATGGGACGGCCGATCATGAAATGGATAGGAATAAAGGCAGAAAATATAAAAAGTGTGACCTGTAACTGCATAAAATCTAGGCGAGGCGAACTGAGAATAGAAATCCTACCAGACAGTACTATTTATCTCCTGACCTATTTGGATGAGGAAGGAGATTATACATCGGTAAACAACCAAAACGCAATTTTATCTTGGGAACAGGAATATGCGGGGCCTTTAAACATGGTTTTTAACCATGAAGTGCTAAAGGAATACCGCGTATATAAAAAAATGACTCAAAAGGAAGTTGCAGACGCAGTTGGAACTTCAGTCAGGACTTACCAAAAATGGGAAAACGGAGAAACAAAGCCGGATTGTCAATTTTTGCTTCGCCTCATGAATTGGCTGGAGATAGACGATGTGCAGTATTTGATTTCTGAAAAAAGCATCGGCTTTAATGTGGAATGAGGGAAATGCTTATGGGGGAAGGAAAAAGAGAACAAAAAATGTATACAACTCATTGCCATCCGGATAAGCGTCCCAGGTTCATCGGGCAACCAGCGATTATCAACGGAAAGCGAGCCATTGCTTATATGAAGGATGATGAAATAGAATCATATATATTTTGGGACGAAGCGAATGAGCAGATTTTTAAGGACAACGTTCCTGAAATGAAGGTAGAGTTTTAAAGAACGGAAAATGTTTCTACACAGAAAACAGTGAGACCGTGGCCTGCCGAAGGCGTGCAGGTTCGGCATGGTGTGGAGATAATATGATACCTGACACGTGCAGCCCATTGCGTGGCGAGGCCGGGGTATAGGCTAAGATTAATGTTCCTTATAGGGACGGATCTATGTCTATACCCTGGCTTTTTTAGTTTATTTTTCGCTAACCAATTGCAGGTTTCGACGTCGTACATACTGCATATATCTATAATATAGGGGATATAGGCGAGATACGGATAAATACAAAGAAAAAAGCGGAAAAAACAAGAGGAAGGAGGGAAAATAGATGCCGAGTAAATACAATCCGTTGCTTGCAGCAATCGGAGAGAAAATAGTTAATCGCAGAGAAGAACTTGGAATGACTGCGACGGAGTTGGCTATCCAGGCGGATATTACACCGTCATCACTTTCCCTCTATGAATCTGGGCAAAGGGTGATGGGCGTGGACAAGCTACATAGAATTGCAGCGGCACTCAAAGTTCCGCTTTCATATTTTCAGGCTGATGAGCTGGACAGGTTCTCAGATTATTCATCGGAGATGATGTCGTTGATGGAACAGCTGAGGGATTTACCTTTGGACAAACAGCGCATGATGATCAAAATGTTCTCGGCACAGATAGCCACACTTTGAACCGTTCACAGGAGGAAATCTTGTGGACGGTATTTTTCTACCCATTTTATCCGGGGTTCAATCTGCGCTTGCCTTGAACCATCCTGTAGTCGGCTGCACCAGGTTTGTATTCAGTACGGATTATCTTTTTGGTAAAACGCTGGCGTGAAATTTTATCGTATTCGATAAGAACCAAGACGCAATCTTATCGTTTGCGATAATTCTTTTGAAGAGCGATTTGTTACCATATAACCATCCGAGGTACAAACCTACAGGGCGTTACTGGAAGGATAACAGAAATTAGAATTAAAAAAACAAAATCTCAAAGCTGGATGCATACGGCAGAGGATGTTTTCATACGGGATCTTCCTGATCTACTTGTGATTGGAAATCAACCACGGGTGGATCGGGAAGGTGCGTAAGAGGACACCTTTGGCCTTATGCATCTTTTTTTATGCGCCAAGCCTGGGAGTTCTCTGAAGCGGCAGGAAGCCGTCTGGTGCTCTCCACATGGTTACATCCTTCTGCCGGGAGCGTCCGCGGAAAGGACGTAATCATGGAAAGAAGAAATGACACCAGAAACATTACCGTAACGGAGGAGACCACCTTAAGAGAAGTGCTGGAGATAATCGGCGCTGTGGCCAGGGCAGAGAAAACGCCGACTGCAAAGGGTCTCCGGGAGAAGAAGAATAAGGATGGCACTGTGGAGCAAATACAGCCGCTCGCAGAGACAGCGGACGGGGACTGCAAGGTTTATGCCAATGGCTATGCGGTGTATTCCAACAACACCGGGACCACGGTTCTGTGGCTTGCGGACTGCTGCTCCTTCACCTATCAGTTTGACGCAGCGAAAGAGGACGGGAAAAACTATGTGCCGCAAAAAAGTATCGTTGAAGAAGATGTGCTGGGTAACCAGCCTTGGTTCATGGCCGTGATGCTGCGTGGCGATCATCAGGTAGAGATAAATAGTATGAACCGGCAGTTTGACCGAAAGGGTGCGAAGAAAGAAATATGGGATGAAGATGAATCTGAGGAGAAACGGGAGAAACGTTGGAATCCCGGCTATCACTTTGAAAGCCCTGAAGTGGCGTACATAAAGAAGGAGAGTCTTCAGGAGCAGCTTGCAAAACTGACAGATCGGCAGCGAGAAGTATTCCTTCTGTACCATCGGTGCGGATATAACCAACAGGAAATTGCGGATATGTTGGGGATCAGCCAGCAGGCCGTGGACTATAGATTAGCTGGTGCCGAGAAGAAAATCAGAAATGTCACAAATTTCATTTAATTTTTTTCAAGTAATACTTGTTAATCGTCCTCTCCCACGACTATTTATGAGAGGAACTTTTCATAAAGGTCATTCCTCTCAAGTTTGTGAGAGGAGGATAAGCCGGATGGACAGCTCTTAGAAGAAACACCTTTCAGGTACCAATAAACATAAACGCATTGCGGCTTCGGATGATCGCAGAGCCGCAGGAAGGAGGACCTTATGGACACAGCAACGATCAATCATCCCCCTGGGCGCAAGGAGGCAGGTGCCGCTACGGCGGACCGCAGGCTCCGTATCTACGTCTGCTCTCCATACCGGCCCAAGATGGAGCCGCCGGAGTTGGCAAAAAGGGAGCTGGCAGACAATATCGACCGGGCAAAGACAGCCTGCCGCCTGGTGGCAGAACTTGGAGCGGTCCCGATCTGCAGCCATCTCTTCTGCACACAGTTTCTGGATGACAGCATCGTCTCGGAACGTGAGCAGGGACGGCGCATCGGGCTGGAGATGCTCAAAGACGCGGACGAGCTGTGGTGCTTTTCCGAGTATATCTCTGAGGGGATGATGGCGGAGATCCAGGAAGCTTCCCGCCTTGGCCTTCCGGTCCGGATGTTCTGTGAGACCACCGGACTTCTGGGAAAGGTTTTGAAGCGGGTTGTCAGCGACCTGTATTCGGACGCGGACGACCGGGATAGGCAATGATGAAGAGCATGATTACGGTTAAAAGACCGAGAAAGATTAGGAGGATTTTCACTATGAGCAAGAAGAACAGAGCGCAGCACAGTACACCCCGCCGCCATGGCGACCGCAATGTACAGACCCGCTACTCCGGGAAGCACCAGTGCGGAGACGATCCTATCCGTGAATCCAGTCTCCATAACTGCCCCGGCCGCGCCTGCGGTGGCGCCTGCCATGAGGCGGACGAAGCCGTTTGCATGGATGGGATTGGCCTGACCCTCATCCCGGAGGTAAAGGTCAAGATCCGTGAGCTGCACATCCACCTGGATGACCACATGGAGACCTACAATTTCCACTCCGGCAGTATGGCCACTGTCCTGCACGGGACCGGCGGTTCTGCCGAGGTGGAGACTGGTTTTGAAGAGGAGGAAAGCAATGGCGAAGAAGAATGAGAATAACAGCGGCAGCCTGGTCCTAGTGGATGCGGAGCTGCTCAGTCAGGGACTGAAGACAGCGTTCACGGGCATTGCCATGGTTTTTGACAGCCTGGGCGCGTCCGGGGCAGCGGGTGAGATCAAAGCGGCGCAGGAGGCACAGCCCGCTTCTACTGTCCCCACTGTTTCACAGAGTTCTCCCGGAGCGGATGAAAACGACCAGGAGGAAGCGGAAGACCTCCCTTTTGACCCGGAGCCGAAAGGACCGGACAAGCCATCTCCCGCTCCAGCGGTCACCATCGATGACATCACCAAAGTCATTGTGGCAAAGATCAAGAAGAAGCGGGACAACAACGCCAGGATCGGCGCGCTCCTGAAGTCCTATGGCGTAGAGAAGGTCAGCGGTCTGCCGTCAGAGAAGTATGAGGCATTCCTGACTGACATCTCTGAACTTTAAGGGCGGTGGCCGGGATGCCGGGAAAACACGCGGTCCTGTCCGCGTCCTCATCCAAACAGTGGCTGCACTGCCCGCCCTCCGCCCGCCTGCAGGAGAACTTTCCCAATGAATCATCGGTGTATGCGGAAGAAGGCACCTGGGCGCATGAACTGTGCGAGTACAAGGTAAAGAAGTACCTGCATGAGAGGAAGAAGCGCCCGCAGTCGGTTTTTTTCACGGAGGAGATCGAGCAGGCCACCGATGTTTACGCGGAGTTTGTCATCTCCATCATCGAGGGGATGAAGCGGAACGGTGTGGAGCCTCTCTGCTTTGTGGAGGAGCGGCTGGACTTTTCCAATATTGTTCCGGAGGGATTTGGCACCGGGGACATGATCATCCTGGGGAAGGATGAACAGGGGCGGGGCCTGCTCCACATCTGTGACTACAAGAATGGAAAAGGCGTTTTTGTGGACGCCCATGAAAACAGCCAGATGATGCTCTACGCGACCGGAGCCTTAAACGCCTATGGCTACATTTATGAGATTGAGACGGTGCGGATGAGCATCATCCAGCCGAGGCTTGAGAATATCTCCACCTATGAGATGTCAGTGGCAGACCTCCGGGCCTGGGGCGATAGCATCCGGCCCGTCGCTCAGATGGCATTTGAGGGTAAAGGTGAGCAGCATCCGGGGGACTGGTGCCGGTTCTGCAGGGCAAAGGCAGTCTGCAAAGCCTGCATGGAGGAAGCGCTGGCGCTTGCCAGGGAGGAGTTCCTTGACCTGGACGGAGGGGCGTTGGCGGACGAGGCGGAAGAAACAGATGCCACAGCGCCGTATAACGCCGACACATCCGCTCCTGTATTCAAATCACCGGGGCTTGTGAGTTTCTCCGAGCTGGTCAAGGTCCTGCCGACTTTAAACCGCATCTCTTCCTGGATCGAGTCGGTGTTCGCTTTTGTATCCGGGGAGGCCATCAACCAAGGTGTGCCGGTGGAGGGCTACAAGGTTGTGGAGGGACGCAGCAAGCGAATCTTCACCGATACAAAAGTGGTCATCAAGGCCGCAGAATCCAAGGGTTACACGGACATCTACAAGCAGGAGCTTCTGACCCTTACGGAGTTTGAAAAGATGATGGGAAAGAAGATGTTCGCGGAGATCCTTGGGCAGTACGTCACCAAGCCGCCGGGGAAGCTGGCGCTGGTGCCGGAGTCCGACCCGAGGCCGGCAGTGGATCTGTCTGCCGCGGCAGATGAGTTTGAGGCGTTGGAATGACGTCTTCCGGCTCCGGGGGTGGCTTGCAACGTCCTGCGTGTGGCGCAGTCACATGAATATCTTTTTACACAGGCGTCGGAGGGAGTGCCGGCGGCAAACCTGAAACCAATTTTATGGAGGTATAAGCGATATGGCAAATCAGAAAAATTTCAGCGCGACGAAGGTGGTCATCCCGTGCCGCATTTCCTTTGCGAATATCTGGGAACCGAAGGCCATCAACGGCGGGGACGAGAAGTATTCCGTGTCCTGCCTGATCCCGAAAAGCGACAAAAAGACCCTTGCCCGCATCCAGAAGGCGGTCGAGGCGGCCAAGGAGGATGGAAAGGCCCGTAAGTGGAGCGGCAAGATCCCGCCGAACCTGAAACTGCCGTTGCGGGACGGCGATATCGACCGCCCGGACGATGAGAACTATGAGGACTGTTATTTCCTCAATGCTTCCAGCAAGGATGCGCCCCAGGTGGTGGACCGCAAGGTCAATCCGGTCCTGGATCCGATGATGGTCTATTCCGGCTGTTACTGCAACGTGTCCGTCAATTTCTACGCCTTCAATGCAAACGGCAACCGGGGTGTAGCCGCCGGCCTGGGCAATATCCAGTTTGTACGTGACGGCGAGCGGTTGTCCGGCAAGGCTTCCGCAGATGCAGACTTTGATGCGCTTGAGGACGATTGCGAGGATGTGTTGGGCGAAGACATGCCGGATTACTTGAATTGATCTTGTAACCGGTAATCCGCATAAGAAATACACATGGGAGGATGGGGAGACCTGTCTTCCCTCTTTACATAAACAACTGATAGGGGTGGTGACAAGTTGGAAATCTGGAAGGATATCCCTGGATACGAAGGGAGGTACCAAAATTGTACTGTGGATTCAGGGATCAAGAATTAGCTCGGAAATATGGTGTAAGTAAATATACAATTGCAGAGATAAGAAAGGAAAAAACATATAAATGGTTGGAGTGAAGACTATTTCACTGGATTTGGAGACCTATTCGGATGTGGATTTAAGTAAATGTGGGTTGTATCGGTATGTAGAGGGGGATTTCCACATCCTGATCCTTGCCTATGCCTTTGATGATGAGGAGGTCACGGTGGTGGATATGGCTCAAGGTGAGCAGATCCCGCAGGAGGTGTTGGCTGCCATCGATGACCCGCAGGTCATCAAGGCCGCCTGGAACGCGCAGTTTGAACGTACCTGTATCGGCCATTACCTTGGCCGCAGGCTTTCCCCGGATGGCTGGCGGTGTTCCATGGTCCATGCGGCTTCCCTTTCCCTACCGCTGGCATTAAAGAATGCGGCAAAGGTACTGAAGACCGGAGAACAGAAAGACCGGGCCGGCGAGAACCTGATCAGATATTTTTCCGTTCCCTGCAAGCCGACAAAGTCTAATGGAGGCCGGACCAGGAACCTACCGGAGCATGACCCGCAGGGATGGCAGAAGTTTAAAGAGTACTGCGCACAGGATGTCCGGACAGAACGAGACATCCGAAAGCGCCTGGAGCAGTTTCCTATGCCAGATAAGGAATGGGATTTTTATCATATGGATCAACGGATCAACGACCGTGGTGTACGGATCGATACGGAGCTGGTCCGTCAGGCCATTGCCTGTGACCTGATGCTCTCGGATGAAATGAGCAGGCGGGCCTATGCGCTGACCGGCCTGGAAAATCCTAATTCCGTATCCCAACTAAAATCCTGGCTGGAAACACGCGGCATTGAGGTAGTATCCCTGGGGAAAAAAGATGTGGCTGCGATGATCACGGATCTGGACAGGAACAGCTGTGACCAGGAGGCCCTGGATATGCTGAAGCTCCGGCTGCAGATGGCAAAGAGCTCTGTGAAGAAATACCAGGCGGCAGAACGGTGTGTCTGTGCAGATGGCAGGGCGCGGGGGCTATTTCAGTTTTACGGCGCTTCGAGGACGGGACGCTTCTCAGGACGCCATATCCAGTTACAGAATCTCCCGCAGAACCATATCTCCACACTGGATGAAGCGAGGGAGCTGGTGAAGATGGGGGAATTGCAAATGCTGGAATCCATCTATGGCAACGTACCGGATATCCTCTCCCAGCTGATCCGTACCATGCTGGTGCCGAAGGAAGGCTGTGAGTTTATTGTGGCGGACTTTTCCGCGATTGAGGCCCGTGTGCTCGCATGGCTTGCCGGGGAACAGTGGCGGCTGGATGCTTTCCGAAAGGGCGAGGATATTTATTGCGCGTCAGCGTCCCAGATGTTCGGTGTGCCTGTGGTGAAGCATGGCGTCAACGGGGAGCTGCGCCAGAAAGGGAAGGTCGCGGAGCTGGCCTGTATTGCAGAAGGAAGTCTTGTCCTGACAAACAAAGGACTTGTGGCGATAGAGGATGTTACAATCGAACATCTGCTCTGGGATGGGGTGGAATGGGTGAAACACGATGGAGTGATCTATAAAGGCGAAAGAGAGGTAATTGAGTATGACGGGCTTACAGCAACACCAGATCACCCCGTCTGGATTGAGGGGAAGAAGGGGCCGGTACACTTGGGATTCGCCGCCTCCATCAAAGCACATCTCATACAAACCGGAGATGGTGGGAAAGCAATACGGCTGGGTAAAGATCATATCTCCAGAACGACGGTGGAACGACAAGATGAACACTTGCTACGTTCTGACCCAATGCACGGGATGTGGTTCGATACAGTGGCAGGTGTTGGGAAACCTCACAAGGGGGTTATCAAAAGGCTGTCAGAGCTGTTCGCAGCCAAGACAGATACCCATGTGGCTAGATCGGAGGCTGACTGCTGCAAAACAGCGATGCGAAAACCCAAAGGACAGACAGTATTACAATTATGGAGGCCGCGGCATTCGTTTTTCTTTTCCAAGTGTAACAGAGGCGGGGCTATATCTGATCAAAGCATATGGTCTTCCCGACAGGGAGATGGAAATAGATCGGATCAATACCAATGGGGATTACGCTCCTGGCAATATTCGTTTTGTGCCTCACTCGGTAAATTGTGCCAATCAGCGAAGAAATGTGCTTTCGCGTTACGACCCGGAATATTGGCCTTATGCTCGGTCTGTTGTAATCAGGAAATTATCACAGGGACTTTCCAGGGACGAGATTATCCGGGATGCGGAAACGGCGGTGTCCGAGAAGAGAAAAAACTGGCGTTACATCCAGGCAAGGTTAGAGTTTATGACATACGAAATGCCGGAAGACGTCATCGTTTTACGGTATCGGGAAAACTCGTCCACAACTGTGGATACCAGGGAGGCACCGGTGCATTAATTTCTATGGGTGCGCTATCCATGGGGTTAAGGGAGGAAGAACTTCCGGACATCATTGAGCAGTGGCGTGCTGCTTCTCCCCATATTGTACAGTTCTGGTGGGATATGGAGAAGGCCGCCACAGAGACTGTGAAGACCCATGAAGAACACATGGCCGGTCGGATCCGGTTCCAATATTACGGCGGAACGCTCTGGATGGTGCTGCCAAGCGGCAGGAAGCTCGCCTATTTGAAGCCAAAACTTCAGCCAAACCGCTTCGGGCGCATGAGTCTGACGTTTGAAGGCGTGGGAAATGCAGCCGGCTCCGGCGGCTGGTCCAGGCAGGAGACATATGGTGGAAAACTCAGCGAGAACTGCACACAGGCCACGGCCAGAGATATTCTGACAGAAGCCATGTGGAGGCTGGAGCAGGCAGGCTTTGCGGTCATCGCCCATGTGCATGACGAGGTCATCATCGAAGCGCCGATCGGAAAATACCAGGTGGATGAAGTGTGTAAGCGGATGGCTGAGAATCCAGACTGGTGTCCGGACTGCCCGCTGGCTGCGGCGGGGTATCTGGCGCCCAACTATTATTTTAAGGATTAATTCGGATGGTTTTGTAAGAGGTGAGGATATGCCGCATGCATTGAGATTAAAAGATGGGAAGCTCATCACTCCCTTTGATCTGGAGGATGTCCTGGAGATTGTGGAGGGGTATGCCGGGGATGAGGTCCGGCAGTATCTGGCGGAAAATCTCTCGGACACAGATGCCCTGGAAAAAGAACTGGACAGGCTGTACCGGGAGCATGAAGAGGATCTGGAACGCCTGGGCGACCATCAGCGGGCGGTCTTAAACGCGGTCAGAGAAGAAGCAGAGTCCCTTGGTAATCTTTTGGACGCGCAGAGGCTGGACCGAAGAAAATTGAAAAAGGCAACCGATAATATCTGGCGGATGTGCGACCGGGAACTGTGAATGTTTCCAGGTACATCCGCTTATGTTTTCCATCTTTTGAGGAAGGAGGCAGAGGATGGGGGTAAATCAGACACAGGACAAAAGTGATAGGACAGTGATGGAACGCTTAAAGCACAAACGGGGGAGACGGTCCAGGGAAGAACTTCAGCAGCTCCAGGCAGAAAGGGCACAGCTGGAGACAGGATCCTCTCCACTTTGTACGGCACATCCGGATTGCCATGCGTGGTCAGACGGCAGATGTATGGCGTTGGAGGATAACGATTTTGGCGGCAGGGACTGCCCGTTTTATAAAAACCGGACGGTCAGTATGGAACAGCGCAGGGCCGGGCTTAAGCGCCTGATCCAGACCGGCCGAAGCGACCTGCTCCATAAGTACCGGAAATCATTTGAGGCGCTGGGACTCTTTGACGTCCCTGATGCCTATACAGCCCAGGCGATCAAGGAATTGGAACAGTATTCGGAAGAATACCTGCAGGGTCTTACTTCCTCCGAAACCGATGAATCCGTTGAAACAGAGGAAGCCGGAGGAACCGGCAGGGTTGGCGGTATGGCTGGCGAACCGGAGGAGGATGAGTGGGATGATTAAAAATGAGTGTGCCTTCTACGGGGAGTCCCTGGCGGGTGCAAGGGCTTCCGGTTTGGAGGAGAGCTACCAGGGGCTGATTACAGCGGTGATCCGGCAGGCGGTAAAGGACTATGTTTCAGTGCTGCTCCGTCTGTTTTCCTGTCCGGCCGGGAAAAAGAAAGCGGCTCTGGAAATGGAAAAAGCGGAATTGGAGGTCTTCTTCCATTCCGATTGGTTCCATACCCTGACGGATATGGATGGGGAACGGCTGCTTCTTTCGGCAAGGCGGCTGGCCATGGAGAAAGCGAAGGAAGCGATCCGCAGGAAGCAAAAAAAGAAGTTCAAGGATATGGGAGCAACCACGATGCGCCGCTGACGCATATTTATGCGCCATGTCCGACAAATGTCCGACAAAGAAAGGGGAACGATGATGAAAACAGGAAGAAGTTTGCAGGAGGTCCTGACGGAGCTGAACCGGCAGAATCAGGCAAAGAAAGATTATATCGGATCTGCGCAGGCGCTCCGCCTGTATGAGGACGGGAGTACCTTTGAGATCGGCCAGGGGGAGGACGCACAGCAGTTTGGTACCACCCGCCTTTTCCACAGACAGGTGGCGTCAGCCCTGGGCATCCCGGCAAAGTATTATGACCTGATGCAGTCCCGGAAACCGGAACTGTTAGCAAAGAACGTCAACGCATGGTTTGGAGACCGGGAAAACAGCTACATGATCCGCACGTTGGACTACGGCGCCGGCCGCATGGCAAGGGCGCTGCTCTCCGACCGGTACCGCCGGATTGACAACATGGAGATCGCATCTGCTGTTCTTCCGTTGTTTGCAGGCTCTGACCAATACGAAGTAGTTTCCTCCGAAGTGACGGAGAACCGGCTGTACTTAAAGATCGTGAACCGCAGGATGGAGATGGCTGTGGTGCCCGGGGACATTGTCCAGGCCGGGGTAATGATCTCCAACTCCGAGGTGGGTCTTGGTTCCGTGTCCGTCCAACCGCTGGTATACCGCCTGGTCTGCACCAACGGCATGGTGGTTAACGATATGGGCGAACGAAAAAACCATATCGGCCGCGCGGCAAAAGCTGTGGATGACAGCTTCCACATCTACTCCGACGAGACGTTGGAGGCGGAGGACAAGGCGTTCCTTCTGAAGCTGCGGGACGTGACGCTGGCAGCGATTGAGGAGAGCCGGTTTGCGCAGGTGGTCGGCAGGCTGAAGGAAGCCGCCGGAATCCCCATCACCGGGAAGGTCACGGAAGTAGTGGAACTGACAGCAAAAACTTACGGATTTAACTCCGATGAGCAGGATCACATCCTGCAGCATCTGATTGCCGGCGGTGATCTCAGCCAATATGGACTCTCCAATGCCATTACAAGGGCGAGCCAGGATGTGGAATCTTATGACCGCGCCACCACCCTGGAAGGGATTGGCTGGCAGGTGGCGGCCATGCCCGCGGCACAGTGGAAGGAGCTGAATGGGTGATGGAGACAAGGAAAAAGGAAAACGCGGCGGCTGTTTCTGTAAAAGGGAAGAATCCCAGCCGTGACCGATTTGAATTCCGCTGGGCAGACAGACGTGAGGACCCCTTTTTGCCGACACGCACCTGCCGCCGGAGCCACGCTGACCCGACGGCGGATGCCGCGATTGGCAACATCATACGGGAGGAGAAACGCAGAAAACGGGCGAAAGCACGGAGAGGGAAAAGACCGGGATGCAGAAACGAAAACAGAGACAAAAATGGAAATAAAGGTGGGGAGGATAAGGATGCGGGAAGCGGTTGTTGAAAATGAATTTGTAAAAGCCGTCCGGAAGGCCGGAGGCGTGGCCTATAAGCTGACCTCCCAGACCACGAATGGTCTGCCGGACAGGCTGGTGCTGTTCTTCCCGGCAAAGACGGTGTTCGTGGAGTTGAAGGCGCCGGGAAAGGTGCTGCGGCCTTTGCAGCGGAAACGCCGGTACCAGCTCCAGAAGCTGGGGTTCCCGGTTCTATGCATCGACCGGCTCTCCCAGATCAGACCGGCGATCCGGGCAATCGTGGACTGGACGCCCGGGGAGCCGTTTCCAGAAGGGATCGGTGCGGTGGTGCCGGAGTTGGAAGTGGCCACACTGACTGCTATACCAGGCAGCCCAGAGTCATTGGCTGACCTGGATGATTTCGGAGAAACTCTGGAACCGATTGATCCGTCAGAATTGGAGCAATTTTATGATTTGGACACGGGTCCTGACGATCTTACGGAAGAGAGTGAAAAGATTGCAGCCAGAGAACAGAGCAATTTCACGAGCGGGGTGTGCAAAGATGATATTCAAACCACATGACTACCAGTCTTATTGCATCGAATATATCAGGAGCCATCCTGTTTCCGCTCTGTTTCTGGATATGGGGCTTGGCAAGACCGTTATCACACTGACGGCGCTCCGCGACCTGATGCTGGACACCTGTGAGGTGTCAAAAGTTCTGGTGATCGGTCCGCTCCGGGTGGCCCGGGACACTTGGCCGGCAGAGGTTGAAAAGTGGGATCACCTCAAGAACTTGGATGTCTCAGTCATTGTGGGAACGAAAAAAGAACGGCTGGCCGCCATTAACCATCCGGCTCTTATCTACATGGTAAACCGGGAAAATGTAAAGTTCCTGGTGGAGCATTACGAGAAGAATGGCCTGCGCTGGGATTTTGACTGCATCGTAATTGATGAACTGTCATCTTTCAAGAACCACCAGTCTCAGCGATTTAAGTGGCTTCGGAAGGTACGGCCATTTGTCAAACGGTGGATTGGCCTGACTGGGACACCGACCTCCAACGGTCTCATGGATCTGTGGGCGGAAATCGGCATCCTGGATGGCGGGGAGCGGCTTGGCAGATTCATCGGCCGGTACCGGGAGGCATACTTCAGGGCCGGCTCCATGAATCCGCAGACCGGTGTGGTCTTTCAGTATGTCCCAAGGCCGGGAGCGGAGGAACAGATCTATGAGCGGATTTCCGACATCACCATCTCGATGAAGGCCCTGGATTATCTCGATATGCCCGACTGTGTCTATACACAGCATTATGTAGAGATGGATAAGAAGGAGCGCGAGTATTATGACCGGCTCAGGCGTGACCTGATCATCCCGCTGGAGGATGCGGACATTGACGCAGCCAACGCCGCAAGCCTTACCGGGAAGCTCCTTCAGATGGCAAACGGCGCCGTTTACGATGAGAATGGGAACGCAAGGTTTATCCATGAGCGGAAGCTGGACGCTCTGGAAGACCTGATCGAGGCGGCAAACGGTCAGCCGGTCCTGATCGTTTACTGGTTCAAGCATGATCGACAGCGGATTGCCCTCCGGCTTGCGAAGATGGGGATTACAGCCAGGGATATCAAGGAGAGTCAGGATATCAAGGACTGGAACAACGGAAAGATCCCTGTAGCCCTGATCCATCCCGCCTCCGCCGGTCATGGCCTGAACATCCAGCAGGGCGGGCACATCCTAATCTGGTTCGGGCTGACTTGGAGCCTTGAACTCTACCAGCAGACCAACGCCAGGCTTTGGCGGCAGGGACAGAGTGAGACCGTGACGATCCATCATATCATCTGCAAGGATACGGTGGATGAGGACGTGATGGCGGCTTTGGAGAAAAAGGATATTACACAGGAAAAACTGATCGCAGCGGTGAAGGCGCGGTTGTATTGAATGCAACGGATTGTGGCAGGTGCAAAACTGTGGATACAGTTGGTTTTCAAAAGATCACAGGAAGGAGGGGCGGGCTATGGATGAGAAGGAACGGTTGAACAGTGCGGATACGGAGATTCGGAGGCACACGGAGCAGGATAAAAAAGAGCAGGATACGGCGGTTCCGGATTGTTCAGAGCTGGCCCTTTTCCTGGCAAAATCCTACGGGCAGATGCTCAAGGATCGTGAACAGCTTCAATCGGTGCTTGATGCTGGTGTCCCAATCTACACGAAGGAAATGGCAATCCGGGATCTCTCTTCGGTCAGCATCGATTATGAGACTGACCGGGTGCAGATCAGTAATATCAGCAACGTTCCGCTGCGCATCGCAGAGCTGCTGGATCACGGTTACGTGGAAAAGATGAACCGAAAGCTGCGCCGGGAGATGGATGAGTCCGTGAAGGAATATGGTTACCTCTGCTGGAAAATTGAAATGGTGGAAACTGCCATGCGGGAACGGATGGATCAGAGGGAGCGGGCGATATTCATAAGGATATATGTGCGCGGATACACGTTCAGCCAACTGAAAAAAGCACATAAAAAGCGGCTGTGTAACCGTCAGATCTGTGAGGCAAAAGAGGCAGCGTTGAAAGCTCTTGCCGATGAAATCACAGTCCGGTCTGTGCTCGGTGAATCTGATGTGTTTGAGGCAGTATATTCCCAGCAGTTCATACATGAATACGAGAATTTTCAGAATGAGAATTTCAGGAGGGGTTAAATGCAGAGTAAGAGAACGCCTGCCACACAGGTGGAGAAACAGGCAGAGGAACACAGCGCGAAAGATATGCGGGCAGCGGTGAAAAAGCTGGCCCGCAGTTATAGGGACATGAAGAATTACATTGCCTATATCCAAAATAAACGTCCAACTCTTTTGAAGCAGGCCAAGGTGGACTTGCGTGAATATAAAAGCCGGGGCTTGGTGACCTATGCGGATTATGTTTCCCTTTTTCCAAAATCGGACAGAGACATTATAGAGGCGTATGTCAAATGTCTGAGAGGGGTTTACTGTCTTGAGCAGGGGATTTTTTTGATCAAGGATGAACGGACAAGAGCAATCGCATCAGATATGTTGCTTGCCTCATTAAAATGTGACAAAGTAATGGAACGATATAATTTAAGCAGATCTTCAGTATTTGAGGAAAAGAAAAAAGCCATAGAGAAAGTCGCAGAATTTATGAAAAGATATGAAAACCAGGAATAAGCATTTGCGCTTTTGGACTTTTTAGCTGATTTCCGTACCAAAGCGGTGTGCTATTATTATACTGGCCGAAAGGTAAGAAGAAAGTCTCTCTTACTTCTCATCTTTCGATTTCAAAGTTCCTCCTTGAGGAAAGAGCCGGGACGGGTATTTACTCGCCTCGGCTTTTCCTATACAAAAATAGCAATACGGACAAAACATTCCCAAAAGTATAAAAATACGAATAATTTTGGGATTGTAGTCCAAAAACCTTTATCATTCTGTCTGCTGAAGATTATACGGCGAGAGCAGTACAGCGTCTTTTGAGATGCTGGCTGCTTTGGCTTTTTTTGATACAGTAAATATGACGTCCTGGGAGGTGAATATCGTGGGCAGGAAGAATAAACGGAAAAAATCATCCTATTCCAGAAAGATGAAGATCAATCCCAAAAGGCTGATCATGAAACAGCAGAATACATATGACGTTGCCCACAGCCGGAGCGAGGGTGATTCTTCCAACCGTAAGGCAGATAAAGAGAATCCCGGCCGCACTCCACAGCGCGGCGACGTCTGGTTTGTGGAGCTGGGGTGCCATCCAGGGACAAGCGTCCAGGATGGATGCCGTCCGGCTTTTATTATGAGTAACGATACGGCCAATCTCTATTCCGGGATTGTGACGGTGGTTCCGATGACCTCCAAGCTGAAGAAATCTTATCTTCCAACACACGTAATCCTGACAGATGAATGCCCTGCCCTGGAGCCCTCCATGGTGCTGGGTGAGCAGCTGACCACTGTCGGCAAACCCGCCCTAAAGTCTTATGTGGGAAGGATAGGTCCCGCCAAGATCCATGAGATAGAAAAAGCGGTGGAGGCCCATCTGGGACTGGCTTTATCCGGCACAGGGTAAGCAGTACAGCAGGCCGGCAGTTCTGGTCAACCCGTCCACCTCAAGCCGCTCATGCCAAGTCTAAGATCAACTTCTAAGGAGCGTGAAACAGATGAGTACCCATACAAGTACAGTAAATTTTGTGAACATCCCGGCAGAGCTAAAAAGTTCCTGCCGGTTTTGCACCTGGAAGATGGAGCGAGGCGCCAAGTCCTCCAGGCTGACCAAGGTCCCCTATAAGCCAGGGACCAACAAGAAAGCACAGACGAACAATCCGGACACTTTTTCGGATTTCACAGACGCCATGAAGGCCTATGCTATGGGCGGCTATGACGGGATCGGTATCCGTGTAGCTTCCGGGATTGGAGCCATTGACATTGACCACTGCATCAGAGATGACGGCACACTGAACGATGTGGCCGCTTCCGTGCTTGGAATCTTCAAAGACGCCT
>ERZ1090868.618-NODE-618-length-19741-cov-11.974347_pt1 | contig 19741 bp, 18 predicted proteins | sample MGYA00478475_ERZ1090868 | MGnify/ENA primary metagenome ERZ1090868 (study PRJEB33644, sample SAMEA5815747) | chicken gut metagenome | biome: Chicken; feature: Gastrointestinal Tract; material: Caecum | place: Ireland | collected 2019-01-01 | study: A study of the...
TCTCCATTGACGTGTCACCCCTTGTTTTTATTATATTTATTACCGCTTATGCCTGGAGCGAAAAAAAGCTTTTAGGCATATCTTGCCATAATAGTGCATTCTTTACATTAGCACAACTTGTCAAGGTTGTCAATAACTATTTTCAATTTTTTTACAAATCAGTGGAACCGTTCGGCCGGTGGAGTCTTACCAAATCTTTTTATATAGGAAGGAACAGAAAAACTGCCTGGTACGCATGTCTGCGTATACAGCAGACATGCGTACCAGGCAGCCGAACAGTTACTCCACCCGCAGCGCCATCACCGGATCGTTCTTCGCCGCCTTGCTGGACGGGATCAGACCGCCAAGCATGGTCAGCAGGACGCTGAGCAGGACAAGAACCGCCGCGTATCCGGCAGGGAGCACTGCATTGATCTCTGTGGTATCGGCCAGATGATGAATCAGTGCATTGCCCGGAATCAGGATCAGCAGCGTCAGTCCGATACCGATCGCCCCCGCGCACAGACCAATGATGAAGGTCTCTGCATTGAACACCTGGGAGATATTTCTCTTGGACGCGCCAATGGCGCGCAGGATACCGATCTCTTTCTTTCGCTCAAGAACACTGATATAGGTGATAACGCCGATCATGATCGACGACACGACGAGCGAGATCGCGACAAAGGCGATCAGTACATAGCTGATGATATCGACGATATCCGTCACAGAGGACATCAGCGTACCCACCATATCCGTGTAGGTGATCACCTGCTCTTCTTTTCCCTCATCTTCCATTCTGTCATTGTATTCGTCCAGGATCCGGACAACCTGTTCTTTGCTCTCGAAATCAATCGGATAAATATCAATTTCACTGGGCTGATCAAAGTCGACATACCCGAGTGTCTGCAGATTACCGTCGTAGGAAGCGTTCTCGCTGTAGGACATGGACATCATCAGTTCTGTCAACTCTTCGCTGCTCATATTCATCTGGAAAGCATTCTGCAGCGCGTCTGTATTGATCGTAAACGCATTCGCCATGTTGTCCCCCAGACTGCTCATCGCCTCCTGCATAGATGATTCCATGGTCTGACTGATCTGAGCCACCATCTGCTGCATCGCCGAGCTTACCTGGGTCTCAATGGCCTTTGCCATGGACCGAGAGTATGATCCCATGATCGTCTCCATATAGCTTTGAAGCGCACCAGAGAGTTTTTCCTCCACTCCGCCGGTGTCCACCATCCCGGCAATTCCCCGAGACAGCTGCTGCTGTGCTTCCGGCGTTGCCAGATATTCCATGAAATAATCGCCCATTTTAGCCGGGTCAGGAAGGCCGTTGGCCGCCGCATACTGCTGGTATCCGGCTGCGATCTCTCCGGAAAGTTTCTGAAGTTGTTCCGCTGTGATCGTCACGTTTCCTTCTATCTTAATGTTCGCCGCAGCCCAGGCAGTCAGGATCGCCTGTGCCTGTTCGGTCTGAAGGTATTCAATCAGATAAGTATCAAACTGGTCAATGTCCGTGTAGCCGTTGGCCGCGGCGTACGCCTGGTATCCGGCCATCACTTCCCGGACAAGCTGCTGCAGCTGTTCGTTGGATACCGTGACGGTTCCGCTCTCCTGTATGATCTCGCTGATATTCCCGGAAAGTATCTGCTGCGCATCTTCCGTCTGCAGATAGCCCAGAAAATCATCCCCAAGTCCGGAGTAGTCGGCCTCGGGATGCTGAGCGGCATATTCCTGATAGCCGGTCAGAAGTCCGGAAGCGATCTGGGTCAGCTCCTCTGTCGACACGTTCAGTGTAATACCGTCCATAAGATCTTCCATACTTATTTCAGGCATCTCCGGCAAATTCAATGAGATGTTCCCCAGATCTGCCAGACCGGAGAGATCCAGTGTGCTGCCATCCGCGCTCAGCGCATCGGAAAAGTCGAATGCTTCGTCCATTCCTTTCGTCAGCGCGTCTTCGTCAAAGCCGAAAGCTTCTCTCAGCGCATCCTCATCAACGGAAAACAGTGAATTGAAATCAAAATCGCTCTCGTTTTCCTCACCGAACGGTTCGTTCGTGAAGACGTCCACATCCGGATTTTTCTGCTGCTGTTGGACGATCGTGCTGTTCTGGGCCTCTTCCGCCATATGCCTGCTCAGCGCTTTCGTATATCCGATACCACTGCTCAGCGCGGCTGCTGTGGCGTCCTCCGTCGGCTGCACGATTCCGACAACCTTCAGTTCCTCGCCGTTTTTCACAAGATTTTTCATGTATTCTTTATTGTCTGTCTTGTCCGTCCACACCTGATATTCGCTGTCATACTGATAGCAGTCCGCCGGATTGATCACCCGGAACGTCACGTTCAGAATATCCTCATAAGAATAGCTTCCGATATCATCCGGGGTATCCACGTTCTCCTCATCGATAAACTGCTGGATCATCTCATCCAGTTCCAGAGCATCCCGCAGTCCGAGTGTATACAGCATAAAGTCGCTGATGCTTCCGCCGGAAGTCAGAACCACCACGCATTCATCATAATTTTCCGGCCAGCGGCCTGCCTTCACATCATACTGGTCCTTGTACAGATTTTCATTCTCCGGCATCTCAAAGAAAACATCTGTACTCATCATCGAAGACATCATACTGTTGGAAGTATTCGAAGAGCCGAGGCCCAGCGCCGAAAAGGACTGGTCCGGATTGACCTGACGGATCGAGTCTCCGTCCTCCCGGTAAATCTGCGGGACGGACTGATAGGAATACTCAATCGCATTGATATATTTCTCAATGCCGCTGTCTCCACTGTCCAGATATTTCTTCAGGGATTCCAGATCGTTGGCGTCCATCGTAGAAAACAGATTTGTGATCATCTGAATGACATTGACGTCCCCCGAATCTTCTTCAGTCTGTCCCGCGCCGGCTCCACCTCCCGTCATGATGGAGCTGAGATCAAAGCCGGTACTCTGAATCTGCAGAGGATACTCCGAGAGCGTCTCCTCCTCCACGGAATTGATGTATGCGTTCACCCCGGTGGAAAGCGCCAGGATCAGAGCGATACCGATGATCCCGATCGAACCGGCAAAAGAAGTCAGAAGTGTTCTCGCCTTTTTTGTTCTCAGGTTATTGAAGCTGAGGGACAGTGCCGTCAGAAAGGACATGGACGATTTCCCCATGTTTTTGTGTTCCGGCTCCTTCAGCGCCTTCTCATCCACCTGATAGGGATTGGTGTCTGACCGGATCTGACCGTCCCGAAGATTTACAATCCGCGTGGCGTACTCCTCCGCCAGTTCCGGATTATGGGTCACCATTACCACCAGCCGGTCTTTAGCCACTTCCTGAAGCAGTTCCATAACCTGTATACTGGTCTCGCTGTCCAGCGCTCCGGTAGGTTCGTCGGCCAGCACGATATCCGGATTGTTCACAAGCGCACGGGCGATGGCCACACGCTGCATCTGTCCGCCGGAAAGCTGGCTGGGCTTTTTGTGCACCTGCTCCCCCAGGCCCACCCTGGCCAGCGCCTCCCGGGCCCTCTGTTTTCTCTGGGATTTGCTGATCCCGGAGATGGTCAGCGCCAGTTCCACATTCGACAGGATCGTCTGGTGGGGGATCAGATTATAGCTCTGAAATACAAAGCCGATCGTATGGTTCCGATAGGAATCCCAGTCCCGTTCCTTATATTTTTTCGTCGATATCCCATCGATGACCAGATCCCCGCTGTCGTACCGGTCCAGTCCGCCGATAATATTCAGAAGCGTCGTCTTTCCGGAACCGCTCGGCCCGAGGATCGCGACAAACTCATTGTCCCGAAGATTCAGGCTGACGCCGTCCAGCGCTTTCTGCACCAAGTTACCGGTTTTGTACTCCTTGCGGATATTTTTAATCTGAAGCATAAACGTTCTCCCTACTTTCTATTTTCCACAAACTGTGATCAGGACATTCATTTTCCTGTACCGCTGTAAAAAACTTAGTTTCTATAATACTCTTCCTTTTTCATTGTTTCAATAAAAAACCGTTTCGTTTATGCTTTCTTTATAAATTGAACGATTGACATTCCTGCTGCTCTTTTATATAATACATCTGTTTGAATTCAAATAATTTGAATTCAAACATTTCTGTCACCCTTTTAAACCGCTTCACGCATTTATATATAGAAAGGAATCTTCACCGTGAGCAATACTTTTCATTATCTGATCATGGCGGAACACGCCATGCTGCAGAAGGAACTCCTTGTGAAACTGAAGGGCACCGGACTGACCATCGGCCAGCCTAAGGTTCTCGATTACCTGAAAGACCACGACGGTGCCAGCCAGAAAGAGATCGCCCGGGGATGCCATATCGAGCCTGGCACCCTGACCTCTCTTTTGAACCGCATGGCGGAAAGCGGCCTTGTGGAACGCCGGATGCTCAACGGCAACCGCCGCAGCTTTTATATCTTTCTGACCGAGTATGGCAAAATGCAGCTGGAGCGGGTGACAAACGCGTTTGAAGAGCTGGAAAAAAAAGCGTTCCGCGGAATCCCCGAAGAGGAACGCGAAACGTTTCTGAATCTTCTCTCTCAAATTTATCACAACAGTTCGCAGACCTGAAGTCCGGCTTTCGCACCGATGATCTCTGCTGACGGATACGGTCACAAACCCGAACAGACATAAAGGAGGAATACTGAACTTATGGAAAAACTGAAACGCTACCTTGTATTTCTGATAGGACTTTTTATCAACTCTCTGGGCGTCAGCCTGATCACAAAAGCCGATCTCGGAACCTCTCCGATCTCTTCGATCCCTTATGTGCTCAGCCTGAACTTTCCCCTGACCCTTGGACAATTCACGATTCTGTTCAGCCTTTTGCTGATCGTGATCCAGCTGTTCATCCTGCGCAGGAACTTTAAACTGGAACATCTGCTGCAGATCCCCATTTCCGTTCTATTCGGATATTTTATCGATCTGACTATGTCCATGCTGTTTTTTGTGGATCCGCAGAACTATATCGCTTCGGTGCTCTATCTGCTGATCGGATGCGTGGTCCTGGGGTTCGGCGTATACACGGAAGTGCTTGCCAACGTGGCGATGCTTCCCGGTGAGTCTTTTGTCCGTGCAGTTTCTTCCACATGGAAAACAGAATTCGGATCGACGAAAGTCGCTTTCGACGTATCCCTGACAGTGATCGCCGCCGTGCTCTCCCTGATCTTTGCCCGCCGCCTGGACGGCGTCCGGGAGGGAACCATCATCGCAGCGCTTCTGGTCGGTTTTATCGCCCGCCTGTTCGGACGCAGACTGTCCTTTCTGAACACGCTGCTCTTCTCCGCCGGCAGGACGGTGGAAACAGATACAGCGGAAACTCCCGGGTCCGCGGACCATTCCGTCATTGTCATCGGCCGCCAGTACGGCAGCGGCGGGCATGAAATCGGAAAACTGCTGGCCGATCGGCTCGGATTTTCCTTCTATGACAACGAGATTATCCAGATGACTGCCGGCTCCACAGGATATACCCCCCAGTTCATCAAGGAAAGGGAAGAAAACATGACCAACAGTTTTCTCTACGATCTTGTGAGCCAGATGTATATTTATTCCGACACCCAGGAGGCGCCCCGGGACACGATCTTTGAATCGGAGGCAAATGTGATCCGGAAAGTGGCCGCGCAGGGAAACTGTGTGATCCTCGGGCGCTGCGCGGACTATGTCCTGCGGGACAATCCGGATTGCCTGAAGGTTTTTCTCCACGCACCTGTGGAGTTCCGCACCGGGAGGATCATGAAAACGGAACAGCTGTCACGGGAGGACGCCTTCCAGAAGATCCGCCGGATGGACCGCAGACGCTCCGACAATTATCACTACTATACCCGGAGGATCTGGGGACATTCCGGAAACTACGATCTTACCGTCGACACCTCTCTCGGCGCGGAAGCCATACAGGAGATCATCCTCCAGACACTGTCGCTGAAAAAGAAACAGGCCGCAGGATCTGCACAGGCCTGAGCAGCGGAATAGGCGCAGAAGGTTTTCATCCTTTCTGTGATCCGTTCACCGCTGCGGACATTATGCGCACATAGGAAAAAATATCCTTTCCCGCATGTTCTTTATACTGAGCGATCAGCTTGACGATGGCGCTGCCGACAATCACTCCGTCCGCCATCGCCGCGATATCCCGCGCCTGCTCCGGGGTGTGGATCCCGAATCCCACCGCAACCGGAGTATCCGTCACCGCACGGATCTCCCGGATCATTCCTTCCAGATCCGTACAGATCTCATTTCTCATTCCGGTCACGCCCATGGAAGATACCAGGTAAATAAATCCCTGGGCTTCTCTGGCGATCGTCCGGATCCGCTCTTTCGACGTGGGCGCGATCAGTGAGATCACTTCAATCCCGTTTCTGTTCGCCGTCTCCAGCAGTTCGTCCCGCTCCTCAAACGGGAGGTCCGGGATGATGATCCCGTCCAGTCCGCACTCCCGGCATCTCGCGAAAAATTTCTCGTAGCCATAGTGGAATACCGGATTCAGATATGTCATAAACACCAGCGGCACCTTCACCTTGTCCCGCACACCTTTCACCATATCGAAAATCCCATCCGTCGTCGTCCCTGCGGACAGTGCCCGGAGATCCGCCTCCTGGATCACCGGACCTTCCGCGATGGGATCGGAAAACGGGATCCCGATCTCGATCAGGCCGGCGCCGGCCTGTTCCAGTTCCTGAATATATTCCGCGGTCTTTTCAAGATTCGGATCCCCCGCGGTCAGAAAGGGGATAAATACTTTTCTGTCTGTAAACGCTTCTCTGATCTTACTCATAGATTTTCACTCCTCTGTATCTTGCTATCGCCGCCACATCCTTATCACCTCTTCCGGACAGGCAGATGATCATGCTCTCGTCCGGACTCATGGTCGGCGCCAGTTTTCTTGCATAAGCCACCGCGTGGGCGCTCTCGATGGCGCAGATAATTCCTTCCGTCCGCGCCAGATACTCAAATGCTTCCACAGCCTCATCGTCGGTCACCGGCACATACTCCGCTCTTCCGGTATCATGGAGGTAGGCATGCTCCGGTCCGATGCCCGGATAATCCAGGCCTGCCGAGATCGAGTAGACCGGAGCGATCTGTCCATACTCATCCTGGCAGAAATAAGATTTCATTCCGTGGAAAACTCCAAGAGAACCGTTGGCGATGGTCGCCGCATTCTGCGGGGTATCGACGCCGCGTCCTGCCGCCTCGCATCCGATCAGCTTTACGCTCTCATCCGGGATAAATTCATAAAACATTCCCATCGCGTTGCTGCCGCCGCCGACACAGGCCAGAACCGCTGCCGGCAGTTTTCCTTCTTTTTCAAGGATCTGCACCTTGGCCTCCTTACTGATTACCGACTGGAAATCCCGGACGATCGTCGGGAACGGGTGCGGTCCCATGACAGACCCCAGCACATAGTGGGTATCCTCCACACGGCTGGCCCACTCGCGCATCGCCTCGTTGACCGCATCCTTCAGGGTCATGGTTCCCGTCGTCACCGCGTGAACCTTCGCTCCCAGAAGCTCCATCCGGTATACATTCAGCGCCTGGCGTTCGGTGTCTTCCTTTCCCATAAAAATCTCACATTCCATTCCCATCAGCGCCGCGGCTGTGGCCGTCGCGACTCCGTGCTGGCCTGCGCCTGTCTCGGCGATCACGCGGGTTTTCCCCATCTTTTTCGCCAGAAGACACTGTCCCAGAACATTGTTGATTTTATGAGAACCGGTATGGTTCAGATCCTCCCGTTTCAGATAAATTTTTGCGCCGCCCAAATCTTTCGTCATCTTTTCCGCATAATACAGAAGCGACGGCCGGCCGGCATAGTTTTTCAGAAGATCCTCCAGCTCCGCCTGAAACTCCGGATCCTTTTTATAATGTTCGTACTGCTCCTCCAGATGAATGATCTCATTCATCAGCGTCTCCGGAATGTACTGTCCTCCATGGATTCCAAATCTACCTTTCTGCATTTCTTATCCTCCTGACAATTTCCATGATCTTTTTCGCATCTTTTTTTCCGTCTGTCTCCACCCCGCTGCTCACATCGAGTCCGTAGGGCCGGTACGTTCTCACGGCTTCCTCCGCATTCTCCGGCGTGATCCCGCCTGCCAGCAGATAGGGCCTGCGTACCGTGTGCAGCAGCTGCCAGTCAAAGCATTCTCCGGTGCCGCCGCTGCCGTGATCCAGCAGGATCAGATCCGCGCTGCTCTCCTCCGCGTCCGCCAGATCCTCCGCTGTGCGGATGGAAAACGCCTTGATCAGCGGCTGGCCTGTCAGCAGCCGGAGATGATGGATGTAGGTTTCATCCTCCTGTCCGTGCAGCTGCGCGAGATCGATGATCCCGTCCTCCAGGTAACCGGCGACGATCTGGGGAAGTTCATTGACAAACACTCCCACCGCCTGAATGGAAGGGTCCAGTTCCATCCGCAGAAGCCTGGCATGCTCCCTGGAAATCCTCCGCCGGCTCTTTGCCAGCACGAAGCCGGCATAGTCCGGCTTTGCCGCATTGACCGCGGCCACATCCTCCAGGGACATCAGGCCGCAGATTTTTATTTTTACTGTCTGTTCCATCTCTCTGATATTCGCTCCATCTCACATGATTCATTTTCCATGCGGTCTGCACAGTAAACGCACCGACCCGGCCAAACTGCCGCCGTAATTTATTTATTTTCTCCCGGCAGTTCGGTTGCTGAACGGTAACAGCATTCCGCCATTAATTTCCTCTCAATTCACATATCATCTTCTTTTTATCCGGACTCCGCATAAATGTCTCTCCGATCAGGACCGCGTCGGTACCGTTTTCCCGCAGACGGCGGATATCCTCCGGTGTGCGGATACCGCTCTCCGAGACGAACAGGATATCCGGCGGCACCATCGCCCGGAGACGGCGGCTGTTGTCCAGGTCCACCTGAAAGGTCCGAAGATCCCGGTTGTTCACTCCGACGATCCTCGCCCCTGCGTCCAGAGCCTTCTCTACCTCTGCCTCATCGTGAGCCTCCACCAGCGCCGACAAGCCCAGGGAATCGGCGATCCGGATTCCCTCCCGGACCTCCTCCCGGTCCAGAATCGCACAAATCAGAAGAACCGCGGAAGCGCCGAGAATCTTTGCCTCATAGATCATATAAGGATCCACTGTAAAATCCTTGCGCAGCACCGGAAGGGAAATCTTCCCGGCGATCTCCTCCAGATACCGATCGCTCCCCAGGAAATATTCCGGCTCCGTCAGGCAGGACACCGCATCCGCCCCTGCCGCTTCGTATTCCGAGGCAATCTGCAGATACGGAAATTCTTCAGCGATCACTCCTTTGGACGGAGACGCCTTCTTTACCTCACAGATAAAAGAAAGACCCTGCCGTCCAAGCGCCGTCTCAAAAGGAAAACCCGTCTGAGCATTCCTCGCTTCCGCCTCTCTGCGAAGCTCTTCCAGAGACCTTGTTCTTTTTCTCTCTTCCACCCTCCGGCGGGATGATTCCGCCAGCTTATCTAAGATCATCTTTTTTCTCCTCCCGACGTGTTGACTGTGTGTCCCTGCACTTCCGTCTGCCGGCGGCTGATCCGCCGGCAGAAAGATTTATATTTCGTTGCTGAGTCTGATAAAGCGCTCCAGCTGTTCTGCAGCCTTCCCGCTGTCGATCACCTGCTCGATCTCATGGATCGCCTCCCTGAAATCCAGACCGTCCTTTCCGATCATCAGGCCGGCCGCTGCATTGAGAACCACCGCATTTCTCTTCGGTCCCTTTTCCCCGTTCAGGATCGCGCGGGTGATCGCCGCATTTTCCGCAGGCGTTCCTCCCTGGAGATCTTCTTTTCTGCAGCGCTCGAATCCATAGTCTTCCGGAGTGATCACATATTTCTTAAAGTTTCCGTCCCGGAATTCTCCGACGGCCGTCGGCGCGCTGAGGGAAATTTCATCCAGGCAGTCCTGACCGTAAACGACCATTCCTTTCTTAACGCCCAGATTCATCAGCACCTTCGCCATCGGCTCGATCAATGCCTCCTCATAGACACCCATCAGCTGCATCGTTGCCCCCGCCGGGTTCGTCAGCGGCCCCAGGATATTGAAAATAGTCCGGATCCCCAGCTCCTTGCGGACCGGCGCCACATATTTCATGGACAGATGGTAGTTCTGTGCAAACAGGAAACAGAGATTGATCTGATCCAGGATCTTTCTGCTCTGTTCCGGCGTCAGGGAAATTTTCACTCCCAAAGCCTCCAGACAATCCGCGGCTCCCGACTTGCTGGAGGCCGCCCGGTTTCCATGCTTTGCCACCGGAACGCCCGCTGCGGACACGATGATAGATGCTGTCGTAGAAATATTGAAGGAATTGGAATGATCTCCTCCGGTTCCGACGATCTCCAGAAGATCCATATCGTTCAGAAGACGGACACAGTGCTTTCTCATACCGGCCGCACAGGCCGTGATCTCATCGATCGTCTCCCCCTTCATGCTCATAGCCGTCAGAAAAGCGCTCATCTGTACCGGAGTCGCCTCCCCGCCCATGATCTCATCCATAGCGCCCATTGCCATGTCGTAAGAAAGGTCTTCTTTTGCCGCCAGCTTTATAATTGCTTCATTAATCATGATCGATTACCTCCAGAAAATTATTTAGAATTCGGCTTCCGTCCGGCGTCAGGATCGATTCCGGATGAAACTGTACGCCAAAGACGGGGTATTCTCTGTGCTGCACCGCCATGATCTCTCCCTCGGCGGTCTTTGCAGTGATCTCCAGACATTCCGGCATCATCTCTTCCTGTGCCGCCAGAGAATGATAACGCGCCACCTGTATTTCTTTTTTCATTCCACGGAACAGCGGTGTATCCGTATTCACCTCTGCCATCGAAGCTTTTCCGTGCATCATCCGCCCGGCATAGGTGACGACTCCGCCGTAGGCTGTGCAGATTGCCTGATGTCCCAGGCATACCCCCAGGATCGGAAGCTTCTCTCCCAGCGTCCTGACCACCGCCACACAACAGCCGGCGTCTTCCGGCCGTCCGGATCCCGGCGACAGGATGATCCCATCCGGATGCATCGCTTCGATCTCCCCGGGAGTCTTTGCATCATTCCGGAGCACGGTCAGCTCCGCCCCCAATGCGCCGAGCATCTGGTAGAGATTATAGGAAAAACTGTCATAATTATCGATCAGTACAAGTTTTTTCGTTCCATTTCTTTTTTCTGTCTCTCTCATCTGATGATTCCTCTCCTTCTCCCGTAACCATTTTACCGCTTTCTTCCGCCATCTGAACGGCTGCGTTTTATCCGCCGTCTTCCCTGCGGAAGTCTCTCATGCCAAACGGCCACGTCCGCCGGTTCAGGCGTTCTCCAGCGCCTGGATCACTGCCCGCGCTTTGTTTCTGCACTCTTCATATTCCTTTTCCGGCACGGAATCCGCGACGATCCCGGCGCCGGAGCAGACATAAACTTTTCCGTTTCTCTTATAGGCCAGCCGGATGGAGATGCAGGTGTCCATGTTTCCCGTGAAATCCAGATAACCGATGGCTCCGCCGTAAATTCCGCGATTTCTTCCTTCCAATTCGTGGATGATCTCGCAGGCGCGGATCTTCGGCGCTCCGGAAAGCGTCCCCGCCGGCAGCACCGCGTCCACCGCATCCACCGCGGTAAACTCCGGTCTCAGTTCCCCGCGCACCTCCGAGCCGATGTGCATGACATGGGAAAACCGCTCGATGGACAGGTACTTATCCACAGCCACCGTACCGAACCGGCTGATCTTCCCCAGATCGTTCCGTCCCAGATCCACAAGCATGTTATGCTCCGCCAGCTCTTTCTCATCCGCCAGGAGTTCCTGCTCCAGAGCCACATCCTCCTGCAGCGTCTTTCCTCTGGGCCGCGTTCCCGCCAGCGGAAAGGTTCTTACCTCCCCGTCCGTCACCTTGACCAGCGTTTCCGGCGACGCCCCCGCGATCTCCAGATCGTCTCCGGAAAAATACAGCATATAAGGGGAAGGATTCGTCGTCCGCAGCACCCGGTAGGTATTCAGAAGACTGCCCTCAAAATCCGCTTCCATAGGATTTGCAAGCACCAGCTGAAAAATGTCTCCCTCCCGGATATGATCTTTCACCTGCTCCACTTTCCGGCAGTACTCTTCTTTACTGAACGCCTGCCGGACTTTCGAGGTCAAGCGGCCCGGTTCCAGCTTTGCCGGAGTTCCCTCTTCCAGCAGCCGCTCCATCTCATCCAGCGTCTCCACCGCCCGGTCATATTCCTGTTCCAGATGTTCCGTCCGGATATGAACGATCAGAAAAATCTTCTGGCGGAAATTGTCGAAGGCGATGACCTTGTCAAACATCATCAGATCCATGTCCCGGAAATCCTCCTCCGTCTTCGGAACAAATTTCAGGGACGGTTCACTGTATTTCAGATAATCATAAGAAAAATATCCCACGAGACCGCCGGTGAATGTCGGGAGGCCTTCTACCTTCGGGCTTCGGTTTTCCTCCAGGACCCTCCGCACTTCGTCCTGCGGCCGTTCGGTTATCCAGGTCCTTACCTGCTTTCCCGGCGCTTTCCGATCCTCTCGAAGCGTCATTGTCATTTTTCCGTCCACACAGGTCAGCTCCATCGTCGGATCGTATCCGAGAAACGTGTATCTTCCCCACCGTTCCCGGTCCTCAATACTCTCAAGCAAAAAGCAGTGGCTGCTCACGCCCTTCAGGATCTTCAGCGTCTCCACCGGCGTCCGGATATCCGAGAAAATTTCCCGGAAGACCGGGAGTCTCTGAAAATTTCCTGACGCATTCAGCTGTTTCGCCTCTTCCAGTGTTGTCTGTCTCATAAATGCTCCTTTCCTGTTCTTCCCGGTAAATATTTATGACAGTTCAGCTGTCTGGACTGCTGTGTCTCTGTAACCGTTGGGCCAGCCGAACGGTTACGCGTCTTTTTTGGCAAAAGAAAAAGCCCCTGACAGAAAGAATCCTTTCTGTCAAGGGCGAGTCATCTGAAGTCCAGACACCCGTGGTGCCACCTTGCTTTTGCGGTTATACCACACACTTACCGGAATACCATCATATTCCTGGCAACTAACGTATGCCTTTACGTCATGGAATACTCGGCCGAAGCCTTTCCCCATGCCCTCCGCGGTCCATTTGAAACCCCGCTTTCTGCCCGGCTCCCACCTGCCCGGACTCTCTGTGAGTGCGCTTGTAACGTTATCTCCGCTTCAACGGTTTGGATAATTATGAAATTATACTGATGTTGATCAGCTACATGCTATGCATTATATGCTTCCCTGTGGAATTTGTCAACAGTTTTTCTCTCCGTTTTTTCATTTTCCAAAAATTTTTTCCGTTCATTCTCACTCTTTCAGAAATTCATTCTTCTTTTCTGTTTCCGGAACTCCTCCCCATAAATTTTCATCCGTCTCTTCTCTGTTACCGCCCGTACCGGGTGATACAGAATTCCCGGAGTCCCCCGAGAACGGCAGGATCACTCCACCACATGAAGGTTTTTTACAGACAGATCCAGGATCGGTGCAGAGTGCGTTAACGCCCCGCTGGAGATATAATCGACGCCAAGCTTTGTCAGACGTTCCACATTCTCTTTCGTCACATTTCCGGAACATTCTGTCTCCGCTCTTCCGTCTATGATCCGGATCGCTTCTCCCATCTCCTCCGGAGACATATTGTCCAGCATGATGATATCAGCACCGGCTTCCACCGCCTCCCGCACCATGTCCAGATTCTCCGTCTCCACCTCGATTTTTCTGACAAAAGGGGCATACTCCCGCGCCATTTTCACTGCCCGGGCCACTCCGCCGGCCGCACTGATATGATTATCCTTCAGGAGAACACCGTCGGACAGATTATACCGGTGATTATAACCGCCGCCGACCCGGACCGCGTATTTCTCAAAAATCCGCATGTTTGGCGTTGTCTTCCGGGTATCCAGCAACTTTGTCCCGGTGCCTTCCAGCAGCTTCGCCACAGACCGCGTATACGTAGCGATCCCGCTCATCCGCTGCAGATAATTCAACGCCACCCGCTCGCCGGACAGAAGCACACGGATGTCTCCCCGGATATGTCCCAGCAGCTGTCCGCGCTTCACCTCGTCTCCATCCTTACAGTACAGTTCCGCCTCCGTATCCGTATCCAGCAGTTCAAATACCCGGCGGAACACCTCCAGACCGGCAATGATCCCATCCTGCTTACAGATCAGATCCGCTTCCCCCTGTACTGCCGTCCGGATCACTGCATTGGTGCTCACGTCCTCGCTGGAAATATCCTCCTTCAGCGCCTCCAGGATCAGGTGATCCGCCTGGAGCGTCATCGTGATTTCGTTCATTCTGATATCCTCCCTTTTCTGTCTGTTTTTCAGAGTCTTTCCTGTGTATTGTTTCTGTTTCCCTGCTACCGGCCCGCCAGATCAATTCCGTCTTCTTTGTTACAGTTCATCCAGCTGAACTGTAGCTCTTCTTTTCGTTTTCCACGCGGAACAGCTTTACACCGCATTCGTTTCTGTACTATGATAAAAGTATACTCATAAACGGCAGTAGTGACAAGCATCTTTCTTCGCCGACCGTATGAAAACACTTTTGGAACCGCCAGAACCGAAAGAGGAACGAAAGATGCAAACTGAAAAAAAGACATGAAAGGAGACTGACATGCAGATTCGAATCGCCGAAAAGGAAGACTACATAAAAGTCAGAGAATTTTATTACTCACTGACGGACGCCATGCAGGAGGCCGAATTCCGCCCGGGATGGGAAAAGAATATTTATCCTTCGCAGGATTTTCTGAAGGAATCCATTGAAAACGGCGAGCTTTTTCTCTGTGAAATTGAGAATGCCGTCGCCGCCTGTATGGTCATCAATCATAAATGCAACGAAGGGTACCAAAAGATTCGCTGGTCTGCAGCTGCATCGGATTCACAGCTCTACGTGATCCATGCCCTCGGCGTTCATCCGGACTTCTCCGGCAGAGGCATTGCAAAAGAAATGGTACGAAGAGCGATCCGGGAAGCACAGATCCATGAGATACGGACGATCCGCCTGGATGTTCTCGAAGGAAATCTACCCGCGGAAAAAGTATATACTGCGCTGGGATTTCATTATTTGGACACGATCCGTATGTACTATGAAGATACCGGCTGGACGAATTTTAAGCTTTTCGAATACCTGCTCTCACCTGAGATTACAGCATAAATCGTTACAGTTCAGCTGGCTGAATTGTAACCATAAATCATTTTGCAGTCTGTGAAATCCTGCACAAACATCCTGTTCGTGCTATAATATAAGGCGGATATGTCACATTGAAAAAGATCCCGGGGCGTCTGTCTGGCACAGATTCCGGAAGATGTTCTCATTCCCCATTCTGTGGATTTCAGATATCTTCCGGCTCCGGAGTCAGGAAAGGAAGGATATAAATTGAACAACACATTTCATACGTCTCTTCTGAAGAGGTATCTGATCCTCTTGGCCGGTCTCGCCATAATGGCCTTCGGCGTCGCCTTCTCGATCAAGGCAAGTCTCGGCACCTCGCCGATCTCAAGCGTGCCCTACGTGATCAGCTTATTCACGCCTCTGACCGTCGGCACCGCCACGATTCTCATGCACTGCGTTTTCATCGTGATCCAGATCCTGATCCTGCGAAAAAATTATCACCCGATCCAGCTGATGCAGCTTCCCGTCGCTGTCTTCTTCGGTTACCTCACAGATTTCGGCGTGTGGTCCGTTCAGCGGATCACCTATAACGCCTACTGGCAGCAGTGGATCCTGTGCCTGATCGGAATTTTTCTGGTAGCTGTGGGAGTCAGCCTGGAGGTAAAGGCAGGCGTTGTCGTTCTCGCCGGGGAAGGCGTGGTCCTTGCCATCTGTAAAGTTGTCCCGGTGAAATTCGGTTACATGAAAGTCGGATTTGATGTGACGCTTGTCGTGATCGCCTGCATCCTGTCTCTGATGTTTACCGGCAAGCTTCAGGGCGTCCGGGAGGGAACGGTCGCAGCGGCTCTGCTGGTGGGACTGATCGCAAAACAACTGGGAAAACTGTGGGCGAAATGGCCGCTGGAATCGATGGAATCATAGCATAATGAAGTTCATGCCAAAGGAAAATCTGCTGTATTCACTGAATGTTAATGTGCGTTGCTTGCAGCAACGGGCACTTCCCCGTACAATAACAGTAACAACGAAAGGAAAGGAAGGTGTCACAGTGTTAAACGAAAACATTAAGGCAATCAGAAAATCAAAAGGGCTTTCGCAGCAGGAACTTGCCGTGAAACTGAATGTGGTGCGGCAGACAATTTCCAAATGGGAACAAGGATTGTCCGTTCCCGATTCGGATATGCTGATCGCTCTATCGGAAGCGCTTGAAACACCCGTAAGTATTTTACTGGGAGAAACCGTTACTGAGCCAACGGTTGATGACTTAAAAGTGATCTCTGAAAAGCTGGAGATGATAAACTTACAATTTGCACAAAAAACGACCGCCAGAAGAAAAATGGTTCATTGGCTGCTCATTTCATTAGGTATCGTTATAGTAATCATTTTCAGGCTCCTGACGATGTTAAATAGTCCGTATCTGGGGTGGGATTACAGCGACCCTGAAACCGCCGTTATCGGCGTCGGTTTTCATGTATTTGAATGGCTGTTTATCCGATTAGCACCGGTTGTTCTTATAGGAGCCGTCGTCGGAATCTTTCTGACAAGAAAAAAGTCATAAATTCCTTCTGTTTTTAAGGTAAATACGGATTTTCAAAACCGAATACCTGCCGCCATCTAAATGAAATCAAAAAGAGAAAGCACAATCAACTTTCTGATTTCAATACTTATGATCATTTTCTTCCGATCCATAATCCGTGGAGACTTACTCCTGTAATGTTGGGTTCTTGTGTTGCTTTCATCTGATACTCCAGAAGGCGTTCATATTCTGTATCACTCATTGCATCAATACGCTCACTTGAAAGAAACGCAAAATGATCCACGCCAATATTATGCAGGCACTCTAAACCCTGAGTTCGACACATTTCATGCACTTCATCCGCTGTCGCACGATAAAAAATATCTTCATGATTTCTACTGTCGAATTCACTGTAAAGTAAATCCATGGATTTCAGATTATTTATGAAACCATTATAGAAACTGCCCCATTTATTCAAATATGCAAATACCAGTATTCCTCCTTTTCTGCATACACGCACACACTCCTAAATGGCTTTCATTCGATCTTCATAGTCAAACAAATGGTATAACGCTCCCATGCACAAGACAACATCAAAAGATTCATCTTCAAAGATGTTCATATCGCAGGCATTCAACTGATGAATTTCCTCCAGCATCGGACATTTTTCCTGTAATTGCCACATTTTATTGACATGTTTTTCTGATAAGTCACCTGCGACAACCTGGTGACATTTTGCCAATTCGAATGAATACACTCCCGTTCCCGCACAACAATCTAATATCCTGCTGTTTTCCGGAATTATTTCCTGTAAGTATTTCATTGTAATAAAATACTCTATTTGAGAATGTTTGCTTTTACTCAACCGGCTATGTTCATTGCTGGCATCATAATAAGCCATAACCGTACCGACTTTTTCAACATGACTGGCACAACATTCTGCGATGTTTCCACCTCTTTTGGCAAGCTTAATAACAATGGGATTAAAATAACTGATGATTTGATTGGTATTTTTTTGCCTCCATCGGAGTGCATCCGTGATATTGTTTAAATGCTTTACTAAAACTTTCCGCAGTCTGGTATCCGTAAGTTAATGCTACATCCAGCACTTTACTGTCACTATTCTTCAGATCCAGTGCAGCCATTGTTAAGCGCCGATAGCGAATATATTCACTCATAGTCAAGCCGGCAATCATTTTGAAGGATCTTTGCAGATCAGCTTCAGACACCGCCATCATGGATGCGATCACATCGAAGGTCAGCTTTTCTGTCAGATGACCTTCGATATAATCGATAACTTCTTGAAGTTTTATAGGTTCCATAAAGATTCCTCCCTAAATTGATCTTGCATGATATTATAATCGAACTTAATGATTTTATCTTGTCATTCTGCGTCAAAAATACTCATGTTCTACTGTTTAAAGATTGCAAAAAAAGAAAATCAACGCGAACACTATAAAATCAAGAAAAACGGGACTTCACAATTTTTTTACAAAATAATCAGCACTCACCTCTTGACAGTTGCGATTGGTTTTTATCTTGTGTTATCAAATGCTGCAGAGCCTTATTTTCAAGGATTCTGCGGCATTGATGCTTTTTATCTGGAAGCGTCTTAATTTATCAATTTGTGCGAAAATGGTGTAAAATTTGGCGTAGTAAACCGTTCTTTGTCAATAAAGTAGTGAGTTTATAGAAAGCAATAATTATACAAAAGAAGAAGTGTTTTCTGGGTTTGAACAATTACTCAAGCAGTCAGGATATAATGATTTGCTTTATCTGGTCAAAGGTGATGAATAATGTAGAAATTGGAAGTTGCAAGTGTGGAGCAATAAATAAGGTCGGAGGGCATGGATATGAAAAATGTATGGAGAAAGCTGCGGGATAATTGGCTGGACTTCTGGGAAGATGATGAACTGGACATGGACAAAAAGCATTTGAGCCAGCATAACAAGCGTTCCCTGCTCTATGGCAGTCTTATGATAGCCCAGACGATCCGACATGATTTAGTGTACAGCCAGTACGGGCATGACATTGAAATCTTATTCGTTATATTCCAAATACGTCTGACGGCTACTGTCTGGAACAAAGCTTCCCGGAGCGTGTCAATCTGATTTTCATGGGATTGTGAGTGTCCACAAATGGAAACGCATTTTTGTTTCCGGCTTCTGTCAATCATCCTATACTTATCTGGCTTGATGAAGTATAATAAAGCCAACAAGAAATTGGATAAGTTACGATAATAGAAAGTAGGTGCTTGTCATGAAAAAGAAAATATGTATGGTAATTTTAATTTTAGCAATCATTGGGTTATTGACTGGCATTAGTTATTGGGCAGAAGGTATTAGTATAAGAGGAATAGATGGCGTTAATTATGGAAGAGTTATCTTCCCATTACTGGTTGGAGTAATCGCTGTTTACTTTTTGAAAAGAGAGAAGAAATAATCAATAGAAAAGTCCCGGGCGGCAAGTCTACAATTCATCTACTTCAAAAGGAAGGCAGAGGTAGTATAATAGAGCCAGGAACAAGTTGAACATTCGGGAGGTGATTTTTAATGAACAAATGCAAATTTTGCGGAAAAGAGTTACACGATAATACGCTTTTCTGTTGTGATCAATGTGAAACCAATTATAAAGAAATAGCTAACAAAGATAGTCATAAAATCAAATATTTTATTGTCGGAATTATTATTGGTTTTTTGATTATGCTTTACGGTGTTCTATCCAATAATGATTTTGTGATAGGGGCTGGTATTATGTTAATGGGTATTGTTGTCCTTTTACTACCCCTGAAACAACCTCTTTTTTTGGATACCAAAAGTCAAAAATTATAGGAAGAATACTGGGTGTGTTAATGATTGTGATTGGCATATGGGCAATCTTATAGCAATCATAACCAGAAACTATAATCATTAACTTGTTTTTAAAATTTTTAGACTGACCCGAACTTTCAAAACTAAATACCAGTCAGCCGCTGCGTCTGCCGTCTACCAGAGCGGGGAACGGCTGTTTTCCGAATACGATCAGAAGCAGATAGTGTAAATGTAATACCGCAAAGCCATATTTTCAAGGATTCCGCGGTATTGATGTTTTTATCTGTGGGCGTTCTGATTTATCTATTTATATGGAAATGATGTGGAAATTGACGCAGTACGCCAATCCCTTATCT
>ERZ1090868.622-NODE-622-length-19699-cov-5.255243_pt1 | contig 19699 bp, 16 predicted proteins | sample MGYA00478475_ERZ1090868 | MGnify/ENA primary metagenome ERZ1090868 (study PRJEB33644, sample SAMEA5815747) | chicken gut metagenome | biome: Chicken; feature: Gastrointestinal Tract; material: Caecum | place: Ireland | collected 2019-01-01 | study: A study of the...
CCCTTTTTATGTGCCAAAACCTTACAAATAAGTATATTTTTTCGCTAAAAGTTAATAATTTACAAAAAAAATGTAATAACGTTTCAAAGGTGAAAAATGCGATGAAAAATTTTGAAAAAATGCACAAATTTTTCAAAAAACCCTATACAAAAGGGGCAAACAATGTTATAATGTATACGGTTCAGTATATTTATCTCGGTATTTCGGATAAAAACACACAAGGTATTATCTTCACAGAGGTGGCACATTGGAAAAGATTGGCATCATTGATTTAGGATCGAATTCCGCGCGGCTCGTCATCGTCGAGCTGTTCGGAGAAGGGCATTTCATGGTGGTCGACGAGCTGAAAGAGAGCGTGCGTCTGGGCCAGGACATGGAGAGAGACGGCTTTCTGAAGCCGCAGCGGGTAGCGGAAACGATAAAAACGCTCAAAATGTTCAAGAAGCTCGCCGATGCGAGCCGTGTGGACAGGATCATCGCCGTCGCCACGGCGGCGGTCAGGCGCGCAAAAAATCAGCGCAGTTTTCTCGACGAGATCCAGGCGACCTGCGGCATCAAGGTAAAAGTTTTAAGCGAGGAAGAGGAAGCCACGCTCGTCTACCGCGGCGTCATCAACTCGATGGATATCCCCAAAGGGGTCATTCTCGAGATCGGCGGCGGCAGCACGAAGATCGTCTATTATAACCGCCGCAATATGCTGCATTATTCCACCCTGCCGTTCGGCGCGGTGACGCTTACCGACCTGTTCAAGAACGACGGGCTTTCCCCCGAAGAACAGGCGGCGAAGGTGGAGGAGTTCTTTACCGAGCAGCTTTCCGGCATCGAATGGCTGAGCGAGGTCGACCCCGACGCGCAGATGATCGGCGTGGGCGGCTCCTTCCGCAATATTTTCAAGATCAGCAAGCTGGTGCGCAAGTACCCGCTGGATACCGTGCACAATTACGTCCTGCCCGTGGAGGACTTCGTTTCCATCTACGACATGATCAAGGTCCTCGACCTCGACAGGAAAAAGAAGATCAAGGGGCTTTCCTCCGGCAGGGCGGACATCCTGCCCGCGGCGCTCGCCGTCGTGAAGGCGTTCACTTCTTTCATGAAGTTCGAGACCTTCACCATCGGCGGCTCGGGCCTGCGCGAGGGCATCATGTTCAACCAGGCGATGCCCGTCACCCTCGAAAAGCCCATTTCCGACATCCTTTCGTACAGTCTCAACAGCCTCGTCAAGTATTACGAGTGCGACGAAAAGCACGTCGAACAGGTGGTCAGCCTTTCCGTGCAGCTGTTCAAGCAGCTCCGCGTGCTGCATAAGTTCCCGCGGCAGTATCTGAAGATCCTGAAAGTCGCCGCGACCCTGCACGACTGCGGCAACCGCATCAAGTTCTACAATCATCAGAAGCACAGCTGCTACATGATCCTCAACTCCACGCTGTACGGCATCACACACCGCGAGATCGTCCTCGCCGCGTTCGTCGCCGGCTGCCATAAGAAGGAGGACATCTCCCTCGCGGATTGGGCGAAGTACAAGGACATCGTGCAGGAAGAAGACCTCGAAGCCGTCAAAAAGCTGGGCGTGATGCTGCGCATTGCCGAAAGCCTCGACCGCAGCTGCAGCGGCACCGTCAAGGGCATCAACTGCGACGTGCTCGGCGATTCCGTCATCATGAAGACGGAAGTGGAGGGCGACGCTTCCCTCGAGATCCGCGACGCGCTCACCGCCAACGCGGAGTTCCGCAAATCCTTCCGCAAAAACCTCGAAATACTCTGACCGCAGTCCGGTATGTGGATAGCCGCAAAGTTTCTTTGCGGCTATATCCGAGCGGGGGCGTCCCCGCGCGTATTTTTGAGGTGAAGAGATGGAAGTCGTTCTTGCGAGCGCAAGCCCGCGCCGCAGCGAGCTGCTGCATACAATCCTCCCGCGCTTCTGCGTGATCCCCGCGGCGGGGGAGGAGAAGGCGGATCTTTCCTTGCCGCCCGAAGAGATCGTCAAATCGCTCGCCCGCGCGAAGGCGCGCGAGGTCGCCTCCGCCGAAAAGGACGCGCTGGTCATCGGGGCGGATACGATCGTATACTTTGAAGGGAAGGTGCTCGGCAAACCGAAAGACGAAGAAGACGCGGCGCGTATGCTGCGCGCGCTTTCGGGCAGGGGGCATGAAGTGTACACGGGATACTGTCTGTTTTCCGCGGGAAAGGAGATTTGCGGGGCGGTGTGTTCCCGCGTCCTTTTCAGGGATCTGAACGAAGAATATATCCGCCGGTACGTCGCGGGGGGCTCCCCGCTGGACAAGGCGGGCAGCTACGGGATACAGGACGAGGACGGCCCCGTCCTGTCTTTTGAGGGCAGTTATACGAACATCATCGGGCTGCCCGTCGAAGAGATAGGGGCGCGCCTGGCGGAATTTGGAGTACTGCAATGATAAAACTTGCCATAGACCTCGGTTCATCGGTCACAAAAATATTCAAGATCGGCAGCGGCATCGTCCTCGCCGAGGCGAGCTGCGTCGCCGTCACTACCGGGACGGACACGGTAAAGGCGATCGGCGAGGAGGCAAAGCGCCTCATCGGCAAGACGGCGGAGTTCACGACCATCGTGTTCCCCGTGTTCGAGGCGGATATCGTGAACGGGAACATGGCGGCGGTCATGCTCTCTTACTTTCTGAAAAAGATCGGCATCGGCCGCGCGCAGGCGCGGCGCACCGAAGCGGTGTTCGGCGTTCCCTGCGGCGCGCAGGACGCCCTGCTCGACAAATATTACCGTCTCGCGGAGGCGTGCGGCATCGGTTCGGTCAGCTTTGTGGAAGTGCCTTTCCTCGCCGCGTTCGGGCAGAACCTGACGTTGAGCGAGAGCACGCCCGCCTTCGTCGTCGACATCGGCGGCGGCAGTACCAATATCGCCGCCATCTCGATGGACGGGATCATCGCGGGAGTGGGGCTGAACATCGGCGGCGGCAACATCGACAGCCATATCATCGACACGATCGCCGAATCTTTCAATCTGAAGATAGGGCTGCTTTCGGGCGAAAAAGTCAAATGCACCGTCGCCAGCCTGTATAAGACGGACAACGAGCGCATGGTCGTGAACGGGCGCGACATTTCCGGCGGCCGCCCGCGTTCCGTGGCCGTTTCTTCCGAAGACGTATACGACTGCGTGCGCGTCTTTGCGGATAAGCTCTCGGAATACATCGGGCTGGTGCTCGCCAAGCTCCCGGCAGAGGTTTCCGCTTCCGTATGGCATACGGGGATCTATCTCTCGGGCGGCGGAGCCAAACTCATCGGGCTGGACGACTATCTCTCCAAACAGCTGCAGATGGACGTGAACGTGGCGGAAGAGCCGCAGATGGCGGTGGTGCTGGGCGGCGGCAGCGCGGTCGGCAACGCCGATATCCTCGATACGGTGCGCATAGAATATTGAACGAAGAATGCAACTCGAATAAAAAACGGCCGCGCGGAAGATACTTCCGCGCGGCCGCGCGTATGCGGGTATTCCGCGGCGCCGTCCTTATAAATATAAACAAGAGGAGAGCGCCTGTCCTTCCGGGGCAGGCGCTCTTTTTTCGTTTTTTTCAGATCTCCTTGTCGAGCACAGCGATCGCCGTCCGCTCGAGGTTGCGCTGCGACTGCTGTTCCGTCCGTTTGAACAAGGCGGCGGCGAGCACGTCGATCACATACAGCTGGCTGATCTTCGCCACCAGAGAACCGCCGTCGAGAGGGGTGCTTTTCGCCACCACATAGAGCGAAACGTCTGCATAGGCGCCGAGCGGCGAGCGGAGATAGTTGGTCACGATGATGAGCCTGGTCTTGTTCTGTTTCGCCGTCTGCGCGATGCCGATCATATCCTTCGTGCTGCCGCTGACCGAAAAGAGGACGAGCGCATCCTCTTCCCCAAGGGTGGAGGAGGCGATGGTCTGGAAGTGGCTGTCCGTCAGCTGGTACAGGTGAATGCCGAAGCGCAGGAACTTGTTGCGCATTTCCTCTGCCGCCACGCCCGAGTTGCCGCTCCCGAAACAGTAGACGCGCCGCGCGCCCAGCAGGATGTCCACGGCCTTTTCTATATCCGCGCGGTCGATCAGCTCATAAGTCGAGTGCAGGGCGCTCGTCATGCTGTTCATGATGCCGAGGGCATAGTCGTCCACGTCGCTCGTGTATTCGCTGGCGTTGCTCTGCGCGAGCAGCATGCGGAACTCCGAATAGCCGCGCAGCCCCAGTTTGCGGCAGAAGCGCAGCAGCGTAGATTCGGCGACCCCCGCGAGGGAGGCAAATTCCGTGATGGAGAGATAGCTCAAATTATTGATATTGTTGCTGTGCAGGAACTCGATGATCGCCCTGTCCTGCTTGGTGGCGTGCTGGCGTATCAGAGAGATCCTGTCGAAAATGCTTTCGGCCATATCGGGCTCCGTCCGTTTTAGAAATTTACTGTCTTTATTATAGTATAAACGGCGGCGCTTGTCAAGGCAAAAGATTGAACATGGTTGATTTTTGACAGAATATTGTCAATTCGCAAAAAAATTCTGAAAAAATTCATTCAACTATTGACAAGTGATAAGATCTGTGCTATACTTGTCATAAATTTAAGAATAAATGAAAATTTGCTGTCAAAAATTTGTCGTACGAGGGGCATAGATGCCATAACGGCGAATATATTACGGCAAATCTCTTTCAAATCCAAATATCTGGTGAAGGAATTATCATGAAAAAGATGACGATCTATGTGATCCACCATTCGCATACGGACGTGGGGTATACCGACACGCAGGAAAAGATGAAGGCGCATCACGTCGGGTTTATCCGCGAGGTGATCGGCCTCGTCAAGAAGGAGCCGCGCTTCAAATGGAACTGCGAAAGCTATTGGTGCGTGCAGCAGTTCTTTGCCGAGGCGACGGAAGAGGAAAAGGCGGATTTCGTCCGCTTCGTAAAATCGGGCAACATCGGGCTTTCGGGGAGCTATCTCAACCTTACCGATCTGGCGAGCGAGCGCGTGCTCAACGAGACGATGGATGCCTGCGTCGCCGAACTGAAAAAGTACGGCCTCGCTTACCGCTACGCGATGACGGCGGACATCAACGGATACGGATGGGGGTTTGCCGACGCCCTGTACGATCACGGCGTGCGGGGGCTTATGTCCTGCATCCATACCCATCACGGCTATCATCCGCTCTTCCGCAAGCAGGTGCCTTTCTATTGGATCACGCCGAAGGGGCATAAGCTGCTCGTCTGGAACGGGGAGCATTATCTGTTCGGCAACGAACTGGGCATCGCGCAGGCGTCGCAGTTTGAATATACCCTGCAGGACGGGCTCACCTTTGCCGACATGACGCCGTACGAAAAGGCGTGCGCGCGCATTCGCGCGTTCGTCGAGACCGACCTCGCGCAGGGCTACGAATACGATTTTATCCCTGTTTCCGTCAGCGGCAACATGACGGACAATTCGCCCGCCTCTTTGAAGGTGCTCGGATTCATAGACCGCTACAACGCGGAGCATGAGGAGATCGAGCTGAAACTTGCCACGCTGGACGAGTTCTTCGCGCGGGTCGAAAAGCTGAAAGACCTCCCCGCATACGCGGGCGACTGGACGGACTGGTGGGCGGACGGCGTCGGCTCCACCCCCGCGGACACCATGCATTACCGCGCGGCGTCGCGCATGTACGACATGGCGCGCAAGCTCGACCCGGACGGGAAGCAGGGAGGGGCGGAAAATTACCGTTCTGCCCTGTACAACCTCATGTTCTACGCAGAACATACCTGGGGCTATTCTTCCTCGATCACCGAGCCGTACCATCCGCAGGTCAACAATCTCGACCAATGGAAGCGCCTGTTCGCGCTCAAAGCGAACGAATCGGCGACCATTGCCCTCGAACGCATCCGCCGCGCGCACGGGGAAACGCCCGTTTCCCTCCACCGCGAGTTAAAATACCGCGCCGTCAACCCGCACGATTTCCCCGTCACGGAGATGCTCGTGCAGGATCTCGAACATTTTTACGGGCACGAGCATTTCGACGTGGTCGACGAGGAGAGCGGTGAGCGCGTTCCTTTCCAGATCAGCCGCTATTCGCGCGGGCCGGAGATGTGCATCCTCGCGGAGCTTGCGCCGCATCAGACGCGCACCTTCGTGCTGAAAGAGAAGCCCGCTCCCGCCGTCGCGAGCGCGGGGCTGTGCGCCCGCCGCGGCATCGAGGGCATCGCAGACCTTTCGCACGTTCTCAACGAAACGCCCGGCGATTACGCCTATACGGACGCCGTTGAAAACAAGTTCTTCCGCATCGAGATGAGCCGCCCGCGCGGCATCACCCGCATCTTCGACAAGGTGCGCGGCAGGGAACTGGTGCGGGAGGGGGATACGGCGTTCCGTCCCGTGTACGAAGTTACGCCCCGCGAACTGACCGACGATTATCTCTGGGTGCGCCGCAACATGGGACGCAACCGCAAGGCGGTGCGCACGCAGAGAGATTTCGGCGAACTCACGGATATCAAGGTGCTGGAAAACGGAGAGCTGTATGCCCGCGCCGAACTCAAATACAGGCTGAACGGCACGCAGGAGTGCAGCGTCATCCTCACGGCGCACAAATACATGCCGCGCATCACCGTCGACCTGCGCCTGCACAAAGACAGCGTATGGGAGCCGGAAAACCTCTATCTCTCCCTCCCGACGGCGGCTGCGGACGAAGAACTGTACATGGACAAGGCGGGCGCGGTGTTCCGCCCGCGCGTCGATCAGCTGCCCGGTACCTGCATAGATTTTTACGCGGTGCAGAACGGCGCCGCTGCCGTGGGCAAGGGCGGTTCGCTCATCCTTGCCGCGCAGGACGCGCCCCTGCTGTGGATGGGCACGCTGGAAGCGCATCCCATAAAACTCATGGGGGAGGGCAGCCCCAACCGCGACGAGCTGTATTCCTGGGTCATGAACAATTTCTGGGAAACGAACTTCAAGGCGAGCCTCGGCGGGTTCTATCAGTTCCGCTATACCTTGCAGACGACGCCTTCCTGCGACCCCGCGGAGGTGTTCCGTACCGCGGAGGCGATCAATGAAGGCGTGCTCACGTTTTACGCCTTCGAGGGGGAAAAGAAATGATCTCTCTCGGCATAGATCTCGGCGGGACGAGCGCGAAGCTCGGCGTCGTGGAGGACGGGGTCATCCTCGCCGCGGCGACCGTCGCCACCCGCGCAGACAGCGATTACGAAGGCATCGTGCATGACCTCACCGAAGCCGCAAAGGGGCTGCTGGCGGGATACCGCGTCCGCAAGGCGGGCATCGGTTCTCCCGGGCTGATAGATTCCGTCACGGGCAAAGTGTGCTATTCCAACAACATAAAGTGGAGCGACGCGCCCCTCCGCGACGATATAGGCAGGGAGCTGGGGCTCCCCGCGCTCATCGCCAACGATGCGAAGTGCGCCGCCCTCGGCGAAGCGCTCTACGGGGCGGGCAAGGGGTTCCGCCGCGTGGCGATGCTCACCATCGGCACCGGCGTGGGCGGCGGGTTCGTCTGCGACGGCAGGCCGGAGAGCGGTTCCCCGTATGCCGACGCCGCCGGCATCTTCGGACACATGACGCTCTACCCCGGAGGCCGCGTCTGCAACTGCGGGAGAAAGGGCTGCCTCGAATCGTACTGTTCCGCGACGGCGATCGCCGCGCGCGCACGGTATCTGACGGGGAAGAAAATGACGGCAAAGGACGTGTTCGACGCCGCCCGCGCGGGCGACGCCAAAGCGCAGACGGTCATCGACGAGTTTTCCCGCGATCTCGGCACGGCGCTGGTCAGCCTCGCCAACATCCTGCGCCCCGAATGTTTCGTGATCGGCGGCGGGGTCTCCGCCTCGGCAGACCTCTTCCTGCCCGCGGTCAACGAAACGCTGCGGCGGGAGGTCTACGGAAGCAGCCATGCGCCCGTTAAGGCGTATGCGGCGAAATTGGGCAACGCTGCGGGCGTGATCGGCGCGGCGTCCCTGCGATGAAAAAGCAAACTGAAGGAGTGTAGAGGAAAAGAGTATGAAGGGTTACGGAAATTACGACAAATATCCCGAACTGAAAGTGGAAGGCACTGCCTGGCAGGGCTGGAAGGAGATCGCGGAGCAGTTGTTCCGCCACGCGCGGGGGCACAGGCGCTTCGTCGTCGTGTTCGACTGCTATACCGAAGTCGATCAGGCGGAAGTGCGCGAGGGGCTCTCTTCCCTCGGCGCGCAGTGGTTTTCCTCCGACGAGGCGATGGTGAGCGACGAGGCTTACAACGCCCGCATCAGAGAGTTCGTCACGGAAGACCGCGTGTTCGGCATCATGAACGCGCTCAAACTCACCGACTTCATCGACGCGGAAAAAGCGGAAAAACTGCGCGCCCGCATCGCCGGCGCGCAGGGCATCGTCTGCGTCATCGGCGTGGGGGCTTCCCTCATTGCGGAGGGCGACCTGCTCGTCTACCTCGACCTCGCGCGCTGGGAGATACAGTGCCGCTTCCGCAAAGGACTGGGCAACTGGAAGACGGACAACGGCAAGGCGCCCCAGCTGGCGAAGTTCAAGCAGGGCTTTTTCGTCGAATGGCGCATGGCTGACCTGCACAAGCGCACACTGTTCGACAAGACCGATTACCTGCTCGATACCAACGCCGCCGGCGACCCGAAGATGATCGAGGGCAAGACCTGGCGCGCCGGGCTGGAAAAGTTCGCGACGCAGCCCTTCCGCCTCGTGCCGTACTTCGCGCCCGAGGTATGGGGCGGGCAGTGGATGAAGGAGGTGTGCGACCTCGACCGCTCCGCGCCCAATTATGCGTGGGCGTTCGACGGCGTGCCCGAAGAGAACAGCATTTATATGCGCGTCGGCAAAGCGCGGATAGAGATCCCGTCCATCGACGTCGTGTTCTACCGCCCCCGCCTTCTGCTCGGCGAGCGCGTGCACGCCCGCTTCGGCGACGAATATCCCATCCGCTTCGACTTCCTCGATACGATGGGCGGGCAGAACCTCTCCTTACAGGTACATCCGCTCACCGAATATATACAGCACACCTTCGGGATGCACTATACGCAGGACGAGAGCTATTATATCCTCGACTGCGCAGACGAGGCGTACGTCTATCTCGGGCTGAAAGAGGGGATCGACAAAGACGCCATGCTCGCCGACCTCGAAGCGGCGCAGCGCGGAGAGATCATTTTCCCCGCGGAGAAATACGTCAACAAGCTCCCCGCCAAAAAGCACGACCACTTCCTCATCCCCGGAGGCACCGTGCACTGTTCGGGCGCCGATACGATGGTGCTCGAGATCAGCGCCACGCCGTACATATTCACCTTCAAACTGTGGGATTGGTCGAGGCTCGGGCTGGACGGCCTGCCCCGCCCCGTCCATATCAATCACGGCCGCCACGTCATTCAGTGGTACCGCGATACGCCGTGGGTGATGGAGAACCTCGTCGACCGCTTTGAAACGATCACGGACACGGAGGACTACCGCGAGGAACACACGGGGCTGCACGAGCGCGAATTCATCGAAACGCGCCGCTGCCGCATCCGCGGGAAGGCTGCGATGAAGACGGAAGGCTCCGTCGTGCAGGCGAACGTCGTGGACGGCAGGGGAGCCGTCATCGAAAGCCCCGAAGGCGCGTTCGGGCCGTTTGAAGTGCATTATGCCGAAACCTTTATCATCCCCGAAAGCGTCAAAAACTTCACCGTCCGCCCGCTGGACGGCGAAAAGGAAGTTACCATCGTAAAAGCGCACGTCCGCGGCTGAAAGGGCGCGGCGGTGAAAATAAAAAGGGACGTCCCTTTTTCGCATTTGAAAAATGCGAAAAATCATCTTGAAGGAGGAAAAAAGAGATGAAAAAGTTTGTTGCAATGCTGTGCACGCTCGCGCTCGCCGCGGGCTGCGCCCTCGGACTCACCGCGTGCGGCGGCGGCTCGGACGAAAACGAGATCGTCGTATGGTGCGAGGCGACCGGTTCGGATGCGGACGTGATGGACGCATTCTGCGAATACTTCAACGAAAACAACGATATGGGCTATACCATGACCTATGTGATGCAGGAGAGCGTCTCTTCGTCGCTTTCTTCCGCCTCCCTCGGCGGCGCCGCGCCCGACCTCGTCATCTGGCCCCGTTGGGAAACGGTTTCGCGCACCAATCTGCTGCACGACCTCACCGACAAGATCGCCGCGAGCGACGTGATCTCTCCGGAAGATTACAACGAAGCCGCGCGCAGCGAACTCGAGATCGGCGGCGCGGTGTACGGCGTTCCCACCGACCTCGACGCATGGGGACTGTGGTGCAATATGGACCTCATGGAAGAGTCGCAGATCCCTTCGACCTGGGACGAGCTGAAGGCGTCTACCGAGGCGCTTACCAGCGGTTCCGGCTCGGATATCATCGTGGGCCTGGACGCGTATAACCTGCGCGGGCAGTTCTACAGTTTCATGCTCTCCGCGGGGGCGCAGCTCGTCGACGACAGCGGCATCTATCCCGTCATCAACATTGATACGAGCGACACCTCTTCCGAGTCTTATCAGGACGCGCTCTCCGTCATGCAGCTGTTCATAGATCTCATGGAGATCACCGGCTGCCCGACCGATTACCACACCGACGATATGTTCATCGCCGGCAAGGTCGCCATGAAGTTCGGCCCCAGCAACTACGCGCAGACGGTGGAGGGGCTCCTGGGCAGTGAAATGAACCTCACCTTCGTGGGATATCCCGCCAAGAGCGAGACGGAAGGCGCCGTCACGGGGATGCTGGGCGGTTATTCGCTCGCCGTGCCTGCCGCTTCCGACCTCGACAAGGGCTTCGAGGTCATGGAATGGTGGCTCTCCGACGAGAACCTCACGAAGTACTGCGAGCTGTACGGGCTTCTCCCTGCAAAGACGAGCCTGCAGAGCGCTTCCTTCGTTTCCGAAAGCGAAGTGCTCACCACCATGCTCGAAATGCTTCCCGACTGTGACGTCCGCCCCGTGGTGAAGGGGTATTCCAACGTGGAAACGAGCGTCATATTCAGCACGATAGACGCGCTGCGCGAATATGTGCGCACGGGCAGCGGCTCGGTGACGAGCGCCGCGGCTGCTATCGAACAGATCAAGACGCGCGGCGACGCGCAGTTCCAGCTCGAAGCCATCCTGTAAGGAGGGTACGTTCATGACGAATGCATCCGTAAGGCGGAAAATGACCATGCAGGGGAAGCTGGAGATAAAGGGGTTTCTGTTCGTCCTCCCCGCGATGCTCTTCTTCCTCGTGTTCGTGCTCATCCCCGTCGTCATGGCGATCGTCCTCGCGTTCACCAACTACAACGGCATCGGCGATATGCACTTCAACGGGCTGACGAATTTCAAAAACATCTTCACCCTTGACGACGTGTTCTGGATCTCCTTCCGCAACGTCGCCTGGTATGCGCTCTTTGCGGTGCCTCTTTCCGTCATCCTGCCGCTGCTGTACGCGCTGCTCATCAACAGCAAAACGCCGGGGAAAAAGGTGTTCCGCGCCATTTACTACATCCCCGGGCTGACGAGCGCCGTCGCCGCGGCCACGGTGTTCCGCCTCGTGTTCAACCCCGATATAGGCGTCGTCAATTCCTTCCTCGCGGTGTTCGGCATCAGCGGCCCGCAATGGCTGGAATCTTCGGATACGGCGATGCTCACCATCGTCATCCTCGCCATGTGGCAGGGTATCGGCGGCAACATGATCATCTATTCCGCCGCGCTCACGGGCATTTCGCCCGAACTGTACGAAGCCGCCGAGCTGGACGGCGCGAGCAAGGTGCGTATGTTTTTCAGCATCACGCTGCCGCTGCTCATGCCCACCACCTTCTTCATCATTACGATGAGCATCATAGGCGCCTTCCAGCTGTACGACCAGGTCCTCATGATGACCAACGGCGGGCCGGCGAACTCGACGGTAACGCCCGTATTCGTCATCTACAACCGCGCGTTCGGCACCAACACGAACATGGGATACGCGTCCGCGCAGGCGGTCATCCTGTTTATCGTCATCGGGGCGATCTCGTTCGTCACGCAGAAGCTGGTCAAAGACCGCGCTTACTGAGAGGAGGGGAACAATGAAAGCAATCACTTTAACGCCGAAGCAAAAGCGCATCGCGGGCGAGGCGGTGCTGTTCATCTTCATGCTGCTGCTCGCCTTCGTCGCGCTCGCGCCTTTCTATTGGTCTATCCTCATCTCCTTCCGTCCGCAGGAACTCATCTATACGGACAGGTCGTGGATCCCCACCACGGTGACGCTCGAACACTATAAAGACGTTTTTGAAAACGTAGACATCATCCGTTATTTCTTCAATACGCTGTTCCTCACCGTCGTAAACATTCTCACCAACCTTCTGTTCGCGTCGATGGCGGCTTACGGCTTTGAAAAGCTGCGTTTCCGCGGCGGAAACGTCATCTTCAAGGTCATGCTCGCGTCCATGATGCTCCCCGGCATCGCGACGACCGTCCCCACCTACCTGCTCCTGCGCTCCTTCCCGCTCTTCGGGGGGAACGATATCCTCGGGCAGGGCGGCACGGGGCTTATCGGCTCATGGCTCGGCGTCCTTCTGCCCGGGTCGGTGGGCGTGTACGGCATCTTCTTCATGCGGCAGTTCTTCATCCCCGTCAGCAGCGAATACGCCGAGGCGGGCAGGCTGGACGGCGCAGGCGAACTCCGCATCTTCTTCAGCCTGTATCTCCCCATGCTCGTGCCCGCTCTGCTCACGCTCGGCATCTTCTGCTTCCAGGGCGTGTGGAACTCCTATATGTGGCCCAACCTCATCTTGCAGGGGCATGAGGAATTGAGCGTTCTCACGATGGCGCTGCGCAATTATTCTCTGCGCACGAACTTCCAGTACGGGCCGATGATGGCGATGAGCGTGCTCATGAGCATCCCCATCATCGTGATCTTCTGCTTCATGCAGAAGTACTTCATCAGCGGGGTCGCGATCGGCGGCGTCAAGGGCTGACCGTACCCGCAAAACAAAGGTATGAAAACGGGCTGCGGTTCCCGTTTCATAGAAATAAAAAGGAGGACTTTTTGATGAAAACAATTGGCAAAAAGGGTCTGCTCACTGCGATCCTTGCACTCGCGGCGGCATTGCTGCTGTCGCTTGGGATGATGTTTTCGGTGCAGCCCGCTTCCGCGGCGGAAGGTGATGTATTCGATTACGGCTTCCTGAACAACCGCACCTACGTTACGGGCATCACGCAGGACGAGGTGAAGGCTGCGTTCAACGAAGAGGGCACCCGCCTGCAGCAGGCGATGACGGATGCGGGCGTCGGCGATCAGTTTCAGATCGTGAACGCGCCTCTCGGCAACGGCTGGCCGTCTGCGAACGACACTTACTTTGTGGCGGCGCATCTCAACCTCGGCGAATACAGTAATTCCACTACGCTTTGGAGTGCTGGTTATGCTTTTATGGTGCTTAACCCGCATACGAAGGAAGCATATACGGTTCGCGGCGAAGCTGCCGAGGCCTATGCAAATTCGAACAACGGCTGGACAAACCAGGTCATCCATCTCGGCTATCCGAAAGGGAACGACTTTACGGTCGGCGACGTGACCTATCAGAACTTCACCCTCGGCTATGCCAAAAACGCAGAGGTCGTTTACGGCAAAAATGTGGACGAAGAAGGGCAGGAGTTTGACCTCACCGTCGACATGATCGCCGAAAGCATGGTCGTCCCCGTCTATCAGGACACCGCTTCGGATGAAGTCATCGAAGGGCTGGCGATCGCCGATTTCGTCGCTGCCTACAAAGAATATTATGCGGGCAAAGAAATCAATACCAACCCTATGAGCGTCATCAACACCCGCAACAACAGCATCTGGCGTCAGAAGGCGGCAGACGGAGAAGTCGTGTACAACAAACAGCTGAAAAAGATGTTCACGGTGACTTCGACCTTCCTCGCCGCGTACAACGGTACCACCGAATGGGGCAACCCCATCGGCGAGCAGACCACCATTCAGGGCGTGGTCAACCAGCTGTTCACCAACGGCGTGGCAGTCGTTGAGGACGAAGCCGTCAAATTCTACACCGCGTCGCACGTCGACCCCGATACGGGCGAGATCGTTTCCGATTTCAGCGGCAACGAAGTGGGCGCGATGGACAACACCGTCGCGGCAGAGCTGCCGAGCGGCGTCACCAAAGAAGCCGTGCAGGAAGCCGTGCAGGCCGTCTATGAAGAAGAGATGGGTACGCCCACCGGTCTGATGCAGTTCTTTGAAGGGACGCAAGTCCTCATGCAGACGTTCACCACCCTCGACGAAACGGGTGACAGCCCCGTCACGCTGACGACGCAGATCTTCGTAGACGTCGCTGCGGATACGCTCTCCGCCTCCGTGCTGGCAAGCGATACCTATGCCGTCTATCAGAAGCCGGTGCGCTTCAACGAGGGCAACCAGCTGTACGAACTGCACGGCACCGATCTGCTCGGGCCCGCTACGAGCAACGAATTTACCGTGGAAGGCGTCACCTATCAGAACTTCCTCTACGGCGCGATGAATCTCTCCGCAGCGGACGAAGAAGATATGGTGCTCCCCGGCGTCAATTACGCGGCGGACGGCACGCGCACCGTGCTCGACCTCTCCGACCTCATCGAGATCGACGCGGACGAGATCCGCATCCCGCAGAGCTTTGAAGTGGGGCCCGCAGACCTGCTCGAAGCCTTTACCGCGGCGTACAAAGAATACATTGCCGACGGCTACGCGCTCGGCGTTCCCAGCGTGGAGGGCATCACCGCATGGCCCGCGACCGACGGCGGTCAGGAAAGCGGCACCAATGAGTTCAAAGACGGCAGGGGGATGATCATCCTCGGCCTGTACTCCACGGACAGCACCGCCATCTGCTACTACGGCGTTACCGCGTACCTCGCGTATAACCCCGAAGACGGCGAAATTTACCTGATGACGGATGCCGTCGTCAGCAATATGGCGACCTATTACAGCACCTACGGCGCACCCCGCTGCAACCTGACGGAAACGACCATCGTCGTCGGCGACCGCGAAGTGACCGTTCTTATCCAGAACTTCCAGCTCGGCTACCTCATCGTGCAGGGCACGGCGGCTTCCATGATCGCCGATTACAACTGGGATTTCGACCTGCTCGGCGCGGTCAACCTCGACGGCAGCAAAGTTCCCGGCACGGAATATCCCGGCGAGGCGACGGACGACCCGTCCGATCCTTCCGATGACCCTTCCGATGACCCTTCCGATGACCCTTCCGACGACCCGACCGAGGACGGGGAAGGCGGGTGCAGCGGCACCGTGTCCGTCGCGGTTTCCGTGCTCGCGGGCGGCATCGTCCTTGCTGCTGCGATCGTCGCCATCGTTGCCAAAAAGCGCAGGGCTTAAACCACGGAGGTAATGCCTTATGAAGCATTGGAAAAAATTCCTGGCGGCGTTCCTGTCCCTTCTGCTCGTGTTCGCCTTCGCGTGCGGATGCGCGCAGGGCCCCGATGACGAAGAGAAGGATCCGCCGACCATAGACGACCCCGTCGATGACCCGACGGACGACGATCCCGTCGAAGTGGAGCGCCCGACCGATGAGGAGACGCGCGCGATGGCGATGGTAGACATCATCCTCGACAATTACGCCGTTTACGGCGGCGAGGGCGACGATGCCTACATCTACATGAAGGAATATCACAACACCCAGCAAGTCGGCTATCTCTGGACGAACTTCTGCGCGGTGGGGATGCAGTATTACGTCGTGAAGCTGTACCCCGACGATGCGGAGGAGAAGGAGACCTTCCGCCAGATGCTCAACAACTTCCTGTATTACCGTCAGGACGACCCGGAAAGCAATACCGCGGAAAACTCCGTCAAGTATCATTCGGGCAGGGGCAACGAGATCGACGGCGGCGGCGGCGACTGCTTCTTCGACGACAATATCTGGGTCGCACGCAACTATCTGCGCGCCTATGAGATATTCGGCGAGGAGTGGTACCTCGAAGAGGCGATCCGCGTCTGGAACTGGGTCATCTCCGGCTGGGACGAAGACCTCGGCGGCATCGTGTGGAGCGAGGTCGGGCTGACCGACAACGCGACCGAGCAGCACCTCGAGCGCGGGCTCTCCGCGAACGCCTGCGGCATCATGGTCAGCGCCATGCTCTCCGACTATGCCGAAACGCAGGAAGAAAAAGAGTTCTACATGGATTGGGCGGAAAAGTTCTATAACTTCTGCAAGAAGATGCAGAACACGCCCGATACCTATGACTACTGGAACGGCATCCATACCGTTATCAATGCGGACGGCACCCGTTCGGACGGCGCGGTCAACCGCGTGCATTACTCCTACAATTCGGGCAGCATGATCCTTGCCGATCTGCTGATGTACGAGCGCGTGGACGACAGCGAAAAGCAGGCGTACCTCGACGATGCGGTGAACACCGCCGCCGCGGCGCAGCTCACCTTCAACACCATCGACCCCGGCGCATTGCAGTTCTACTATTCGGGCGACCCCTGGTTCGCAGCCATCCTCTGCGAGGCGTACTACGAGCTGCGCGAGTATGCGCCCGAAGCTGCCGACGAGTATCTCACCGCGTTCAACGAGAACGTGACGCAGGCGTACCGCAACCGCGACATAACGACGGGCCTGTTCCCGTATCAGTCCACGCAGGCGTTCTCGTGGGATCACAACGAGAGCTATGCCATCCATCAGATCGGCTACGCCGAACAGGCGGTCATCTGCGCGCTGTACAGCATCGAGGGCGGCTACGTCACGGAAGAAGAATAAAAGTTCCCGCTTTGTGCGGAACGTATGCGTCAAAAAGCGCCCCGAAGTTTTTCGGGGCGCCGATTTTTTGAAATATAAAGCGGGAAGGGCATTGCCCTTCCCGCTTGCTTTGCGCTTATTTTTTGTCGTCTCCTTCGCGTATCTCCACGCGGCGGATCTTGCCGCTGATGGTCTTGGGCAGTTCCGCCACAAACTCCACGATGCGCGGATACTTGTAAGGAGCCGTCGTCTTTTTGACGTGGTTCTGCAATTCCTTCACGAGCGCGTCGCTCGCCTCGAATCCCTTCGCCAGCACCACGGTCGCCTTCACGAGCTGCCCGCGCAGTTCGTCCGGCACGGCGGTGATGGCGCATTCCAGCACCGCGGGGTGCTCCATCAGCGCGCTTTCGACCTCGAAGGGCCCGATGCGGTAGCCCGAACTCTTGATGATATCGTCCTTCCTTCCCACGAACCAGTAGTAGCCGTCGCTGTCGCAGTAGGCGAGGTCGCCGAGGTGGTAATATCCGTCGTATCTGACGGCGGAGGTGAGGGCGGGGTCGTTGTAATAACCGGAGAACAGCCCCTGCTGCGGGTCGCGCAGGCGGATGCAGATCTCGCCCGTTTCTCCCTGCTCCACGGGCTTGCCCTCGTCGTCGAGCAGCTGCACATAGTACAGCGGGGAAGGGCGGCCCATCGAACCGGGGCGTATCTCCATGTATTCGGAGAAAGTCGCGCAGACGACGGTCGTCTCCGTCTGCCCGAACCCTTCATAGATGGGATGCCCGGTCTTCATGCGGATCTGGCGGTAGATCTCGGGGTTGAGCGCCTCGCCCGCCGTCATCATGTAGCGGATGCTCGAAAGGTCGTATTTTGTCAGGTCGGTCTTTATCATGAACCTGTACACGGTAGGGGGCGCGCAGAAGGTGGTGATGCCGTATTTCTGTATATGCTCGAGCAGGTCGCCCGGCTCGAATTTTCCGTGGAAGTCGTATACGAAGATGGCGGAACCGCACAGCCACTGCCCGAACAGCTTGCCCCAGCTCGCCTTCGCCCAGCCCGTTTCCGCGAGGGTGAAGTGCAGGCCGTCGTCCATGCAGTTGAGCCAATAGTGCGCCGTCACGATGTGCCCGAGGGTGTACCGCTGCGTCAGCGTCACCATTTTGGGCATCCCCGTGGTGCCGGAGGTAAAGTAGATGAGCAGGATGTCTTCCGCGGAACGCTCGCCGCGGTAGGACACGTTCAGCGTTTCCTCCGCGCGTTCGGTGCCCTCGGTCAGGTCGAGGAATCCGTCGCGTTTGCCGATGCAGACGAGCTTTTCCGTTTCGGGAACGCGCGCCGCCGCTTTGCGGATGTTTTCGCAGAGTTCGTCTTCGTTCACCGCCACGACCGCTTTCGTCCCCGCCTTGCGCATCCTGTAAACGAGGTCTTTTTCCATCAGCATATGCGTCGCGGGTATGGCGATGGCGCCGATCTTGGAAAGCGCCATCAGCACCGTCCAGTATTCGTGACGGCGCTGCAGGATGACGAGCACGCGGTCGCCCTTGCCGATGCCGATGGAGAGGAAATAGTTCGCGCATTTGTCGGAATCGCGCTTTATGTCGCCGAAGGTGAAGGTGCGTTCTTCCCCGAGGTCGTCGCACCATACGAGGGCGCGCTTGTCCGGCTGCAGGCGCGCGTATTCGTCCACGACGTCGTAGGCGAAATTGAAGTTTTCCGGAACATTCAGGCGGAAATTGTGGTAGAAGTCGTTGTAATCGCGGAATTTGATCCCGTTCGTGAAACGGCTCAGAAGGTTCATGGCTGGCGCCTCCGTGCGGTATAGGGTATAATATCTGCGTATCTATGATATTGTATCACAAAATCGGGCAAGAATAAAGTATATTTCCGTTTTTGCGCCAAAAATTGTATAATTATTTGCAAAAACACCGAAAACATGGTATAATAGCCGCGCAAATCAAGTGAAAAACGGAGGGGAGCCATGCTCGACGGACTCACAGCATCCGTGCTCGGCGCCGTAAACGCCGCGTCGGACGGTTCCTATAAAGTGCTCGAGGCGGGCGAACTGCTCGGCGCCCTCCCCGCGGAGGAAAAGACGGACGAGGCGGGGCTGGAAAACGCGCTGCGCTATCTCTCCGAGCGGGGATACATCGACCTGCGTTACAGCGACGGCGGCACCTTCTGCCTGTGTTCGCTGCCGAAGGGGCGTTCCTATGCGGAGACGCTGCGCGCCGAACAGAGCGCGGCAAAGCCGTCTGCGGCGCCGCGCGGCAGATGGCTCGCCGCCTTTCTGGGAGCGTTCGCGGGCGGTTTTGCGGGCGCGCTTGCGGCGTGGGCGCTTTCCCTGCTGTTTTGAAGGGGCACGGACAGAGTATGCTGAACAGAGAGGAAAACGAGATCATGCGCGCCGTATACGAGCTGTGCGGCGGCAAGGGGTGCTGCCTCGTCAGCCCGTACGACCTGATGAGCCTGCTCCCCGCAAAGCGCGGCTATACGGCGGAGCGGGTGGACAGGCTGCTGCGCTCCCTCGAACTGGACGACTATTTCGACCTGCTCGAATCGGACAGGAAAGGGGAGCGGATGTACGTCGTCACGCTGCATTCCAAAGGCGAGGCATATCCCCGCGAGCGCCTGCAGATGCGGCGCAGCATCGCCTTCAAGATCGGGCTTTCGGTGGCGGGCGCGGTGATCACCTTCCTCGTCGGACTGCTGCTGCGCCTGGCATTTTCATAAAAGCGGAAGAGCGCGCAGTTTTGCGGGCTTTTTTGTTTGACTTGCCCGCCCCCGCCGTTGTATAATTGATGGAAGAGATTGCAAACGTTTGTTCATAAAAATCCGGAGAAAGATATGGCAGATTTTGACCTCGTCGCCCCGTACAAACCGACGGGCGACCAGCCGCAGGCGATCGAAAAGCTCACCGAAGGCGTGCTCGACGGTATCCGCACGCAGGTGCTCGTCGGCGTCACGGGCAGCGGCAAGACGTTCACGATGGCGAACGTCATAAAAACGTGGGGCGGCCCACCCTCGTCATCGCGCCCAACAAGACGCTCGCGGCG
>ERZ1090868.630-NODE-630-length-19628-cov-11.184233_pt1 | contig 19628 bp, 15 predicted proteins | sample MGYA00478475_ERZ1090868 | MGnify/ENA primary metagenome ERZ1090868 (study PRJEB33644, sample SAMEA5815747) | chicken gut metagenome | biome: Chicken; feature: Gastrointestinal Tract; material: Caecum | place: Ireland | collected 2019-01-01 | study: A study of the...
AGTGTGTACAGTTCACAGCATAAGATAGATCAAAATAACAGGAGGAACAGATGAAACTTATTTCGTGGAATGTGAATGGCCTGCGCGCCTGTGTGACCAAAGGATTTCTTGAATATTTTAAAGAAGCCGATGCGGATATCTTTTGTATTCAGGAGACAAAACTGCAGGAAGGCCAGATCGAACTGGATCTTCCCGGATATTACCAGTACTGGAATTACGCAGAGAGAAAAGGATATTCCGGAACCGCAGTTTTCACCAAAAAGGAGCCGCTGAGCGTCGCTTACGGGATCGGAATTCCGGAACATGATAAGGAAGGACGTGTCATCACCCTGGAATTCCCCGAGTTTTATCTGGTTACTGTCTATACGCCCAATTCTCAGAATGAACTGGCCCGGCTGGATTACAGGATGGAGTGGGAGGACGCGTTCCTCTCCTATCTGAAAAAACTGGAAGAAAAACGGCCGGTGATTTTTTGTGGAGATCTGAACGTCGCCCACAAAGAAATAGATCTGAAAAATCCAAAGACAAATCATAAAAATGCAGGATTTACCGATGAGGAGCGCGGTAAATTCACAGCGCTTCTGGAAAACGGATTTATCGATACGTTTCGGTATTTTTATCCGGATCAGGAGCAGATTTATTCCTGGTGGTCCTACCGTTTTTCTGCCCGGGCGAAGAATGCCGGATGGCGGATTGACTATTTTTGCGTGTCAGAAGATCTGGAGGCACGTCTGGAGGACGCAAAGATCCATACGGAGGTGTTAGGTTCGGATCACTGTCCTGTGGAACTGGATCTGAAGGAAGCGTAGATCCGGCAGGCCGGATCCGGGCAAGTATGGAGATCACCGGCAGGCCAAAGACTTTTAAGGAATGACGTAAAACAGAAATGGCTGAAAAATACAACAGAACACCCCTGGATTATCCGGGGTTGAAGGGAAAGGCAGGTAGAGAAGGATGAGTACAGGAACGAGAAACCTCCATGTGGAACCGGGAAATCCGGCGCTCTGGGGCGCGGTGCAGACGATGGAAGGATGTAATTTTACTGTGGCGGTACCGGAGGGAAAGGAAGCAAGCCTGCTGTTATATAAAAAAAGGCGGAAGGACGTCTGGCAGGAGATCCCGCTGCGGGAAGAAGACCGGATCGGAAATGTCAGCAGCGTACTGGTAAAGGGCCTTACTGCCGAGACATTCGCGTATAATTACAGGATCGACGGGAAAGTTCAGCAGGATATCAATACGAGAGAACTGTACGGACGGGAAAAATTCGGCCAGAAGATGCCGGAAAACCCCGACAGTATCGCATCTGTGATACCTGAGACTCCTGTGATGAAGACACGGCCTTTGAAGCTGCCTTATGAACAGATGGTGCTGTATAAGACGCATGTGCGCGGATTTACCAGGGACTCCGGTTCGAAAGTCCGGGCGAAGGGAACCTTCCGGGGCGTCATCGAGAAAATCCCGTATCTGAAAGAACTGGGGATCAATGCTCTGGAGCTGATGCCGGTCTATGAGTTCTTTGAGACTCCGGAGACGGAAGTGCTCAGGATTCCGGATGAGAATGGCGTTCTGTGCGATGTAGAACATCAGGGAAGAGTCAATTATTGGGGATACGCTTCCAGAGCGCTGTATTTTGCCCCCAAGGAATCGTACTCTGCGACGGACCGTCCGGTGCAGGAGTTTGCGGAACTTGTGGACGCGCTCCATGAAGCGGGCATTGAATGTATCCTGGAGTTTTATTTCGGACCGGAGCTGTCGACCTATTTTATCCTGAATGTCCTTCATTACTGGCAGCTTACGTTTGGCGTGGACGGTTTCCATCTGATCGGTGAAGGGGCAAAGGTGGAGGAGATCGTGAAAGACGATCTTCTGAAAAAGACGAAGCTGATCTTTGTAGGATTTGACGCTGCCGGCATATATGGCGGAAGTGTACCGCGCTGCCGGAGCCTCGGGGAACATAATCAGGGATATGAGGAGATGATGCGGCGTTACCTGAAAGGGGATGAGGGCTGTATCAGCGGTTTCACTTATTATCTCAGGAAGAATCCGGCGACCCACGGAGTGATCAATTTCTTTGCCGATCACGACGGTTTTACGATGGCGGATATGGTTTCCTACGACAGAAAGCACAATATGGAAAACGGTGATGACAATACGGACGGAAGCAGCAGGAATTACAGCTGGAACTGCGGCGCCGAGGGCGCTACGAGGAGAAAAGCTGTGCTTCATCTCCGGATGCAGCAGCTGAAAAACGCGTATCTGATGCTGATGACCAGCCAGGGGACCCCGATGATCTATGGCGGCGATGAGTTCCTGAACAGCCAGAAGGGAAACAACAATGCCTGGTGCCAGGACAACCGGATCGGATGGATCAACTGGAAGAATGGAAAAGAAGGACAGGAACTTCTGGAATTTGTAAAGCAGGCGATACAGTTCCGCAAAGAGCATCCCGTTCTTCACGGTTCCAGGGAACCGAGGCTGATGGATTATAAAGGGGTCGGATGTCCGGATCTCTCTTACCACAGCCAGAGAGCGTGGTTTTCCCAGATGGAAAATACCTGCCGGTTTATCGGCGTTATGTACTGCGGCGATTATGCCGAGAAAGAAAACGGAGAAACGGACGATTATCTCTATGTGGGATTCAATATGCACTGGAATTCCCACGAGCTGGCGCTTCCGTCTCTTCCCGAAAAGTGTATCTGGCGAAAAGTGGCCGATACCAGCCTGGAGAAAAGCTTCCTCGGAGACGAGGCAGAAGTGGTGGAGGGAAAGAGCATCGTTGTCTCGCCGCGCTCGGCGGTGATCTTAGTTGGAAGGCAGGAGTAAAAAGATGCATCCATGGAAACACTTTGAGACGATTACGAAACATAAACTTCTGGTGTTGCGTTATTGTTTCCGCATCGGTCTTTATAAACAGGGACTGCTGCACGATCTGTCCAAGTATTCACCGACAGAATTTCTTGTGGGGGCGAAATATTATCAGGGCAGCCGCAGTCCCAACAATGCGGAGCGGGAGGCGACGGGCTTGTCGACCTCCTGGCTGCATCACAAAGGGAGAAATAAACATCATTTTGAGTACTGGATCGATTACGGGATCAACTGCGACACTGTGATCGAGGGCGTTCCGATGCCCAGAAAGTATGTGGCGGAAATGATCATGGACCGTATCAGTGCGTCCAGAGTCTATCTGGGCGACCGTTATACGGACCGGGCGCCTTATGAGTACTATAGAAAGAGCAAAGAACATCTGTGGTTTGTACATCCGCGTACCAGACGACAGCTGGAATTTTTGCTTCACATGCTGGCGGTGAAAGGTGAAAAAAAGACGCTGGCTTATATCCGTTATAAATTCTTGAAAGAAGAGCGGGGGACATCATAAAAGGAGTACGACAGAACGATGGTGCGACTGTATGAAAAACTGAAATCCGGGGGGAAGGCCAGGGCTGCCTGTGCGGGATGGATCCTGTACTGGGGCGTAGCCCTGGGCCTTCTTCTTTTTGAAAAGGAAACGATCATCGGGACTGCGCAGGCGGACCGGAAGATTTATATTCCGGTTTTCGCGGCGGCGGTCATTTTATGTTTTGCGGGATGGATCCTGACAATGGTGCGTTTTGCGCGCGCGACAGAAAAGAAAAAAAATCCGAAATTGTTGAATATAAAGCTGATCGTTCCGATGCTGCTGAATGCGGTGTATCTTTTTTTTGAGATCGAATATATCGGAAATACGGAATTTTTCGAGATGGAATGGTATTACATGCTGCTGAATGTAGGTGTGATCTTTCTTTTTTGTGTTTTCCTGACAGGGATTTTTAATTCCCTGAAACGGGCGATGATCTTTCTGAACATTTTTTACTATCTCATGAGCCTTGTTTTTTATTACGTCTATCATTTTCGCGGCGAGGCTTTTCAGCTGATCGACCTGTACAGCATCGGGACCGCCGCAGAGGTTGTCGGAGGGTATGAGTTCAACATCACCCGCCAGATGGTCCTGATGCTTGTGGGGACGATGGTGATCCTGAGCCTCTGGAAGCAGAGCAGAAACCGGGTGCTGATCCGGAAAGGGGTCCTGCCAAAGATTCTCCTCCGGGTGATCACAGCGCTGGCGGTCGGGATCTTTTATCTTCTTTATATGTATCTGAACTGGAATGCGCAGTTTGGAGTGATCAGTGATCTCTGGAATCCCGCGAAGACTTACCGGCAATACGGAACCACAGTAGGGTTTATGGCAGTGGCGAAATATATGAGACTGACGCCGCCGGACGGTTACTCTGCTTCTGAGGTGGAACGGATCATAGATGAGTTTGAAAACGGGGAAGAAGTGGAGGATAGTGATGCCGGTGCGGAGCAGGAAAGCGACAGTCAGACCGTGACTCCGGTGAACATCATTGCGATCATGAATGAATCCTGGTTTGATTACCGGACGATCGGGGATCCGCAGACCAGCGAAGATTATATGCCGTTCCTGGATTCCCTGACGGACAATATCATCAAGGGGCATACGCTGACCTGTACCAAGGGAGGAGGTACGGCAAAAACAGAGTACGAGTTCCTGACGGGAAATTCCTGCAAGCGTTTTCCCGGTATGGTGCCTTATGTCAGTTATTTTACCCACAGCCAGTATTCTATCGTCTCGACACTGAAAGACCAGGGATACCGCGCTGTTGCCATGCACCCGAACAAAGCTACAAACTGGAAACGGACAACTGCTTACCGCTTCCTGGATTTTGACGAATTCATAGCGATCGACCAGTTCCCCGCAGACGCCGAGAGGTACCGGAATATGATCAGCGACCGGGCCAATTATGAAGAGATCATCCGGGTTTTTGAGGAAAAGGAGGAGGGGGAACCGCTGTTCCTGTTCGACGTCACCATGCAGAACCACAGCGGATACACCAACAAATATTTTCAGGCGGACGTCACCTGCGAGGGATACGACTGTGATGAGGCTGATCAGTATTTCTCCCTGCTGAAGCTGTCTGATGAAGCCATTGAATACTTGATCACATATTTTGAGCAGGTGGAGGAGCCGACAATGATCGTGATGTTCGGAGACCATTCGCCCAAGCTTCCGGACGATTTTGAGACCTGGATCGCCGGATATCCGTATGATAATCTTTCCATCGGAACCCAGGAGAAATTTTATGGGACGCCGTTCTTTATCTGGACGAACTATGAGATGGAGAGCAAAGAAAACGTGTGGACGAGCACCAATTTTCTTTCCTCGTATCTGCTGAGTCTGACAGGCCTTGAACTGACGCCTTATAATGAATATTTGCTGAAACTTCAGGAGGAAATCCCGGCGTTGAACCATCTGGGATATATGGATTCCAGCGGAAGATGGCACCGCTGGGAAGATGCAGATAGCGAAACTCTGGAACTGGAAAGAGAATATGAATGCCTCCAGTACAATGAACTGATGGACAGCCAGAACAGAGTGGATGAATTTTTTCAGATAAAACAGACAGAATAAAGAAAAAGAGACAAGGATCAATACCTCGCAGCCTGCTGCGGGGTATTTCATTTGCGTGAAACACCCGGCAAGCGTCTGAATGTTAAATGTATGTAAAATTATGTTAAGAATATGTATAAGAACTTGAAAAATATTAAGAAATTCGCTATAAAAATAAAGAACATGTAAAATTCAGGAAAAATATGGAGGGTGAAAATTTGAAGATCACAGATTTCTTCAGTCTTCTCGGAGGTCTGGCTTTGTTTCTGTATGGAATGCAGATGATGAGCAACGGGCTGGAAGCGGCGGCTGGAAACAAGATGAAGCAGATTTTGGAAAAACTGACGGCCAACCGCTTTCTTGGGGTATTGGTCGGCGCGGTGATCACCGCAGTCATCCAGTCCTCATCCGCGACCACGGTCATGGTCGTAGGATTTGTCAATTCCGGAATGATGACGCTGCGCCAGGCAGTCTGGATCATTATGGGCGCCAACATCGGAACGACGATCACAGGACAGCTGATCGCTCTGGATGTAGGAGCGATCGCTCCGCTGTTTGCTTTTCTCGGCGTAGTGCTGATCGTCTTTATTAAGAAGCAGCGCGTTCATTATTACGGTCTGATCGTGGCAGGGCTCGGTATCCTTTTTATCGGAATGGATATGATGAGTTCTTCGATGATGCCTCTTCGGGAATCGGAAGCTTTTGCGTCGCTTATGACGAATTTTTCCAACCCGCTGCTGGGTATTCTTGCCGGAATGATCTTTACGGCGATCATCCAGTCGTCCTCAGCGTCCGTCGGAATTTTGCAGGCGCTGGCGACAAGCGGTCTGATCGGACTGCCGAGTGCGGTATACGTATTATTTGGCCAGAATATCGGTACCTGCATCACAGCGGTTCTGGCGGCGATCGGAACCAACCGGAATGCGAAGCGGACAACGATCATTCATCTGATGTTCAATATCATCGGAACCGTGTTGTTTACTATCATCTGTATGACGACACCGCTGACGTCGCTGATCGAGAGTCTGACGCCGGGCAGAGTGGCGGCGCAGATCGCCAATATGCATACGCTGTTTAACATTGTGACGACGCTGCTTCTCCTGCCGTTTGGAAATTATCTCGCTCTGCTTGCGACAAAGATCCTGCCGGAGAAGAAAGAAGAGCAGATCGACGTCATGCATCTGGAGTACATCCGTCCGGTCGAAAAGAAGAGAGAGCATCAGATCGGAAGTTCAGCAATCATGACCAACGAGATCCGCGGCGAACTTTCCCGTATGATGCAGATGGCGAAGGAGAATGTCAATGCCAGCTTTGACGCCGTGCGCGCCGGGAATGCGGCGCTGCTCCCCCAGGTGGAGGAACGGGAAGAATATATTGACTACTTAAATAAGGAAATCTCCAAATACATTTCCAAAGTACTGGTCAACGAAAAGAACCCGAAGGATTCTCAGTATATCAGCGCACTGTTCAAAGTATGCGGAAATCTGGAACGGATCGGAGATCACGCGGTAAACATCTGTGAATATACGCAGAAAATGGAAGAAAAGAAAATCTCATTTTCACCGGCGGTTTCCGATGAGATCACAGAGATGCAGAAAATCAGCAACCAGGCGCTGGAGACGCTGCAGACGATACAGAGTGACGGAAATGATCCGGAACTGGCGCTGAAAAAGATCGAGGATCTGGAACAGAAGTTTGACGACATGACCGAAGATTACCGGAAAGCGCAGATCGACCGGATGCAGACCGGAAAATGTTCCGATGAGGCATGTATCCTGTACTCGGAGATGCTGACAGATTTTGAACGGATCGGAGATCACATTCTGAACATCGGCCAGGAAATGGGTCTTGGGAAGGTGAGCGAGTAGGAAGCTAAGTGTATGGCTGCACCTGTACGGCAGCAGACCGTGTGAAAACATAGTGCCTGCGGGCATCCGGCCCATCGCGAAGCGATTCTCAATGGCTGGATGCCGGTTACCGTTCCGCTGGCGGAACGGTAACCCTGTGCAGGAAATGATTTGGAAAATTATATTGAAAGGCTTATTTTTCTATGGTAGAATGGGAACTTGTAAGCATTAACCGAGCTGATAAGAAATGAAAGAGGTATAAACTTTGGAAGTAAGCTTCCAAATCTACTTTGATGGCGCAGCAAGTGCGTCAGGAGGAGGAAAAAATGATTGCAGCCAATAACGTAACACTGAGAGTCGGAAAGAAAGCTCTTTTCGAGGACGTAAATATTAAATTTACGGAAGGAAACTGCTACGGCCTGATCGGTGCCAACGGCGCGGGAAAGTCCACCTTCCTGAAGATTCTGTCAGGACAGCTTGAGCCGACGAAGGGCGATGTAACCATTACTCCGGGTCAGCGCCTTTCTTTCCTGGAGCAGGACCACTTCAAATACGACGCTTATCCGGTACTGGATACGGTGATCATGGGCAATGCCCGTCTCTATGAGATCATGAAGGAGAAAGAAGCACTCTACGCAAAAGAGGACTTCACGGATGAGGACGGAATCCGTGCCAGCGAGCTGGAGGGAGAGTTCGCCGAGATGAACGGCTGGGAGGCGGAGTCCGATGCGGAGCAGCTTCTCAACGGACTCGGGATCGAGAGCGAACTTCACTATTCCCTGATGAGTGAACTGTCGGGAAGCCAGAAGGTCAAGGTGCTTCTCGCACGCGCGCTGTTCGGAAATCCGGACATCCTGCTGCTGGACGAGCCGACCAACCATCTGGACCTTGACGCGATCGACTGGCTGGAGGAATTCCTGATCAATTTCGACAATACGGTTATCGTTGTGTCCCACGACCGTTATTTCCTGAATAAGGTGTGTACACAGATCGCAGACATCGATTACGGCAAGATCCAGTTGTATGCCGGAAACTATGATTTCTGGTTTGAATCCAGCCAGCTGCTGATCAAGCAGATGAAGGAAGCAAACAAGAAAAAAGAAGAAAAAATCAAGGAACTGCAGGAGTTTATTTCCCGGTTCAGCGCCAACGCTTCCAAGAGCAAGCAGGCGACTTCCAGAAAACGTGCGCTGGAAAAGATCCAGTTGGATGAGATCAAACCGTCCAGCAGAAAGTATCCGTATATCGATTTCCGCCCGAACCGCGAGATCGGAAACGAGGTACTTCAGGTGGAGGGACTTTCCAAGACGGTGGATGGCGTGAAGATCCTGGATAATCTGACTTTCACCCTTGGCCGCGAGGACAAGGTGGCATTCGTCGGGAGCAACGAGCAGGCTGTGACGATGCTGTTCCGGATTCTGATGGGCGAGGAGGAGCCGGACGAGGGAACTTACAAGTGGGGCGTTACCACGAGCCAGGCATACTTCCCGAAGGACAACACAAAAGAGTTCGACAGCGACCTGACCATTGCCGACTGGCTGACCCAGTATTCTGAGAACAAGGATGTGACTTATGTGCGCGGATTCCTGGGACGGATGCTGTTTGCCGGTGAGGATGGTGTAAAACGCGTGCGTGTTCTGTCCGGAGGAGAGAAGGTGCGCTGCCTGCTGTCCAAAATGATGATTTCCGGAGCGAACATCCTTGTACTGGATGAGCCGACGAACCATCTCGACATGGAGTCGATCACAGCGCTGAACAACGGTCTGATCAAGTTCCCGGGTGTCCTGCTGTTTACCTGCCATGACCATCAGTTTGTACAGACAACAGCGAACCGGATCATGGAGATCCTTCCGAACGGACAGCTGATCGACAAGATCACGACTTATGACGAATATCTGGCCAGCGACGAGATGGCGAGAAAGAGACACGTTTACAATATGACGGAGGAGGACAACTGATAATGAGAAGGCCGGCCCTGGTGATCATGGCTGCTGGGATGGGAAGCCGTTACGGCGGACTCAAGCAGCTGGATCCGGTGGACCCTGAGGGGCATATCATCATGGATTTTTCCATCTACGATGCGGTGCAGGCAGGGTTTGAAGAGGTAATTTTTATTATCAAGAGAGAAACTGAAAAAGAATTCCGCGAGAAGATCGGCGACCGGATCGCGCGTCATGTGAAGGTGCATTACGTTTTCCAGGGGATCAGCGACCTGCCGGAGGGATTTTCCGTTCCGGAAGGCCGGGTGAAACCCTGGGGCACCGGCCACGCGGTGCTGAGTTGTATTTATCAGACAGAAGCGCCGATCGCGGTGATCAACGCGGATGATTATTACGGAAAACAGGCGTTTTCGATGATCTATCAGTATCTGACGACCCATCAGGATGACGACGGGACTTACCGCTACATGATGGTGGGATATGAACTGGAAAAGACACTGACCGAGAATGGTTCTGTGTCCAGAGGGATCTGCTCGATGGATGAGAACGGGTTCCTGACAGGGATCCGTGAGCGGACCCATATTGAAAAAAGAGGGAACGGTGCGGCATATCTGGAGGAGGACGGAAAAACCTATACGGAACTGCCCCCGGAGACGACGGTCTCCATGAATATGTGGGGATTTTCCAACAGTATTCTGGATGAACTGCAGGCGCGTTTTCCGGTATTCCTGGAAAAAGGGCTCGCTTCGGATCCTCTGACATGCGAGTATTTTCTGCCCTCTGTGATCGAAGAACTTCTGGAGGAGAGAAAGGCCACGGTACAGGTGTGTAAATCGCCGGATCAGTGGTACGGAGTTACATACCGGGAGGATAAGCCGGTCGTCGTGGAGGCTGTGCGCAGAATGAAACAGGAGGGACTTTATCCGGAGAGATTTCTGGATTAGCAGGGCGTCTGTGCAGACGGGCAAGTGCCGTCTGCAGGGCGCCTGAAATTGATTTAAAAAGGACGAGGAGAAGACATGAGCAGAAAATCAACCGTCGCCGGCATCGCGATGATCCTGATGGTGCTGGCGACCATTCCGTTTTTGGGGAGCGATAACGTTCCCTTTTTAAAATGGTGGATCATGATTCTGATCATCGGAATCGGTTTCTATCCGGTGACAGCGTCTCTGTTTGCGGCCTATACCGACCGCGGATGGCTGTTTTCCAAGGTGTTCGGCGTCGCAGTCAGCGGCTTTGCAGTCTTTGCCCTGACGGTTTGCGGGGTGACGGAATTTGTCGGCTGGGTGTGTATTGCCGCGACGCTGATCTGTTTTCTGGTCTGCTGGATCTACGGATTTAAGAGAGTGAAGGTGGAAATGCCGGATATGGATCTGATCTTTGAGGAAGAGGCGCTGTTTCTGTTTTTCTTCCTGCTTTGGACCTATCTGGCAGGGTTCCATCCGGAAGCCCATGGAACGGAAAAGTTTATGGACTTCGGTTTCATGGAAGCGATGATGCGCAGCACCACTCTTCCCGCAAAAGATATCTGGTACGGCACGGACGGGATCAATTACTATTACGGCGGACAGTACTATGCGGTTTTCCTGACCAAGCTTTCTTTCACGGATGTGAAACAGACGTATAATCTGATGAGAACGCTGGTGGCTGCCTTCGCGTTTGTCCTGCCGTTCTCGATCTGCTATCAGATGATCAGTTCAAGGATCCTGCAGCGGCGCAGGGAAAAGAAACTGTCTCCGGTGATCGGCGGACTTTTGTCCGGCGCGGCGGTTTCCCTGGCCGGAAATATGCATTATGTAGTTTATGGCTGCATTGGGAAATGGCTGGGCTGGGAGAGCGCGGCGGACTACTGGTTCCCGGATTCTACCCGTTATATCGGATATAATCCGGTGGTGGAAAATGACAAAACAATCCATGAATTCCCGTCCTATTCTTTTGTGTTGGGGGATCTCCATGCGCATGTGGTCAATGTGATGTTTGTACTTTTTGTGATCGGCGGCGTCTACGCCTATGTCCGGAGAGTGCAGGAAGAGAACGCAGGCGAAGGAAAGTGGAACGCGAAAGAGATCCTGCTGCAGCCGCATCTGATCCTGCTGGCATTTTTCATCGGAATCTTCCACTGGACCAATTACTGGGATTTTGTGATCTACTTTGTCGTCGTGTGCTGCGGAGCACTCTACGGGGCTCTGTACCGGTACAGATGCAAGGCAAAGCAGGTGGTGTCCGCCGTGCTTGTCCAGGCGGTGGAAGTCTTTGTGATCGGAACAGTGGCTGCGCTGCCGTTTACGATCTCTTTTGAGACGATGGTGTCCGGCGTCGCGCTGGCGCAGCGCCATTCTATGCTGTACCAGCTTGCGATCCTCTGGGGTCTGCCGGTCTGCCTGGTGGTTTTGTTCGTGGCAGCGGTGCTTCTCACCTGGAAACGGGTCGAGGCGCCGGCGGGCGCGGAGACCGACAGTCTGGAGAAGGGCAGGAACGATGCGTTTTTCAGAGAGATGGAGGAGAATGCTGCCAGTGAAGAAAAGAGAGAGGCGCTTGAGCAGGAGCGGAGAGCCCTGCCGTTTCGCGAATTCTGGGCGAGGGCGCCGCTCAGCGATATCTTTGCGGGAATCCTCGGAATCTGTGCCATCGGGCTTGTCGTGATCCCGGAAATTGTCTACGTCCGGGATATCTACGAGGAATACTATGCGCGGTCCAACACGATGTTCAAGCTGACGTATCAGGCGTTTATTATGTTCGGGATCGTCATGGGCTATATTATTGTGCGTTTCCTGACCTGGAAGAAAGAGCACATCATTAAGGTGTTCGGCGCTGCGGGACTCGTATGTCTTCTCTGGACCTGCGGATATTTCGGCACGGCGGTGTACTCCTGGTTTGGAAATGTTCTGGATCCGTCGGAATACCGGGGACTGGATGCGACTGCTTATCTGGAAAATGTCTTTCCGGAGGACGCGTCTGCGATCCGATGGCTGGACGAGAACATCGAGGGACAGCCCATTGTTTTGGAGGCCAATGGCGACAGCTACAGTGATTATGAGCGGGTGTCTGCGATGACAGGGCTGCCGACAGTTCTGGGCTGGTATGTCCATGAGTGGCTATGGAGAGGCGATACGTTGGATCTGAATACCCGCGCGGCGGATGTGGAGCAGATTTATACTTCCGCGGACGTCAGCCTGGTGGAAAAACTCCTGAAGGAATACGATGTATCTTATATTTTTGTGGGAGCCAAGGAACGGGAAAAGTATGATGCGTTGAACGAGACGACGCTGCTGCAGGTAGGAAAGATCGTGTATCAGGACGAACAGACCGGGACCTATATTCTGAAAGTGAACCAGTCATAAAAAATAATTTGCGCTGTCTGTGCGGCGAAAACGGCCGTGTGACCCGGTGAGAAAGCGAAAAGCTTTGGATTCCGGATCACACGGCCGTTTTTGGTTCTGCTGGGGGGTGCGTTGGGTTTGCCGCGCGGGGGGAATGCCGTCGGTTTGTTTTCGGGGTGCGGTGATTTAATAGGAAAAAGCAAAAGACAGAAAGCCGTCCGTGCCTGCTCCGGTCAGAAAATGAGGATCTTCGGGGGCCGGCTGCCGGACGGTTCTGGAGGCAGGTGCCGATGTCTGGGCCATTGAAACGGTTCGTGTTTTTGTTTTGCAGTCTCGGTATTATGTTTCTGGCCGGATGGGAGGCCGCGACGGTAAAAAGTTCCCTGCGGGAAACGACACAGGAAAATCCAGGGGCAGATGTGGAGATTATCCGTGAGGACGCCGGCGGGAGCAGTGATACCGCACAGGAGGGGGCCGGACAGAACGGCGGGGAACAGCCGAGAGTGGCGCTTACCTTTGACGACGGGCCCAACAGCGCGTTCACAGAGCTTCTTCTGGACGGACTGAAGGAGCGCGGTGTGAAGGCAACTTTTTTCCTTCTGGGACAGAATCTCGAGGGAAATGAAGCGATCGTCCGCAGAATGCAGGAGGAAGGGCACCTGATCGGAAATCATACATATCACCACGTCAGGATCTCCAGGATCAGTGAGGCGGAAGCACTGGAAGAGATCGAGAGCACCAGCAATGCGATCTATCAACTGACGGGGGTGTACACTTCCTTTGTTCGTCCGCCGTATGGAGAGTGGAAGAAGGGGCTGGATTTCCATGTGACGATGATCCCGGTGCTTTGGACGATCGATTCCCGGGACTGGGTGACACAGGATGTCGGCCAGATCCTGAACGCGGTGCTTCCGTCGGTAGAGGATGGGAGCATTATCCTCATGCATGACGAGTTTGCAGAGTCGGTGGAGGCGGCTCTTCAGATCGTGGATACACTGCTGGAAGAAGGGTATTGCTTTGTGACGGCCGACGATTTGCTTTTGGAATGAAAGTGTGATAAAGTGATGACGGTATGCAACAGTTTCGTTGGCTGAACAGTTACGGTCGTATCGGACGGAAACATACGGAACTGTTACGAGATGCGGATCATTGCAGGAGGAAACCCGGAACATAGGGGAAACCGACGGTTTCGGGAAGACAGAGAGATGAATTTATTTGATTATATGAAAGAGACGACAATGGAAAAAGAGTCCCCGCTGGCTTCACGGATGCGTCCGAGAACGCTGGAGGAGGTAGTGGGGCAGGAGCATATCATTGGAAAAGGCTGTCTGTTGTATCGGGCAATCAAGGCAGATAAGCTGAGTTCCATTATTTTTTATGGCCCTCCGGGTACCGGAAAGACAACGCTGGCGAAGGTGATTGCCAACACGACAAGCGCTGATTTCCGTCAGTTGAACGCGACCACAGCGGGGAAGAAGGATATGGAGGAGGCAGTGAAGCAGGCGCAGGATCAGCTGGGAATGTACGGAAAGAAGACGATTCTGTTTATCGACGAGATCCATCGTTTCAACAAAGGCCAGCAGGATTATCTCCTTCCTTTTGTGGAGGACGGAACGGTGATCCTGATCGGCGCAACCACAGAAAATCCATATTTTGAAGTGAACGGGGCATTGCTTTCCCGTTCGGTGATCTTTGAACTGAAGCCGCTTGGCAAAAAGGACATTGAGACTCTGCTGACCCGTGCAGTCACAGACAGAGCGCGCGGTCTCGGGGCATATGACGTAGTTCTGGACGACGATGCCAGGGAATTTCTGGCGGATATCGCAGGCGGCGACGCCAGAGCAGCGCTGAATGCTGTGGAGCTGGGGGTATTGTCCACAGAGAGAAGCGCTGATGGGAAAATACACATCGATCTGGAAACGGCTTCTGAGTGTATCCAGAAGCGGGTGGTGCGCTATGACAAAGGAGGAGATCAGCATTACGATACGATCTCCGCATTTATTAAGAGTATGCGCGGATCCGATCCGGACGCGGCGGTATTTTATCTTGCGAAAATGCTGTATGCCGGGGAGGACATCAAGTTTATCGCCCGGAGGATCATGATCTGTGCGGCGGAAGATGTGGGACTGGCCGATCCCCAGGCGCTGAATGTTGCGGTGTCCGCCTCCCTGGCGGTCGAGCGGCTCGGACTTCCCGAGGCGAGGATTGTGCTCTCAGAGGCGGCGATGTACGTGGCCTGCGCGCCGAAGAGTAATTCTGCGATCCGGGCCATTGACGAGGCGTCCCGGTGCGTAGCGGAAGTGAAGACGACAGTGCCGTCACATCTGCAGGATGCGCATTATAAGGGCGCGGCGAAGCTGGGGCATGGAAAAGGTTATCTGTATGCCCACGATTACCCGATGCATTATGTGAGCCAACAGTATCTTCCGGATGAGGTGGCGGACCGTAAATTTTATCACCCCTCAGAAAACGGCTATGAGCAGAAGATCAGAGAGCACATTAAGGAGTTGAACGAAAGTCTCAGGTCAGGCAGCTGAACTGTAACCTGCAGAATGTAGTTCCTGTGCGAGAATATTGACAAAGATTTTCCCTGGTGTTAGAATGAAAGAAGTTAGAAAAAACTAACTGAATGTAAGGCGAGAACAAGGGAGGGATCGATTATGGGAACAGCGATCGTATTGCTGATATTGGTGGTGGTCGTTATTTTCAGTATTCGTGGTTATTTAAAGAAGACAAGGTATGGCTGCTGCGGTTCCGGAGGCGGTGAGCAGAAGGTAAAACCGGATGACAGAAATCCGGCGCATTATCCCTATGAATATGAAGTCGGTGTGGACAACATGAAGTGTCAGAACTGTGCGATCCGGGTGGAAAACGCGTTTCATGAAAGAGATGGGTTCCTCGCGAAGGTCAATCTCAAGGAAAAACGTGCGGTGGTCCACTCCAAACGTCCGGTGACGGAGGACGAGATCCGAGAGATTATCCGAAAGAGCGGATATTCCGTGCGCTCTGTGGAAGAACGGAAAGCTGGCTGAACTTGTATACACGGTGCGGGTAATGCATTCGAGGAAAACAGAAGATTTTAACAGAACAGGCGTCATACATTTTTGTACAGGCGCCTGCTTTTTGTATCTTTTTTTAATTTAAAAAAGAAAAAATTTTCACTAAAAAATATATTGAAAAAAATTTCCACAAATGGTATAGTATCTTCGGTGCCGCAGTTCGGACGGATATGCACATTTACTGCGCAGACCATAAGAGAAATAGGAAAGGAAGCGGAAGAGTGGAACAGAATCACTTCATTCAGAGTATAGAGGAAACGTATCATACCCTGACAAAGGCGGAAAAGAAAGTGGCGGATTATGTTCTTCAGAATTCCCGGCAGGTCCTGTTCTTGTCGATCACAGATCTGGCAGATGCATGCCAGGTGGGGGAGACGAGCGTTTACCGTTTTTGCCGGAGCATGAATATGCAGGGATATCAGGAATTTAAAATGCAGCTCTCTCTGGGGATGACGGAAACTCCGGAGCAGGAAAAACTGTCCGAGAGCAATGAACTCCTGGGAGATACGCTGAAAGAGACGGCGGAAAAGATTATGCAGTCTCATCTGAGCGCACTTCGCGAGACATACTGTCTCCTGAAACAGGAGGAACTGGAACTTTTTCTGGAAAAGATCGATAAGGCAAAGAGAGTATTCTTTTTCGGAATCGGAGACAGTCTTCTGATCGCCCAGGAGGCATGCCATAAATTCGCCAGCATTACAGGGAAAGCCTACTGTATCAGCGATCCCCACATGCAGGTGATCGCGGCGTCTTCCATGACTGCGGATGATTTCGCCGTCATGATCTCCTATTCCGGAGCCACAAAGGACAATATCTGTACAGCCAAGACCGCGAAGCAGGAAGGCGCTTCGGTCGGATGTATCACCCGCTTTCGGAAATCTCCGCTGACTGCTTACAGTGATGTGACGCTGCTCTGCGGCGCAGCGGAAGGGCCGATGGACGGCGGTTCCGTCTCGGCAAAAGTCAGCCAGCTTTACCTGATCGATCTGCTGTATCAGGAATATTATACGAGACATTATGAATCCTGCAGAAAAACGAGGGAAAAAGCTTCCCGTGCGATCGTGGAAAAAATTTTTTAATGAGGAGAAGGGTTATGAGGATTATCAGAACAAAAGATTATGAAGATATGAGCAGAAAAGCAGCAAATCTTATTTCTGCGGTGATGACGATGAAACCGGACTGTGTCCTGGGGCTGGCGACCGGCTCTTCGCCGGTGGGAACATATCGCCATCTGATCCGGAGGTATGAAAACGGGGATCTGGACTTTTCCCGGGTCACGACAGTGAACCTGGATGAATATAAAGGATTGGACAGAGAGAACCCGCAGAGCTATTACTATTTCATGAGGGAAAATCTGTTTTCGCATGTGAACATTGACCCGGAACGTACCTTCCTTCCCGACGGCACAGAGCAGGACAGCGAGAAGGCGTGCAGCGCATACAACGAGATCCTGCACAGAGCCGGCCGGGCGGACCTCCAGCTTCTGGGGATCGGGCATGACGGCCATATCGGCTTTAACGAACCGTCCGATACGTTTGCGAAAGAGACACACTGCGTCGATCTGACGGATATGACCATCGAGGCTAACGCGCGGTTTTTCTCCAGCCGCGAAGAAGTACCGACCCAGGCGTATACCATGGGAATCCGGACGATCATGTCTGCAAAAAAGGTTCTGATGGTTGCCAGCGGCGCAGACAAAGCAAAGATTCTCCGGGAAGCTTTCTGCGGCCCGGTAACTCCCCGGGTACCTGCCTCGATCCTCCAGTTCCATCCGGATTTTGTCCTGGTGGCGGACGAGTCTGCTCTCTCGGAAATGTAAATGGAAGCCCCGCGGTTTACGGACCTGCGGGGCTTCTGGCTTTTCCGAAAATAACGGTCTGCGGGTGATCCTCTGTGAGCTCTTTCCGGTCATTCCGCAAGAGTTTTCATCAGAAATGAATATACCGCCTGGCTCTTTGTTTTCCAGTTATTGCAGATCGTTTTTGCCGCTTTCTCGGAGGGTACAGTTAGAGTTAGATCGATCAGACTGCTGTTCTGCTCCCGGACCTGACAGCGGACCTCATATTCCTGACGGGTATTTTTGTAATAGTCGGCGATCGTAGACACTTCATTTCTCATTTCATAAGAATTATCCTTCAGATACTGGTCGATGTCATCCCGGATCTCACTGGAAATTTCCTTGACAAAGAATTCCAGGGTATGGCGTCCTTCCTCCGTCATCTGATAGTAAGAAGTATTCCGGATCGTTTCCACCTCCACCAGATGGGTGTCCAGCATTTCAGAAATCGCCTGCTGGAGATGGAAATAGTTTGTGTATCCCCGGTCGAGGATATAATCGGAAATCTGAGCGTTGGTGAGCGGAAAATTCACTTTCTGAAGCATATAGAGAATGATCAGCTTGTACAGGGTAAATGTAGATTCAATCAAATGTCTCACCTTTCCTTTCTTTATAAAAACAGAATGATTCAGAAATTTTTGTCTGAGGTATTTTTTGTGTAGTTTGGCCGGGGCTGCCCATTTGCTGTATCGGTCATACGAAATCCCAGATCTTTTCCCTGCCAGATCTGCGCTTCCTTCAGTCTGCGGTGCAGATCATTCAGAACAGAGCGTTTGGCCTGGCTCCAGAGCGGTGCGATCAGCAGATCCTTCGGTCCGTCTCCTGTGAGGCGGTGGATCACCAGATCCGGTCTCAAAGCGGCGAGACAGTGCATGACCAGCGTCAGATAAGCGTCCCGGTCCAGAACCTGGAATTTCCCGTCGAGATAATCTTTGGCAAGATCCGTATGTTTCAAGACGTGGAGCAGCTGAAGCTTGATCCCGCTGACCGGCTGCCGATTCAGATAATGCATCGTATCCAGCACCATCTCCTCCGTCTCGAAAGGCAGTCCCAGGATTGTATGGACGATCACCGGAATCTCCCGCCGATGCAGCTCTTCCAGGGCAGTCTCGAAACAGGAAAGCGGATATCCCCGCCGGATATAAGCGGCAGTGGACGCGTGGATTGTCTGGAGTCCGAGTTCCACCCAGACCGGTTTCCAACGGTTCAGCCGTTCCAGAAGATCCAGAATCTCCGCGCCGAGACAGTCCGGCCGTGTCGCGACAGACAAAATTACCACTTCCGGGTCAGACAAAGCCTCCGTGAACAATTTTTCCAGAACATTCACAGGGGCATACGTATTCGTATAAGCCTGAAAGTAAGCGATATACTTTCGGACAGGCCGCTTTTTCTGCAGCATCGCCTTCTGCGCCCGTATCTGCTCCGAAATCGAGAGCCGCCGGTCACCGGCAAAATCCCCGGAGCCGCCCTCACTGCAGAAAATACAGCCGCGCGTCCCGCAGGTTCCATCCCGATTTGGACAGGTCATCCCGCCGTCCAGAGAAAGCTTGTAAACCTTCTCGCCAAATTCCTTTTTCAAATACGCGTCCAGGGAATAATAAGGCTTTCCCAGCCATTCCGAAGGCAGATACATAAACCGATTCCTTTCAGAGTTCATTCGTTCATTTTTCACAACAATCCGCTGAACAGAATTGTTATCATTTGTTACAGTTCAGCTGGCTGAACAGCAACTATCATTTTCAGACCGGTCCGGAATATCATAAAACCGCGAAAATTTTCACGGCCGTTTCCCTATGCGGATTTTAATGAATCCGGATCAATCTTCTTCAGTATAAATCATCCGCCGTTTTTTTACAAGCGGGGATAACGTGACGGATTCTGGAGAAGATAAAGAAAAGAACGAAAGAAATCATGACGGCGCGGCAGGCGCGCCAGGAGAAGGAAAGTCTGGAAGTAATCTTCCAAATCTGCCTTAATGACGCGGCAAGTGCGCCGGAAGGAGGAAAAATGCAAAGATCAAAACGAACAGACCATACGAAAACAGAACAGACCTCAGTTCACAAAACCACAGACAATTCCAAAACATCTGAAGATCCATACAAAATCGGAGAGGACACCGGCTTTGCCTGCTCCGCCCAGGACTGCACCGGCCTGATCCCCTCCCTGCCGGAATCCGAAG
>ERZ1090868.632-NODE-632-length-19606-cov-44.764974_pt1 | contig 19606 bp, 19 predicted proteins | sample MGYA00478475_ERZ1090868 | MGnify/ENA primary metagenome ERZ1090868 (study PRJEB33644, sample SAMEA5815747) | chicken gut metagenome | biome: Chicken; feature: Gastrointestinal Tract; material: Caecum | place: Ireland | collected 2019-01-01 | study: A study of the...
GTCCGCCGCACTATGCTCGTACCGCTCGTACAACCCCACCGCACGCCTGCGCTGCTCCCTCGAATACCTCGCCACGATGACGACTCCTCCCGCTCAAGGAGTCCAACATTTCGTCACCACCCCGGACTCATCTCATGGCACCAATGATAGAATTAGCAAGATAAAGCAGTTGCCAGACGAACGGATAAATATGACTGGCACGGTTTAGCGAAAGGAAGGAATGTGGACGCCGCGACGGTACGGCTTGACCCTGAGCCAAGTATCCTTATTGAGAGTCTTCGCGACATCGGCTACTCCTTCAACAGTGCGCTCGCAGATATTGTCGACAATTCAATTACGGCTAACGCAACTGAGATTTGGATTCTCGCGATACCAGACGATGAGTTTCGCATCGGAATCATCGACAATGGCGACGGGCTTTCAAATGACAATTTGAAGCAAGCCATGAGGCTCGGCTCTACTGACCCCAGACAAAAACGCGCTCTCAATGATCTTGGGCGTTTCGGTTTGGGTCTTAAAACTGCGTCTTTCTCGCAATGCAGACGGCTTACTGTTGTTTCACGCAATAATGGCAAAACTGCTGGTTACACATGGGATTTAGACCTAGTAGTTGAGCAGAACGAATGGAATGTAATCGAACGGACTGACTTCGAGGAGATACCTTTTATCGATGAGCTCGGGGGTTCAGGAACGCTCGTGCTTTGGGAAAAGCTTGATAGGCTTACCGGTGCTCGCGGTTCTGGCAGGGTCGATCACACGCGCATCATTAGCGAGGCGCAAGATTATCTTGCATTGGTTTTTCATAGGTATCTCGCAGGTGAAAAAGGCCTGGATAGGATCTCAATCAAGGTCAACAATCTTCTTTTGGAACCTATCGACCCATTCAATACTAAGCACCGCGCCACTCAAGCTTCGCCACTTGAAAGGATTTGCCCTGGCGTGACGATGCAGGCTTATACGTTACCTCACCGCTCCCATTACGATTCACAGCAAGAGTATGAGCGATTCGGACTCAGCGGCGGATACCTTAAAAGCCAGGGTGTGTACCTATATCGAGCCAAGCGTTTGATTCTCTACGGCACGTGGTTCGGCCTCGCAAAGAAGACAGCTTTGACCCAGCTCACAAGGGTCAAAATTGACATCGACATCAATCAGGATGAGATTTGGAAGATCGACGTCAAGAAAGTCTCGGCACAAATGCCGGAGGTCGTGCGGGAACGTATTAAGACGCTTATCGCCACGATAGGGGCACCATCACGAAAAGCCTACCGGCGGCGTGCTACAAGGCTTACGAGTCCCGACGTATATCCTGCATGGAACGTCGAACGAGCTGGGGATAAGAAGCTTTACAAAATAAATCGTGCACATCCAGTGATTGCGAATTTGAAGGAAGGGCTTGACGAAGACGATTCGGCCAATCTCGAGACCGTTCTTGCGCTGATTGAGTCAACCTTCCCTACGGAATCGCTGTTCTACGACTTCGCAAACAATGAGGAAGGTGTGGCTTTCGCCTCGTTGGATGATGCGGAGTTCCGTAACGCCGCTCGCACTTTCTTCTCTGCATTGAAGCAAGCGGGGCATGGTGAGGAAACGATTCTTTCAATTATGCAGAGCGCCGAGCCTTTCCAGGCGCGGTGGAAGGATACGCTCGACGCGCTTGGGATAGAGGAGCATTAATGTCGGTTGCGAAGAACGAATTTATTGAACAGATAGATAATTCGGTGCGTCAACATTTTGCAGGCATGGAGGGTGTGCCCGAGGAAAATGACGTACGCGATATGTACGAGCGCCTATATGACGCATTTGCCACGATACCGATGTACAAGGATATGGCCGGCAATCGCCAGGAAGTGATTGAGGCGCTTGTTCATCAATACTGCTCGGAACTCTACATAACCAAGAAATTTGGTTTCGCCTTCAAGGATGAAGAAGTAAAACCTTGGCTTAACGAAGCCGAAGAGGCTATTGAGGACCAAAACGGCTGGTTTTATTGGTCGCGATATAAGAAGTACCTGATGTACACGAAACATTGGGCGCGCAGTACCGTACGCACCATCGAGCGAGACACATGGAACGTGCTTGACCTCATGGCGAATCCAAATGTTGAGGCCGGGTTTGAGCGAAGGGGTCTGGTAGTCGCTTCCGTCCAGTCTGGCAAGACGGCAAACTACATTGGCCTTATATGCCGAGCGGCAGATGCTGGTTACAAGATCATTATCGTCATGGCCGGCGTGCACAACGTGCTTAGGAACCAGACCCAAGCCCGACTCGAGGATGGCTTTACGGGCTTCAATATCGTTGAACAGCAAAGCATCGAAGCTGTTGGCGTCGGGTTGGACAACGGTACGCGAAGGCCAATTGCGTGCACGTCCCGCGAAGCCGACTTTAACAAGAAGCGGGCAAGCGCCCTGAAGGGCATACAGACCGCCCATACGAACGAACCATGGCTATTCGTCATCAAGAAAAACAGCAACTCACTTAAGCAGGTGTATGAATGGCTTCGAGACAACGCGAGCCCGGATGATCAGCTTTTACTTATTGACGACGAGGCGGATAACGCTTCCATTAACGGAAAGTACAAGCGCGATAGGCGGGATGACGAGCCAACGCGGATTAACGGGCAGATCCGGAACATACTGAACTACTTCACCAGAAAGTGCTACGTCGGTTACACAGCCACGCCGTATGCAAATATTCTCATTGACCCAGAAGTCGATACGGACGATTTTGGAAAAGATCTGTTCCCAAGCAGCTTCATCTATACGCTTGAGGAGTCAAGCGACTATTTCGGCGCCGAGAAAGTGTTCGCTGATTACGACGATCCGAGCCCGAAGCATCTCCGCTTTATTGACGACATAGACTTAATACTTCCACCGAAGCACAAGAGCTACTACCAGGTCGATGGCATACCGGAATCACTCAAGGAAGCGATCAGGACCTTCATGGTCGCTACGACAATTCGTGCCCTTCGCGGCGATGGGGACGAGCACTCAACGATGATGGTTAATGTCTCGCCTTACAAGCAGCCGCAAAAGTCTGTCGCTTGGGAGATTGGCGACTATGTCAAGCAGCTAAAGAACAGCATCAAGGCGTATGCAGCATTGGACGAAGAGAGGGCGCTCGCTTTATCCGATGACTTGAAGTTCCTCCGTGGGACATGGCTCACGGAGTATTCACATTCCACGGAATTCGAATGGGCCCAAATCCAACATGCTCTTTATGACACCGTCAAAACGATTCACATTGTGAGCATCAATACAGATTCGACAGAGGTGCTCGAATACGAGCAGCATACTGAGCATGTCATTGCTGTCGGCGGATACAGACTTTCGCGCGGCCTCACCCTTGAAGGCCTTGTCGTGTCGTACTACTCGCGCAATGCAAAGGCATACGACGCATTAATGCAAATGGCCCGGTGGTTTGGATATCGGCCCGGCTACGAAGAGCTGTGCCGCGTATGGATGTCCGAGAAGGCAGCTGGATGGTACAAATTCGTTGCCGATTCGACCGCCGACCTTTTCGATGAGCTGCGCAATATGAGGCAAGTGCAGCGAACACCGAAGAATTATGGGCTGAGAATTAGGCAGAGCCCTGATTCTCTCATCGTGACAGCTCGCAACAAGATGGGAACGGGAACTAAGCTGACTGCACCTATCGACCTTAATAACGGATTCGTCGAGACTATAGCGTTCGACCGGCGAAACGATGTGATACAGGAAAACAAGCTAGCAGTGCGTGAGCTATTGTCCAAGATAAGCGACTATAGGACGGAAGGATTGTTCTATCGCCGCGTGCCCACGGACATTGTCATTGACTTCTTAGGCAAATACATAAATGAGGACGCACGTTCGCCAAAGTCACAAATCAAACCGGTACTGAACTATATCGACGACCGGATGCTTGATGGCGAGCTCGAGCTATGGGATGTGCTTGTTGCGGAAGGCGACGGAGGCGAGATTGAACTTGCCGACGGAGTATATGCAAGGCGAGAGATCAGATACCCCGGCAGCGATACATCAAGCGAATGCCTTGTCGTTGGGGAGAAGCATAGGCTTGCAAGTCGAGGCGTCGAAGCCAAGGGCCTAGACAAAGAACAACTACAGGACGCCGAAGACGACTTCAAGAACGATCATCCGGACAAGGACAACCCTTCGGACAGGTACTACCGTCGCAGGCGGGAATATCCGCTCCTGGTAATCCACCCCGTTCTCTTGAAGTACACGGATAAACAGAGGGAGAGGCGCGAGGAAAATGGCATTTACGAGCCCGAGGCTGGCAAGTGGCCAAGCTGGGACCATTCCGAAGAGGCGTATGGCTGGAGCATCAGCTTCCCCTTCACACCAAAGCAAACGAGGCCAGTAGAGTACGTCTTCAACCAAATCGCAATAGACAACATGCGAACCGACTACGAAGAGGACAGCGATGACGACTTCGAAGACGACTAAATATCCTTGGGATGATCTGGCTAGCCCCGACCGTCAAGGCGAGTATATCGCTCGGCTCGTACCAGACAAGGACAACCCACAGCATAGAAAAGTCTTCTGGGCGAAGAGCTGGGCATCCAGACCGGCTTTGCTTGTTGAGTACGAGTGCCGCCCTTGGAAACCTATCAGCTTGCCGACCTTTAAGAATATCCTCGTTGCAGATCATCAAGATGAGAGCAGCCTTGTCATAGAGCTACTCGACCCTGATATGCGCGACATTTTCCTTAAGGTTTGCGTTGACATCATCGCTTCGCTGCAAAACGTAAGCATGAAGGCAAGCAGGAAAGCATGCATCTTCCGCTTGGAGAAGTGGAGCTCGTTCCTGCGCCCATCTCGCTCCAAGATGTCGCCTGAGGCTCAGAAAGGGCTCATTGCCGAGTTGCATTTTCTCAAGCGAGACGCACTCTTGGTGCATACCGAAAGCGATGCAATCCGGGGATGGACAGGACCCGATGCGGGGCCAAGGGATTTCGCGTACGGACAAGTCTTTGTCGAAGTCAAATCGAAAAGGAGCTCCGCAAATCCCAACATAGTCATCTCGTCAGAAGAGCAGCTGAACGTTAATGAAACGGAGCAGCTGTTCCTGTATGTCGCCGAGTTCAACGATACGTCTATTGACGACGAGCAAGGTTTCACTGTGACCGACGTTGTAAACGAAACGCGGGAGGCATTGGAGTCGCCGTTGCAGCGGGCTGCGCTGGACAGCAAGCTCGCAGGCGTTGGCTACTTTGACGAGGACGACTATTCCGATGTCAGGTGGAGTGAGGGCTCAACGTACTACTATGCCGTTGTCGGTGATTTTCCGAAAATCGACTCGCAAACCTGCAAGCCAGGAGTGAGCAGAGTCGCTTACCAGATAGACCTTGACTACTGCGACGAATACCGCGTGGACAGAGAGCAAGTCATTAAGACGATGGAGTAAGACATGCCAACGCCCGAAGAATTCTACGAGGAATTATTCCAAGACATCAAGACGACTGCTGATGCGTACGGTATCTATCTTGAGGATGCGTTCTTTGATATCGTCACAGACCAGCTCATCGATGCCGGAGAGTTCGACGAGGCTGAACGTGCGTTTTTCAGGCCCGCTCAAGGTGGCATAAGGGTCGATGGCTACTGTGGCGACCCGCTCGAATCAGCCATTGCGCAAGAGGCGGGCCAAGGAACACTTGGGCTCATAGCACTAGACTTCAATCAAGACACAGACTTGACTACCCTCACCAACACGGATATGGAAGCCGATTTCCGACGATTGGAGAAGTTCCTTACTCAGTCGCTCAATGCGCGTTTCAGGAACTCGCTCGAACCAACAGGCCCCGGATTCGGACTTGCAGACCTCATTAACACTAGGTGGGAGAAGATTTCCCGCGTCAGGCTCTATTTGCTGACAAACAAAAAGCTGAGCGCTCGCGTCGAAGGTAAAAAGGCCTCGTCCATCGACGGTCGCGAGATCGTTTACAACGTTTGGGACATTACTCGCTTCGGGAACCTCGTTTCCTCGGGGCGCGAGCGCGAGCGCCTCATCATAGACTTCAATGAACTCCCCGGTGGCTCTCTAAGAGCATTGTTAGCTAGCAAGCCAAACGACAGAAATCAAGTTTATCTCGCTGCTGTCCCCGGCTTGGACTTGGCCTACATCTATGACCGATGGGGCACGAGGTTGCTCGAGCAGAATGTACGTGTCTTTCTGCAAGCGAGGAGCAATGTAAACAAAGGGATCAAGCGAACACTGGAAAACGAGCCGGAGCTTTTCTTCTCTTTCAACAACGGCATAACAGCCACGGCCGAGGCGATTACGACTGAGATCACAGATGAGGGGTCGGTTATAACCGGGCTTGAAAACCTTCAAATAGTAAACGGTGGACAAACGACGGCGTCGGTCTATGCGGCATTCAAGGCAAAGCATGATCTGAGTCGTGTCTACGTTCAAATGAAGCTAAGTATCGTAAGCCCCGAGGCGGCAAAAGAGCTTGTGCCGAGGATCTCCGAATACGCCAACAGCCAGAACAAGGTATCAGCGGCAGACTTCTTCGCAAATCACCCGTTCCATGTGCGCATCGAGGAGTTCTCGCGGAGGATTCTCGCCCCTGCAAAGGACGACAGCTTTGATTTGACCAAGTGGTTCTACGAAAGGGCCCGTGGGTCATACAGAGATGCCCAAGCCTATCTCACGCCCGCAGCGAAGCGCAAATTCGCGAAGGAATACCCGAAGGCGCAGAGCTTTACTAAGACGGATCTTGCAAAATACCTGATGGTGTGGACGGATAAGGCCTATATGGTCAACCGCGGTGCACAAAAGAACTTCGCAGAGTTTGCCAAAGACGTAGCAGATGCGTGGGAGAAGAACGACCAGCAGTTCAGCGAGGTCTACTTCAAGTACCTGATTGCTAAGAAAATCATCTTTGATCTCGCTGGCAAAGTTGTCCAAAGCCGAGACTGGTATGAAGCTGGTGGCTATCGCTCTCAGCATGTCGTCTTAGCAGTCGGTGCTCTGGCCAATGCAGCCAGAACGCTCGGAAAGTCTGTTGACTTCCTCTCCATTTGGAACCGACAGGCCGTCACTCCTGCTTTCGAGAGGGCGTTAGGACAGGCTGCAGACGCAGCACACGATGTACTCATGCAGCCGGGCGAAGGCTATCGAAACATATCAGAATGGGCGAAGCAGCCAAAGTGCTGGAATGCGCTAAAGCAGAAGAACGTCTACTGGGATGAAGGGTGGATTTCTGAGCTTATCAGCCTTGAGGAAGAAAGAGAAATCAAAAGCGAGGGCGTTAAGGACCAGAAGGAGTTAAACGGAATAGAAGCGCAATCGATCGTCGTAGAGGCGGGCGCGCAATTCTGGCAAAACGTTCTTGAATGGTGCAAGAAGGAAGGCGAGGCAACGGACAAAGAACGAGGCATCCTCCAATATGCTGCGTCAATGCCAAATAAGCTGCCCTCAGACAAGCAATCGATTATTCTTGTCGATCTAATGGCACGGCTTCGGAAGAGCGGCTGTCCGTATCGTCTGAAGTCTCGTCGTCGCAGGTCACGCGGGTAAGCGAGTCGCAAAATCCCCTAGCATCGACACCAAGGAACTTCGCTACTATCTTTCCGATTTGCTGCGCAAGCAACGGTGGGACGGCATTGCCAACTTGCGTGTACTGCGATGTCCTATTGCCCTCGAAAAGATAGTCATCCGGAAACGTCTGCAGCCTTGCCGCCTCGCGCACAGTTAGACTTCTACACTGAGCTGGATCTGGGTGAATGTAATAGTGTCCATCCTTTGCGATGTGCGACGTAACAGTAGTTGACGGCCTATCCCAAAGCTGAACGCGAAAACGATCGTCGAACTTAATCTCTTCTCCCTCTTCTACCTCAAGAACATTTTTGTGATTCGGATAGAGGTAGCGCGGGAACTCCGTTATCCGTGCCGGAGCGGCGTGCTTTTCTGCATATGCCGCGCAAAAAACGTAACGATCGAGATCCGAGGCAAGGTGGGTGCGCGATTCATGATTCGCAAGTACACGGTGGACGCCCATGCGACCCCTATACCATTCTTCGTAGGGGCCTTTTTCACCGTTAATGATGCTCTTGCTCATGAGTCGATATGCTCTTTGATGTCGAACGCGCGTCAGAACATCCTCAAGGTCTTTGCCTTCTTCTGTTTTGAGAAGCTTGTCAATAGCACCCTTAATGTATTGCCCCCACTTCATATCGCGCCAGCCTTGATTCCTTTCGGAGAAGCCACTACGGATCCCGGGGATGCCGATGAGCGCTTCCCTCAAAGACATCGCAGTCAACGGCGTCAGCGTATCTGTTGGCTCTTCGCATCCCTTACGAATGCCAAGCAAAATCACCCTGTGTCGCATTTGTGGGATACCATATCGCTCAGCTTCAACAACGTAGTCACGAGGGTCTGCGGCTTCTTCCTTGACAAGCGATCTTATTTGATAGCCAGCTTCACGCATATCCTCGCAGATGCGCTCGAACACACCTTCACCTTTACGCGTTGCCGAGAGAAGACCTTTGACGTTTTCCATGACAAAGACAGACGGCTTTAGCTCTCTAATAAAAGCGAGATAGCATTTGTAAAGCGTCTGCTTGGGATCCTTCTCAAGTCCTTCTTTGTCGTGTGCGCGGCGGGATCTACCAACCAAAGAATATGCTTGACATGGAGGGCCGCCTATTAACACCCAAGTCCCACCGATTTCAACGCCGTTTTCCCGGAGACGTTCCTTGCCCTTTTCAACCAAAGTGTTGTCATGAGCGTCCAATGTTGCACAAAGCGCTTCGTCGGATGCCGCCGTCCATTCGTCAGGATACTTATCCTTGAGTTGCTGAAGATACGCTTCGTCGTGGTACTCCATGTATTGAAGATATGCGAGAGGAATTCGGTTGCCATTCGCCCTGTAAATCTTTCGAAAGAACGAGCGAAGGCGAAGTGTCATATGTGCCTGCTCATCTTTTTCAATCGACATTATTGTCTGAAATACGGGCTGTCCGTTTTCATCAAGAAGGGATGAGAATCCTTCACCCAAGCCACCAGGACCTGCAAACAGGTCAATGACAGGTATCATTCTCGCGTTCCCTCCCTAGGTCGCATACTCTTGCACCCAGGGTACCAGGATTGAAAGGTGCAGTCCAGGACTGCATCGACGACAGGCACAAGTATTTTTTTAGATTACTCTGCGACCATACAAAACGCAACATTTCGATTGGATTACCCACTAAAACGCACCATCTTGCCAATCCCCTTTTCGCGAACGCGCTGATATGACGGACAGCTGATAAAACCGTCACCTTGTGACACCCCAAGACAATGCCCGTACCGGTAAAGGTGCGGGCATTGTTCGTCTCTGCCCGCCTTACGAGACGAAAGGCAGGCAGAAACATGGACGGTGAGACCAATGGCGGCCAGGAAGCCACGCAGGGTGCGCAGGACGCGTCGCAACAGCAGGGCCAAGAGCAGCAGGAAACGCAGCAGGGCCAGTCGCAGGTAGACAACTCCTCCGACTACGAGAAGCAGATCGCCGAGCGCGACGAGAAAATCGCCTCCCTGGAGGCCCAGGTGGCCGAGGCGGCGAGGAACGCCGAGACGGCCGAGCAGCTGCGCGGCGAGATCGCCGATCTCAAAGCCCAGGGCGAGAGCGACCGGATCGACTTCAAGCTGCAGCTCGCGGGCGTGCGCAACGTGAAGGCCGCACGCGCCCTGCTCTCTGACCACGACAACGACGTGGTCAAGCTCAAGGAGGCCGGGCCCTGGCTCTTCGAGGCCGCGGGCAAGCACGCCAAGGGCGGCAGCGCCGGCTCCAGCACGACCGGGCTGCCCAACGCGGGCGCGGCCAGCGACGAGGGCAAGACGCTCAAGCATTGGCGCGAGATCGCGGGCCTCACCGACGATGACGACGACAAGAAGGAGGGCTAAGAGATGCCTAACAACATCGCATTCGCACGCAACTACACCTCGATGATCGACGAGGTGTACCAGAGGGCGTCCGTCTCGGGCGTGCTCAACTCCGGCCGCCGCATGGTGCGCGCGGGCCACAACGCCAATGAATAGTAGCCCGCCGTGGTGTTGGCGGTCGGCTTGTTTGGTACCGGTGGTCAGTTTGTTGGTACCACGGCGGGCGTGGTGATTATGCCTCCTTTTCCTTGGCGAGGTATTCACGCATGTTGGGTCCGTCGAGGTCGATGTAGCGGGCCCCGGTGAACTGGTCTGGTTTTTGATGCTCCTATACATTGTCAAGCGTTTGGGCGTGTTGTTTTTGGCTGGTTATCGAGTTGATCCATTGGGTGGCACGTTGTTCGAGTTCGGGCAGGTCTCGTTTGCCTCGTTCGATTTCGCTGATGCGGCTTGATGACACGCATAACGCCTCTCCTACCTGCTGCTGGGTGATGCCTTGGCTGACGCGCAGTTCGCGCAGTCTGGCGCCGCGTTCGCAGGCCGGTTCCCTTCCGGCCTCGCCGTTGCGTATGGCGATGAGCGCCCGGTAGACCTCGCGCGCGATGTAGCGTTTGAGGCATCGCATGATTTCGAGTTTGCCCTTGCCCTCGCGGGTTTTCCTGGCGACGTAGTCGCGGGTGGGCCGGTGGTGGCGCATGCGCACCAGGGCGATGTTATGCAGGGCCCGGTTGCCCTGCCTGCTGCCGCCCCTGTTGAGCCGATGCCGGTTGGTCTTGCCGCTGGACGCGGGCAGCGGGCAGGCTCCGCAAAGCTTGGCGAACGCGGCCTCGCTTCGGATGCGTTCGGGGTTGTCGCCCGCGATGGCGGCGAGTTGGGCGGCGGAGACGGCACCCATGCAGTAGACGTCGAGCAGCGGCCGGGCGTTCTCCTCCAGAATCAGGCGCATCCGCTGTTCCAAGGCTTCGGCCCGTTCCCGCAGTTCGCGCCATGAAAGGGCCAGCGCCTTGAGCGACGCGAGCACGTTCTGCGACACTAGGTCGCCGGACGGCCGGCATGCGGCGAGTTTCCCGATGCGTGTCCCGGTAGGCATGGCGCGGTATTTCTCCCTGAGAGGCTCCGGCGCGGTGGTCAGCAGGCCGTCCATGCAGTTCGAGATGGCGGTCATGGAAGTGACGAGCTGGCCGCGCGCGGCGGTCAGATGGCGCAGGGCCTCGCACCAACCGTCGGACGCCTTGGGAACACCGATCCCGTCACCGGCCATGACGCTTCTCGCCGCGGCGATGGCGTCTATGGGATCGGATTTGCCGTCGTTGCGCCGGACGCTGCGCTTCGGCCGCAGCACCTCGTACACGGTGTAGCCCGCGTCCGCGAGCCTGCGCGAGAGCGCCGCGCCGTACGAGTTGGTGCCCTCCACGCCCACCCCGGCGCACAGGGCCGGATCGCCGATCATGTCGATTAACTGTCCATATCCCTTCGGGTCAGCTCGGAAGGTTTGGGTTTCAATCACCCGCCCGCGTTCGTCGAGCAAAGCCAGCGTGTGGGTAAGCGAATGCGTGTCCACGCCCGCGTGGATCGTTCGTGTCGTCGGCGTCATCATCGGTCCTTTCGTCCGTCGCCATGGAACCCTCCCCGACAGCTTCCGGCGCAGACAAAACGTTGACGGGACACGCTACCATGGTCTTGCTGGGATCCGATGGGAACGCACACGCTCCTATGAGGTCATGTTCCATGGCCCTCGGGTCGGCGGACGGCGCGGGACAAATCAAAAACAGGACAGACCCCGAAAGGCCGTCAGTTCCGCACTGGGGTCACCGCGCCATCCGTCATCCTCATTATCACCGGCAAGCTAAACCGGCTTAACCATTATCAACGTTCCGCCTTTATAGTGAGGCGGCTTGTGTCGCCTGGTTCGTATAGTACTCGGTTTCGACCTGCTCGGGTGTCCTGTAGTCCAGGCTGGCGTGGAGGCGTTTCGAGTTCCACCATGAGACCCATTGGAACGTCGCCAGCTCCAGGTCGCCCACGTCCCGGAACGGCTTGCGCCGCCAGACCAGCTCGGTCTTGTACGCGCCGTTGACGGACTCGGCCATGGCGTTGTCGTAGGAGTCGCCGACCGTGCCGGTCGAGGGCGGCATCCCGTACTCGCGCACGCGCGTGGTGTACACCGTGCTGATGTACTGGGAGCCGTGGTCGCAGTGGTGGACGAGCCCCCGGGTGCCGCCGTGCCCCGCGGCCCAGGAGATCGCCTGCTCCAGCGCCTGCAGGGGCAGCTCCTCGGTGTTCATGCCGGTGGCGCACGCCCATCCCACGATGCGTCGGGCGAATACGTCGGTGACGAACGCAGCGTAGCCGAACCGCCCGTCCGTCATGCGCACGTAGGTGATGTCGGCCACGTGCAGCCGGTTCGGCGCCATGGCCCGGAACCTGCGCTCCACGAGGTCGGGCCCGCCGCCCGCGCCCCTCGCCGGCCTGGTGGTCGCCGGCGTCCTGCCGCGCCTGACGCCTTGTATGCCGAGCTCGCGCATGATGTTCATCACCTGGTCGCGGCCGACCTCGGACGGATCCCACCCCTCGGCGAGCAGCTGGGCATGGACCTTCCTGTATCCGTACACGGCCATGAAGAAATCCGAATGGATCCGGAGGATGTCCCGGGCCAGCGCCTCGTGGCGCGCCTTCATGCGGCTGGGCGGCCTGGTCTTGAACATGCGGTAGCCGCGCGGCGTGAGAAACCCGCAATCCGACGCCGCGCCCAGCACCCTGCAGATCGGCCCGACCCCGAAACGATCCCGATGCGCGTCGATGTACGCGGCCATCAGGGCCGTGTCGGGTCGAGCCGCGCCGCGAAAAAAGCCGACGCCGTCGTCAAAATCTCGTTCGCCCGCCGCAGCTCCGCGTTCTCCGCCCGCAGACGCTTGAGCTCGGCCATCGCCTCCTGCGCGGACTGTTCCGACTGTTCCGCGGCCGACGCATCCGACTGGTTCCGCCAACGCCGCAGCGTCTCGGACGAGACGCCCAGATCCCTGGCCACCTCGGCGATCGCCTTCGTCTCCGACGAATACGAGGGACGGGACTCCGTCAACAGCCTGACGGCCTTCGCCTTGAACTCATCCGTGTATCTCGTGCCCTTGGACATGATTCCATCATCTCCCATCGAGTTAGGTGAAATGCGGAACAAAACCAGGCCATATCAATGGCTGTTGGAACCGTCTCAACGCGCATACTCACCGACATAGCCAACGCGATCCGCTACCAGGCGGGCGTGGCCACGCTGTACAAGCCCCGCGAGATGGCCGCTGCAGTGGCCGCGCTCGACGGCACGGACGCCGGGGGCTACCAGGCCCAGCCGTACATGGCGCTCGAGTCCGGCGTGCTGCCGGAGTCTGTGTTCTCGGACATCGCTGACGCCATACGCGGGCAGAACGGGCTCTCGACCCTGTACGCGCCGGGCGACATGGCGGCCGCCATCCTCGCCCTGGAGTGGGACGTGGGCTACAAGGTCCGTGCACTGCTTCTCGACAACGGCACCCTGGAGATCAACTACTACGAGCGGCGCACGAGCGTGACCGGCGGGCGCATCGTGCAGGTCTTCGAGATCGACCCTGCTGGTTACTCGTCCGCGAGCGCGAGGTCGTACGACTCCATCAAGCTGCTGGTGAAGAAGGTCTACATCGACTCGACCATCGCGGGCTTGGGCATCACGAACTGCAACTACTGGTTCAATGCCTTCTCGAACTGCACCGAGGTGCGCGGATTCGAGAACCTCAGTGGCATGACGAGCGCGAACCAGATGTTCACGAACTGTTCGAGCCTTGAGACGATCTACGCCACGAGCTTCAGCAACTCGGGGCTCTCGGGCTCGCTCATGTTCAACAGCTGCAACCGCCTCGTGGGCGGCACCGACGGCTTCGTGCCCTCGAGCACGAGCGGAGCTTCCGTGTGCAAGCTGGGCGCCGGCGGCGTGCTGACCGACCCGAATAACGACGCCCGCACCTGGTTCTACGCCCACTTCTACGAGGACGGAGAGGGCGTGCTCACGGCGACGGCGACGCCTGACTCTTCTCGCACGCTGCGTGCCACTGGCAGGATTTGCGCCATCGGCAAGTACACCGGGCTCGGCTTCACGCCCTGGGACGGCGTTACCGGCGCGACGCACCGCCAGAACCTCACGAGCGCAACCTTCGCTGCCGACATGGCCATGTTCTCGTACCTGAACCTGAACTACCTGTTCTATAGCTGCACGAACCTGGCTAGCATATCCGGCCTGGGCAACCTATCCGGCGTACGCTCCATGCGCTACACGTTCAGCTCCTGCGCGTTCACGATGATCGACTTCCGCGGCTTCGACCCGTCCACATTAACGGACTTGTTCTACACGTTCTCGGGGTGCTCGCACCTGACGACGATCTACGCGGACAGCACCTGGGCGCTGCCCACGAGCGGGATCACGGGCTCGCAGTGCTTCTACTCATGCTCCACGTCGCTAGTCGGAGGCAACGGCACCGTGTGGGCCAGCAACAAGACGGCGTACTCGTACCTGCGCATCGACAAGGCCGGCACGCAGGGGTACATGACGGCGGCATAGGCCACATCTAGCTGGTAAACCTTTCGTGCGGCCCCTGTGGAGCCTTATAATTGCTTGCATATTCCTATCGGCGAAACGCAGGAGGACATGCTGTGTTCGGGGCAAAAGAGTCAGTCGTGATTGTTGAGGCTAAGGGCTGTGGCAAGTATTGCAAACAGCTCTACACCCTCATTGGAACCGCCGACGACAACGGCGAGGAGATAGTTGGGCCGGTGGATGGATCGGTTGAGGCATCCGTCTTTGATGACAAGCGTTTCGCCGCAACGCCGCTGTCATCCGATCAGAAGATTATCTTCGTCGGACGTCCGAAGTCCGCAAAGGATTACCTCGATGCCATAGAGACCGAGGCTTCTGTGCGGGTAGTTGACCATGGCATTCGAATCTTCGTAAGCGGGAGGCAGGCCTCCATCGATGTTGTCGGCAACGGGCTTGGCATGGACGAGTACTGGGATTTCCTGGACTACGCAAAAGAGCACGGACAGGATCTCGAAGATCTGCTCAAGGACCTGCGGCAAGACAAGAATGCTGAGCAAGAAGGCAAAGGATTCGCACCGCTCAAATTTGCTGGAAAGGTCATAGGGGGAGCAGGTGCAAACGTGACCACGGCGCTCAAAGGCGGCGATATTCGCGACCAGCAGTTCAGATTCGCCATCAAGTGCTTCTACCTTGAGCACCTCCGCGCCTTCGTGGAGGCTTAATCCATGAACGAATTCGAGCAAGGCTACGCATTCGCCGTTAAGCAGGGTTCCGCAACCTGGGGGGCGGCCGCCGCATCCGACTATGTCCATCAGGTCGAGGGCGCCATTGACGAGCTCTATAGGCGCATGAACGCCTACGACTACTACAAGGCGACCGTTCCTGCGCAGGAATCCCTAAAGGGGTTCATTGCTGAGGAGTGGGCGGCTGGGACCGCAAACGTCGATGCAGCTGTCAAGGGAAGACAGGCACTTGCCGAAGTTCTCAAGTCCACCGAGCTGGGATCTGTAGACGTTGCGACCCTTGAGGGCGGTATCTACCAGCTGAAATTCTATAGCGACCCCAGCGGAACCGTGAAGGCCCTCGGAACAACGCTTAGAGAGGTGTACAGCGCCTCGAAAGCGAGCGCATCTATGAGCTTCGAGGAATGGGCCGCATCAAAGGGCCTGGCAGGAAGACTACCCGCGGACCTTCTATATGAGGGCCAATGGGGTGTCGTGGCAGCCGACAAGTTGGCCGATTGCCAGACGGAGGCTTTCAAGAGACTTGCGAAGGCCAAGGAGCTTGGACGGCCCGACGAGGTGGCGCGCTGGCAGAAGGTCTCTGATGCGCTTACCGATAGGATCGAGACTGCAGACGGCGTATCGAGCAGGCCTCTGACCCTTGAGGACGCACGCCAAAAGGCGATTGCGGTGAGCAGCAACAAGGAGCTCTCGCCGGAAGCGGATGGGATGACGACTGCAGAGCTTGTGAAGGTGCAAAACCTCATGACCCAGGCATTGAAGGCTGGCACAACCGCCGCTGCAGTTTCGGCCGTTGTGAAGATGGTGCCGGAGATCTATAAGGCGATAGACTACCTGATCACCGAGGGCGAGCTCGACGAGGAGAGCCTGCGGGCAATCGGAGCTGCCACTCTAGACGGCGGCGCAACCGGCTTCATCAACGGATCCGCCACCGCTGCCATCACCGTCGCGGCAGGTAAGGGAGTCTTCGGCCAGGCCATCAAGGCGGCAATCTCGAAACCCCTCGGTCCCACGGTCATTGGCACGCTTGTCGTACTGACGGTGGAGACTTGCAGGGACGCCTATCTCATGGCGCGCGGACAGCGTACAGCCAACGATTTCGCCAATAACCTTGCTCAAGGCGTATTCGTGACCGTTCTCTCGCTTGCCGGTGCCGCCATAGCTTCCGCAGTTGCGCCCGAAGCGACCATTCCGATGCTCATCGGCTCAGCTGTCGGTTCGGCCGTGGGATGCCTGGCATTCGCTCCGGTGAAGTCCTGCATCTTGAGGGCGTCGACCGTCTCCGGATTTACGTTCTTCGGGCTGATCGAGCAAGATGAGAGCCTGCCGCCACAGCTCTTGAAGGAGCTCGGAATCAAGGGGGCTCGATACAAGGTTGCCGAATACCGCACCGAGCGCCATGACGAGCCTAGCTTCCAAGCCCCCAGTGCGAAGATGGCCGGTCTGCACACTCTTGGAGTCAGGCAGCTCAGCAGAGACGTAATCGGCGTGAACAAAGTGGGGTATGTGCTCTCGTAATCCCTCATAGTATCGATCAAAATGAGCCAGCCCTCCTTGTCGGAGTGGCTGGCTCTCACTTTGTGACGCAGTCGGACACTGCCTCCCAGGGGACGTAAGTCGAGACCTTGGGAGGCAGTTCTTTATGGAGTCAATCATCGTGGCGTGCATTACCGGTGTCGTGACGCTGATTGGGGTGATCCTCTCCAACTCGAAGAACAGGGCCGTCATGGAGGTCAAGCTGGACGCCCTCACGGCAAAGGTCGAGAAGCACAACCAGCTCATCGAGCGGACATACCGCCTGGAAGAGGGGCTTTCGGTCGTGCGGAACGACATCGAAACCCTCAAGGGAAAGGCGGGCTGACATGAGCGAGTTCCTGGCAAGCAACGACTGGCAGTGGAGGCTCCTGCGCACGATCGTGCAGGGGGTCCTAGGCGTGGTGATCGCCAACCTGGACCTGATCATGGGCTGGTGCGTGCTCGACCCGGGCATGCGCGGGCTCGTGGTGGCGCTGGTGATGGCGGTCTTGTCTCCCGTCATGGCCGCGCTCGGCGGTGACGGCGACAAGCCGGAGATCCCGAGGGGTGAGGCGCGTGGGGCTTAACGGCATCGACATCAGCTCCTGGCAGGACGACCTGGTCGTCTCCGCCATGGGCACGTGCGACTTCGTGATCGTGAAGGCGACCGGCGGCGCGGGGTACTCGAACGAGTGCTTCCGCCGGCACGCCGACGAGACGCTGGCGGCCGGCAAGCTGCTCGGCTGCTACCACTACGTGCGCGACCGTGGGTACGAGGGCTCGGCCGAGGCGGAGGCTGATCACTTCATTTCTGCCTTCAAGCCCTATGCGGGCAAGGCGATCCCGTTCCTGGACTGGGAGGCGGACGCGCTGAGCCTGGGCGTGGCCTGGGCGAAGAAGTGGCTGGACCGCGTAAAGGCCAAGACCGGAGTGACGCCGGGCATCTACACGAGCAAGTCGGTTCTTTTCTCCTATGACTGGTCCAGCGTGGCCAAGACCTACCTCTTGTGGGTGGCGCAGTACCCGAACTACGAGGAGACGGGGTTCCTCTCCGAGCCTTGGACCGACGGCTGGGACTTCGGGGCGTGGTCCTCTCCGCTGATCTTCCAGTACACGGGCACCGGGCGCATACCCGGCTACGGCGGGCACCTTGACCTCGACCTCTTCTACGGCACGAAAGACGACTGGCGGAGGCTCTGCGCGGTTGCCGGCGCCTCCGCTGACGCCGGGGAGGTGAAGGAAGTGGCTATCAGCAGGGCGAACGTGGCAGCGCAGATCATGGAGCACCTCTGCAACTGCGCCGAGCACGGGTACTCTCAGCCCGGGCGGCACGGCACGAGCGGGCACTGCAGCGTGCAGACCGACGCGGGCACGGTACGCGTGACCAAGGGCGACCGTGACTGCTCCAGCGCGGTCTGCGAGGCGTGGGAGCTGGCGCTTGCGGGCACCGCCTACGACGGGCTCATCACGCGCTACAACTGGACCGGCGGCATGCGGGAGATGTTCGTGGGCTCGGGCCTCTTCTCCTGGAAGCCCATGTCGTTCAACGCCTCTCGCGGCGACATCTATCTCGACGAGGAGAACCACACGGCCATGTGCATCCGCAACGACGGCACGGCCGACCTGCTGGGCGAGTTCAGCATCAGCGAGACCGGCGGCATCGACGGCGAGCCCGGCGATCAGACGGGACGCGAGAGCTGGATCCACGACTACTACAGCGGTCACTGGGACGGCATACTCCACTACAACGGCAAGGCCGACACCGGGGCGCGTCAACCCCTACCGGCTCTGGTGCGCCCTCCGGCGACGTTTCAGAGCTTGCGGCGAGGGTCATCGCCGGAGAGTTCGGAAATGGCGATGCAAGAAGGCAGGTGCTCGGATCGCGCTACGACGAGGTGCAGGCGGAGGTCAACCGGATCCTGCTTGGCGGGTCGTCCGGTGGCTCCTACGACGTGGACGCCATGGCGAGGCGCGTGATCGCCGGCGAGTTCGGCAACGGCGACGAGCGGAAACGGCGCCTGGGCAACAAGTACTCGGCCGTGCAGCAGCGCGTGAACGAGATCCTTGGGGCCTCGGGCACGAGCTCGACCTCCATGGACGTCGATGCCATGGCCCGCGCGGTGATCCGGGGCGACTACGGCAACGGCGAGGAGCGGAAGCGCCGGCTAGGGTCGTACTACTCGATCGTGCAGCGGCGTGTGAACGAGATGCTGTCATGAGGCGGCGGCTGGAATTCTTGGCCGACCAGGTCGGCTGGCTCCTCGGCGACGTGGCGCGCCTGGCCATGATGGCGCTGTTCCTGCCGCTGGTGCCGGTGTTCAAGGCGTTCGAGCGCGGCAAGCGCGCGGGCAAGGGCGAATGACATGCGGGAGGCCGCCTATCTTCGCGATAGACGGCCTCTTTGCTTGCTGTGTGGGTTCGGACTAGCTCAGGGGTTCGAGCTCGCGGTAGAGCGGGTCTCCTTCGCCCACAAGCACATCCCACCACCACTGGGGGCTCTCGATGCCGGATGCGCAGAGCATGTCCAGGAGCTTGGCTCGGGCGTCCGGGGGCAGCTGCTCGAAGTCCTCGCGCATCGCGTCGAGCACGGCCTTGCTCGTGGCCATCATGTCGTTGCAGATCTCCTTCTTCTCATCGAGCGTATAGCTCTCCGGCGAGTACAGGCAGAGGTCCGCTCGGAAGTAGGCCATGTCCTCGGCCTGGGTGAGTTGGGTCATCTTGGCTTCGTTCATCTTTTTATCTCCTTTCGTGCTCCCGGGACCGCTGTGGGCGCTCCTGGGGTGCTACAAATTCCGCTACAAATAATCCGGAAAGGAGCGTTTTCTAGTGAAGTAAAGTGGTGCGCCGATTTCTCGAACGCACCACTTCGGGGTGGTGACGAAATGTTGGACTCCTTGAGCGGGGAGGAGTCGTCATCATG
>ERZ1090868.633-NODE-633-length-19592-cov-9.420996_pt1 | contig 19592 bp, 20 predicted proteins | sample MGYA00478475_ERZ1090868 | MGnify/ENA primary metagenome ERZ1090868 (study PRJEB33644, sample SAMEA5815747) | chicken gut metagenome | biome: Chicken; feature: Gastrointestinal Tract; material: Caecum | place: Ireland | collected 2019-01-01 | study: A study of the...
GGTTCGCGTGCGGTGTTATACAATATTCCCGCGCGGGTGGGGTCTCTCCGCCCAAAAAAAAAAAAAAAACAAACCCCCCCCCCCCCCCCCGCCCCCCCCCCGCCCCCCCCGCTTCCAGATCTCAGAAGCGCCTCAGCGCTTCGTAGAGACCCGTACCTCAGTCAACGATACCCGCGTGCAGATGCTGCAGATCGCGCACGGCGGCACCCGCTTCACCGCGTCGAATACCCTCGGCAGCAGCCAGACCGCCCGCCATCGTCGTGTAGTAAGTCGTCTGCTCGAGGAGGCACGCCTGACGGATCGCGCGCGCGTCGTCCAGCTCCCCTTCGTGCTCGGCCACCGACATGATGACGAGATTGATTTCCTTGTTGCGAATGAGGTCGAGGATGTTCGGACGCCCTTCGCGAACACGGTGCACAACCTTGCAGGGCACGCCCGCATTGAGGATCACCTGCGCGGTACCGGGCGTCGCCATGAGGGAGAACCCGGCGCGATGAAGTTCGTGCGCGGCGATGATCGCCTTGGGCTTGTCGGAGCCGCGAACCGAAATGAAGCAGATGCCCGGACGCGGCAGCCCCGAAGAGGCGGCGAGCTGGCTCTTTCGGAGTGCTTCGCCAAAGTCGCGTCCAATACCCATCACTTCGCCCGTCGAGCGCATTTCCGGCCCGAGCACCGGGTCGACGCCCAAGAACTTCGCGAACGGGAACACCGCTTCCTTCACGGAGAAGTACTTGGGCGCCGTTTCGATCGCTTCCTGCGTATAGCCCTGAGCGGCAAGACTGCGCCCAGTCATCGCACGAACGGCGATCTTCGCGAGCGGTCGGCCCGTCGCCTTCGACACAAAGGGCACGGTACGCGAAGCGCGCGGATTGACTTCGAGCACGTAGATGTCGGGGTTTTCGGCGTGCGCATTCTTCACGGCAAACTGCACGTTCATGAGGCCCACGACGTTGAGCGCGCGCGCCATTTCACGCGTCTGGCGGCGGATTTCTTCGATGAGCGACGGCGCGAGGCTGTAGGGCGGGAGCGAACATGCCGAGTCGCCCGAATGCACGCCCGCCTGCTCGATATGCTCCATCACGCCGCCCACGGCAACGACTTCGCCGTCGGAAACGGCATCAACATCAAGTTCCACTGCGTCGTCAAGGAACCGATCGAGCAGAATCGGTTCGTCCGGACTCACCTTTACGGCTTCGCGCATGTACTTCGCAAGACGCTCGGGCGTGTGGACGATTTCCATGGCACGACCGCCCAAAACGTAGCTCGGGCGAACAACAAGCGGGTAGCCGATCTCTTCTGCGCGCTCGAGCGCTTCGCCTTCGGAGAAAGCGATGCGGTTGGGCGGCTGGCGAAGCCCGAGCTTGTCGAGCAGCGCCTTGAAGCGTTCACGGTCTTCGGCGCAGTCGATCGCGTCGGGGCTCGTGCCGATGATGGGCACGCCTGCGGCTTCGAGCGCGCGGCAGATCTTGAGCGGCGTCTGACCGCCGTACTGCACGATTACGCCGTTGGGCTTTTCGATGTCGCAGATTGCGAGAACGTCTTCAAGCGTAACGGGCTCGAAGTAGAGGCGGTCGGACGTGTCGTAGTCGGTCGAGACGGTCTCGGGGTTGCAGTTGACCATGATCGACTCCCAGCCGTCTTCGCGCAGGGCCATCGCAGCGTGCACGCAGCAGTAGTCGAACTCAATCCCCTGCCCGATGCGGTTCGGGCCGCCGCCGAGCACAACAATCTTCTTCTTGTCGCTCGGCATGGCTTCGTCGGCCATGCTGCGCTCGTAAGTCGAGTACAGGTACGCCGTCCCCGTTTCGAATTCGGCCGCGCACGTATCGACGCGCTTATAAACGGGCCGAACACCCATCGCGAGGCGTTTCGCGCGCACTTCGGCCTCCGCTGCCCCCGTGAGCGCGGCGATGCGCTTATCCGAGAACCCTTCGCTCTTCAATGCAAAGAAGTCTTCGCGGTCGAGCTCGTCGAGAGCATGACCGTCGATCATGGCTTCCGTCTCGACGAGACCGCGGATCTTTTCGAGGAACCAGGGGTCGATCTTCGAGAGCTGGTGAATTTCTTCGTTCGACATGCCGATGCGCATGGCGTCGGCCACGTAGAAGATGCGCTCGGGCCCGGGTTCTGCCACTTCGCGAACGATCACAGCACGATCCGTCGTAATCGGAGTAAGGCCGTCCTTACCCGTTTCGAGGCCGCGCAGCGCTTTTTGAAGCGACTCCTCGAACGTGCGGCCGATCGCCATCACTTCGCCCACGGACTTCATCTGGGTCGTCAGACGGTCGTCGGCAGCCGGGAACTTTTCGAACGCAAAGCGCGGCACCTTCGTGACGACGTAGTCGATCGCGGGTTCAAACGAAGCAGGGGTCTTCCCGCCCGTCATTTCGTTGCGCAGTTCGTCAAGCGTGTAGCCAACAGCGAGCTTTGCCGCAATCTTCGCGATCGGGAAACCCGTCGCCTTCGAAGCGAGCGCGGAAGAGCGCGAGACACGCGGATTCATTTCAATCACGATCATGCGGCCCGTTTTCGGGTTGACGGCAAACTGCACGTTCGAGCCGCCCGTGTCGACGCCGATCGCACGCAGCACCGCCATCGACGCGTCGCGCATCGCCTGGTATTCCTTGTCGGTCAGGGTCTGCGCAGGCGCAACCGTGATCGAGTCGCCCGTGTGCACGCCCATCGGATCGAGGTTTTCGATCGAGCAGACGATGATGGCGTTGTCGGCCTTGTCGCGCACGACTTCCATCTCGTACTCCTTCCAGCCCAGGAGCGACTCTTCGATCAGCACTTCGGTTGTAGGCGAAAGTTCGAGGCCGCGGTTGACGATCGAAACGAACTCTTCCATGTTGTAGGCGATGCCGCCGCCCGATCCCCCGAGCGTAAAGCTCGGACGGATCACAGCGGGAAAGCCCACCGTCTTCTGAACGGCAAGCGCTTCTTCGAGCGAGTGAACGGCACCCGAGCGTGCGCTTTCAAGCCCGATTTCCGTCATGAGCGCCTTGAAGCGTTCGCGGTCTTCGGCTTTGTCGATCGCTTCGGGCGAGGCGCCGATGAGTTCGACGTCGTACTTCTTCAAAACCCCTTCGCGCCAAAGCGCCATCGCGCAGTTGAGCGCCGTCTGTCCGCCCATCGTCGGGAGAATCGCATCGGGACGTTCCTTCTCGATGATGCGTGCAACGGTTTCCCAGGTGATCGGTTCGATGTAGGTAGCGTCGGCCGTCTCCGGGTCGGTCATGATCGTCGCCGGATTCGAATTGACGAGGATCGTGCGATAGCCCTCTTCACGCAGCACGCGGCAGGCCTGAACGCCCGAATAGTCGAATTCGCACGCCTGGCCGATCACGATGGGACCGGCGCCAATGATGAGGATGGATTGAATGTCTGTACGCTTGGGCATGATGAGTCCGTTTTTTGCGCCTGCCGCGCCCGCCGCTTCCTTTTTCCTTGAGCAGTGCTGGCACCGCAGCGCGTTATTCTTTTCCGATGGCTGCGCCTCTGCTCAGACGAGGCGCCGATTTCAAAGACCTTGTGCCGTTCAGCATTACTCGCCGGCAGCCTCGGCCTTTTGGGCATGCGCCTCGGCCAAGGCGCGCGCGAATTTCTCGAAGAGTCCGTCGATGTCGTGCGGACCGGGACTCGCTTCCGGGTGCCCCTGGAAGCAGAAGGCCGGCGCATCGAGCAGCTCGAAGCCCTGAAGCGACCCGTCAAAGAGCGAAGCGTGCGTCGCACGGGCGTTCTCGGGGAGCGTGGCCGCATCCACCGCAAACCCGTGGTTCTGGCTCGTGATCGCCACATGCTTCTCGCCGAGCGCTTCAACAGGGTGATTCGCGCCGTGGTGACCGAACTTCATCTTGAGGGTCTTGGCACCGACGGCAAGCCCCATGATCTGGTGACCGAGGCAGATGCCAAAGAGCGGAACCTTCGCTGCAATCGCCTTCTTCGCCGTTTCGATCGCATACGTGCAGGGCGCGGGGTCGCCCGGGCCGTTCGAGAGGAAGATGCCGTCGGGGTTGAGCGCCATGGCTTCTTCAAAGGTGGTCTTCGCAGGCACCACCGTCACGCGGATGCCGCGGTCGGCGAGAAGACGCAGAATGTTGGTTTTGACGCCGAAGTCGTATGCAACGACGTGATAGGGATGCGCCACGGGCTTGCGGAAGCCCCCGGCCGTGTGCGCCGTCGGAAGCTCCCAGCTCCCCTCCTTCCACTCATAGGGGACGTCCGTCGTCACCGTCTGCGCAAGGTCCTGCCCCGCCATCGAACCCCAGCCGGCAGCAGCAGTCTTTGCCGCCTCAAGCGCTTCGGGGGTCATTTCACCGGATTCGAGCGCGATCACCGCCCCGGGCTGCGCGCCCGTCTGACGCAGGTGAATCGTGAGCGCACGCGTGTCGAGCCCGTCGATCGCAACGATCCCGTGGCGCTTGAGGAACGCGGGAAGCGACTCTTCGGCGCGCCAGCTCGAAGCATTTTCGGCAATTGATTTCGCAATGAGACCGGCAGCGTAGACCGACCGCGATTCCATGTCTTCCTTGTTCGCGCCGACATTGCCGACATGCGCCGTCGTAAGCGTGACGAGCTGCCCCGTGTAAGACGGGTCCGTCAAAATTTCCTGGTAGCCCGTCATGGCGGTATTAAAGACGACTTCACCGGTCGCAAGACCCGCCGCCCCGCGGCTGCGGCCTTCAAAGACCGTGCCGTCGGCGAGTACGAGGGCTGCTGCAGGGTATTTCTTTTGAATAAGTGCCACGATTTCTTCCTGCCTGTGGAGATTTGCTGATCGGCAAATCATATCGATCGCGGCCTATGCGTCCGAGGCGTGCAATTAAGAGAAATGTCTTATTGCGTCAGGGGACCTGTCAAAGTGCGTCGAAGCGTTTTTTAATAGTCGACAAATCGTTGAAAATCAATGCTTTTAGGCGACTTTCAGTTCGCCAAATCGCCATTAAATCGCCTGGTTTTCAACGGTTTGTCGATGCTCGACACAAGCATAAAACACGTCCGAACTTCAAAATTTTTTAAATCCTTATCAGGGCCTTTAATTATTTTTTGATCTCAGATCCCGAAGCGAAGAATGACTGCCTAGGAAACTCACGCAAAAGATGTTTACCGTATCGCCATGACGAAATGCATCGCATTCGTCAAAAACTTTTTCGGGAAACAGAATAAAAAAACGAGCGTATGGACGTCTTCGTTTTCCGAAACCGCGGTCGACCGAAACCTTCCGCTCGAGCGCAATCTCGCTTGAAGGCTGCCTCGCGCCCGAGGAGGCAGCCTTTCGGGCATTACTTCCCGTTCTTTTTCTTCGTCAAGTTCGCCGTGAATTTGCTGCGCATCGCGTTCTTCACTTCCGCCTGCAGCTTTTCAATGCGCTTGGCGCGCTTGAGTTCTTCCTTCGGATCCTGCTTGGTTTTCTTGGCGAGTTCATGCGAAGCGACGTGGCCGCTCGCGAGTGCGTTCGTCATGGCGCCTGTTGAAAAGAGCGTTTCTTCGGCGTCCGAAAGGAGCAGGCCCGCGCGCCCGACGATGAGCGGGTCGATCGCGCCGATCTTCTCCAGGTCGCGCCCGTCGTAGTTGATCGACTTCAGGAGAACGCGGATTGCGTTCAGACGACCGCGGCGCTTGTCCTCGTTAAGAATGACGGTCCAGGGCGCCTCGGGCGAGTCCGACGCGCGGAACATCGCCTGCATCGCGCGCGTGTAGTCGTCCCACTTGTCGATCGAAGCGATGTCGACGGGCGAGAGCTTCCAGCGCTTCAGGGGATTCACCTGACGGTCGCGGAAGCGGCGAAGCTGCTCTTCTTTGGAAATCGAAAGCCAGAACTTGATGAGCGTGATGCCGGAGCGAACGAGACTCTTTTCGAAGTAGCTCACTTCGCTCAGGAAGAGATCCGTCTGCGCCTGCGTGCAGAAGCCCATCACGGGCTCCACGACGCCGCGGTTGTACCAAGAGCGGTCGAAGAAGCAGATTTCGCCCGGATTGGGAAGCTGGGCCACATAGCGCTGGAAGTACCACTGGCGCAGCTCGACTTCGGTGGGCTTGGGCAGCGCCACGATGCGCGCGCCGCGCGGGTTCAGGTGCTCGGTAAAGCGCCCGATCGTGCCGCCTTTGCCCGCCGTATCGCGCCCTTCAAAAACGATCGCAATGCGCGCCCCCGTGCGCTTCACCCATTCCTGAAGCTTCAAAAGCTCGACCTGCAGGTGAAAGAGCTCCTCTTCGTAAAGCTTCTCGGGATAGCGGTTTTTGTAGGGATATTCTCCGCGGCTGTACCCGTCGGCGAGCTCATAGATCGCCTTGCGCTTTTCGCGCAAGGCGGCCACTTCCTGCGCTTCCTTCATGAGGAGCGCCTCAAAAAGCTTTTCCCGGCCCGTGCGGTCAAGCGACGCGGCAAAGCGTGCAACGGCCGCTTCCGAAGATTCTTCGTTAAATGCATCAATCGACTCGCGCACGAATGCCGCCGCGTCCTTGCCGGAATCGAAGTCCGGCACGGCAATTCGCTCGTACGCGGCTTCGTTCGTCTTTTTCGTTGTTGACATCTTCTCCCCTCAACCTTGAAATGAATTTTTCTGCCGAAATCCGCAGATGCCTATATTCGTGCGCTTTTACCGCGCGCCCGCCTGGAGACTTTTCACCCACCGGAGCACTTCCGCAACAGGCGCTATCAGGTCTTTCGGAATGTAGGCGTTCTCGGTGCCGTCGCGGAAGAGCGCCTGCGCGAGCGGCACGTTGCGCATGATGGGCACGCCCTCTTCCTTGGCCACCTCGATCATGCGAAGCGCGAGCGCCCCCTCGCCCTTGGCGAGAATAACCGGCAAAGGCGTCTTCTCTTCATCGTAGTCGAGCGCCACGGCAAAATGCGTCGGGTTGACGACGAGCACTTTGGCCTTTCGGACGTTGGCAAGCGTATTCTGGTTCATGAGTTCCCGATGCAGCTGCTTGCGCTGCCCCTTGATCTGCGGGTCGCCCTCGGAGTCCTTGAATTCGCGCTTCACTTCATCGATGCTCATCATGTGGTCCTGCGTCCACTTGTACTTCTGGTAGAGAAAGTCGACAGCCGCAATGAGGGCAAAAGCGCCCGCCGTGTAGATGAGGAATTCGCCCATGGCGCTGCCGAGCGTGAGCCACATGGCGCCGATGCCGCCCTTGGGCACCCCGAAAAGGACGGGCAAGTACTTCTCAAACACCACCCAGACGATGGCGCCGAGAATGAGCACCTTAAGCACGTTTTTGACGAATTCAAAAAAGTTCTTGATCGAGAAAACGCGCTGAAACCAACGCTTCGGATGCAGGTTCTCGAGTTTGGGCGCGGCCGCTTTGGGCGCAAACAGGAAACCCGTCTGTGCAAGAAGCACCACGAGCGCCGCCCCCATGACGATGCCAACCAAAGGCGCTACGATGCCGACCGACGCATCGACGATCACGCCCGCGCTTTTGGCGAGCGCTTCGCCGAAGGGCTCGTGCATGACGGAAAAAGGCACTTCGACGAGTTCGAGGAATTCCTGCCAGATCGTCTCGGCGTTCCCGATCAAGTAAAACGCCACGGCAAGCACGGTCGCCGCAGGCGCGACGTCCTGCCCCTTGCAGATATCGCCCTTTTCGCGGGCGTCCCGCAATCGTTTCGGTGTCGGTTGTTCGGTCTTGTCGCTCATTGCAGCATCGTCCTCAAAACGGAGAGATCAAGACCGAAGGCCGAAAAGCGTTCGGACGCATCGGTGAGAAGAATCGCGAAATAGAAGATCAAGAGGAAGGACGCCACGGCACATTTCACGGGCATGGCGATCACGTAGACGTTGAGCTGCGGCGCAAAACGGTTGACAAGCCCGAGCGCCGCATCGGCAAAGAGGCACGCGAGCACGACGGGCGCGGATATGAGCACGATCTGAAGCGCGAGTTCGGCGAGCTTCTCCCCGAAAAAGAGCGCTGCGCCCGCTTTCTCAAAGAGCGCCGCCGGGAGCCACGCCCCCACGGGCCAGATTTCGTAGGTGCCGTATAGGAGCGCGAGCATTGCGCAGAATGCGCCCGAAGCAAAAAAGACGTACACGGTGCTCATAAGGAGAAATTCGCCCGTCGGCGACGTCTCGCTCCCCGTAATGGGATCGTGTTCGGCCGCCATCCCGGCGCCGCGCTGGTTGTCGATGAAGAACCCCGCGCCTTCGACGGCCCAGAAAACGAGACCGGAGAGCCACCCGAGCACGAAGCCGATGAAGACCTCCTTGAGCATTAAGCCCGCGAGATGCACCCAGCTCGCCCCCGAAATCGGGAAGAGTTCCGCAGGCAGCGACGCAACGACGGCCGGATGCAGCACGATGTAGAGCGCAATCACGAGAGCGGAGCGCGCGGTCATCTCCAGGCGCGCCGCACCGAAGCAAGGCGCAACGGACACAAAGACCGTGAGGCGCGTCGAGCCGAGCACAAAAGCCGCCAGATGCGCCTGCGGGTCGTATGCCGAGAGAAAGTCCGCGATCGACATGCCGAAAGTCCGTTCTCAGAGCAGATAAAACCGCTCGAAGATTTCAGCAGCAAACTGCAGAATTTCCCGGCTCATCCAGCCGCCCAAGACAAAAAGCGTCCCGACAACGGCAATGAGCTTCACGCCGAAAACGAGCGTCTGCTCCTGCAGCTGCGTCACCGCCTGAATGAGGCTCAGCACAATGCCGATCAAAGATGCAATGACAATGGGCGGCAGCGAAATCATGAGCACCAGATAGAGGCACTCGGACGCGTAGTCGATCGCGATCGAATTCATGACTCTCCCCTCGTTCGTCAAAGGGCCTTGGGCATGCGGCCGAAGACGATCTCGATGCAGTTGGCGCCGTCGACGAGGCGCCAGCTCTGCGCTTCGGAGATCTGCTTGATGAGGTAAATCCCGAGGCCGCCCATCGGACGATCGTCGAGCTCGGCCGTGATGTCGGGCACGGGCGCCTCTTCAAAAGGATTGAAGACTTTGCCCCAGTCGCGCACCTCGAAAACAAGCTTCTCTTCGCCGTCGATCGTTCGTACGTTGAGCGAAACCATCGCTTCGCCCTCTTCGCCCTCGGGATACGCGTAGCTGAAGACGTTCACGAGGAGTTCCTCGGCTGCAAGCAGCACGTTCGAAGTCTGCGCGGCAAATTCCGCGGGGATCGCCGCTTTGAGATAGTCCTTGGTCGAGCCCAGATTTTCGATGCGGGCCGGAACGGTGATGGTCGGCATAAGCGCCTCTCTTTGTTGGAGCGGTTGCGGGCAAGTACTCGCTTTATGTGCGGCTTAAAGACTTTCGGCCGCTGTTTTCACATCGGGAAAGACCGCAAGGATCGAAAGAAAGCCCGAAAGCTTGAACATGTCGGCCACCATGCCGGCGAGTCCCGTAAAGCCCACGCGCACCGATTTGGCTTTGGCGGTTTTGGCGAGAAGGAGAATGCCGCGCAAACCCGCCGAGCTGATGTAGTCGACGCCCTTCAAATCGACGACGAGCTTCTCGGCGCCCTCGTCGAGCGCGAGCTTCCAGGCGGCATCAAAGTCCGCGACGCTCGTCGCGTCGAGGCTGCCGGCCACGCCGAGCACCGCGGTGCCCGCTTCCTGTGTATTCGTGATCTGCATCTTCTTTTTCCTAAAATTCTTGACGGCCTCGCGTTCAGTGATAACTCAAAAGCAGGCCCTGCGTAATCTTGAGCCACCCGTCAAGCGTCACGAAAAGCAGCAGTTTGAAGGGCAGCGAAATCGTCATGGGCGAAACCATCATCATGCCCATCGCCAAGAGGATGTTCGAGATGATGAGATCGATCGCGATGAAGGCAAGATAGAGAACGAACCCGATCTGAAACGCCTTCGTGAGCTCCGTGAGCGTAAAGGACGGAATGAGCACGGCCCAGTTGTCCTTGGCGACGTCGGCGTGCATGTGTTCGGGCCAAATGCGGCGCGCCGTCGTCACGAACATCCCGCTCACGCGATCGTCGGTGTTCTTTTCGAGAAACGTCTTCAAGGGCGGCGACACCCGTTCGGCAATCGTAAAGACGTCGGCGGGCTTCAAATCTTCGACCTGAACGGCTTCCTTTTCAAGAAGCGTCATCGTGTCGCTCGCCACGGGCGCCATGATGAAAACCGAGAGAATCATGGCAAGCCCGTTGATCACCATCTGCGGCGGGATCTGCTGGATGCCGAGCGCGTTGCGCACGAGCATCAGGACGACGACGATCTTCACGTAGGAGGTCGTCATCATGAGGAGCAGCGGCAGCAGCCCGAGCCCTGCGCCGACAAGAATGAGCCAAATCGGATCAATCGTCATTGGCGGCTCCGCTCGGGGATTCGGCCGATTCGGCAGCTTCGCCCGCGCACTCAAGGAGCTCGACGCCAAGCACGCCGTTGACATCCACGAGGCGCCCGCGCGCCACGGGGCGGCCGTTGGCGAGCACCGTCACGGGCGAGGCCGGATCGGCCGCGAGCCGCATCACGTAGCCCGCCTTCATGCGCTTCAAGTCGCCGAGCTTCACCGCCTGGCGTTCGATTTCAAAGGTGAGCGTGACATCGAGTTCGTCGGTATTGAGCATTTCTTTCTCCTCGCGGCGCACCTCAGCTGCCGCCGCATGCATCGCGCCCGCCGCGTCTTCAAGGTCCGCTTCAAGCGCCGCTTCGTTAAGTTCCGGGTTTAGCCGCAGGGGCGCGCACCAGGCGCGCCCGCCCGCACCGAGAATGCAGAGCTCAAGCGCGTTCTCGGTGGGGAGCCATGCGTCGGCGACAATCACGTCCCCGGCTGCGAGTCCCGCGTATTCCTTTTGCGAAAGCGTCGTTCGGCCCGCAACGAAAGCCGCCTCGAAAACGAGCGCCGATTCGCTCACGAGCGCGTCGTCCGCCGCCGCAGCCGCTCCCTTCCCCTGCAGCGCGCGCAGCGCGGCGAGAAGCCGATTGAAGGCGTCGACCGCAAGGCGCGGTTTCTCGCCCTCGCGTGCGAGCGGCGCAAAAAGCGTGAGAAGCACGGATTGGGCATCCCGCATCTTCACCGCCCCGGACGCGGGGGCTGCGGGCGCTTCCGCCGCAGCGTCAAGCGGCGCGTCGAGCGCAAACGCTGCCGCGAGCGGCGCAGGCAGCGCGCTTTCCCGGCCCTCGACGGATGGCGCTCCGAAAGCGAACCGCTCGAGCGATACGGCGTCGCCAAGCAGCCGGCCGAGCGCTTCGCGAACAGGGCGCATGAGTTCGTCAGCCACGGCTGCACAAAGCGGCTCGGGCAGCGAGCGCGGATCAATCCCGGCCATCTCCTCGTCGGCAAAGAACCCGTGCAAAGAAAGAAGACTCGCGCTCGAGAGGCCGAGCGTCCAATACGCGCCGGCAAAGATCATCTCGAGACGGACCTCGGGCAGCGGCGCCTCGCCCGTACGGAATCGTTCCTCAAGCGCCGCGCAGGCTGCGGGCGAAAGAAGACGAAGGGCGACCGTACGCTCCGGCGCACCCGCTGCGCCGCAGTCGAGCGCCGCGCGCCAATGGGTGCCGAGGCGGCTAGCCGCGTTGAAAAAGCCCACCGCAAGGGGCGAACGCGCGGGTACCCGCCAGGGCGAAACGCCCGAAGCCCCGCTTTTGAAATCCGCTGCCGCCATTTAGAGCACCTCCGGTTCGTAATCCGTACGCCCGCGCGATTCGCGGCGCGCGTCGTTGTTTTCGGACTCGGCCTGCGCCGAGACGGTCACGGCGACGGGCCCCTTTTCGAGTGCGCTCAGCCGCTCGGCAAGTTCGTTGCGCGCGGCGACAAGCGTCTGAAAACTTGCGGGATTCTCGGATGCAATCCGAACGCTTAAGAGCCCGTCCGTGCCGCGCACGAGCGAAATTTCGGTGTCGGCAAGCACGCGCGCGTCGAGCGTGATGCGCACTTCGGTGCCGCCGCGCTCGGGCGAGCCCACGAGGATGCGGGAAACGAGCGCTTCGAGCGCCTCGTCGCTCGCAGGCGCACCGGCGCCTTTCGCGGCGCCGGCAGATCCTGCGCCTGCCGCGCCCGTGGCGTCGAACCGTGCGAGCGCGTCCGCCTCGCCTCGCGCGAGCACGGCTTCGAGTCCGAAGCCCGAAACCGCACGGCCGTCCTCAAGGGGCTTCTTCGCAGTCGACTTCTCGAAGCGAAAAAGTTCGCTCAGGTCGTCGGCCGCTGCGCCGTCCCGACCCGATTTATCCGCCTCTGCCGCGCGAGCGAACCGTTCGGCGGGACGCTCGAGCGCTTCGCGGAAATAGTCGGCATCGGCCTTGAGCGAGGCGTCGTCGCGGCGCACGTCCTTCGACGCGTTCGAAGGCCGGTCGGTCTCCTCAGCCCCGAACGTCCCGTAAGCGCCGCTCGGCTCATGCATATCGTGAATGCTCGTTGTCATGTCTCGTCCTCGAAAGGCCTCTCGTCAGTCTCTCCGTCCATCAGTCCGCTGGTGAGGACAACGGCTTAAATTCTTCGAATTCGCGCTCTTCGGCGCGTTCGGCCTCGATCTTGGCCTCTTCGGCCCAAATCGACTTGTGTTTTTCAATTTTGGCCGCATTCTGCCGAGCCCGCTTGGCTGCGAGTTTTGCCGCTTCGAGCTTCGCGGTCTCTTCTTCAAGCGCCTTCTGCGCCTCGGCAATGCGGAGCTCGAATTCGAGCTCGCGCGCGTCAAGTGCGGCAAGGCCGTTATTGAAGCCGAGCAGTCCGTCAATCGGAATCGGGTGTCCGAGGAGCGCTTTGTAGCGGCGCTCAACTTCGGCCGCACGCCACGCACGCCACGCCTCGAAATCGCGCTTCTCGGCCTCAACGCGCCCTTTGGCCGCTTCAAGTGCATGGCGCGCAGCGAGAATGCCGCGCTCTGCGGCTTTCTCGCGATAGTGGCGCACATTTAGGAGCGCATCCAAAGGGTACTTTTCGCTCATCGCCCGTTCTCCTCAGCCCGCACCGTCCCTCGTCAGGACACGGCGCGGATCATGCCGCTCAAGGTTTCTTCGAAGGTGCTCTTCTCACCGAGCCCCTGCTTGAGGAACGCGTTGACGCGATCGATGCGATCGATCGCCTCGTCGGCCTCTTTGTCGGCGCCGCGCTTATATTCACCGATCTGCACGAGAAGTTCGACGGCGGCGTATTTGGCGAGAATCTGGCGCAGGCGCTTTGCGGCATCCTTGTGCTCTTTGGTCACAATCGCATTCATTACGCGCGAAACGCTCTGCCCGACGTCGACGGCCGGATAGTGTCCCTTGCTCGCGAGCTTTCTCGAGAGAATGATGTGGCCGTCCAAAATCGAACGCGTTTCGTCTGCAACGGGCTCCGTCATGTCGTCGCCTTCAACGAGCACCGTGTAGAGCGCCGTGATCGAGCCTTTGTCGCTGTTGCCCGCGCGTTCCATCAATTTCGGCAGCTCCGAAAAGACCGAAGGCGGAAAGCCGCGGCGCGTCGGGGGTTCGCCCGCCGCGAGACCGATCTCGCGCTGCGCACGCGCAAAGCGCGTGACGGAATCCATCAAAAGAAGCACGCTTTTGCCTTGGTCGCGGAAATACTCCGCAATGGCGGTCGACGTGTACGCGGCCTTCAAGCGCTCCATTGACGAGCGGTCCGAGGTCGAAACGACCAAAACCGACTTCTTGAGCCCTTCGGGACCGATGTCCTTTTCGATGAACTCGCGAACTTCGCGGCCGCGCTCGCCGATGAGCGCCAGAACGCAGACGTCCGCCGAACAGCCTTTGAGGATGCTCGAGAGGAGCGTCGATTTGCCGCCGCCCGCCGCCGCAAAAATGCCCATGCGCTGCCCTTCGCCGCAGGTGAGCGGTCCGTCGATGCAGCGCAGCCCGAGCGTCAAGGGTTTAGAGATCACGCGGCGCGTCATCGGGTTGGGCGCGGGCGCGTAGATCGGATAGTGCGTGCGGCACTTGAGGACGGGACCGCCGTCCAAGGGCTGCGCGAGGCCGTCGAGAACGCGCCCGAGGAGTTCGGGCCCCACCGGAATCGAGAGAATTTCACCCGTCGGAATGACTTCGGTCGCGGGCGAAACGCCCTGACAGCTGCCGAGCGGCGACAAGAGCGCCACGTTCTTGATGAAGCCCACCACCTCGGCCTTGAGTTCGAACTGCTCCCACGGGTTCTTCAGAATGCAGAGTTCGCCCACTTTTACCCCGGGCACCACCGCGCGGATGATCGTGCCGACCACCTGTTCGACGCGGCCGCGCACTTCGACGGTCTGCGTCGTGCGAACGGCTTCTTCCAAAAGGGAACCGATGTATTCGAAGGCCATAAGCCGAAGGTCCTTACTGTCTGATCTTGGCGCTGAAAGCCGCTTCGAGCGCCTTCAACTGCGTCTCGAGCGACGCATCGATAACGCCCATGGGGCTCTCGAGCATGCAGCCGCCCGGCTTCAAGCGCGGGTCGGCAACGACATTGAGAAAGGCGCTCGACGCGGCAACGCCCGAAGAGAAGTTCGCAAGCGCCGCGCTCACCGCCGGTTCGTCCTGCGGCGAGACGCGCACAACCACTTTCTGCTCGCCTCGCACGTGCGAGAGCGCCGTCGCGACAATGCGGCGGATACGCTCGTCTTCGTCGAGTTCGCCCACGATTTTGCGAACCGACTGACTCACGACGCTTACGACCGTGCTCTCGATGTTCTCGATGAATTCAACCGAAGCGAGCACCGTTTCCATCGTTTTCTCAGCGTGCTCGAGCCGCCCGGCTTCGACGCCGTCGGCGTAGCCCTCGTCGTAGCGCTTCTTATAGGCGGCCTCAGCCTGCGCAAGAATATCAGCCGCGCGCGCCTCGGCCGCCCGCACGATCTCAGTCGCCTCGAGAAGTGAAGCGTATTCGTCGGCCTTAATCACCTTGACGCCCGCCGCGGGTACGGGGAGCGTGGTGCGATTCAATCGAAATAGACGAGCCATGAGGGGTCGAGCTCCCGCGCAATGAGTTTTTTCATGAAAAGCCAGACGCGCCGCCGCACTGCCGGATCGGCCGCATCAAAGGGATCGCCGGCCGTTTCGCGGGCTGCGTGTTCGGCACGATCGACGGACGCCGGGACGCGCCCGAGCGCATCCAGAAAAATCGGTTCGGACCGGACGCGAAGAGGTTCCGGCCAGCTCGAGCGAACAACGTCCAATAGCGTTGCCGGCAGGGCCGCAAAGCGCGCTTCGAGCGCCTCGTCGGCGCGCCAACGGCGTGCGTCGTCCGCAAGGCTTCCCGCCATAAAGCGGCCGCGCAGTACGGCAAAGCGGTAAAGGTCTTCGCCCATCGCCGCCTGGAGCGCCATGCGCGAGCGCTTCTCGACGACGGTCGCGATTTGGTGCCCGAGAACGGCCGCTGCTGCAGAGCGACCGAGGCGCGAAAGCGCGTCGCTCGAGAGGAGCGCGAGCCGGCGCGAGGGCTCGGAAAAATCCCAGAAACCCGAAGCCGTCGCATTTCCTTCACCGATTTCCGATTCGCTTTCCAAGCTGCTTTCCGAGCCGGCCGCGCGTGCGGCGTAATCCGCATAGGCGGCTTCGAGCGCCGGACGGCGCGCGAGTGCGCTGCGCCAGGACGCCTGCGCGTCGGGCGCGAACGCCGCCAGCGAAGGGGACGCACCGCGGCCGAGGGCCGCCCCGGGCGTACGCGCGGCGGCAGCATTAAAGCGCACGATGCGCTTTAAAAGCGCCGGGCGGCGGCCGAGTTCCTCGGAAAAGAAGTCGGGCTTCATGCGAAGGGTCCTCCGGCGGCGTCAGAACCCGCCCGGACGCACGGCATCGCGTCCTGCGGGCTTGCCGTCTTCTTTGTCCGCTTTGCGTGACGCGCCGGGGACGTCCGCTTTGGCGCGCCGGTAGAGCACGCCCGCAGCCCCCAAGGCGCCGAGCGAAAGCGCAAAGAGAACACCCGCAAATGCGGCCGCATACTTTGAGAGGCCGCCTTCGGCCTGCGGCGCCATCGGAATGGTTGCCGTTTCACGAACGGGCACAAGCATCACGGAAACACGACTGCTCTCGAGTCCGGGCACGGCATTGGCCGTCAGAACCTGAATGCGCGACACGAGGTCCGGCGCCTGCGATTCGGGCGTGTAGCGCAAAAAGACGCCGGCAGAGGCCGGGGTTGTTTGCCCTGTGGCCGCGTCGCTCGTTGCAAGCACCACGTGCACGCGCGCCGTGAGCACGCCGTCGATCTGCGAGAAGGTCTCGGCAAGTTCCTGCGAAAGCGCGTACGTGAGGCGCGCCTGCTCTTCGGTCGAGGACGAAATCATGCCCTTGGCGGCAAAGATCTCACCCATGTTTTCAAACGCGGGCCGCGGGAGGTTGTTCTCACGCATGAGTTCAAGCGTTCTCGCGACTTGGCTGCTTTCGACCGAGAGCGAATAGCCTTCCTTCAAAGCCGCTTTCTCGGGCACGATCCCGTGCTTCATGAGCACCGACATCATCACGTTGGCCTGCTGTTCGGTGAGGCCCTGATAGACCTCGGATTTGCAGCCCGAAAGGAGCAGCACCGAAGCGGCCGCAAGCACGACCGCCGTGCGGCGCAGGCACAGCGAAAAGGTCGTGCGAGCAGCGCCTGCGCGCGCCTTGCGGTCGTCCTCAATGTTGGTAAACGCTTTCATATCGGTTCTCTTTTTCTTATTTCGGACGCTCTCTCGAGCTATACGGACATCAACGGGTTGAGATTCTTTGCGTTCGCATCAGCCCGAGGACCGAACGATCTCGTCAAGGCGCGACGCGGCGGCATCGCGAACGCCCTTCATCGCCTTCGTTTCGAAAACATGCATGTTGACCGAGAACTGCAGGCGATAGAGCTCGACGGGACTGAGGGGCTCGGGACGAACCGACGAAAGGTCGGCCGCCTGCTCGAGCGGCTGCGGCGCCTCAACGCGATCGGGCGCCCCGGGCTCGATCTTGCCCTCGACACCGCTCACGCGAACGCTCTCCGAAGCGCCCTCGCTCGCCCGCAGCGTCTCGGCCGACGGATCGGATCGAGCACCTTCGGGACGCTCCAAAAGCGCGCGAAACGCCTCTGCCGTCTCCCGCGGCACGGGCGCACGCGTTTCGGCCGCAAGCCCCTCGCCCTGCGGGCGCAAAAAGGCCTCGGCCGCCTCGACGAGGCGGCGTGTCGTCTCGAGATCAACGCCGATCGTCATCGCGTGCTTCCCTGTCGATGCCTGCCGAAACTGTCCGTCCAAGTTTCGCTTGGCCGCTTTGCTCGGGGTTTCTACTGCACTCCGTACTTCAAGGCGACCGACCGCAGCCGTTGCAGTCGATCGCGCTTCGGAGCGCCTTTCCCGCGCTCAGCAGCCGCCTCAGGCGTTCTCTTCAAGAATCGCTGCCGCGAGGCGCTGAGCGGGCGCATCCGCGGGCACGCGCCCGAGGATCTCGACCGCCTCGTCCTTGCGGCCCGCAAGGTGTGCCGAAAGTCCCAGGTACACGAGCGCATCCGGATCGTTCGGCGTCTTCTGAAGCACGTCGTCCTTGAGGATCAGATCCGCGGCTTCGTACTCGCCGACGGCAATGTGCGAAAGGGCGAGCAGGATCTTCGCGGGCGCGTGTTCCGGGTGCCCGGCAATGACGCCCTCGCAAATCTTTCTCGCAGACGCGATTTCACCCGCGTTGATGCCTGCGGCGGCAATATCGAGCAGACGCCGCACGTCCTCGTTCGTAAGCATGGTTCTTTTCCTTTTGGCTGTCCTTCTCTCCGGCCGCTGAAGCCGGCGTTTCGACGTGCATCAGTTCGCTCGCTGCGCAATCTGCTTGGCTTCGTCGACAAGCGCTTTCGACACGGTCGACGTCATCTCAAGGAGCGTGTTGTACTGATTGACCTGGAACTGCATCTTGAGGAGGTCCGTGTCGCTCAGCTGCGCATTTTCACCGTCGCCGCCGATCGCGTTCATCTGTTTTTGGAGGTCGGCCCCGTACGTCTCGATCGAGCCCACGAGCGACTGGAACATTTGATTGATGTTGAGGTCGGACATAGTGAAGCCTCCGATTACTTGAAAAGCTTTTCGAGGATGTCGGCCGCCGCATCGACGGCCGCCTTTTCAGCCTGCGCGCGCTTCATGTCCTCGGGCGACAAACCCGCGTCCATCTCGCGTCTCAGGCGCACGGCCATGTCGGCCGTTTCGTCTTGAATGCGGCGCCGATCTTCATAGGACGCGTCGCGTGCGGCGTCCGCTGCGGATACAAATGTCGTCATTCAGTGCTTCTCCTTCAATTTGAGCGGATAGACGATCCGCTTGTTGTCTTTCACGAGCACGAGGCGCTCGGCGGAAATCGCTTCGAGCGTATAGCCGCCCGGCAGCCGCCCGCCCGTAAAAACCTTTTCGCCCGTCGAGAGCGTCACGAACTTCATGGCGCTCCCAGAGACGGCCGTCACGCGAAAGTCGGGGCCGCCCGAAACGGGTGCGGTCGCGGTTTTTTGAGGCGGCTCGGGCACCGCTTCGGCTTGCGCCGCCCCTCTTTCTATTCTGAGCGGCACGTCGACGGCCGTTCTGATCACTTCAACCGCTCGATCGAACTGCGCCGATGCGCCGGCCGCTGCCGCACGAAGCTGCAGCGCCCCCGGCAGGTACTCGACCCGCATGCTTTGAAGCCCCGCCCCCTTGAGCGCTTCGTCAATCCGAGGCGCCAAGTCGCTTTCGTGCCGAATTCGGCGCTCGAGCCGATAGGCGCGACGCGAACCGTCACCGGGGAGCGCCGCCCGGACATCTGCAAAAGCCTTTTCTTCAACCGAAGCGGTCCGCATATAGCCCGCAACGACAAGTGCATCCTGCACTTCAGTCCCATCGGCTGCTGCGGCGCCGTCTTTGTGGCCCCGCCGCTCGACCGTCACTTCAGGCCAGAACCCGAGTGCGTTGAAGGCCGCGGCAAGCGTATCGGTCGCATCGCGTTCGACGCGCACGTCGATCGCAAGCGGCACGGACTGCGAGCGTGCAAAGCGAACGAGTCGGCCACGCTCGCGGTCGTCCGTCACCGCCCCCGTCAAGCGCCAAAGACCGTCGCCGCAGACCTCGGCTGTCGCATTCGTCTCGAGCACGACGCCCTCGAAACCGGCCGCCGCGAGCGCTTCGGCAATCGCCGCCGCGCGCTCCTTGCCTTCCTGGGGCGTCAGACCTTCACCCCAAATGCGCTCGATCGCCGCGGCCGCCTGCGGCGCACCCTTTTCAATCAGGAACGCTTCCGTGCGCAGCCGCATCGAATCGTTGGCAAGCGCCGCAACGCCGGCGAAAAGAAGCACCGCGAGAAGAACGGCACAGGTTTTGAGCCCCGAACGGTCGTTCGCGCTTTGAGCTCTATTCGCGGCACGCTCCGCTCCCGCGACGCCGCTCGCGAGCTCGTCTGCCCCCGGGCTGCTCGCAGCGGCCTCATTAACCGGCGCGGCGTCTCGCTTTTCGTCCTCAGCAGGCGCCTGCGCCGTCTTTTCTACGCCCCCCGTCTGCGCTCGCGCCGCAACGACGCCAGCCGCATATTTCGCGCGCTCGGCATCGACCGCTTCCCAGAGACTCTCGGCCGCGCCTTCGGCTGCCCAGGCAAAAAGCACGGGGCCCATGCGCCAGAGGCGTCCGGGTTCGAGCTCGGCGGAAGCGGGCGCCTCGCCCTCGGGCGACTCAACGCGCCCGTCGAGGTTCTCGTAGCGAAGCGCATTCGCCTTGACGTCGAGCACCGCGTGCCGCCGTGCGAGTCCGGGATAGGCGAGCACGATG
>ERZ1090868.635-NODE-635-length-19553-cov-8.029952_pt1 | contig 19553 bp, 16 predicted proteins | sample MGYA00478475_ERZ1090868 | MGnify/ENA primary metagenome ERZ1090868 (study PRJEB33644, sample SAMEA5815747) | chicken gut metagenome | biome: Chicken; feature: Gastrointestinal Tract; material: Caecum | place: Ireland | collected 2019-01-01 | study: A study of the...
CCGGCCAACCCATGGGCTACGACGACCTGCGGCCGGTTTTCTGTGATGAGCTGATCCGCCAGGAGCTGGATAACGACACCCGGGAGATTCCCATCCCCACCGAGATCCGGGACTTTTACAAGATGTACCGCCCCGCCCCGCTGGTGCGGGCCTACTGCCTGGAGAAAAAGCTCCAGACCCCTGCCAAAATCTACTACAAATTCGAAGGCAACAACACCTCGGGCAGCCACAAGCTGAACAGCGCCATCGCCCAGGCCTACTACGCCAAGCAGCAGGGCCTGAAGGGCGTCACCACCGAGACCGGCGCCGGCCAGTGGGGCACCGCCCTGTCCATGGCCTGCGCCTACCTGGGCCTGGACTGCAAGGTGTATATGGTCAAATGCTCCTACGAGCAGAAGCCCTTCCGCCGGGAAGTCATGCGGGTGTACGGCGCGTCGGTGACGCCCTCCCCCTCCACCACCACCCAGGTGGGGCGCCGCATCCTGGCCGAGCACCCCGGTACCACCGGGTCGCTGGGCTGTGCCATCAGCGAGGCGGTGGAGGTGGCCACCACCACCCCCGGCTACCGCTATGTGCTGGGCAGCGTGCTCAACCAGGTGCTGCTGCACCAGAGCATCATCGGGGTGGAGGCCAAGACCGCCCTGGACAAATACGGCGTCAAGCCCGACATCATCATCGGCTGTGCCGGCGGCGGCAGCAACCTGGGCGGGCTGATCTCCCCCTTCATGGGCCAGAAGCTGCGGGGCGAAGCGGACTACCGGTTCATCGCCGTAGAGCCTGCCTCCTGCCCCAGCTTCACCCGGGGCAAGTTTGCCTATGATTTCTGCGACACCGGCATGGTCTGCCCGCTGGCCAAGATGTACACCCTGGGCAGCAACTTCATCCCGTCGGCCAACCACGCGGGCGGGCTGCGCTACCACGGCATGAGCCCCGTGCTGGCCCAGCTGTACCACGACGGTCTGATGGAAGCGGTGGCCGTGGAACAGACCAAGGTCTTTGAGGCCGCCGAACAGTTTGCCCGGGTGGAAGGCATCCTGCCCGCGCCGGAGAGCAGCCACGCCATCCGGGTGGCCATCGACGAGGCGCTGCGCTGCAAGGAAACCGGCGAAGCCAAGACCATTCTGTTCGGGCTGACCGGAACCGGCTACTTTGACATGGTGGTCTACGAAAAATTCCACGACGGCCAGATGACCGATACCATTCCCACCGACGCCGAACTGGAAGCCAGCTTTGCCAAGCTGCCCCGGGTGCCCGGCCAGGAATAATCCATTTTTGCCATTCTCTTTTTTCTTTCCTATCCCAATGCAAAACCAGGGGGTTCCCGCGGGAACTCCCTGGTTTTGCGCATTTGTGGGGTTTTCAGTCTTCCTGGGCCAGCGTGGTCTCCGCCGCCAGGGCCAGCAGCCGGCGGAACTCCGCCCGCTCGGCCTGGGTCATTCGCTGGGTCATCCGGGCAAAGCAGCCGTCGATCTGCTGCTGGATGGCCGGGTAGACCTGCCAGGAGGCCTGGGTGGGGCGGATGTCGTAGGTGCGCTTGTCCCGGGCGCTCTGGCTGCGCTGTAAAAATCCCAGCTCCACCAGCTTGGACACCGTCTTGGCAATGACACTTTTGTCCAGCGAAAGCCGCTTGGTGATATCGTCCTGGGTCAGGGTGCCGAAGTCACAGACAATGAGGATGACCAGGGCCTGGGCCGCCGTCAGGTGGCTGGCGGCGCAGCCGTTGTTGAGCCAGATGTGGGATTTACGGTAGAGTACCGACAGGGATTTGAACGGACTGTCCATCTGCAAGGGCATGGATTCTCCCTCCTTTTGGAGAACAGTATAGCTTTTTTGGTGGCAATTGCAACTGGATATTGACGAACGGCCGGATTCGTGCTATGCCGAAATGGTGGCAATTGCCACCATATTTGTCTGTTACTGCCAAAAAGGAGTCTTGTATTTTATGGAAAAGCCCGAAAAAATCCGGAACCGAAGGTTCATCCTTCTCTTCATCACCAACCTGCTGGTGCTGGCGGCTTTCTATGCCTCCATCCCCATCATTCCCATCTACTGCCAGGAGATCGGCATCACGGGGGCCCGGGTGGGCATGGTGCTCACCGCCATGTCGGTGGCCACCATCCTGTTCCGTCCGGTGGCCGGTTACCTGCTGGACAACTTCAACCGGTACCGGGTCTATCTGTTGTTCCTGGCCCTGTTCTGCCTGTCCTTCCCGGCGTTCATCGCCTTTCCGCTCTTCGGCGCACTGATCGTCGTGCGGCTCTACATGGGCGCCGTATACTCGGTGTGCGGGTCGGCCACCATGACGCTGGCCGGTGACGTGCTGCCCGCCGCCAAAATCACCCAGGGCATCAGCCGGTTTGCCTTCACGGTATCCATCGGCATGGCGGTGGGCCCCTATGTGGGCCTGCAGGTGCAGACCCACCTGAGCAGCAAAGCCTCCTTCCTGACCATCTTCGGCATCACGGTGGTGGCGCTGATCTGCGTGTCCTGCTGCCGCATCCGGTACCCCAAGGTACAGCGCAAGAAATTTTCCCTGCGGGATTCCATCTACGGCCCGGCGCTGCCCTTCATGCTGAACATGATGTTCCTGATGATCCCCTACGGGGCGGTCATCGCCTACTCCTCCATCCTGGCCCAGGAGAAAAACCTCTCCCCCTGGCTGCCCTACTTTTACATCACCCTGGTGGTGGGCATACTGCTCTCCAAGCTGTCCACCCAGCGGATGATCGACGCCGGCCGGCATCGGGTACTGGTGTTTGCCAGCCTGGTCATCCTGATCCTGACCATGGCCAGCTACCTGTTCCTGAACAGCGGCGTCCATCTGCTGCTGGCCGGATTCTTTTTCGGGCTGGGGTACGGCATCCTGCAGCCGCTGTTCCAGTCCTTTGTCACCGGCACCACGCCGGCGCCCCAGCGGGGCGTGGCCAACGCCACCTACATGCTGTCCTACGATGTGGGCATCGGCATCGGGTCGCTGCTCATGGGCTGCCTGCAGGAGGTCACCGGTCTGCCGGTGGGCTTTGCCATGACCGCCGTCTTCTATGTGGTGGGCGGCGTGCTGTACGGCGCCTGGGTGGACCGCTATTACCGCAAGCTGCACCTGGCCTGAGGCCGGTCGCCGTTTTTTCTTCCCATCCGGGGTGTCCCTTGCCGGGCACCCCGGTCTTTTTTTGTACACGCAAAAAGCCCCGGGAAACTTTTCCCGGGGCTTTGGCTGTTTGCATTTACAGGGCTTGCAGGATGCGCAGGGCACAGCGCTGCAGGTATCCCAGCGGCAGGGAGCCGTCCTGCACGGCGGCCACAATGTCGTCGATATTTTCCTGGGTGCCGGGCATCTGCAGGTCGTTGCCGGCGCGGATGCACGCCGGCGAGGAGGCGCAGGGATAATAGGCATCGGGACGGCTGACCTGGGCGGTGATGCGGGCCGAACTGGTGGACCAGTCGGTCATCACATAGCCGGAGAACCCGTTTTCCTCCCGGGCAAAGGCGGTGATGGCATCGTAGCTGTTGGCGGTATGCACCCCGTTGACCAGGTTGTAAGAGGTCATAAGGCATTGGGGATTGCCGGCGGTGATGGCCTCGGCAAAATTGCGCAGATAGATTTCCCGCAGGGCCTGCTCCCCGATGTGTTCGTTCACCGCCATGCGGTTGTCTTCCTGGTTGTTGGCGAAGAAATGTTTGATGCAGGCCCCCGCCCCGGGATGGCGCTGGACGCCCCGCACGTCGGCGGCGGCGCAAAGACCGCTGAGCAGCGGATCCTCCGAGAAATACTCGAAGTTGCGCCCGCAGAGGGGATCCCGCTGGATGTTCATACCGGGGGCCAGCCAGACCCGGATGCCGAAGCGGGTCATCTCCTCCCCCACCAGATCGCCCATGGCTTCGATGAGATCCAGATCCCAGGAGCAGGCCAGCAGGCTGGCCACCGGGATGGCGGTACAATACTGGTAGTAGTCGGTATCGCCGGGCTGCCGGGGCGGGAAGTCCACAGCATACTCGCTGAACGCCTTGGAGGGGGCCAGGATCCGTCCCTGTGCCGTAACCCGGAAATGGGGTGCCAGCCGCAGCCCCGCCGGGCCGTCGGCGTTGACCATATTGGTCACACCCCGGTACGCCAGCCGCACCGAGGTATCCCCCGCCGCGCCGGGCACCGTGAGGGCGGCCGCGCCGATGATGCTGTCGGCGCCCTCCTGCCCTTCCCGGGCGGTTCCCACACAGAGGTCGGCCATCTCTTCCACCGTCAGCTGGGCCACCAGCTGTTCCAGGGTCCACTTTCCGGCGCGGACCTCCTCCATGGTGATGCAGTGATCGGTGGGGGGCGCCGGCAGCGGATCCGGCTCCCCGGCGTAGGTCACCCGCCGGGTGGCGATGTCGGCCGCGTGCAGAACGACCACCGGGACCCCTTCCACCGCCAGCTCGGGGTGCGGTCGGGTTTCCCGGCGGGTGCGCAACGGCAGTTCACAGTCCAGGGGACAGATTTTTTTGACAATTTTGGTCAGGGCATCCCCGTCCAGGTCGATGTACAGCGCCGGCACCGTGTCCCGGCTGTGGTGTCCCACCCGGATGGTGTAACGGCCTGCTTCCAGCAGATAGGCCGCCCGGTCGGGATCATAGCTTTCCAGCCGGGTCAGCGGGAACGTCAGGGTCAGCTGCCGGTGCTCGCCGGGGGCCAGCACCGGGGTTTTGGCAAAGGCCACCAGCTGTTGCCAGGGCTTTTCCAGGGTATGGTAGGGGGCCGACGCATAGACCTGGACCACCTCCCGCCCGGGCCGGGCGCCGGTGTTGGTGACGGTGACGGTCAGACGCACCTGGTCGGCATCCGCCGCCGCTGCGTCCACCCGCTGGGCAAAGGTGGTATACCCCAGACCATACCCGAAGGGATAGAAGGGTTCCACCCCGAAGGTATCGAAGTAGCGGTAGCCCACATAGATGCCCTCGGTGTAATATTCTTCGTTCCATTGGCCATTGTTGTGGCTGAAGGTGGCCGCCGCGGGGTAGTCTTCATAGCGGCGGGCCCAGGTGGCGGCCAGACGGCCGGAAGGCTCGGTCTTGCCTAACAGCACATCCGCCACCGCGTGGCCGCCCACGGCCCCGCTCTGCCCGATCAGGACCAGGGCCCCCACCCCGGGTGTGGCGGCAACGGCCGGCACGTCCACCACGCCGCCCACATTGAGCAGCACAATGACCCGCTCATAGCTTTTGCCCAGGGTTTCCAGCAGGGCTTTTTCCCCGGGCAGCAGCTGGTAGTCGCCGGGCTTGTGGTAGCGGTCCGCCCCTTCGCCGGAGTTGCGGGCCAGCACAAAGAGGGCGGTATCCCCCGCGGGGTCGGCCGCCGCCGAGAAGGGGGCGATTTCCTGGGGCACAAAGGGATCCGCCCAGCTGACGAACATGGGTTCCTGGCCGATGCGGGCGGCCTCTGCCTCGGTACGGGCCCAGTAGTCCCGGTAGTCGCGCTCGGTCAGCGCCTGCTGGGCGTCCAGCCAGTCCTTGGTGGTAACGGTGAAGCCGGCGGCTTCCAGCCCTTCCTCGATGGTGACCACCCGGCGGGCATTCACATCCCCCGAACCGGTCCCGCCTTTGACGGTGGCCCGGGCTCCGTTGCCGAAGAGCGCCACCTTGCAGGGGGCAGCCAGCGGCAACACCCCGTGGTTTTCCAGCACCACCATACACTCTCCCGCCAACCGGCGCACCCGTTCCTGGTGCTCCTGTTCCGCGGCGGTGACGGCGTCCGAACGGCTTGCATGAATTGCGGTCATACGGTATCCTCCCGCTCCTTACAGATAAGAGAAAGCATCCCCGGTGGGCACATAGTGCACCGGCAGCTGGTGATCCACCAGGTCGCCGATCCAGTCGGCGGCATACTTCATACCCAGTTCTTCCCAATTGAAATGGCCGATGTTGTAGCAGGCCATGGGTTTGCCCTGGGCGATGGCGTCCCGGATATAGGCCAGAACCGTCCATTCGATGATCTCGCCGGGGAGGATGGCCTGCACGCCCTCCTGCTCCATCATCCGGATGACTTCCATGGCGTAATCATGGTAGAAGCCGTCCTCACCGACGCCTTCCGGCATGAAGCAGTTGGGGAAAAGATGCCCCACAATGGCCACGCGGTGGATCTTGTCGCCGGGATTGCCCATATAGCGCAGCCCGTTGAGGGAGAGTTTTTCCTTGAGATACTGCCCCAGTTCCGCAACGGTGGTCTCGGGCAGGTCGATGGGGAAAAGCCCCACCTTGTCGCTGGGCTTGTAGTAGTCGTCCCAGCCCAGGTAGTGGATGACGCCGGTAAAGATGGAGTCGGGCTTGTGGGCATGCATATGGTCATGGTCCCGCCAGACGGTGATGCCGGTTTCCCGGAGCAGCTGTTCCTTTTCCTCAAAAACCCGGTTGGGGTAGCTGCCCCGCCAGGTGGGGAAGTCCGGCGTCTGGTAGGAGATGGGCTCGTGGGTCACCAGCAGGTTGCAGCCCAGTGCCGCCGTCTTGCGGATGACTTCCACGGTGGGCACCAGCGCCGACACGATGCCGGTGCAGGGGGTGTCTGGGTTGCCGGCCTTGTACTCGTCGCAGCCGTGGTAATTTTCCAGGGTGGGGTGGTATGCCAGAATCTTGTCGATCACTTCGCGGTTTGTCATGGGAAATCTTCCTTTCTGTCAGCCTTGCGCTTCCAGGGCGGTGATACGGTCCGCCAGGGCGCGGGCCATCTTGCGGTGGGTGTTCACATGGGGATGTCCGCAGGCGCCCACCGGGTCTGCAATATCCATCTTGGGGTAGCGGAAGCACTCCACCCGGTGGTCTCCGGTATCGCGGCGATACTCCGCCACGATGCGCTGCAGGTCGGTGTAGAGGTAGTAATCCATGCTGCCCAGGGTGCAAAGGATGTGGGCACCGGGATGCACGGCGCGCAGGTGCTCCAGGAATGCCCGGTAGGCCCGGGCGTGATGGGCGGGACCTTCGGCGCCTTCCAGGGCCAGGCCGTTGGCGTCGTTGGTGCCCAGGTTGAGCACCACATAGTCCGCCGGATGGGCGGCGAAGTCCCACCGGGTCAGTTCGGTGCGGCCCAGCTTGTCCTCCAGCATGCGGTCGGTATAGTCATACAGCCCGTCCATGGCGTAGGGATGGGGCCAGCCGCGGTAGGTGGTGACGCAGATGCCCGAGCTGCTGACCAGGGTGGGTTCCATTCCCAGCATACGGGCGGCCACTGCCCCGTGGGACTGCCAGCCGTCCTCGTCGGGCGAGAAGAAGAGCCGGTCCTTTTCCTCGGTGGTATTGCCGAAGCCGCAGGTGATGGAATCGCCGATAAAGACGATCTGCTTGGGCGCGGGGCGGTCCGGCGGGGGCAGGATTTCCCCGTCCGTCCAGAAACCACGCACCCCCAAATAGCCCTTGCCGTTCTCGGTGCGTTTGACCAGCCGGAGGCGGTGGGTTTCCTCCCCGTCCGTGTGGAAGAGCAGCCGGGTGCACGATTCCCCTTCCACCGCAAAGGTGGCGGCGGGAATTTCCTCCTCATCCAGGATGACCGCACACCAGGGCCAGGTGGGGCGCTCGGTGATCTGCCCGGTCAGGGGGCTGCGGTCCATCTCGGCGCCGGGCAGCGCGCACAGGTCCGCCAGCAGGGTGTTGCCGCGGAACCACAGTTCCACCCCGCTGAGCGTCCAGTCACAATACAGAATGCCGGTCTGGGGGTCCGGCAGGGTCCGGCCCAGCGGGTGCAGGCGTTCCCCCAGCGAGGCGATGGTCTGGTATTTCATAGATATCCTTCCTCCCGGGCCCGGCAGGGTTCCGGACCCTTGTGATGCGATAAAAAAAGGGGCGCTGCACGTTGCAGCGCCCCCTGGAAATCAGCCCTTGACAGCGCCGATGACGACACCTTCCACCAGATATTTCTGCACGAAGGGATAGATGATCAAAATGGGCAGAATTCCGATAAAGGCGATGGCCATACGCACCGAGGTGCCGGGCAGGCTGACCGCAGCCGCACCCATAAGGTTGGCGTTGGCTTTCAGTGCTTCGATGTTGTTCATGATCTTCATCAGAAGCAGCTGGATGCTGTAGAGTTTCTGGTCGTCCACATAGTACAAACCGTTGGTCCAGTCGTTCCAGTAGCACAGGCCAGTGAACAGGCAGATGGTGGCCACCACGGGACGGGCCATGGGGAAGACCAGCTTGTAGAAGATCTGCAGTTCGCTGGCACCGTCCAGTTGGGCGGCCTCGATGAGCGAAGCCGGGATGTTGTTCAGGTAGAAGTTCTTGACCAGGATTACGTTGAACGCCGTGACCAGGTAGTTGGGCACGATCAGCGCCCAGATGGTGTTCTTGATGTGGAAGTAGTTGGTCCACATGATGTAGGACGGCACGATGCCGCCGTTGAAAAGCATCGTGAAGAACACGAAAAAGGACAGGACGTTGCGGTACTTGAAGGTGGAGCGGGCCATGGGATAGGCCAGGGTGGTGGTGATGATCAGGCTGGCCAGCGTGCCCACCACGGTGACCAGCACCGAGATACCGTAGGACCGCAGGATCACCGTTCCCTGCTTGATGATGTAGTAGTAGGCGTCCAGACTCCATTTTTTGGGCAGGAAGCTGTAGCCGTTCTGCAGCAGGGCGTTCTCATCGGTGAAGGACGCAATGACAATCAGCACGATGGGCAACAGTGTCAGCACCACCAGCACCGTCAGGATCAGCGTGGCCACCCGGTTGAATGTTTTACTTTCCGTCATGGTGTTGCCTCCTTAGAACAGTGCATTGTCGGAGTCCAGCTTGCGGACGATCCAGTTGGCCACCAGCACCAGCAGGAAGCCCACGATGGACTGGTAGAAACCGGCCGCGGCGGACATGCCGATGTTGTTGGATTCCATCAGGCCACGGTACACGTAGGTATCGATGGTCTGGGTGACGTTGAACAGCGCACCGGAGTTCTGGGGCACCTGATAGAACAGGCCGAAGTCGGAGTAGAACATGCGGCCGACGCTCATGAGGGTCAGGGTGATGATGGTGGGTTTCAGGTTGGGCAGCGTGATACGGAAAATCTGCTGCATCTTGCTGGCACCATCCAGCACCGCCGCCTCATACATGGAGCGGTCGATGCCGCTGATGCTGGCCATGTAGACGATGGACTGGTAACCGGCATTCTTCCACAGGTTGACCAGCACGATGATGAAGGGCCAGGGGGCTTCCTCCATGTACCAGGTCACCGGCTCAATGCCCAGGGGTTCCAGGATGGACTTGTTGATAAAGCCGGTTTCGGCGCTGAGGAAGGCAAAGGCGATGAAGCCGATGACAACCCAGGACAACAGGTTGGGCATGAGGAAGGCCGCCTGGAAGAGTTTGACGCGGATGCGCTTGCCCAGCTCGCAGAGCATGATGGCAATGGCGATGGCAAACACCGTGCCCACAATGATGAACACCACGTTGTACAGCAAGGTGTTGCGGGTCATGATCCAGGCATCCTTGGTGGCGAACAGGAACTTGAAGTTTTCCAGGCCGCACCAGTCACTGCCAAAGAGGCCCTTCATGAAGTTGTACTTTTTGAAGGCCACAAACAGGCCCGCCATGGGAATGTAGTTGTTGATGAGCAGGTAGATGATACCCGGGGCGGCGATGAGCAGCAACGGCAGATTCTGCCGCATGCTCGCCTTTTTCTTTGCTTTGGATTTCACTGACGATCCCTCCGTTTATAGGGCCGAAGGCTCTGCATCACTGCTGTGCAAGCCAGGCGTCCAGCTGTTCCTGTTTGGCGGTCAGGATATCCTGATAGCCGGCCGCGTTGAGGGCTTCGACCATCTTGGGGATCTCGGTTTCGGGGTCAACAGAGCCGCAGAAGATACCGGGCAGGTACTGGGTCAGCACATTGCGCACGGCGGTGTACTGGGTGGTGTAGTTGCTGGAGTCGAAGGAGAAGCCCATGGCCGGGGAGACATCGGCGGTCTCGTTCTGCTCCTTTTCCCATTCCAGGGACTCGTAGCTGGAGCCCACGGGCAGGTACTGGATGAACTGGTTGCCCACCACGCCGCAGCTGATCTGGGCAGTGTAGGGAACGGTGGTGGCATCCTGGCCTTCGGGGTAGGCGGCGTTGCCGTTCTCGTCCAGGACGTAGTCACGGCCCTCGATGCCCCAGATGATCAGGTTGGCAATTTCGGGATCGGTGTAGGTCAGGTTGAGGAACTTCATAGCGGCTTCGGGCACGTCGGTGTTGGCCGCCAGCATCCAGGAGATGGAGTTGATGCCGCCGGTGGACAGGTAGGCCTTATCCAGCGTCTTGGCACCCAGAGGATAGCCGCCGCACTGGGAAACGAAGCTGGCCGCGGTGTCCGCCTCGGGGTAGGAGTAGGCGGCGATCCAGCCGAAGTAGTTGCCGGAGGCCATCAGCTCGGTGGAGGTGGAGGTGGTGGTGGCGGCGTCCTTCATGACGTAGCCGTTGTTGTACCAGTCACGCACCAGGGTGGCCTTGTTCTTGAAGAAGTCGGTGGAGTAGAAGTCCTGCACGGTCATGTCGTCGCCGATCAGGACGCCGATGGGCTGGTTGTAGTCATCGGAGAGGTAGTCCACGCCGTAGGGCAGGTTGAAGACGCCCACGTTGCCGGTTTCGACGATGGCCAGGGGGGTCATGTCGGGCTTGGCAGCTTTGATCTGGGCGAAGATATCGGTCAGGTCCTCAATGCTGGAGACCGAGGACATATCCAGGTTCAGCTCATCGGCCACATCCTGACGGTAGATCAGCATGGGCGTCAGGGCCATGGGTTTGTAGTCGGGAATGCCGTACAGGGCGCCGTTATACTCGCAGGCGGCCAGCCATTCGTCGCCCACCAGCTCCTTGGTTTCGGGGGCGCAGCTGTCGATCAGGTCGGTGATATCCAGCGCCATGCCGGTGGAAAGGTAGTTGTTGAAGTCGCCCACAGACTCCATGATGTCGATCTTTTCGCCGCCCTGCAGGGAGAGGCTGACCGACTGGGAATAGTCCGCAATGGCAATGGGCTTGAGGGTGATCTCGGCGCCGATCTTTTCGCGGGTGATCACGTTGATGGCTTCCTCCACCTCGTCCAGAGCTTCGTTGGTGGGGATGTTGTTGAAGGTGGCAAAGGCATATACCACCTGGTCGTACTCGCTGCCCGAGCTGCTGTCCGAGCCGCCGCAGGCCGTGAGCATGCTGGCTGCCACGCCGGCCGCCAGCAGGGATGCGATGATTTTTTTCATGTGGAAACACTCCCTGTTCCGTTTATTTTGATGACTCCATTATAGCTGTACCAGGGCAAATGTTCTTTCATAAATAAGAGGTGGATTTTTGAAAACGGGATTTGTGTACAAATTGTGTACAATTCTTCCCAAAAATTGTGTGCAGTTTCCTTATTTTTTGCCGGCCTGTTTGCGGTACTCCACGGGGGTCATGCCGGTGCTTTTTTTGAAAAGGGTGGAAAAATACGAAAGATTGCCGAACCCCACATCCACGGCCACTTCCCCCACCTGCTTGTCGCTGTGCGCCAGCATCTGTTTGGCCTGCTGGATGCGGTAGTCGTTGATATAGTCTTTCAGCGCGATGCCGGTCTTCTTTTTGTACATTTTGGCCAGATATTCCGGCACCAGATAGAATTCGGTGCCGATTTCGCTGCGGGTCAGGTTCTCGGCATAGTGCTGGTGAATGTATTCGTTGATCTGCTGGATAAGCCCCTTGGATTTTTCCAGCTCGGCCTCATAGGCAAAAACCTTGTCCAGCAGATAGTTTTCGTAGCGGATCATATCGGCGGCAGACTGGTCGGCCTTGGCCGACATCTGCAGGGAAAGGGCGTCGTTGAGCAGCAGCGAGATCTGGATGCCCTGCTCGGCAAGATGGGCGTAGATGACCTGGTTGACCTCCCGGATCATTGTCTTGAGCATATTGGCATCCAGGGCTTTTGCCTTGACCCGGATCTCCAGTTCCTTTTTCAGGTAGCTCAGGAACCCTTTCTTGTCCTTCACGGCCAGAAAATCCTCCAGCTGTTCCATCTGCAGGACCGACTCTTCCTCCGCCGGGTGGGCCTCCACCTGGTCCTCGCTGAAAACCTCGCCGTAGAAGGAGACACACTGTTCCAGCAGCTTGCTGCCCTTTTCCAGCGTTTTGGGGAAATCCCCCACATGGCAGGGGGCCATGATGCAGTACGTCAGGGTGGCCGAAAGGATCTTGGCGCAGTGCTTCTGGGTCAGGCGGCACCGCTCCCGCAGTTTTTCTTCGTCCATTTCGGGGCAGATCGTCACCAGGCGCGTGTAGTTGGGGAACTCATAGACAAGGATGTTGCTGTTTTCCGGCTGGCCGAAGAAAACCTCCGACTGGATGTTGGTGAGGATAAAGTTCACCAGACTTTTGCCGTAGCTGTCATAGTCGGCTTCCAGATTGGTCACCCGGGCAATCACCAGCCGATAATCGCAGGTTTCATCAATGCGCAGCGCCGGATTGCGGGCTTCCTTGATCAGATCCTCCCACCGGGACTTGGGGTTGGTGCTGAGCATCTGGCTCCAGAGCGCCAGCCGGGCTTCCCGGATGTTGGAGGTCATCCACTGGCCCAGGATGCGGGCGCTCTCCTGCTCTTTTTCCCGCTGCAGTTCCTGGATGAACTTCTGCAGCACCAGTTCCATCATTTCCACGTTGAAGGGCTTCATCAGGTATTCGCCGGCGTGCAGTTTGAGGGCGGCGGTGGCATACCGGAAACTTTCGTGGCAGGTCAGCAGCAGGAACTTGCCCTTGAGGTTGTTTTCCCGGTACCAGCGCAGCAGGTCCAGGCCGGATTCCTGGGGCATTTCAATGTCGCTGATCACAATGTCCACCGGCTCCCGGGCAAGGATTTCCTTGGCGGTGGCGGCATCCTGGGCGGTGTCCACCCGGTCAATGCCCAGCTTGTCCCAGTGGATGCTGTAGCGCAGATCGTCCAGAATGACGGTATCATCGTCTACCAATAAGATGCGCATGGTCTTCTCCTTCTCTTCCTTGGACTTTACAAGTCGGCTTCCTGCACGCCGGTATGTCGATTTTCATGCACGGGTTTGGCGGGAATATAGGCGCGGCTCATGGCGCCGTGGGGTTCCACATTGGTAAGCACAAGCAGATTTTTTCGGTCATACATCAGTTCCAGCAAACGGCGTATGCTGGCCAGCCCCACCCGCGTGCCGTCCGCCCGGGGACCGCCCTGCCCCTTGTTGATGGAGTCCAGCACCTCCTGGGGATAGCCTTTGCCGTCATCCTCCACCTGGATGCAGAGCATGTCCTCCTTTTGCCAGCGCACCTTTTCCACCTTGATCAGGACCATGGTCTGATGCCCGGCTGCCACGGCATATTTGTACTCGTTTTCCACCAGGGTGTGCAGGAGCATCTGGGGAACGGGCCAGTCGTCCAGCCCCTCATCCACATCCACAAAGTAGAGCACTTCGTCGGGGTATTTCAGTTCCTGCATTTCGAAGTAATTTTCCACATGGCGGACTTCCTCCTGCAGGGGAACGGTGTGCAGACCCGAAGCAAACATATACCGGATGTTTTTGGACAGGGCGTTGATGTAGGTTTCGATGGCCTCGCTCTTGCCGGCCCGGTTCAGGCCCACGATGGTACTCATGGCGTTGAGGAAAAAGTGAGGCTTGATCTGCAGACGGATATACTTTTGCTCGGTATCCATCAACGCCAGCTGTTTCTCGTAGGAGTCGATCTTCAGGTGGACAATCTCGTCCACCAACCGGTTGAAGGAATCCACCAGGGTACAGAACTCCACGCTGTCGCTCTCGGTGGAGATGCGCAGTTCCAGCTGTCCCTCCTGGATGCGGCGCATATCCTGGGTCATGGCTTCCATGGGGACCAGCAGTTCCTGACGGGTACGCCGTCCGTAGTACAGGTCAAAGGCCAGCAATCCCAGGATCACCGCAAACAGCAGGATCACGTATCCGCTCAGGCGGGAAAAATCCAGATACCGCTGGTAGCCAAACAGAAAATAATCCGCTTTGCCCAGCGTGTGTCCCACCCGCATACCGGTCTGGGGCAAACCGTCTATCCGGGTACCGGGCAAGTTGTCCGCCTGGTCACCCACGGCGTCCAGGATGTTGCCCGCCTCGTCGGTAAGCAGGAAGCAGGTGTCGGAGATTTCCTCGGACGGAAAGGCGGAAAGCAGCGTATCGGTGGACACCACCACCAGCACCGCACGGCTTTCCTGTACCAGGGCCCGGTAGAGGTAGATCCGTTCCTTGCCCCGGAAGACCTGCCAGCGGGCGGAACGGTTGCCCGCCCGGGCACAGTCCATGGCCAGCTCCTTGACTTCCAGTTCGGCATCCAGCGGGAAGCCGGCTTCCTTGACACCGATGACCTGCTCCTGGTTCACCTCGGCCACCACCACCATTTCGGCCCCCGTATTGGTGCGCAGCAGGCTGACCATCTCGTTGTAGAGCAGCACCCCCGCATACTGGCGGGTGGCTTCGTCGCTGCTGCGCAGCTGGTTCAGGTTGGCGTTGTCGTACACCAGTTCCGCCAGCATGTCCTCGGCCCGGTCCAGCCGGTTTTCGATCTGGCTGGCATAGATGGCTGTGTAGTTGCCCAGCTCGGTGCGCTGCCGTTCCTGGGTGTTGCGCCAGGTAAAGACCAGGAACAGCACCATGAGCACCAGCGCCAGAAAGAGCTGGATCCGCATCATGGCGGTCATGGCCTGCAAAAACGATTTATTCTGTTTTGCTTTTTTCGTCAGTTTCATTGCCATTCTCCCGTCGGGAGAGGGGGGCGCGCTCCCTCTCACCGAAGAAACCTTTCCTTCTATACTATATAATGTTTTGGTCCCCGTGAGGAACCCTCGGCCCGGGCAGAACTCTCTTTTTTGGAAAAGGAAGTCTTGAAATCCAAAACCACCACCCACCGGCTTTGCTATACTGGTACAAGAAAGAGGTGTTTTCCATGGTTCGAAAGCTGATCACGCGGGCCGATGATTTCGGTTCCGCCCAGGCGGCCAACGCAGCCATTCTGGAGGCGGTGCGCTGCGGCTACCTGGTGCGCAACGTTTCCTGCATGGCGCCGGGCGCCCGGCTGGCCGAGGGCGCCGAAGCGCTGGCGGCCCTGGCCGACCGGGTGGACATCGGGCTGCATCTGACCGTGAATTCCGAGTGGGACCCTGTCAAGTGGACGCCCTGTGCCCCCCGGCAGGAGATTGCCGCCCTGCTGGACGGGGAGGGCTCCTTTTACCCATCCGGGGAGGAGATGGCCGCCGCCGCGCCGCCGGTGGAGCAGGTCCTGCGGGAGGCCTGCGCCCAGCTGGATCGCCTGACCGCCCTGGGCCTGCCGGTGAGCTATCTGGATGGACATATGTTCCCCACCCGGTTCATCCCGGGGCTGGACGCCGCCCTGCGGCAGTGGTGCCGCGAAAAGGGGCTGCGCTATGCTTCGGACTACGACGACCTGTACCGGGGCGGACCGGATTTTGCCCCCACTTACCCGGCGTTTGCCCAAAACACCGATGCCTGGCTGCAAAAATTGCCGGACTGTGTAACATTATATATCATCCACCCCGCCCAGTACAGCCCGGAAAGCTGTGCTTTCTGCAACCGGCAGTTCCCGACGGGAGTGGTCGCCCACGAACGGGAATTGGAATACCGGTCGGCCACCGACCCGGCCTGGGCCACCCGCGCCGAAGCCCTGGGCCTGCAGCTGCTCCGCTTCCGGGACATGCACTGAGGAGGGATCGCCATGGAGTATCGCATCACGCCGCTGGACGAACAGAGCTGGCGCATCGAGGAATACGACGAGCACAACAGCGCCTACTTTTATCTGCTGACCGGCACCGACCGGGCCCTGCTGCTGGACACCGGCTTTGGCACGGTGGACGTGCGGGGAATCGTAAACAGCCTGACCGATCTGCCCCTGACGGTGGTGAACAGCCACGGGCATTTTGACCACATCGGGGCCAACTATCAGTTCGAGACGGTCTGGCTGCACCCCGCCGACGAAGCCCTGTACCGGTTGCACCGCAGCCGGCTGCCCCACCCCATGACCGAGCAGCTGCGCTTCCTGGGCGAGGGGGATACCTTTGCCCTGGGGGGCCGCACCCTGGAGGTCATCGAGGCGCCGGGGCACTCCCTGGGTTCCCTTTGCCTGCTGGACGTGGAGCGCCGGCGGCTCTTCACCGCCGACACCTGCTGCAAGGCCGATGTGCTGCTCTGCCTGGAATACTGCGGCACGGTATCCCAGTATGCCGCCACCATCCGCAAACTGCAGGGGCTGCGGGACCGGTTTGACATCACCTGGCCCAGCCACCATGCCGTACCGGTGGACAACAGCATCCTGGACCAGTTTGCCCACGCCGCCGATTTGCTGCTGCGGGGCAAGGATCTGGGTCAGCCCTACCCCACCCCCTTCGGCACCTTTACCCGGCTGGCCTACGGGGACATCGGCATCGTTTACAAGGACGGAGTTCTGGATCGCAAATAAGGAGGAATCGCAATGGCAACCTGTACCGTACAATTTTTTTCCAACGCGCTGCGGCGTTTTACCACCTTTACCGCGCTGCTTCCCAACGATTTGCCCCCCGAGATGGTGGGCGATAACCCCCACTTCCGGCGGCCCATGAAGTTGTTGTTCCTGCTGCACGGCTATTCCGGCTGTGAGACCGACTGGCTGTACAACACCCCCATTTCCGAACTGGCCGGGCGGTACAACATGGCTGTTGTGCTGCCCAACGGCGGCAACGACTTCTATCTGGACGGCCCCGAAACCGGGTGGCAGTACGCCGCCTTTGTGGGGGAAGAACTGCCTGCCTATGTGGAGAAGCTGTTCGGCTTGCAGATTGCGCCTGCGGACACCTGCATCGGCGGTTTTTCCATGGGCGGTTTCGGTGCCCTGCACACTGCCCTGGCCTATCCGGAACGGTTCGGCCGGGTGGCGGCCTTCTCGGCCGCACTGATTCAGCGCCAGGTGGCTGCCATGACGCCCGAAACCCAGGACCCCATCGCCAATTATGCCTACTACCGCCATGTATTCGGGGAGCCGGCCGCGCTGCCGGAAAGCCCCAACAACCCCGAATATCTGGTCAAGACCCGGGTGGCCGCCGGCAACCCCCTGCCCCGCATCTTCTTCTGCGTGGGCACCGAGGATTTTCTGTACCAGAACAACCAGCAATTCAAGGCATTTCTCACCGAGCAGGGGGTGCCCTTCCGCTACGAGGAAGGCACGGGCATCCACGATTTTGCCTTTGTGCGCTCCCAGCTGGAGAAAGCGCTGGATTTCCTGACGGAGGCATAAGCCATGGAGTATCAAAAGAACGTAACGCTGCTGCAGCAGGCAGTGGCACAGCATACCTTTATCCGCAACATTGCCTTCCATCGGCTGCCCGACGGCACCCCGGACACCAAGGGCAACCTGGAACTGTGGAACCGCGGAATGTCCCCCTTCGAAAAGACACCGCTCTGGCCCGACGGCACCCCCGGCTGGGACGACCGGGACCCCTTGCAGGGGGAACCCTACCTGGTGTACATTCCCGCACCGGCCGGGCATGAGAACGCCCCCACCATCCTGGTGGCCCACGGCGGCGGTTTCAGCTGGCGCACCGGATGCGAAGGCCCCAACGTGGCCTGGTACTTCCACCAGGCGGGCTATCACACCGCCATCCTGAGCTACCGGCTGCTGCCCTACGACCGGCACGATGCCATTGCCGACATGCAGCGGGCCCTGCGGCTGCTGCGCAGCGGGCAGTTCGGTCCCGGCAAGCGGATCATCGCCATGGGCTTTTCCGCCGGCGGCATGCTGGGCGGCAACTGCGCGGTCTATGCCGACGACGGCAACCCCGACGCGGCCGACCCGGTGGAACGGCTGTCCTGCCGGATGGATGCCTGCGTGGTGGGATACGGCGCCATGAGCAGCGTCTCCTTCCCGGGACCCTTTATGGCCGACCCCAATGCGCCGGACCTTTTCGGCATCAACCCGGCGGACCGCTACTACCTGGCCACCGAGAAGCATATCACCCCCGAAACCCCGCCCTTCTTCATCTGGCAGACGCTGAGCGACGACGGCCGCCACGGCCTGTGCCTGGCCAAAGCGCTGCAGGATGCCGGTGTCCCCTATGAACTGCATATTTTTGAGGGCGGCGTGCACGGGTTGGCCATGGCCGACGGGGAAAACGACCTGGCGGCCGACATCCCCCACATCCACCACTGGGGCCGGCTTTGCTGCGAGTGGCTGGCCCTGCACGGCCTGGGGGCGGAAGGAGACCGGTGAAGATGGCACAGGAAGTTTTGACCGTCCTGGTGGACATTACCGGGGTCACCCGGGTGGAGGGTGCCCGGGGCAGCTGCCAGATGGTGGCTTTCACCGGCACGGTGGACTGTCCCAATTTCCGGGGCCGCATCCTGCCCGGCGGAGTGGACACCCAGAAGATGACGGCGGGGCACCTGAGCCTTTCGGCCCGGTATATCCTGGAGGGGACCGATGGTACCGGCCACGCCGGACATATCTTTATTGAAAACAACGGCGAGACCGATGACCCCGCCGCCCCCATGACCACCCACCCGCACCTCTGCACCGACTGCCCGTCGCTGCAGTGGCTGGAAACGGCAGACCTCTACGGGACCCTGGAACCCCGGGGCACCGATGGAGTATGCATTCATATTTTTGCCCGCTGACACTCCCCGGCGGGCGGCCGGCCCGTGGGGGGGGCGGGTTTGTTTTTCAAAAAAAGCATTTCGCTTTGGGGGCGGGGGTGTATAATGGAAATAACACCTTTGTGTAACTCTTCCCAAGAAAAGAGCGGTACAACGTGCAAGAATTTAAGCCAATCGACAAACACTTCCTCACTTGCGAACGAACCTGGGTCTATTTTTCCTTGATTTTTTCCGCCGGGTTCTGGGGCGCCTACACCTACCTGCTGCGGGGGCATATCTTCTGCAATGCCCAGACCGGCAACGTAGTGCTCATGGGGCTTGCCCTGGGCAGTTGCCGGTGGGGGGAAGCCCTGTACTATCTGGTCCCGATTTCAGCCTACATCCTGGGTGCCTTCGTCTCGGAGCTGGCCCCCAATCCCATCAAACATCACTGGGGCGTGCGCTGGGACACCCTGCTGCTGGGGCTGGAAATGGCCGCCGTCTTCCTGCTGGGCTTTGTGCCGGACAGCGCCCCGGTGCAGATTTCCCAGGTGGCCATCAATTTTTTGGCCTCCATGCAGTACAATACCTTCCGCCAGGCGGAAGGGGTACCGGTGGCCACCACCTTTGTGACCAACCACATCCGGCAGGTGGGCATCGGTCTGGCCAAGGAATGGCACCACCGCCACAGCGATGACAAAAGCCACCGCCTGCGGCTGGCACGGCATTTTGGCATGCTGGCTTTTTTCCTGACCGGCGTCATCACCGGCGCGGTGTTCGGCCACCTGCTGGGCGGCCGGTCCATCTGGGTCACGCTGATTCCCCTGGGCATTCCCTTTTTTGCCCTGCTGCACGCCGACCGCACCACCGAGCGGGATCTGGTGGAGCAGAAACCCGCCGGACACTGAACGCACAAAAAAACGCACCGGACCAAAGGGTCCGGTGCGTCAGCCTGTAGAAAAACCTGCTCCGGCAATTAAGCCAGAGCAGGTTTTTTGCTT
>ERZ1090868.636-NODE-636-length-19548-cov-7.019392_pt1 | contig 19548 bp, 20 predicted proteins | sample MGYA00478475_ERZ1090868 | MGnify/ENA primary metagenome ERZ1090868 (study PRJEB33644, sample SAMEA5815747) | chicken gut metagenome | biome: Chicken; feature: Gastrointestinal Tract; material: Caecum | place: Ireland | collected 2019-01-01 | study: A study of the...
CGCCGGCAGGACCCCGCCCCCGTCACGGCCCGCCCTGCCGCGGGGGCGTGGCGCAGCCCGGTGCTGTGGGCGGCGCTGGCCGTTGACACCATCTATCTGGTGGCGGCCTCCTTCAGCCGGGTGTGACCGGCCGTTCCTTTCACTATACCATGCCCCCGGCACCCTGTCAAAAGCCGGACCCCGCCAGGGGTCCGGCTTTGGTGTGATTGGGCAAGGTTCAGCGCTGGCGGTCCTCCTCGGTGCAATAAAAGGCGGTCCAGCGGCCCTGGTAGGTGCGGCAGGGCTTGTTGGGGGTGTCGGTGCTGGGCAGCTGGTTGCCCCACAGGGACAGCGCATCCTGCAGCGTGTGCTCGATGTACTCCGGCCCGATGGGGCAGTCGTAGTGGCAGGGGAACAGCGTGTCGAACTGGTTGGCCATACCCTGCAGCTTGTACAGGCTACGCAGGTATTCCCGCAGGCTGCGGTGGGTGCCGAACTGGTAGATGGGCCCGCCCTTCTGGACGGTGTCGCCCACAAAGAGCAGCCGCTTTTCCCGGTCGGCAAAGGCCACGCTGCCGTGGGTGTGGCCGGGCACCTCGATGACCTCCAGCAGATAGTCGCCGCAGGCGAACAGATCCCCCTCCTGCAGGGGATGCAGCCCGGCCTGGTTCTTCACCAGCGGCCAGTCCGCCTGGTGGAGCCAGACCTCGGGAAAATCCGCCATCCCGCCGGCGTGGTCGGGGTCGCCGTGGGTCAGCAGCAACTGTACGGGGGCGTCGGTCACCGCCTGCACGGCCTCCCGCAGGTGACTGTCCGCATACCCCGCATCCAGCAGCAGGGCTTTGTCGGGGGCGGTGATCAGGAACTGCCGCACATGGCCGTCCTCAAAACAATACAAATTATCCATCAATTGTCGGGTCTGCAACATAAGGGACTCCTCCTCCTTTTTTTGATTATACATCGCCGCCGGTACGCTGTACAGTCCGCGGTTAAAAAAACATCCCCGGGGCCCTTTGTCGGCAACGGTTGACTTTTGGGGAGCGGTGGGGGTATCATCAAAAGATAGGATTTGTGTGGAAAAAGGGAAAGGAGCGTTTGCCTATGGATTGGTCGTCCATCGGACGGAATCTGCGTGCCTACCGCCGGGAAAGCGGTCTGCGGCAGGAGGATCTGGCCCGGGCCGTGGGAGTCAGCGGCAACTACATCGGTATGGTGGAACGGGGGGAGAAGGTCCCCTCGCTGGAAACGCTGGTGGCACTGCTCAACGCGCTGCACATCTCGGCGGACATGGTACTCACCGAGGTGGTGGAAAGCGGCTACACCGTCAAGGAATCGTTGCTGGCCGAACAGATCGGCCGGCTGCCCCAGCGGGAACGCCGCCGCATCCACGCGGTGGTGGAAGTGCTGGTGCAGCAGGCGGAATGCCAGGGGGAAGTCCCCGAAGGAGGCGGACAGAATGGCGCAGGTAGTATGCCTTCTGCGTCATTGTGCTGGGGGCGGTGCCCACCGTGCTGTCCAACGTGCTGGCCCATCTGGTGCGCAGCGTGGGCATGTCCCGGGAAGCCGGGTTCGGCATCACACTGGGAGCGGTGCTCAACATCGCCCTGGATCCCGTCTTCATGTACCTGCTTTTGCCCGACGGCCAGCAGGTATTGGGGGTGGGCGTCGCCACCCTGTTGTCCAACTGTGTGGCCTGCGGGTATTTCCTGGTTGTGCTGTGGCGTATCCGGCAAACCTCGGTGCTCACCCCCGACCCGCGCACCGGTCTGCCCCAGCCCCGGAACATGACGGCCGTCTTTGGGGTGGGCGTTCCTTCGGCGGTGGCCAGCCTGCTGTTCGATCTGGACTACGTGGTCATCGACAAACTGATGGTGGGCTACAGCGAGGTGGCCCTGGCGGCCATCGGCATCGTGCTCAAGGTGGAGCGTCTGCCCCTCAACGTGGGCATCGGCATCTGCCAGGGCATGGTGCCGCTGGTGGCCTACAACTGCGCCGCCGGCAACGCCCCCCGCATGAACCGGGTCACCCGGCTTTCGGTGGCCACCGGCCTGGTGGTGGCTGCGGCCAGCATCATCCTGTACGAACTGTTCACCCCCTGGATTGTCCGGGTCTTCATCTCGGACGGGGCCACGGTGGCCCTGGCCACCGACTTCCTGCGGGTGCGCATCCTGGCCACCCCGCTGATGTTTTTGAGCTTTTTCACCGTCTACATCTTCCAGGGCTTCGGCAACGGGCGCATCTCGCTCTTCCTGGGGGTGGTGCGCTGGGCGGTATTCAACATCCCCATGCTCTACCTGCTCAACACCCTGGTGGGCATGTACGGCATCGTGTGGACCCCCGCCGTGGGCGATACCATCACGGTGCTGCTCTCGGTGTACATCTACCGCACCCGACGCCCCGATCTGGCCCGGTGAGGAGATCCCCAAAAAACAACGCGGACCCCGCAAAGGCGGGGCCCGTATTTTTTATTGACTTTGGTGGAAAAACGCAATGAGCTGGGCGCAGACCGACACGGCGATTTCGGCCGGGGTTTCGGCGCCGATGGCAAGGCCGATGGGGGTGGTGAGGCGGGCGGGGGCGTCGGTGTACCCGGCAGCGGCCAGGTCCGCAAAGAGCTTCTCCCGCTTGCGGCGGCTGCCCATCAGGCCGATGTACCCCGCCCCGGTGCCCAGGGCCCACCGCACGGCGGCGGCGTCCCCCTCATGGCCGCGGGTCATGATGCAGACGGCATCCCCTTCGGTGGGGGCCGGCAGGGTGTCCAGCGTCGTAAAGGGGGTGCAGACCACCCGCTCGGCATCGGGGAAGCGGGCAGGGGCGGCAAAGTCGGGGCGGTCGTCCACCACCCAGTGGCGGTAGCCCAGCTGCCCCAGCAGGCGGGAAACCTCCCGCCCCACATGGCCGCCGCCCACCACAAACACCCGGCGGGCATCCAGCAACGCCAGCTCCAGCCGGGCGGGTGTGCCCTGGGTCACAAAGGCGGCTTCGGGCGGCGGGGCGTCGCAGCGGTGCACCGTGGGCAGGCCCCCGTCGGCGGGCAGGCAGAAGACCCCCTCCTGCCGGGTGTCCAGCAGGGCCAGGGCTTCGTTCAGTGGGGTGCCGTCCGCCAGCGGGGTGAACAGCAGGTCGGTGCTGCCGCCGCAGATCATCCCCACGGCCCCGGCCTCGCGGTTGTTCAGCGAAAAATGCCGCAGCCCCGGCCGGGCTTCACCGCGCTGCACCAGCGCGGTGCAGACAAATTCCTGGTTGCCGCCGCCGATGGTGCCCGCCAGCAGGCCGGTCTCATCCACCGCCATCCAGGCGCCGGGGCGCTGGGGGGTGGACCCGGTGGAAGCCGCCACCGTCACCAGCCAGGGGCGGCGTTCGGCGGCCAGGGCCGCGCGGGCGGCGGACAGTACCGATACATCCATGGGACATTCTCCTTTCAGGGACGAGTCAACAGCAGGACGTTCTGGGGCGCAATGCCCAGCTCGGCGGGCATCTGCGCCGGTTTTTTCTCCTTGGGCATCCGCCACCACAGCGCGTCGCTGCCGGGGTTCTGCCCGGTGTAGCGGAACAGCAGGCACCACTCAAAGGGTTCCTCCATGCTGCCCGCCGGCTGCACCGCAAACCGGTTGGCGGCGGTGCGGGGGTGGAAGTAATGGGCCCGCAGGCCCACGGCGCAAAGGGTTTCCGGCACGGGAACGGCGGTCTGCAGCCGGATGCCCCAGGCGGGCACCTCCACGGTGTTCTCGTCCAGGCGGCGGGCTTCGGCCAGGTTCTTGCAGCCGGTCAGCCGGGCGGCCGCCACGCTCTGCGGGTCGGCGAACACCGCCTTGGTGGGGCCGGTGCGCACCGCGGTGCCGCCCTCCAGGATGCACAGCCTGCTGCACAGCCGGTAGGCCTCGTCCCGGCTGTGGGTCACCAGTACCGTCTGGCGGCCCACCTGCTGCAGCAGGGTCCGCAGCTGGGGCTGCAGCTGGTCCCGCAGGTGGGCGTCCAGCGCCGAGAACGGTTCGTCCAGCAACAGCAGCCGGGGCCGGGCGGCCAGCATCCGGGCCAGGGCCACCCGCTGGGCCTGCCCGCCGGAAAGCTGGGCCGGGCGCAGGGATTCCAGCCCTTCCAAGTGGAGCAGGGCGATCATTTCCCGGGTGACAGACTCCCGCTCCGCCTTGGGCAGCGTGTGGGCGCCGCAGCGGATGTTCTGGACCACCGTCATGGTGGGAAAGAGGGCGTACTGCTGGAACAGAAACCCCACCCGCCGCTGCTGGGGCGGCAGGTCGATGCGGTGCTCGCTGTCAAACAGCACGGTGCCGTCCAGCACGATGCGCCCGCGGTCGGGCCGCTGGATGCCCGCGATGCACTGGAGGGTCAGACTTTTGCCGCAGCCGGACGCCCCCAGCAGGCCGGTGATGGCGTCGTCGGTGTCCAGCTGCACCCGCAGCGAAAACCCGCCCAGCTTCTTCTCAATGTCCACAGACAGGCTCACGGGCGGCCTCCTTTCGCCGGGCGTTCCAGCAGATTGACGGTGAGCAGAACCGCCGCCGAGATGGCCAGGTTGACCCCCACCCAAAAGAGGGCCCCGGCGTCATCCCCGGTGCGCCACAGCTGGTAGACCGTGGTGGAGATGGTGGCCGTGCGCCCCGGCGTGTAACCGATGAGCATGCTGGTGGCGCCGTACTCGCCCAGGGCGCGGGCAAAGGCCAGCACCACCCCGGCCAGAATGCCCTGGCGGCAGGAGGGCATCCGGACGCGCCAGAACACAAAGGTGTCCGAAAGGCCCAGTGTCTGCCCGGCCTGGGCCAGCGTGACGTCAAAACTTTCAAAGGCGCCCCGGGCCGTGCGGTACATCAGCGGAAAGGCCACCACGGTGGCGGCCAGCACGCCGCCGTACCAGGTCATGACAAAGCGCACATCCCACTGGGCCAGCAGCTGTCCCAGCGGCCGCCGGTTGCCAAAGAGCAACAGCAGCAGATACCCCACCACGGTGGGGGGCAGCACCATGGGCAGCGTCAGCACAGCGTCCAGCAGGCCCTTGGCCAGCCGGGGCAGCCGGGCGGCGTAGTAAGCCGCCCCGATGCCCAGGAAAAACACCAGCCCGGTGGCCAGCAAGGCGATGCGCAGCGAGTTGAAAAGGGGAAACCAGTCCATGCCGCGCCCCCTTACGGTGCCGTAAAGCCCACCGCCTCAAAGACCGCCATGGCCTGGGGCGTGGACAGATAGTCCAGGAAGGCCCGGGCCTCCTGCGGGTGGGCGGAGGTCTTGAGCACGGCGGCGGGGTAAATGACCCGGCCGCACAGCGCCTCGGTGGCGGTGTCCACCACGGTCAGCCCGGCGATGCAGGCGTCGGTGGCATACACCACACCGCAGTCCACGCTGCCCTCGGCGATCTGGGTGGTCACTTCCTTGACGTTGGTGCCGTAGCTCAGCACCCCGGCGTTGGCCAGGGTCTGCTCATCCAGCCCGTAATAGGCCAGGATTTTCTGGGTGTACTGGCCCACCGGCACGTCGCTGTTGCCCATGGCCATCAGGATGCCGCCGTCGGTCAGCTTCCGGGCCAGGTCGTCAAAGCTCTCGATGCCCGCGGGGTTGCCCGACGGCACACAGAGGCTCACCCGGTTTTCCAAAAGGTCCAGCCGGGTGGCATCGTCCACAAAGTCCAGCCCCTCGGTGTTGACGGCGGGGGCGGCTGCGGCGTCCAGCTGGTCCATCTGCTTGGGCGCCGCCGAGAGGAAGACGTCGCAGACGGCTCCCTCCTGAATCTGGGTTTTCAGCGTGCCGGAGGAATCAAAGTTGAAGGTCAGCGTCACGTCGGGGGCGACGGTTTTGTAATCCGCGGCAATTTTGTTGAGGGTCTCGGTCAGCGAGGCCGCCGCAAAGACCACCAGCTCCACCGGTTCGCCCGCCGTTTCGGCCGAGGCCGGGGCGGCGGTGGGTTCGGTGGCGGCGGGGGACGCCGCCGGGGTGCCGCAGGCGGCCAGGCACAGGGCCAGGGCGCCTGCCAGCAGCAGGGAAAGCACTTTTTTCATACGACAATCTCCTTTTTTGCTCTTCGCAAAATCTATGCAAAACGTGGATTTACACGCTTTGTCGGAGAAAACGTGCCCCGTCAATCCTTGCCCGCGGGAGCGGCGCAGTCGGTTACGGCGCCGCGCAGAAGGGCCAGGGCGTGGGGCATCTGATCCAGAAAGACGTCCATGCTCTCGTTACAGGCCTTGGGGCTGCCCGGCAGGTTGATGATCAGCGTCTTGCCGCGGATCACCGACACCCCCCGGCCCAGCATCGCCCGCGGCGTGATCCGCATGCTGGCGGCGCGGATGGCTTCCGCAATGCCGGGGGCCTGCCGCTCGGCCACCGCCAGGGTGGCTTCGGGACTCACATCCCGGGGACTGAACCCCGTGCCGCCGGTGGTCAGGATCAGGTCGGGGCGGCGCTGGTCGCACAGGCGGCGCAGCTCCTTTTCCAGGGTGGCGCGGTCGTCGGGCAACAGCAGCGTTTCGATGACCTCGTACCCCGCCGCCTGCAGCCGCGCCACGATGGCGGGGCCGCTTTGGTCCTCCCGCGCGCCGGCGGCACACCGGTCGGACAGGGTGATCACCGCCGCCTGGAAGGGCAGCGGCGCCGGGCGGGCTTCCACCGTCATGGTGTCGCCCACGGCGATGACGCCCCCCTCCACGACTTTCGCAAAAACGCCCTCGTGGGGCATGATGCATTCCCCCATGCGGTGGTAGATGGCACAGTGGGTATGGCATTCCTTGCCGATCTGGGTCATCTCCAGCAGGACGGTGCCGCAGCGCAGCAGGGTGCCCACCGGCAGGGCGCGGAAATCCAGCCCCTCCACCACGAGGTTCTCGCCAAAGGCGCCGGGCTGTACGTCGGCCCCCCGGGCGTTAAAGGCCGCAATCTTGTCGGCGCTGAGCAAACTCACCTGGCGGTGCCAGTGCCCGGCGTGGGCGTCCCCCACCAGGCCCCAGTCGGGGCGCAGCTCGGCCCGGCCCACGTTGGTCTTTTCGGTGCCGCGCGCCCTGCTCAGGCAGACGGCCCGTACAATTCCTTCCATCTTATCCTCCAATGGTATTCATCGTCTGTTCGCTGCCGTGGCAAGCGGCAAAGCAGTGGGCTTCCGGCTTGGCGGCGATGGCCGCTTCGATGGCCGCTTGCAGGGCATCCGGCCCGGCGCCGCCCCGCAAAAGGGCCCGCAGGTCTACCCCGTCGTCGTAGCACAGACAGGGGCGCAGCATCCCCGTGCAGGTCAGCCGCAGCCGGTTGCAGGCGGCGCAGAATTTATGGCTCACCGCGTCGATGCAGCCGATGCGCCCGCTAAGCGCCGCCGCCCGGTAGTAGTGGGCAGGGCCGTTGCCCCGGCGCTCGGCGCAGGGGGCCAGGTCCGGCCAGACGGCGCGCAGCGTCGCCAGCAGCCGGTCGGCCGAAACGGCGGGGTCCGCTTCCCCCTTGCCGATGGGCATCTGCTCAATGAACCGCACGTCCACCCCGGGGTCGGCGGCCAGCCTGGCCAGCGGCACCCACTGGTCGGCGGTCTCGGGCAACAGCACGGCGTTGATCTTCACCGGCAGCACCCGCGCCGCGGCGCGCACGGCGTCCAGCACCCCGGCCACGGGGTAGTCCCGCCGGGTCAGGGCGTGGTACTGGGCGTCGTCCAGCGTGTCCAGGCTGACGTTGACGGCGTCCAGCCCTGCCGCCACCAGGGCGTCCAGCTGGTCGCCCAGCAGCAGGCCGTTGGTGGTCAGCGTCACCTGCCGGGTGCCGGGCAGGGCTTTCAGCGCCGATACCAGCGCCGGCACGTCCCGGCGCACCAGCGGTTCGCCCCCCGTCAGCTTGAAGGTGTCGATGCTCAGGGCCAGCGCCGCCCGGGCAATCTGCACAATCTCCTCGTAACGCAAAAGGTCCTCGTGGGCGCACAGAGCCACCCCTTCGGCCGGCATGCAGTAGCGGCAGCGCAGGTTGCACCGGTCGGTCAGCGAGAGGCGCAGGTAGCGGATGTCCCGCCCGTAGCGGTCGGTCATGGGGTGCCCTCCGCCCGGTAGTGGCCGCTCTTGCCGCCCACCTTTTCCAGCAGGCGGATGCCGTCGATGCGCATGGCCCGGTCCAGGGCCTTGGCCATGTCGTAGACGGTCAGCAGCGCCGTCGAAACGCCGGTCAGGGCCTCCATCTCCACGCCGGTGGGCCCCACGCACTGTACGGTGCACACAGCCCGAATGGCGTGCCGTTCTTCCAGAAGTTCAAAGGTCACGGCGCTTTTGCTCAGGTTCAGCCGGTGGCAAAGGGGGATCAGGTCCGCCGTGTGCTTGGTGGCCATGATGCCCGCCACCTGGGCCACCCCCAGCACGTCGCCCTTTTTGGCGCGCCCGGCGGCGATCGTGGTAAAGCAGTCGGGGCTCATCGTGATGTATCCTTCCGCCACGGCGGTGCGCCGGGTGTCGGGCTTTTGGCCCACGTCCACCATCCGGGCATTGCCCGCCGCGTCGATGTGTGTCAGTTCCATGGTGTCTCCTTACATTCCTTTCCCGAACCCGCAGTTGGGGAAGTGGCATTCCGGGCAGTTCAGGCAGAGCCCGCCCACCCCCAGCCCGGCCAGCCAGTGGGCGGTTACCGGCACGTCGGCCAGCAGCCGGGGCAGCACCAGGTCAAAAATCGTGCGCCTGGCGTACATCACGCAGCCGGGCAGCCCGCACACCGGGCGGCCGTCCGGCAGGTAGCCCAGCATAAACATCGCCCCGGGCAGCACCGGCGCGCCGTATCCCACCACGGCGGCGCCGCTCTGGCGGATGGCCAGCGGCGTGCGGTCGTCGGGATCGACGCTCATGCCGCCGGTGCAGAGGATCAGCTCCACGCCGTCGTCGGCCATCTTCCGGATGGCCGCGGTGATGGCGTCGCTGTCGTCGCCGGGGGTGGCGTGGGCGGTCATGGTGCAGCCGTACTCGGCCAGTTTTTCTTCCAGCACGGGGGTGAAGGCGTCCTGGATCAGCCCCTTCTGCACCTCGCTGCCGGTGGTCACCCCGCCGAAACTGCGCGCCCGGAAGGGGCGCAGTTGCAACAGCGGCTCGGTGCCGGCCACCTGGCGGGCCTGCTCCATGGCGGTTTTCTCGATGACCAGCGGGATGATGCGGGTGCCGCAGAGTTTGTCCCCCTTCTGCACCCGGAAGCCGGAGGACCGGGTGGCGATCATCATCCGGCCCAGGGCGTTGACGGCCCGGATGCGTTCGGCGTCTGCCAGAAACAGCCCGTCGCAGTCGGCGGTCAGCTCGATCTTGCCTTCTTTCGGTTCCGAGGCGGTCATATGTGCGTTTTGGCACAGGTCCCGCAGAATTCCGGCGGCCTCGTTCTCGTGGAGCATCGTGTCGTCGCATTCCCAGACGTAGAGATGTTCCTTGCCGCAGCGCAGCAGTACGGGAATGTCCTCGGGCTGCACGATGTGCCCTTTGCGGAAGACCGGCCCCTTGGATACGCCGGGGATAATCTGGGTGATGTCGTGGCAGAGCACCTGCCCCACGGCATCCTGGGTGGCAATGAGTTTCATGGGCAAAACCTCCTGGGCGGCACCGTTGCAGGACGGCGCCGCCGGTGATACAATAAACCCCAAAAGGGGGAAAAACAATGGAACAAAACCGCGCAAACCGGCCCTGGGTCATCGTCCGGGGCGCAGGGGATTTGGCCACCGGCACCATACTGCGGCTGCACCGCTGCGGGTTCAAGGTGCTGGCGCTGGAATGTGCCGACCCGTCGGCCATCCGACGCAAGGCCGCCTTCTGTGAGGCCGTCTGGCAGGGCGCCGCCACGGTGGAGGGCACCACCTGCCGCCGCATCCAAACCGCCGCCGAAGCCGATGCCGTCAGCGCAGCGGGGGAGATCCCGCTGCTGGTGGATGAAAACTGTGCCGCCGCCGGAGTGCTGCACCCGGCGGCCGTGGTGGACGCCATTCTGGCCAAGCGGAACCTGGGCACCCACCGGGGCATGGCGCCCCTCACGGTGGGGCTGGGCCCCGGGTTCACGGCCGGGCAGGACGTGGACGCCGTGGTGGAAACCATGCGCGGCCACCAGCTGGGCCGGGTCATCCGGCAGGGGACAGCCATCCCCAACACCGGGGTGCCGGGCAACATCGGCGGGTTTACGGCCGAGCGGGTCATCCACGCTCCGGCATCGGGGCCGATGGAATTTGTGCCCGATGCCACCGGTGCCCCCGTGGACATCGGCGCCGTGGTGCACAAGGGCCAGTGCATCGGCAAGGTGGGCGGTGTGGAAGTGACCGCCACCCTGGACGGGGTGCTGCGGGGGCTTATCCGCCGGGGCTACCCCGTCACCCGGGGGCTGAAAATCGCCGACATCGACCCGCGGCTGGAACAGGTGCACAACTGCGACACCGTGTTGGACAAGGCCCGGGCCATCGCCGGGGGCGTGGTGGAAGCGCTGCTTTCCCTCGCCGGGGAGCGGGGCATTTCGCTGCTCTGAATTGTACCATATTCCCCGGGGAAAGTCACCTTTCCAGCAGCCAGGGCAGCAAAAACTCGTCCGACTGTTGCAGCGCGGCCACCCGGCAGACAAAACCCTCCCGGGCCAGCGCCGCCGCAGCCTGCCGCCCGGCCCGTAACCGCATCCCGTCGTCCGCCTGGTTGAACAACAGGCGGATTTTTTGTTGCGGCAGCCCGCTGGCGGCCACTGTTTCCCGGGCGCAGGCACACAGCTCCGCCACCCCCACCGGGGTGTCCGGCCGGGCGGCCCAGGCGGGGTGCAGGGCGTACCGGTGGACCGCCTGCCCCACGGGGCGCCCCAGGGCGGAGAGCCCCAGCACCGCCAGGCAGTGGGTGGTTTCGGCGGGCAGCACCGGCTCGTCGGGGCGGTGCAGTTTCAGCGGCAGACGGTGGGCGCCGTCCGCCTCGCACAGAATGTAGTCCGCTGCTTCGCAGCCCGCCGCCCAGACGGCAGGGGGCAGGGCGGTGAATTTTTCCCCCCCCGGCATCCCGGCGCAGACCACCCCGGGCTGTGCCAGTGCCGCGCGCAGTTCCTCCGCCGTGGGGGCATCCAGCCGCCGGCGGCAGTCCGCCGCCCCGGCGGGAACGATATGGGTGGTGGTGGTCCACAGCACGGAAAACGCCGAAAGGCGATGCGCCAGGCAGCGCATCGCCGTGGTTTTGCCGCCCGCACCGATGATGGCAATACAGGCTTTCATCTCAGGGGTCCTCCGCCGTGAACAGGCAGTCGTAGCCGTCCTGCCGGCAGGCATACACCGCTTCGCAGTCCCGGTCCAGCAGGTCCCGGCAGTCGTCGGGGGCGGTGTACCGCACGCAGGTCCCGCAGCTGGAACTCAGCACCCGGGGCACCGGCATCATCCGGGCCGTCACCCCCCGGTCCTGCAGGGCCTCAAAGCTCAGCAGGGCGCTCAGATGGGTGTGGAAGGTGGCAAGGTAGTCGCTCATTGTCTGGTCAGTACCAGCCGGTACTCGTCCTCGTCGGCGGGGGTTACCTCCACACCGTAGCCGCTGTTGGAGGCAAAGCGGGTCACGTTTTCCACCGAGCAGGGGTTGTCCAGCAGCACTTCCAGCGTGGCGGGGGCATCCTTCTGCACGGCCTTCTGCACCAGCACCACTGGCATGGGGCAGGAAAGTCCTCTTGCGTCGATCATTGGTTTTTCTCCTTCTTGTACAGGTTGGCATAGGAAATGATGCCCAGCAGCACCAGGCAGACGGCCACGCCTACCTTGCCGGGCAGGGCCACGCCGCCCGCCACAAAGGCGCCGTCGGTCATGGCGTCGGCGTTGCCGGCCATGCCGAAGTTGTGGGCCAGGGCGGCGCCCACCATCATGCCGAACACCGTCACGGCGCTGTCGCCGTTGCCCTCACCGGCCAGGATCAGCTGGCGCAGCGGGCAGCCGCCCAGCAGGATGGAACCCCAGCCCGCGGCGGTCATGCCCAGGAAGCTCCAGAGGTAGTCGTGGTGGGCCACCGGCTGGACGGCCAGCTCGGGGTGGAACCGGCCGAGGAGCAGGTTGCCGATGAGCACCACCGCAAAGATGGCCACAAAACCGCTGAGCAGGTGAAAATCCTTGAACATGACGGCATCCCGGATGCCGCCCGCCATGCACAGGCGGCTCTTCTGGGCCAGGGCGCCCACCACGAGCCCTGCGGCCAGGGCGATGAACCACGGCGCGTGGCTGGCGCCGGGCCCCTCGGTGGAGAAGAGCAGTACCGACGGCACGGCCAGAAGCAGCACCAGCAAGGCCAGCATGAAGCCGGGCAGCACAAAGCCCTCGGCGGGCTTGACCTTGTAGGCGCGTCCCAGCGAGAAGCCCTTTTTCAGGCAGGCCACGCCCACCAGGATGCCGCAGACAAACCCGGCCAGACCGGCCAGGGCGGTGCCGTCACCGCCGCCCAGCCGCAGCACCATCCGCAGCGGGCAGCCCAGGAAGGCCAACGCCCCCACCATGACGATACCGCCCAGCACAAACCGCAGCGCCGGGGCGGAACCCGCCCGGGCCTTGAACTCTTTGCCGGCCAGCGCCATGACGGCGGCGCCCAGCACCAGGCCGATGATCTCGGGCCGCAGGTACTGTACCTTGGCCGCGTGGTGCAGCCCCAGGCTGCCGGCAATGTCCCGCTCAAAACAGGCGATGCAGAACCCCATGTTGCCGGGGTTGCCCAGGCTGACCAGCACAAGGGCCGCAAGCCCCACCACCAGCCCGGTCACCGGGACCAGCACGTTACTCTTTTTCAAACACAATTCCTCCTTGTTGCAGGGGCCAGGGCCCCTGTGCTACACTGTAGCTATCCTGTATCTATAGAAAGGGGCCCTGGTAATGCCCGCCATCTATCTCGATCATGCCGCCACGTCCTTCCCCAAACCGCCCTGTGTGGCAGCGGCCATGACGGAATACCTCACCCATGTGGGGGCCAACATCAACCGCGGCAACTACGGCGCCGCCCAGCAGGCGGAACTCGTTGCGCTGCGGCTGCGCCGGCGGCTGTGCGAACTCTTTGATTTTGCCGACCCCACCCATGTGGTGCTCACCCCCGGCAACACCTGGGGGCTCAATCTGGTGCTGGGCGGGGCGCTGCACCCCGGCGACCACTGCGTGGTTTCCGGCATGGAACACAATGCCGTCATGCGGCCGCTGCAGCAGCTGGTCCGGCAGGGGGTGACTTTTACCCGCGTCCCCTGCGACGGGGCGGGTTTCCTGGACCTGCGCGCGCTGGAAGCAGCCTTCCGGCCCAACACCAGGCTTGTTGTACTGGCTCATGCCTCCAACGTGTCGGGCACATTGCAGGATGCCGCCGCGGTGGGCAAACTCTGTGCCGAGCGCGGGGTGCCCTTCTGCCTGGACGCAGCCCAGACGGCGGGGCACCTGCCCCTCTCCTTCCGGGAACTGGGGCTGTCCGCCCTCAGCGTGCCGGCCCACAAGGGATTGCTGGGCCCCCAGGGACTGGGCGCGCTGCTGCTGGCGCCGGACTTTGCCAAAGCGCTCACCCCCTATGTGACAGGGGGCACCGGCAGCGCCTCGGACAGCGAGGAACAGCCCGCCTATCTGCCCGATAAATTCGAGCCCGGCACCCCCAACCTGCCCGGCATCTACGGCTGGGAGGCCGCCCTGGCCTGGCTGCAGGACGTCGGGGTGGCGGCGGTGCGCGCCCACGATCTGGCCCTCAGCCGCCGGTTCCTGGACGGTCTGGCGGACCTACCCGGTGTACGGCTGGCCGGCCCCGCCGACCCGGCGCGCCGGGTGGGGGTGTTCAGTCTGGATTTTGTGGGGCGGGACAACGCCGAAATCGCCTACCGGCTGGAAACCGACTACGGCATACTGACCCGGTGCGGGCTGCACTGTGCCCCCGCCGCCCACAAAACGCTGGGAACCTTTCCCCGGGGCACCGTGCGGTTTTCCACCGGCTGGTCCACCACGGAAGCGGACATCGACGCGGCGCTGGCCGCCATCCGCGCCCTTACCGCAGAATAATGCGGCGGCCTTCGGCGGGTCCCTCGGTCACCACGCCCACCCGCTGGGCGCTGGGCACCGCGGCCTGTAAATCGCGGAACAGCGCGTCGGCATCCCCCGAGGCCACGGCCATCAGCAGCCCGCCCGAGGTCTGGGGGTCGTACAGCAGGTCCTGCACGGCCAGCGGCACGGTGCCCGGGTCCACCGCCCCTTCGGCGTAGTGCCGGTTGCGGTACATCCCTTCGGGCAGCAGGCCCAGTTTGGCAAATTCCAGCGCCTCGGGCAGCAAGTCCACGGCGCCGGTGTCGATCACCAGCCCCACGCCGCTGCCCTGGGCCATCTCGTAGGCATGGCCCAGAAAGCCGAAGCCCGTCACATCGGTGCAGGCGTGGACCTCGTAGCGCACCATGCAGTCCCGGGCGGCCTTGTTCAGGGTGGTCATCAGGGCGTAGGCCTTCTGCAACACCGCGGGCGGGCAGAGGTCGGCCTTGGCCGCCGTGGTCACCACCCCGATGCCCAAGGGCTTGGTGAACAGCAGCACATCCCCCGGGCGGGCCCCGGCGTTGGTCAGCACCCGGTCGGGGTGGACAAAGCCCGTCACCGCCAGGCCGTACTTGGGTTCCGGGTCATGGATACTGTGGCCGCCGGTGATCAGCGCCCCCGCCTCGTACACTTTGTCGTAGCCGCCCCGCAGAATGTCGTGGACCGCTTCCTTGGGCATGGATTCGGGGATGCACAACAGGTTCAGCGCCAGCTTGGGTTCGCCCCCCATGGCGTAGACGTCCGACAGGGCGTTGGTGGCCGCGATCTGCCCGAAGAGATAGGGGTCGTCGGCAATGGGCGGGAAAAAGTCCACCGTCTGCACCAGGGCCAGCGTGTCGGATACCTTGTACACCGAGGCATCGTCCGATTTGTCAAACCCCACCAGCAGGTTGGGGTCGTGGTGGGTGCGGATATCCCCCAACAGCTGGGCCAGCACCCCGGCGCCTACCTTGGCGCCGCAGCCGGCACAGTGGGCCAGCTTGGTCAGTTTGATGTTCGCTTCCTGTTCCATAGTCCCCTCCCGGGCGTTATTCTACCAAAAGAATAACACCCCGCCCCCAAAAGGTCAAGCGGCGGCCCGGTACCCCGCTTGACAGATTGCACAACTTTTCGCGCCTGATTTTGGCAGGGTTGGCCGTTGACTTGTGGGCCCGGCTTTGCTCTCATAGCATCAAGCAAATATTGGCTGTTACTGGTAATGCAGGCAAGACCACAAAAAACCACTGCTGCAGGCGGTGTGTTCTTTTGTGGTCTTTTTTTGTGCCTGCCGGGGCCCGCCGGCAACGCCAAGAGAAAGGGGATTTTTATGGACTACAAAAAACTCGCCTATGATCTGCTGCCGCTGGTGGGCGGTGTGCAGAACATCAGCAAACTGACCCACTGCGCCACCCGGCTGCGGTTTGAATTCCACGACCGCAGCAAGGTGGATGACAAAGCCATCGAAAAAACGCCCGGTGTCATCAGTGTGGTGGAAAAGGGCGGCCAGTTCCAGGTGGTGGTGGGCAACGACGTGCCGGTGACCTACCGCGCCCTCATCAACGAGATGGGCGGCACCGCCACCGGCGGCAGCAGCGCCGCCGACGCCGCCGCCCCCGAAAAGAAACCCTCCCTCATCACCCGCATCATCAGCGTCATCTCGACGACCTTCACGCCGGTCATCCCGGCGCTGATCGGCGGCGGTATGATCAAGGCCGTGCTCTCCATCCTGGTGCTGTGCGGCCTGCCGGACACCAGCTCCACCTACCAGATCCTCAACTTTGTCTCCGACGCGGCGTTCTACTTCATGCCGGTGCTGCTGGCCTACGGTGCCGCCATCAAGTTCGAGTGCAACCCCGTGCTGGCCATGACGCTGACCTGCGCCCTGCTGCACCCCACCTGGAACAGCATGGTGGCCGCCGGCGAACCGGTGGACTTCTTCGGCATTCCGGTGCGGCTGGTGGATTACACCTACTCGGTCATTCCGGTATTGCTCAGCGTCTGGATCATGTCCTACGTGGAGCGCTTTGCCGAAAAATACACCCCCTCGGTGATCAAGTTCTTCGTCAAGCCGCTGCTCATCCTCTTCATCTCGGCGCCCATCGCGCTGATCATCGTCGGCCCCTTCGGCGCCTTCCTCAATACCCTCATCGAAACCGGCGCCAACTTCATCAACGCCCGTGCCAGCTGGCTGCTGCCCATGCTCATGGGTGCCTTCCAGCCCTTCCTGGTGCTCACCGGTACGGCCTGGGCCATGACCCCCATCGCCACCGTCCAAATCTCCGCCCTGGGGTATGAGATCGTCAACGGCCCCGGCATGCTGGCCTCCAACATCGCCATGGGCGCCTCCAGCCTGGCCGTGGCCTGCAAGTCCAAGAACCACCAGCTCCGCCAGCTGGCTGCCTCCTCCGGCTTCACCGGCGTCATGGGCATCACCGAACCCTGCCTGTACGGCGTGCTGATCAAGCTCAAAAAGCCCCTCATCGCCTCGATGATCGGCGGCGGCATCGGCGGCATCTACGCCGGTCTGTCCGGCCTGGTGCGCTACGCCTTTGTCTCGCCGGGTCTGGCGGCGCTGCCCGCCTTCATCGGCGCCAACCCCATGAACATCGTCCACGCCATCGTCACCTGCCTGATCTCCTTTGCGGCGGCCTTTGCGGCCACCGGGGTGCTGGGCTTTGACGACCCCGCCAACGAGGAGGACGCCGCCCCCGCCCAGCCCGAGGCCCCGGCGGTATCCGCACCCAAGGCGCCCGCCGGTGAGGCCTTTGCCGTGGCCCCGGTGGCCGGGCACGCCGTCCCGTTGGACCAGGTCAACGACGCCGTCTTTTCCCAGAAGATTCTGGGCGACGGGCTGGCCATCCAGCCCACGGAGGGGGAGGTCCGCGCCCCGCTGGACGGCGAGGTGACCTCGCTGCCCGACAGCAAACACGCCGTGGGTCTGCACGGCGATAACGGCATGGAGATCCTCATCCATGTGGGCATCGACACGGTGAACCTGCAGGGCCAATACTATGAAGCCCACGTCAAGGTGGGGGACAAGGTCCGTGCCGGGGACCTGCTGCTGACCTTTGACCGTCCGGCCATCGAGGCCGCCGGCTACGAGACGGTGACCCCCGTGCTGCTGACCAACACCGACGATTACCGGGACGTGCAGGCCGTGACCGGCCGGGACGTGGTGCCCGGCGACCGCGTGCTGACCGTTTCCTGACAGAAAGGAAGAAAACCATGCTGTACCACAAATTGCTGGATTTCCCGGAAAATTTCCTCTGGGGCGCTTCCACCTCCGCCTACCAGGTGGAGGGCGGCTGGGACGCCGACGGCAAAAGCCCCTCCATCATTGATATGTACGAGCACCCGGCGGGCTACGCCGACTTCAAGGTGGCCAGCGACCACTACCACCGCTACCGGGAGGACATCGCCCTCTTTGCCCAAATGGGGCTCAAGGCCTACCGCTTTTCCATCGCCTGGACCCGCATCCTGCCCAACGGCACCGGGGCGGTGAACCCTGCCGGGGTGGAACACTACCGGGATGTCATCCGCGCCTGCCGGGAACACGGCATCGAGCCGGTGGTCACCATGTACCACTTCGACCTGCCCTGGTGCCTGGAGGAACAGGGCGGCTGGAGCAACCGTGCCACCATCGACGCCTTTGAAAACTACGCCCGGGTGCTCTTTACCGAGTTTGGCAGGGACGTCACCTACTGGCTGACCATCAACGAGCAGAACACGATGATCCTGCACCCCGGTGCCATCGGTCTGCCCAAGGGCGGCGTGCTGCCCGACCGCAAGACCCTCTACCGGCAGAACCACCACCTGATGCTGGCCCAGGCCCGGGCCATGAAGCTCTGCCACACCCTGTGCCCCGGGGCCAAGATCGGCCCGGCGCTCAACCTGACCGCCATGTACCCCGAAACCTGCCGCCCCGAGGATGCCATCGCCGCCCACAACTGGGAGGTGCTGCGCTGCTGGAACTTTGCCGACGTGCCGGTCTTCGGGTGGTATCACCCGCTGGCGGTGCGCTACCTGGAGGACCGCGGCCTGATGCCGGAAGTGCTGCCCGGCGACCGGGAAACCCTGGCCGGGGCCGCGCCGGATTTCATCGCCATGAACTACTATTCCACCGCCACCATCGCGGCCAGCCACGGCGACGCCTCCGACGTGTCGGCCCGGGCGGGCGACCAGCAGATCATGCTGGGGGAGCAGGGGGTCTACCGCGCGGCGGAAAACCCCTATGTGGGCAAGACCAAATACGGCTGGGTCATCGACCCCACCGGGTTCCGGTACACCCTGCGCAAAGTCTGCGAGCGGTATCATCTGCCCATCCTCATCACCGAGAACGGCATCGGCGCCCCCGACGTGCTGGAGGCGGACGGTACCGTCCACGACGACTACCGCATCGAATTCTACCGCCAGCACCTGCACGCCCTGCGGGAGGCCATCACCGACGGGGTGCAGATGCTGGGCTACTGCCCCTGGTCGGCGCTGGATGTGGTCAGCACCCACCAGGGTTACGCCAAGCGGTACGGCTTTCTGTATGTGGACCGCGGCGAAGCCGAGGGCGGCTCGATGCGGCGCATTCCCAAGGACAGCTTTACCTGGTACAAACAGGTCATTGCAGAAAACGGCAAAAACCTGTAAAATGAGCCTAGATCATCAGCAGAGAGGGCAACCGGCATGACCGTGCAGAAGATTCTGAATAACAATCTGATCCTGGCCACCGACGAGGCAGGCCGGGAACAGGTGGTCATGGGCAAAGGGCTGCGGTTCTTCTGCCGGGTGGGGGAGGAACTGCCCCCCGAACACGTGCAGAAGGTGTTTGTGCTGCGCCAGCAGGGCGTGGTGGACCGCTACCGGGAACTGCTGCAGGACGTACCGCCCCGCACCGCCGAAGTGCTGGAAGAGGCCCTGCAGCTTGCCTACGAGCAGTTCCCCGGCCGGCTCAACGACCAGCTGTTCGTCACGCTGTTCGACCACCTGGTCTACGCCATCGAGCGCTGCCAGAAGCACATTGTGCTGCCCAACCGCCTGCTGTGGGAGGTGCGGCGGTTTTACCCGCGGGAATACGCGGCGGGGCAGCAGATCTGCGCCTTTCTGAACGAGCGCCTGGACCTGGACCTGCCCGCCGAGGAGGCCGGCAACATTGCCTTCCACCTGGTGAACGCCCAGACCGAAAACCCCGACATGACCCACACCCTGCAGGCGGTGCGGATGCTCAAGGACCTGTACAACATTGTGCAGCTCTCCTGCGGGCAGCGCATCGACGAGGACTCGCTGCACTATGCCCGGTTCCTGACCCACATGCAGTATTTCATCGACCGGGTGCTGGACGGCAAGATGCTGGGCAGCCAGGACATCGCCGTGCTGGAACCGGTGCTGGAACAACATCCCCGGGCCTACGGCTGCGCGCAGAAGATCGCGGCCTATGTGCAGAAAAACCTCGGGGTGGAAGTCCCCCGGGAGGAACTGATCTACCTGACCATGCACCTGGCACGGATTCTGAACTGACCGGGCCCGGTGGGGGAAAAAACGAAGCAGGCCGCGGGGGGGGGCTGGGGGCGCGGGCGGGGGGGGTGTTTTTGGGATTATATTAAAGTGGGGCTGGGGGGAGGGGGGGGGGGGGGGCCGCAGAATCC
>ERZ1090868.638-NODE-638-length-19520-cov-6.109376_pt1 | contig 19520 bp, 17 predicted proteins | sample MGYA00478475_ERZ1090868 | MGnify/ENA primary metagenome ERZ1090868 (study PRJEB33644, sample SAMEA5815747) | chicken gut metagenome | biome: Chicken; feature: Gastrointestinal Tract; material: Caecum | place: Ireland | collected 2019-01-01 | study: A study of the...
GAATGTGCTGCAAAGCAATAAATGTATAAGCACAGAAAAATCCGCCGGATAGGGCGGATTTTTTGATGGATTATGAATTAAACAAAATAAAGATTTTGTTTAATTAGGAGTAGGGGCTTCTATCCAAATAATCAAATACGCGAAAACTGCCTACCATTTGTAAGCCAACAAAAAGAACATCTAGAGACATTTCTAGATGTTCTTTTTGTTGGTAATATACAATCCACAAATCAGAACCTTAGATCGATTCTGCCGGATGATGTGCATGCAGTTGCTTATCCTTGATAAATACGCTCAGGCGCTTGTAGACCAGCATAGTGATCACTGTCAGGATAATTCCCTTGATCATGGTAAACGGAAAAACGCCAAGCAACAAATATGCGTTCATACCGTCGATCGCCGGATTCACCGTTTTGCACAGATCAAAAATCATATCCAGATTCCATCCCATGCCTTTGACATAAAATGGTAAAATGATGAGCTTGTTCGTGACCATGGCAACCAGGGACATTACGATGCTGCCTGCGGCGCAGCCGATCAGTGCACCTTTACGGGATTTATGGAACCGATAAAACATCACTGCGACAATAATCAGTGTGCAGGTCAAGATGAAATCCTGCAATTCTCCGGTACCGGCAGTCTGTGTCTGCGTAATGTGAATCAAATCTTTAATGGCAGCCATTGCAATGCCGGGTCCGATGCCAAAGATGAACGCCCCGATCAGGATAACCGCACCGCTCAAATCAATTTTAAGAAATGGCGGCATAAATGGCAACGGAAACTCGAAGTACATTAAAACGGTCGCAATTGCTGCAAATACCGCAGTGTACGTGATCTTCATTGTTTTTGTGATCATAAAAATTCAAACTCCTTCTCCTGCCGTCCTGCTGAGGAAAAAAATAACCCCAGGAACAACTGTTCCCGGGGTATCATAAGTAGGCATAGAAAAGCATCACAGCTTTGCGCTATGTCACCTGTTTCTTTCATCCGGACTTTAACCGTCGGTTGGGATTCTCACCCATCGTGCCCTTGCGGGGCTCGCAGACTTGCAGCTTTCTAGCTGATCCACTGCCGGTGGAGACTTTCACTCCGCCCTGAAACAGAACGATCTGTATTTCTGTTTCCATTATACTATACTGCACTAGATTGTCAAGTATTTATCAAGACTTTTTTCGGATTTCTTCGACAAGGATTGCCAGCGCATCGCGGTTGGATACCGTGTTCAAGAATTCGATCAAAGCATTGGCCGACAAATGGCTGGGCAATCCAAGCATATGCAACACCTGTTCGCGCAAATGCTCGCTGCCCGGCTTACCAGATAGCCCCAGCGCATAAAGGTCGGCTTTTTTGATAGGGGGGCCTGAGGGGGCGCTCCCCTGCTGCACGTCCCCATCTAAGATTGTTGCGCCGGCCCTGCGCAGGGCCTCGCGCAGTACATCGGGCTTCATACCCTCTACGCCAAGTTTTCCCTCCTTGGATGCCATGCGCTTGCGAGATTCTTTGCCAAAAATTTCTGGGATATAGGCGGGCTTGACCTGGGACGGCGGGATTGCACCTTTGAGATAGTTGCGGATCACCATACCGGCGCCGTCGCTGTCGGTCAGGATCAGGAGCCCACGGGTACGGGCCAATTGCCGGAACATGGACAGACGCTCCTTATCGGAAAAAATGCGAAATCCACCGGTTTCCAGTACAATCGTATCCACAAGCTGCTTTACCGTATTGACGTCATATCTGCCCTCTACAATAATTGCTTCCTTGATCTTAATCATGCATGCTCCAATCCAGCCGCCATTTCTAGTAAGGCGAGCTCAATGAGTTTTTGTTTGTCGGCTGCGCTGCTCTTGAGGGCAGCGTCGGTCTGGCCGCATAGCAGGACAGATTGGCGCAGCCAATCCTCTGGCAGCCGATGGGCCGCCATGCGGATGCGGCGCGCATAGTAAGGCGAAGCCGATCCCAAAAGGGCGAGCAGTTCTTTTTCACTCCCGTGTGCCGCCTCATTTAGCTTTGCGGCATATAGCCGTTGGATATGCCGCGCAATGGTGGTAAAAATCACGATTTCAGAATTCCGCTGGGCCAGCAGGTCCTGGACCAGTGCAATCGCGCGGTCAAAGTGTCGGTCGGTGATGGCATCGCTCAGGTCAAAGATGACGGCGTCCAGCACTTTGGTGCACACCGCATCAATATGGTAGCGCTTGATTTCACCCGTCGTGCTGAATGCCGCAGCTTTTTCGATCTCGGTGATGAGATTGGTCATAGAGGAGCCGCACAGGAAGATGAGATACCGCGCGGTATCGTCATCAATCGAGCGATCCAGTGCACGAAAGCGGCGTCGGATCCAATCTACAAGCTGCCGTTCATCCAAGTGCGTAAACTGCACGAATGTGCCAGCTTTAGACAGAACTTGATGGATTTTCAGGCGCTTATCCGGTTTGAACTCGATCACATCATAGTGGAAAATGAGGCAGATATATTCGGGCAGGTCGGACAGCAATCCGGGCAGGAAATCGCTGAACGCTGCAGGCATCTTGTATAGATCAAAATCATGGACGATGACGATCTTTCGCTCGGCCATAGCGGGATAGCTCTCAATTGCGTCCCGCAATTGGTCAGGCGTCACGGTCTTGCCGTCAAACTCAAACAGGTTAAATTCTGCGAAGGCACCGTCCCCTAGAACGGCTTCCTTGCATGCGTTGAGATAGTACATGCGCAGATAGCTCTCTTCCCCGGAAAAAATGTACAGACGCTTCAGCGCCCCGGATTTTAGAGCTTGTTTCAGTTCAGGAAACCCGTTAGATTCTTGCTTCTTTGCCATAATCGCTCTCCTTAGAGGTGTGGAATGGTCCAGGACAGATCGCCAAGTTCGCTGGTCGAACGGACCGGGATATCAAAAAGAGACGTGAGTGAGCCATATCCAGTGGATAGGATAATTTCCTCTGGCTGAGTAATTGCCAGTGCGCGCTGTAAGTAATCCTGTTTCTCAAATTGATTTGCCAAGATGACACATTGCCCTGTAACTGGCTGCACGACTAGCAGTTCGTCCAGCATGTTTTGTGTCATACTGTGCAGGATCAGCAAATCCAACGCGCCGTCGCGCAATTGTACGCCGAGCTTGCGGTCAATTCCACCGATGAGTCTGGTTTGTGCGATACCAGGCAGATCAATCTGGCTCTCCCCTTCCCGCGTCCAGACGATCAGCGGGACGTCGGCCGCCTGTGCGGCGGCTGTCAGCTCATCCAGGGTATCGCTCTCCTTGAGATGGTTTGGCAGGATGCAGCGTGATACCGGGATGGTCGATAGGATCTCGGCAGCGCTGCGCGCATGCGCTTTGTCTACCGCCGTAAATAAGATGGTGTCAATTTCAGAAAATCCATACCAATTCATGGTCTCCCGCAAGATTTCCATACCGTCTTGATTGGCCGCACAGCCGCAGTCAATGAGGGACAAGTGCTGATAACCTTGAGCGATCGAGATCATTTGCCCCTCCCCTACCGCGTGCAGGGTGACCCGTGTGGTTCGGCTGTGTACGAAGTGCCCATATCCTGTTGCACCGATCAGGGCACAGCAGCAGAGCGGAATCGTAACCCGCGGCTTGAGATATTTATGTCCCAAAATGAGCACGACCAACAGGACAGAAGCAACAACGGCGATTTTTCCGCTGGACTCCTCCCAGTAGAGGATACCCCAGTGCAGGCGTCCCAGCTGCGCAGAGGACCAAAAGATATAGTCGATGAGCGGTGTCAGGATGTATGTGAGGAGTCCGGACAAAAATGGGAGCAGGCAGAAGAATACACCGAGGCTGAATACTAGGCTGATTGCGCTCAGTGTGATGAGGTTGGCTGGAACAGAGAGCAGGGTCACATATCCAAACGTGCAGATCAGGATTGGCGTTGTGAACAGCATGGCACATAGGGAGCAACTGATGGTCGCACCACAGGTCTGTACAAGTTTCCGGGCCATGCGGTTTGCGATGCGCACATACAATTTGCCGAACAGGATATGCTCCAGCCTAGTGGTATAGCGGAGAATGCCAAAGGTTGATAAGAAGGAGAGCTCCAGGCTCAGGCTGAACAGTGCATACGGATTGCAGCACAGCAGCAGGAGCAACGCCGCGCCCAGGGAGGTCTGACCATCGCTCTCCCGCCCGAAGAGAAAGGCGACGCCCGAGAGTGCGGACATAATGCCCGCACGGATGATGGATGGCGAAGCCCCTGCCATGGGAATAAAAATTAAAATGACAAAAAATGATAGAAAGACGCCAATCCGGCGGCTAAATAGCCGGTAAATTAAGCCGATCAGGAACATTAGGTGCATACCAGATACAGAGATAATGTGGCTCAGGCCGACTTTCTGCAAGTTTTGTTCGTCCATAGGGTCCAGATGAGAGAGATTGCCAAGCAGCAGCGCATAAAGGAAGCCGCCCTCCCGTTCCGGCAACAAGGATAGGATGCGATCGCCAAACTGACGAGCCAATGCCTGCGGCCGGTAGCGCAGTGGCGTAGATGCCGCGTGCGTCACCTCAAACAGAGCAGCTTCCCCACTTTCCTGGTCACGCAGGTAGGAAAAAGATAAGAAATTGCCATTGGACATTTGATGCCGCTGCCGGTCAAAGCCTTGCCGTACAGTAGGCTCATAGAAGGTCGCAAGCACTTGGATTTGGTCGCCTGGGGCCAGAGCGGTCTCGGTCAGCGGCACATAGCCAATGGCGGAGAAGGTATCGAGCGGATATCCTGTCAGTCCGACCGAGTCACAGCGGACCTTGACCTCAACGCGCTGGTTACGGTCATAGACGTCGGGCTCTGCGCGCACTTCGGCCTGTGCAATGACGGTGCGCTCGCGCAGCGTATCCAAAGGCGCGACAAACACTTGATGATAGACAGCTGTGTACAGCCCACCAGCGACAAAACCGGCCAAGATACAGGCGATCAGTGGACGGCAGAAATAGCGCGCGGTGTAGATCCCATAGACTGCGGCAAGCGCCAGCAGCGGTGCATGGCGTGTGAGCATCGGGATATGTCCGGGGAAAATTTGCAGTACGACCCATAAGCCGGCCGCAAATGCCAGGGCGAAGCAGAACACAAAACGGCGCATACGCAGGCCTCCCTTGGTCGCAAATGGCACGATAGGAAAAGAAGTGGCGGCATCGCTGCGCGCCACTTCCAAAACAATCCACGAAATCAGCCCGGAGGCCAGGTCATGTCACGGCCAGACAACACATGAAAGTGCAGATGGAAGACCGACTGTCCTGCCTGTTCTCCGATATTGGAGACCACGCGGTAGCTGTCAAGCCCGAGCTCCTGTGCTAACTTGGCAATGACCGAGAACATGTGGCCGACAACCGCTTCATTTTCGGGGGTAACCGCAGAGACCGACGCAATATGAGCCTTAGGGATTACCAGAAAATGCGTGGGTGCCTGCGGATCAATGTCATAAAAGGCATAACACAGATCGTCCTCATAGACCTTTTTCGAGGGGATCTTTCCCGATGCAATGTTGCAGAATAGACAATCCATAATAGAGACCTCCTTTCCCGTGCGATAAGCTGACTATCCGTTAGGACAGTTGAGCGTCTACAATGTTGTTGACCGCTTCCAGCGCTTCTTCCAGCTTGGAAGCGTCCTTGCCGCCGGCGGTTGCGTTATCCGGCCGGCCGCCGCCGCCACCGCCGCACATCTTGGCGACTTCCTTGATGATTTTGCCTGCATGTGCCCCAGCCTTGACTGCTTCTGCGCCGCAGACACACAGGAAGTTAATCTTTCCGTTGTCCAATACAGTGGACAGCACAGCAACCATTTTGGGCGCCTTGGACTTGATCTGGTCTCCCATGATGCGGAGCATATCCGGGGTGACATCTTCAAGCTTGGCCGCAATAACGTTGACGCCCTTGACGTCACGGGACAGATTGAACAGATCGATCATCTGCATATTGGCAACCTTGGTATTGAGATGCTCGACCATCTTGTTGGAATCGCGCAGCTCGCCCAGTACCTGCTCTACCTTATCGAGCAGATCATGCGGCGTGGTTTTCAGGGCCTGCGCTGCATTCAGGATCAGGCTCTGCTTTTCCTGCAGGAAGTTGAGCACGCCCTTGCCGGTCAGCGCCTCAATACGGCGCACGCCAGCCGCGACCGAGCTCTCCGAAATGATCTTGAACATGCCGGCCTGTGCCGTGTTGGTCAGATGGGTGCCGCCGCACAGCTCGATCGAGAAATCGCCGGCCTGCACAACACGGACAACAGTGCCATACTTTTCACCAAACAGCGCCATTGCACCGCGCTTTTTGGCCTCATCGATGGGCATTTCCTCGGTAATAACCGGATAGGCGGCAAAGATTGCATCATTGACAATGTCTTCGATCTGATTCAGTTCTTCCGGCGTTACGGCCGCAAAATGTGTAAAGTCAAAACGGACGTGATCGGCATCGGTGTAGGAACCGGCCTGCTCGACATGGGTGCCCAGCACCATGCGCAGCGCTTTCTGCAGCAAGTGGGTGGCAGTATGCGAGCGGGCGATCGCCTGCCGGCGTGCCGTATCAATAGCAGCCGTGACGATGTCATCTACAGCGATGACGCCGGACTCTACCACGCCGATATGCATGAACTTGCCGTCCTTGGTCTTCTGCACATCAGAGATACAGACCGAGAGCCCCTTTTCGTTGGTCAGCAAGCCATGGTCTGCAACCTGGCCACCCATCTCTGCATAGAAAGGCGTATGGTCCAGCACGATCGTGACACGGTCGCCGGTGGCCGCGGAGCCAGCGACTTCCCCGTTGGCCACGATAGCCAGGACTGTTGCCTTCTCGTCGTAGATGGTGTAGCCGTCAAAACGGGTCTTGATCGATTTATCCAATCCAAGGTTCTCCGAAGCCCAGCCGAGGTCACCCATCTTCTTGCGGTCCTCACGGGCGCGCACACGCTGTTCATTCATGAGCACGTCAAAGCCCTCACGGTCGGTCGTCATGCCCTGTTCTTCCAGGATCTCCAGGGTCAAATCAATCGGGAAGCCGTAGGTATCGTACAGCTTGAAAGCGTCTGCTGCCGGCAGCTCGGTCTTACCTTCTGCCTTGACGGCGGTGATCATATCGCCCAAAATGGACAGGCCGCTGTCGATCGTGGCGTCAAAGCGTGCCTCCTCCATCTCGATGACCTTGTGGATATAGTCGCTCTTCTGCTCAAGCTCCGGATAGTGATCCTTATTCTCTGCGATTACAGTGTCCAGCACTTCGGACAGGAACGGGCGGTTGATGCCAAGCAGCTTACCATGGCGCGCAGCCCGGCGCAGCAGACGGCGCAGCACATAGCCGCGGCCCTCATTGGAGGGAATTACGCCGTCGCATACCATCATGGCAGTCGAACGGATATGGTCGGTGATGACGCGCAGCGAGATGTCGGTCTTTTCGTCCTTGTGGTATTCGACGCCCGCAATGCGCTCGATATGCTTCATGATATTGCGGACGGTGTCAACCTCAAACAGCGATCCAACGCCCTGTACCACACAGGCCAGACGCTCAAGGCCCATACCCGTATCGATGTTCTTCTGCTTGAGCTCGGTATAATTGCCGTGACCATCGTTGTTGAACTGGGAGAATACGTTGTTCCAGACCTCCATGTAGCGGTCACAGTCGCAGCCCACGGTGCAGCCCGGCTTATGGCAGCCGAATTCCTCACCGCGGTCATAGTAGATCTCCGAACACGGGCCGCAGGGACCAGAGCCATGCTCCCAGAAGTTATCTTCCTTGCCAAAGCGGAAGATGCGCTCAGCCGGGATACCGATCTCTTTGTTCCAGATCTCAAAGGCTTCGTCGTCGTCGACGTAGATTGAGGGATAGAGACGGTCGGGATCAATGCCGACCCATTCGGGCGAGGTCAGGAACTCCCAGCTCCAGTGGATCGCCTCACGCTTAAAATAATCGCCAAACGAGAAGTTGCCCAGCATTTCAAAGTATGTGCCATGACGCGCAGTCTTGCCGACGTTTTCGATGTCGCCGGTACGGATGCACTTCTGGCAGGTCGTAACGCGGCGGCAGGGCGGCTCCTGCTCGCCTGTGAAATAGGGCTTCATCGGGGCCATGCCTGAATTGATCAGGAGCAGGGACGCGTCATTCTGCGGGATCAGCGAAAAACTGGGCAGACGCAGATGTCCCTTGCTCTCGAAAAACGAGAGATACATCTCGCGAAGCTCATTTAAGCCTCTGTACTGCATAGTGTGATTTCCTCCAATATCAATAAAAGATCAGCAAAATGAAGAGGGGGCCCGACAAAGAAACAGCTTCCACCCCAAATTTAGGGGCGGAAGCTGTCAATAAACCTCCAAGGTACCACCCTAATTTCCATAAACATGGCGTCTCAGGCTTCCCTTAACGCGGGAAATGACGGCCTGGTTTCCCAGGCTGCTCCAAACTGGCTGTCCGGTACACAGGCCAAAGGGCTTCCACCGCTTCCCTTCTCTCTAAAGGTTGTGTATCCAGATTCGGTTCTTCATCGCATTCAGTCGATATTACATACTTATTTTATCATATTTTGTCCGATTGTCAATTAGTTCTTACGCGCATGCCGTAAAATTGCAAACGGCTGTACGGCGAACGGAAAAGTGAGATGAAAGCGCATCTCGGGATGGTGTACAACCGGCAACAGGTTTCCGTCGTCATCCGTAATATCCTGGGCAGTAAAGGTGTACGGAGCCTTACCTGGCTGTACGAGCTCTAAGGTATCGCCCGGATAAAAACGGTTTTTCAGCGTAAAGACAGCATGGCCCGCTGCGTCTGCCTCAGCCAAAAGGCCGGTCACTTCCCAGTCACGAATGTACTGACTGTCTTCGTAGTATTGCCCGTTTTCTTCTTGTCCAAAGTAGAATCCGGTGTAATAGTTGCGGTGGCTGACCTTACCGATTTCCTCGTGGATATCGCGCGGCAGAACAAACCCATCCGGAGCCGCACAGTAGGCATCGACCGCCCGACGGTACGCGGAGGTGATGCCGGCAGCATAGTATGCCGTTTTGTTGCGCCCTTCGATCTTAAACGAGTCAATTCCGGCTGCGATTAGCTCGGGAATGTGGTCGATCATACAGAGGTCTTTGGAGTTGTACAGATAGGTGCCGCGGTCATCTTCCATGACAGGGAAATACTCGCCAGGACGTTTTTCTTCCATCAGCGCATATTTCCAGCGGCAAGGCTGGGCGCAGGCGCCATGGTTCGCGTCCCGGCCGGTCATATACTGTGAGATCAGACAGCGCCCAGAATAGGAGATGCACATAGCGCCGTGTACAAATGCCTCGATTTCGAGCGTCTTTGGTGTTTTGGCACGGATCTCCGCGATCTCCTCCAGGGACAACTCGCGGGCGAGCACGATGCGCTCCGCCCCCTGCTCCGCCCAAAAGTTGGCGGATGCATAGTTTAGAATGCTGGTCTGAGTACTGATATGGAGCGCTACATGCGGCGCATATTTTTTTGCCAAGGCGACCACTCCGACATCTGCCGCGATGATGGCATCTGCTCCGCAGTCCTGCAGCAAAGCCAGATAATCGGGCAGCGCAGCAAGGTCGGCGTTGGATGGGATAATGTTGACCGTCACATAGCATTTTACACCGCGCGCATGGGCGTAGGCAATGCCTGTACGCAGTTCATCGGCGTTAAAGTTGGCCGCAGCGGCACGCATTCCAAACGATTGTCCGGCCATATAAACGGCATCTGCGCCATACGCAATGGCGTATTTCATTTTTTCGAAGTCGCCTGCCGGCGATAGGATTTCAGGTTTGTTCAAAATCAGTATTCTCCATGATTCAAAATCAAATTATTCTGCTTCCGCCTCAGCCCAGGCCTCGTCTGCGCGCTCACGATTGCGGTTGTGTTCGCTGTTGGCCTCGGCAAACAGATGGGTGCCGTCAGGCATGGCAACATAATAATAATAGTCGTGATCGTCCGGGTGGGTCGCAGCATAGAGTGCACGGTATCCCGGATTACAGATCGGTCCAGGCGGCAGCCCTTCATGGGTATAGAGGTTGTATGGGCTGTCAAGCTGCAGATCGGCTTCTGTGAGCGGGTTGTTGTGCCCAACAGCATACTGAAGAGATGCATCGATCTGAAGATATGGGAATTCATCGCTATGATTGAGGCGATTATGAATAACGCCGGAGATCATGGCGAATTCATCTTCTTCACGCGCCTCGCGTTCGATGAGCGAGGCGATGATAACCACCTCATTGGTCGTCAGGCCCAGTTCTTCTGCGCCCTCCTGGATCTGCTCGTCGTATTTGTCATCGAAGTTATTGAGCATGACATTGATGACTTCATAGACCGGCTGCTTGCTATCCTGGACAAACTCATACGTATCTGGGAACAGATACCCTTCCAGCCAATTATCCTCTGGCGGCTGTAGGTCCTTCAGGAACTCATGCTTAAACGGGTAGTTGTTCAGCGCATCGTCCAGAAGGCTCTCCGAAGTTACCTGATTGTCCAGTAAGGTTTGCCGGATTTGCTTAATGGTATAGCCCTCTGGAATTGTCACCTTCACCGTTGTGGTCGAGGTGGTCTGCGTTAGCGCACTGACAATCTGGTCATAATCCATCGTCGGGTTCAGCGTATAAGTGCCAGCTGAGATGATGGTATCGCTGTCGCCCTGCAGAGCATTGAACAGCCGAAAGACCATACCGTAGTTGACTACACCGCTTGTGTCCAACTGGTCGCTGATGCCGTCGACCGTGGTATCCTCGGCGACAACAATCGAGATATCCTGGTCAGGTTTTACAAGGGCAAGGACATCGTTGGCCGAAAAGATCAGCACGAGCGAGATACATAGCGCAATGCCAAAAATACAGATAAAATAGAGTGAGGCCAGTGCGCATCCTGTCTTTGCCTTTTTTCGCCTAGGTGGACGACGCTCATAGGCATGTGCTTCATTTTCAAATAGATCAGCGTCCCGATAGCGGGAAGTACGGCCGCGACGTGTCCGCTGAGGTTCAGCGGACACGCTGCGCCAGGTATTGCGGCGCTGGGGTGCTTCTGCGGCATAGAGGTCATCGCCTGTCTTGCGGTATGTCTTGCGTACAGGTTCGCCTGAGGCGCGCGTACGCTGTGGGTTGTTTGTATGTCGCGGAGAAGCCTTGCTCTCCGCATGCTTTGGGGTATAACGGTGATTTTCCATGATGGTACCTCAACTAAATAATGCCGATCACGGCCTTTGCGATGAAGACAAACAGGAAGGCCAGCGCGGCGGCATTGCCGGCAAACTTGCTGAAAGAATAATCGCTGTGCTGTACATAGTGCAGCTTTTTAAACGCCTGCCGTAGCATGAGGCGTTCGGCCAAGCGCAGTGCAATGTAGAAAAAGAGCAGCGCAAAGATCACAGCAAGGGCGGGCAGGAATCGGAGAATGCCATAGAGCATGAATTTAGATAAGATCCAGCCCAAAAACAAATACAGCATCGATGATATCGCATGGGCAATGACCGCATACCAAAACGATCCTAGGACAAACGCGAGCCAGCTCATGCCGAATGCGAACACCAGCCCACCGGGCAGCGCTGGAAGCGAGCCGTACAGCATTGCGCTGATGACTGTAATGAGAACGAGCACCTGCCGTGTGCTCATGTATTCGCTCAAAAAGGTCTGGATATAGCCGCGCAAATACAGTTCTTCCAGGAACGCAGGCACAATGATCGCGCCGAACACGGCAAGCACAGAGACCGAGTTGCCAAATGGAATTGGCAGTAAGGAAAAAGAGAGCGTAAACTCGCTTGCGCCCGTAATCCGATAAACAAGATAGTCTACATCAAAACGGAGCCAAGTGATAGCAAGCGCAATGCAGCATGTAAAGCCCAGCATTTCGGCCGACATGCGTGCCGGCCGCAGTTTGGGCCGGAACACTTCCTTGCGCGGCATCAGGAGATGGAGCAGGAAGATGGGGATCAGCATGGCAGCAAAATCAAGCAAAATGCCGAACCATTCCGGATACAACGTCAGGATATTGGGTAAAAGCGATTGGGCACCGATCAGCAGTGCAAAGCAGATAAAGAGCGACAGACAAAGGCGCAGTGCAGACTTGCTTTTCATCGGAGTTTTACCGCCTTTCTGTCAGGATATAGTCGCATCGGAAATCGGTCGCCTCACGCGGCAGTGGTGCCTGCAGGAGGCGGTCTGCCGCGCACAGTGCAATGCGATATGCAGTGCTCTGTGCCAGAAAACGATCGTAGTATCCGCCGCCGTACCCCAGCCGGTATCCATCCGGATCGGCGCAAAGGCACGGTACGATACACAGATCGATTTCAGACGGCAGGACAACGGGGCTGGAGGACGCTGGCTCCCGGATTCCAAATTTCCCGGGCTGCAATTGCGCCAGTGTAGAAATTTCCCGCGCGGTCATGATGCCGCGTGCGGCGCACCGGGGCACACAGACCCGCTTCCCCTGTACCAACGCATCCAGAAGGATGGCTTCGGTTGAGATTTCCTCTGCAGTCGAGCAGTAACAAAATACCGTATGGGCGGACTGATATTGCGGCAGGGTGAACAGAGTCTGCGCGATTGCCCGCGCGCGGCGTTCGCGGATCTCAACCGGCTCCGCCGCGCGCAAGGCCAATAGCTTTTTGCGCAGAGCCTGCTTTTCAGCGCACATAGCAGACCGAGGCCGCGATCTCGTCAGCCGTCTGCTTGCCGCACAGGACTTCGCACAGCGTCAAGGCAAAGTCGAATGCTGCGCCGGCACCGCGGCCCGTGATGATCTTACCATCCTGTACGCACGGCGCATCCACTGCGGTTGCGCCGGTCATACCGCTCTCCATGCCCGGATAACAGGTCGCGCGCTTGCCATTGAGAATGCCCATGCCGCCGAGGATAACCGAGGGCGCAGCGCAGATTGCGGTCACATAGCGTCCGCTTTCCGTGAACTGTTTGACCGCATCGCGCACGAAATCAGATGCATAGAGATTGGTCGTGCCGGGCATTCCACCGGGCAGGAAGATCATGTCAGCGGCAGCCAGATCGGTTTCCTCGGGCAGAATATCTGCGACCATGGGGACGCCATGCGTACCGGTAACAGTCTTGCCGGTCACACCGATCGTGCGCACCTCTACCCCTGCACGGCGCAGGACATCGATGGGGGTCAGCGCCTCAACTTCTTCAAAACCGTCTGCTAAGAATACGTATACCATGATATAATCTCTCCTTTTCTAGTTGAACATAAGATTCATATAGCCGTGTGAAAACGGCTGCTTGTCATAAAATAAGATGCATCCCAGAGGCGTCTCTGGACTGCCGGGACCGCTCCAGCGCACGGCGGTGCAGCGTTTCTCGGCGGCCAATGCGCTGAGAAACGGCCGGACCTGGGTGGGATCTGCACAGACTAGCTCCTGTGCCCATACTCCGTCGTGCTCCTGCCAGACAAAGGCATACCCCGTCAGCGTGCCAGTGTTGCTCTCCCAAGCAAAGGCTCCGGCGCCGAGCTGCTGGAAAAGCGTGAGCTGTGCGTCCCACTGGGATGCGGAACGAACAACGGTAAAATCGTAGGATACAGTCTGCGCACGGTAAAGCGCCTGGCATGCCGCAAGATCCTGCGCTGTTAAAGGACGCAGCCGACTGCTGAGCTGTGGTTTTACTGTGGCGCAGTCTGCATGTACTGAAAACAGCGGCTGATAGCCAAAAGGACGATAAAAATCAAATAGCCAATCTTCCTGCGGAATCAGCATCGATGCCGCACGGCCCTGTGCGCGGTCCAGCGCAAAGGATTCTGTGAGCAGCTGGCTCATCAAATGCTGCCTTCGATAGCCTGGATGCGTACATGCCCCATAGATATAGGTCGCTGCGGCCGAGAGATCCTGCCCAAGCTGCAGCGTATACGGCAGCATCTGGACCATGGCGGCGACGGTACTGTTCACAAGATAGAGCAGTGTATGCTCCAGTGAAAAATGATGCCGAAAATAGTACGGATTGAATCCCGTATCATCGGGAAAACACTGTTCCCAGAGTTCCCGAATCGCAGGGAGATCTGCCTGTGCGGCAAAGCGGATCATTGGTTGGCTCCTTTCGGTACGGCCATGTATTTTTTTGCCATAAACGCCGGATGATAGGAGCGTTTTGCCTTTCGCAGGCCCTCAATCCCCAGATCCTCTTCTCGGTTGACATATAGGACCTCTGTGCAGTTGCGCTTTACAAACTGCTGATTGATCATTTGATAGGCGCCTGCAATGTTATGGTCTGCCTTCTCAATCTGCACAACATACATGTCGTCGGTGGCCTGGCAGCCAAAAGTGAATGCAATGACCTCGCCGTCCAACCGCAGGATTCCGCCGCGCAGTCCAAGCGCATCCCAGTTGTTCAGGGCGATTCCGATGGCGCAGGTCTCTCCGAAGAAGGCTTGGTCGCGCATACAACCGTTAAGCTCACACCATTTAAAATGGAATTTGAGCGCATCCCGTACATTATCCGGGGTGATATCCTCATAGGACCAGCGGCCTTCATAGTTGGCTAGGAAGCGGTTGACGAGATTACGTTTGGTCTGTAATTTTTTGCCGGACAGAGTTTGCAGTTTTTCGCTGAGATAGACATAGTCGGCAGAACCCTCATTATAGGAAAATTCAAAGCCATCGGGATAGCATGTCTCGATGCGCGGGATCATCTCCTCCGCGACAGAGACCATGACAGAGGGAATACCTCGTGCCTGTGCGTCTTGCCGGAGTGCCTCGATCGGGCGGCACAGATCGCCGTCACCGATCGGTGCCAGATACATTTCCTGGCCGCTTTCGGTGTCCTGCATCTTAACAAGCAGGAATTCATCTAAAAAACAGATTTGTGTGTTATAGTGGCTGCGCCAGATATACAGATCGACAAAGCAATGCTCACACAGGTGGTAGTTATACGCCTGCGCGCATGCCTCGATGCGATCCTTGTCCTCTAGCGTTACCTCTCTAAATTCTAACAAGATAGGACCCTTCTTTTGATTTTTTTACATTTCAATTGGATGGTTTGCAGGCATAAGCTGCATTATTCGGCCGATTGCAGCGCCAAATAATGGGCGCGCACTGCTTCCGCCTGACCACAGCTCATCTTTCCCTCGGTACAGGGGCCATAGACACACGGCGGTCCTGCGTGCCGGAACAGCGTGGGCGCAACCGCATAAACTAACTGGTACATTTTTTCCGCCAGTGCACGAATCTCCCACTGGGCGCGGTTGCAGCAGCGCAGCCGGAAGAAGTTTTGCAGGGATCGCGCATTGGCCGTCATCACGATGCGGGTGGTGCACGCATTTGGAAGCACATAGCGCGCATCCTCAATGGCCTTCTTTTCGGCCTTGGAGCGCGCAGCCTTTTCGCTCATACCGGCTGCCAGGTTTTCAGCCAGATACCCGTCCATGAGGGTTGCGGTCAGTGCCTCATAGGTGCGCTGATCGTCCTCCATCGCCCGGATGAACTGCTCCTTGGCGGCGGGGATTTTCTCGATTTCGGGCGGAACGACATATTCAAATCCTTTTTCCCGGACATAGCGCTGAGACTGTACGCTGTACGATGCCATGCGGTGGCGAGTGATCTGTGCGAGCAGAGAGCGGGAGACGCCTTCGATCGCAAACGTGAACGAGACGTGCTCGATAGGACTTTCATGACCGATTTCGGTCAGCATCTGCAAGAAAGACTGTGTTTTTTCTTCAGTCAACCCCTCTAGGATACCGTCTACATCCACCGCGGAATAGCAGTTCTTGGCTGCGGCGGCAATCAGGCGTTCAGGCTCAGGCGTATGTGACAGCAGGCGAACCTTCATCATGCTTTCTTTCCTCCGAATAGTTTGGTCTTGAGAGCGATCAGCAGGAAAAGAGGCAACTTCATCATGCGGCCGATTCGGCTTGGCTGCTTGAGCAGGCGGTAAAGCCATTCCAGGTTTAGCCGCCGGAAAAGCTCAGGGGCGCGCTGGACCGTGCCGGCAAAAATATCGAGAGAGCCGCCCAGACCGCAGGAAAGCGTGACCGGGAGTTCCTCCATATGTCCGGCCATAAAGCGCTCTTGCTTGGGTGCGCCCAAGCATACAAACAATACATCGGCGCCGCCGGCATCATGGATGGCATCCAACGCCTGCTGATCTTCCTGAAAGTAGCCATCCCGGGTCCCCGCGATGACCAGGCCCGGATACTTCTTTTTGAGGTTTTCGGCAGCTTTCGCCGCAATGCCTGGTTTGGCGCCCAATAAAAATAAGCGCATCCCCTCTTGTGACATGCGGTACATCAGCGCATCGGCAAAGTCGATGCCTGGCACTCTGCCGGACAGCGGGACCCCCAAAATCCGGGCGGCATAGATAATGCCGATCCCATCCGGCAGTACGAGTGCAGCGCGATTGATGATATCGCGGTAGACTTGGTCCTGAAGGGCCGTATAGGCGATCTCAGGATTGGGCGTTACTACATAGCCTTTCTTTCCGGCACGGATCTGTTCCATTGCCGCGTCGACCGCGTCTTTGAGTGTAACATTATCAAAAGTGACACCTAAAATATTTGCAGTTTTCACAGCTAAATCTCCATTTGATTTCTATATTTTTTACCCATTCTATTCTAGCGCATTTCCCCGAAAACCACAAGTATTATCTTTTACACTCCCAGAAAATGAAGATAAATTGGGCGATATGCTCCAGAAAGATTTGGGTTATAGGGGAAAAACGGGCAGAATGGACAGGCCGTTGCCGAACTCGCCAAGACAGCAAAAACAGCCGGCACATGCCGTGCCGGCTGATATTTTTGTTGGGTAAAAATCGTATTGCAGCGATTAGATGTTCTCCCGAATTATCTGACCCATCTGGCTGGTGGACAGCGCCTCCTGGCCCGGGGCTGCGATGTCCGCCGTGCGATAGCCGTCGTCCAGTGCCTTTTCGACAGCTTTTTCGATGGCGTTCGCCTCGTCGGACAGCCCAAAGGAATAGCGCAGCATCATAGCGCACGAGAGGATTGTCGCGATGGGGTTGGCAATGCCCTTCCCTGCAATGTCAGGTGCTGATCCGTGAATGGGCTCGTACATACCGCGTCCGGTCTCGCCAATCGAGGCGGACGGCAGCATGCCGATCGAGCCGGTAATCATGGATGCTTCATCGGACAGGATATCACCGAACAGGTTACCGGTCAAGATCACGTCAAACTGTCCCGGATTATGCACAAGCTGCATGGCCGCATTATCGACATACATGTGATTGAGCTCAATATCTGGATATTCGGCCGCTACGCGCGTGACTGTCTCACGCCACAGGCGGGAGGTCTCGAGGACATTTGCCTTGTCCACGCTGGTGACTTTTTTAGAGCGTACACGTGCCATTTCAAATGCGCGGCGTGCGATGCGCTCTACCTCGTAGACCGAGTAATTCATATCGTCGCAGCCCATCTGGCCCCAGCCGCAGTCGCTCTCCTTGCGATAGTGTTTGCCAAAGTAGACGTCGCCGGTCAATTCGCGGCAGACGACAATATCAAATCCATCGCCGATGATTTCCGGCTTGATCGGGCAGGCATCGGCGAGCGCCTTATACATCATAGCAGGCCGGATATTTGCAAATAGACCAAGTGCCGCGCGCAGTCCTAAGAGCGCCTTTTCCGGACGCTTTTCCGAGGGGACACTGTCCCACTTAGGGCCGCCAACAGCGCCCAATAGAACCGAGTCGGCGTTTTTACAGATTTCAATTGTCTCGTCGGTCAACGGGATGCCATTGACATCGATAGAGCAGCCGCCCGCGAGCACTTCCTGGAACGCAAAGGTGTGGCCGAATTTTTGGCCCACCTTTTCCAGCACAGCCATTGCCTCGGAGACGATCTCCGGGCCAATGCCGTCGCCTTTAATTACCGCAATCTGATAGTTCAACTTACTTGCCTCTTTCCTTCAAAGACTTGAGCAGGCCGCCCGCCTGGATGATGGACTGGATGAAGGGCGGAAAAGCAGCAGCCTGATAGCTCTCGCCCTTTGTGATGTTTGTGATCACACCGGTGTCAAAATCTACAGAGACTTCGTCGCCCGCATCAATGCCGTTTGCTGCAGCCTCACACTCTAAGATGGGTAAACCGATATTGATCGCATTGCGATAAAAGATACGCGCAAAGGAGGCAGCAATGACGCAGGACACTTTATTTTCCTTGAGCACCAACGGGGCGTGTTCGCGCGAGGAGCCACAGCCAAAATTGCGCTTGGCCACGATAATGTCGCCGGGCTGCACCTTCTTTACAAATTCTGTATCGATATCTTCCATTGCGTGGGTCGCCAACTCAGCGGGGTCGGCAATGTTCAGATAGCGGGCGGGGATGATAACGTCGGTGTCGACGTTATCTCCATATTTAAAAACAGATCCTTTTACAACCATGGTAGTGCCTTCCTTCCCTCTTACTTCACGTCTTCGGGCGCGCAGATGTAGCCCATCACGGCCGAAGCGGCTGCGACAGCCGGGCTGGCCAGATAAATCTCGCTTGTGATATGTCCCATGCGGCCGACAAAGTTGCGGTTTGTGGTCGAGATAGCGCGCTCGTTTTGCGCCAGGATACCCATATGTCCGCCAAGGCACGGGCCGCAGGTCGGTGTCGAGACGATAGCACCGGCCTGGATAAAGATCTTAGCCAGGCCTTCCTCGATGCACTGAAGATAGACCTCCTGAGTCGCCGGGATCACGATCGTGCGCACGCCGTGTGCGACATGGCGGCCTTTCAGGATAGAGGCTGCGATACGCATGTCCTCGATGCGGCCATTGGTGCACGAACCGATCACAGCCTGCTGAATCTCGATATGGCCAAGCTCATCAACGGTCTTGGTATTTTCCGGCAGATGCGGGCAGGCAACGGTCGGGCGCAGAGTGGACAGATCGATCTCGTAAGTCTTCTCATATTCGGCATCCGGGTCTGCCTCGAATACCGTTACATCGCGGTGTACGCGGCCCTTGATATAAGCCATGGTCTTGTCATCAACCGGGAAAATGCCATTCTTGGCGCCGGCCTCGATCGCCATATTACAGATCGTGAAGCGGTCATCCATCGAGAGTTCTGCAACACCGTCACCGGTGAATTCCATTGATTTATAGAGCGCACCATCCACACCGATCATGCCGATGATATGAAGGATGACATCTTTGCCGGAAATCCAGGGCGCTTTCTTGCCCTTGAGCACGAAACGGATCGCGGACGGCACCTTGAACCACGCCATGCCGGTCGCCATACCGGCGGCCAGATCGGTTGAGCCGACGCCGGTCGAAAAGGCGCCCAGCGCACCATAGGTACAGGTATGGGAGTCCGCACCGATAATCAGTTCGCCGGGAGCGGTCAAGCCTTTTTCGGGCAGCAGCGCATGCTCGACACCCATCTCGCCCACATCATAGAAATTGACGATATCATATTTCTTTGCAAATTCCCGGCATTCTAAGCACTGCTGGGCCGACTTAATGTCCTTATTCGGCGCAAAATGGTCCATGACGAGCGCAATCTTTGTGCGGTCAAAGACCTTGTCAAATCCAGCCTTTTCCATCTCACGGATAGCAACCGGGCCGGTGATGTCGTTCGCCAAGGTCAAGTCGACCTGTGCCTCGATGAGCTGGCC
>ERZ1090868.644-NODE-644-length-19415-cov-13.222211_pt1 | contig 19415 bp, 16 predicted proteins | sample MGYA00478475_ERZ1090868 | MGnify/ENA primary metagenome ERZ1090868 (study PRJEB33644, sample SAMEA5815747) | chicken gut metagenome | biome: Chicken; feature: Gastrointestinal Tract; material: Caecum | place: Ireland | collected 2019-01-01 | study: A study of the...
TCCTCTTCCTCCGTGATGGCGGTGAGGTTATATTTTGCATTATATTCGAGCAGCATTTTAAAAAACGCGCCGAATGCTTCCCGATTTTCCCGAAAGAGCGTCTCCGCACGCCCCATATCCAAAGCGACCGTTTCGTATCCCATAGAGTTATTATACCATACAAAAACACAAAAAACAAGAGCTGCCGCCAAAAAGCGCGCTTTTCAAGGCAAAGTTCTTTCGCGTTGAATTGTGGAACAGTCTTGATAACTTTATCCACATTGTGGAAATTTCTGTGGATAACCTTCCTGTTTTCAATATACTATTTATCAAGAAGACGCGCTCCCCGCTTTTCTTTTCTCCCTCCTTCCTCTTTTTTTCCACACTCCCCTTCTTTTTCCACAGCTTTCCACAATGCCTGTCCACATGCTGTCCACAGCGGGCAAAAAGTGAAACCTCCCCTTTTTTGAGCCGAAACGCTTGAAAAATACGCCGATATGCGCTATAATGGCAGGGTAAAAACTTCTTCTTGAACTTGTCCACAATTCGACAGCCACTATTATTACTATTACTATCTATTCTTATTATAAAATAAGAAGACATCAAGGGGAAGAGGCAAAAACGGCAGAAAAAGGGAGGAAAAGCATGAAATTTGTTTGCAGCGGCCTCACGCTTTCGGAAGCGGTGAATAAGGCGAGCAAGGCATGCGCCGTCCGCACGACGACGCCTATTTACGAGTGCATCAAGATCGAAGCAAAGAGCGAGGAAGTCACCCTTCTTGCGACGGACGGAGAGCTCTCCATCCGCAAATCGTTCAAGGCGGAAGTGTTCGAAGAGGGCGCCGTCTGCGTGCCCGGGAAACTCTTTTCCGATTTTATCGGCAAGCTCACCGATCTCGACCTTACCTTGAAGACGAGCGAAAAGGGGCTTGAAATTTGCTATCTCGATTCGGGGAGCGCCATCCAGACGCTGCCCGCCGAAGAATTTCCCGAGATCGACCTTGAGATCGGGGAAAACAGCTTTGTATTGAAGAGCGCTTCCCTCAAAAAGCTCATCGCAAAGACGACGTTCTGTTGCGCGCAGGACGATTCCCGCCCCATCTTGAAGGGCTGCCTCTTCGATTTTAAAGAGAAGGTGGAAGTCACCGCGCTCGACGGGTACCGTTTGGCGCTTGCGGAGGGAGAGATCGTCTCCAAGACGGGGGAAAAGCAGCTCATCTGCCCCGCGCGTACCCTTTTGGAGATCGCGCGCATGATCGAAGACGACGAGAGCGAAGTCACCCTCTATTCGCAGGGGGGCATGATGATGGTCTCTTCGGGCGATATGACCGTCGTTTCCCGCCTCTATCAGGGCGATTTTATCAAGAAGGAGAGCGTTATCCCCGCTTCCTTTACGACGACGCTCACCGTCGATAAGGCATCTTTGCTTGCGAGCGTCGAGCGCGCCGCCATCCTCATCCGCGGGGACAAGAATAACCTCGTCACCCTCGAAATGGGCGGAGGGACGCTGCGCATCTACTCTCATTCGGAAAACGGCAACGTCGACGAGACGCTGCTTGCCGAGACGGAAGGGAAGGATCTCACCGTTTCGATGAACGCGAAATTTTTGTCGGACGCGCTGCGCGCCCTCGAAGAGGAGCGCGTGACCGCCTCCTTCAACGGGCCCGTTTCCCCCTTTATCGTGCAAAACGCCGTAAAAAAAGACAGCCTCTATTTGATCCTGCCCGTGAGAAATGCGCAATAAAGGCGTCATAATCGCTTGACGAAAGCAGGGAAAAATCATATAATCAAGCAGAAACCTCAAAAATAAAATAGGAGAAAGATCATGAAAAGGACGTATCAGCCCAAGAAGAGACAGAAGAGCAAGGTGCACGGCTTCCGCAAGAGAATGTCGACGACCGGCGGCAGAAAGGTGCTCAAAAGAAGAAGAAACAAGGGCAGAAAGCACATTTCCGCTTGACATCGGGCGGATATGCATTATCTGCGCCTCAAAAAGAAGAAGGATCTTATCAAAGTCCTCAAAGCGGGAAAGCGCGCGCACGGACGCTCTTTGACCGTCGTATACTATCCTTCGGATGCCGTCAAATTGGCGGTGTGCGTGGGAAAGAAGTACGGCAAGAGCGTGAAACGGAACAGGATCAAGCGATTGCTTCGCGAAGCGTTCCGCACGATAGAAGGCAGCGTTTCTCCCGCTTGTTCTTTTTTACTCATCCCCAAAGAGGCGGAGGAATATTCCTATGCGGCGTTCAGGCGCGACATCGCATGCATCCTCAAAAAGGAGAAACTGCTTGCCGATCGGCCCGGCGCAGCTCACGAAGGCCAACTTCCGCTATCTGAAAAGGAGGGTGTTTAAGCCCTATTTGAAGGGCTTTTGCATGTTCCTCATCGGCCTCTATCAAAAACACCTCTCCCGCCATACCTGCCTCTATACGCCCACCTGCTCGGAATACACCAAGCGGGCGATCAACAACTTAGGCGTTTTCTTCGGCATCCTGTTCGGCATATGGCGCATCCTTCGGTGCAACCCCCTTTCCAAGGGTGGCTTCGATCCCGCACCGGAGCAATACTTCAAGGTCCGCTGGCTCTTATAGGGTTTTATACAGCGTGCGGACGGTCAAGGGAGATATTCTATGCAGCTTCTTTCCATCGTCATCCCCCTTTTGGAGGAGGGCTTTCATATCGAACTCAACTGGCTGGGGCATATCGTCCGCGCCATCATCGAATGGGTGGGGCCCGTCGGCCTCGGCGTCATCGTCTTTACGCTCATCTTAAAGCTCATCACGACGCCCTTCGACGTCTATCAGCGCATCAAGATGAGAAAACAGTCGCTCATCATGCGCAACATGAAGGACGATCTCGAAAAGCTGCAAAAGCAGTACGCCAACGATAAGCAGACTTACAGCATGAAGATGATGGAGCTGCAAAAGAAGAACGGTTACAGCATGTTCGGGGCGTGCCTGCCCATGATCATCTCCTTCGTCATCCTCATCGTGGCGATCTCGGCGTTCCAGTCCTTCTCGCAGTACGCCAACCTCAACATGTACGAACAGATGGCGCACGTGTATAATCAGGAGATCTTACAGTACGCGCCCGAAGGCATCGACTACCGCCTTTCTTCCGAAGACGAGAGCGTTCCCGTCGTGACCTGGGATTGGGAGAGCGGCGAAACGCACGAAGAGGGCGGCATCCTCTATACCGTGTATCTCGACGGCACCATCCACAGGATGCGCGTCGTTTCTGCGGACGAGAGCAAATGCATCTACTATGAGTATAACCTCGACGAAGATACGCTCAACAGGACGTATTACGTCGATACGGACAGGCTGTATACGAGCGGGCAGGACGCCGAAGCGAAGGCTGCCATCGACGCCATTTTGGAAGAGAGGGAAGCTTCCTCTTCCAATACGGACGCGCTCAACGACGCCTGCCGCGATTATATCGAAGACAAGGGCTCGCTTGCGGCGGCGAACTGGTTCCGCGCCGAAAACGATCCTTCCTTCCTCTGGATCAAGAACGTGTGGTATCCCGACGTCTCCTATGCCCACCCCATCCAGGATTACAACGAATTCAGCAAGTCCTTCTCCCAAAACATCATCTTGGCGAACGGACAGAAAGCCGCCATCGGCACCATCATCGACGCGGGCGAATATGAAAACCTGACGGCGCACCTCGGAGAAGAAAAGGAACAGGCGAACGGCTACTTCATCCTCATTGTCGTGACGATCGGTCTCATGGTCTTGCAGCAGTTCATCATGATGAAGAGCCAAAAGGAAGCCAACCAATATCAGACGGTAGACGGCCAGGGCGCGAGGACGCAGAAGATCATGATGGTCATGCTGCCCCTCATCTATGCGATCACGGGTCTCATGTGGACGGCGGCGTTCTCCATCTATATCGCCGTGAGCAGCATCATCGGTATCCTCGTCACGCTCATCTCGAATTTCTTCATCGACCGTTCCTTCCGCAAGAAGGAAGAAGAGGAACTCATCGCAAAGTACCGGCGCAAAGCTCCGTCGGCCGTTCAGCCGAAGAACAAAAAGCAAAAATAATCTCATATAAGAGGGAAATCAAATGGATCAGCAAGAGAACATCTTTGAGGGCAAAACGGCGGAAGAAGCCGTGAATGCAGGGCTTGCCGCCCTCGGCCTCAAAAAAGAGGACGTCGAAGTGGAAGTCCTCGAAGCGGGCAGGAAGAAGCTGTTCGGCTATGTGCCCGCCAAAGTCAGACTGACGCCCGTCAAGAAGCTGACGGACGGCGAGCGCGCCGTGGCGTTTTTGGAAGGGCTCTTCGAGCGCCTCGATAACGACGGCGTCGTCGTCACGCTCGCGGAAGAGAGCGAAAAGATCGTCATCAATTTGGACGGCGCGACCAAGGGCGTCATCGGCAGAAGGGGCGAAGTCATCGACGCCGTGCAGGTTTTAGCGGGCGCCGTCGCCAACACGGGCAGAAAGAACTATATGCGCGTCGTCGTCGACTGCGGCAACTACCGCGAAGAGCGCGAGGAGACCTTGAAGCGCCTTGCCGAAAAGCTCGCCGCAAAGGCGGTGCGCCTCGGGAAGCGCGTGCGCCTCGAGCCCATGAACCCCTATGAACGCAGGATCATCCACGCGGCGCTCGTCGATTCCACCGAAGTGACGACGAAGAGCGAGGGCAAGGAACCCGCCCGCTACGTCGTCATCATCCCCAACAACATGAAGCAGTTCGACAGAAAGCCCCGTGGCGACAGGAACGACCGCGCCGGCAGGGGCGGCTATAAGAACGACCGCGGCGGACGCAGCGATCGCGGCGGCAGAGGCGGCTATAAGAACGACAGAGGCAGCCGCTATGGCGAAAAGCGTGAGTACCCCAAGCGCGAGCTCCCCGAAGAGGGAACGCCCGAAACTTCGGGCACGAGCTTCAAGCGTGAGGGAAGCTCTCTCCCCGGCTACCGCAAGGGCGGCTTCAACGGCTTCTTCGGCACCTATCTCGGCAACGTCCGCGACGACGCTTCCGAAACTTCCGCGCCCGAAACGCCCGATGTGAGCGGCACCGCTCCCGTCACCCCCGACGAAGAGTGAGCCCGCCCCGAGCAAACTACAAACAGACCACAAACGCAAAACGCACGGCACCCGCCGTGCGTTTTTTTATGTCCTTCCCGCTCGCTGTTCTTTCGCCCCGCGAGGAAGTCACCCTATTATAGCCTCCCCTGTGTAAGGGGTGAGCAATTGCTTCCTTGATCTAAAAATTCCGTATGATAGGTGCCTTCCCTGAGGGTGAGCAGGCGCTTTCTTGCCAAAGCCCCGGTGGGGCTTTGGCCGCCTGCGAGCTTGGAAATTTCCCATTGTGGGGAAATTTCCTGACCGAGCGCGGTCTCTACCGCGCGAGAAGGTGGCGCGTTGTCCGACGAATGTCGGCAACAGGACTGAGGGAGTCGCCTTATTTTCGTAAGTCCGCCAACGAAAACGGCAGTTCTCTCCCCGCGCGAGACGGTGGCGTTCCGTCCGCAGCTTGCTGCGGCGGGATGACTGAGGGAGTCGCCTCGTCGCCGTGGAGGCGCTAACGCTTCCGGATCAGCCCGCCGCGTCTCTTATGCCTCTCCCGCCCGCGCACGGCTCGCCGTCTTATCCCCCAAAAAACAAAAAAGAGCAGGCATCTTGGCCCGCTCTTTTTTCGCACTGCTCGTTAGTTGTTCTCGATCCAGGCAAGAGCCTTGGACTTGCAGTAAGACGTGATGTTTTCCGCCTTGTAGGGGGATTCCTCACCGCCGTTCGTGTAGAGGAAGTAGTCGCCGTCGGGGGTTTGGTACATCGTCGTCTCGTAACCTGCGGGATCGCCGACTTCCCCGAAGCAGACCTTCTTTACAACGGTTGCGGTATCGGTATCGAACGTCTTGGTCTTCGTCTTCTTGATCATGACACATCTCCTTTCCTTATATTTGTTGCCACTATTCTACACGTTTTTTATCCGTTCGTCAACAATATGAACTGATTTTTCGGAGAATTTTTGAAAAGGGCGGAAAAGAGTCAAGAAATGTTCGAAATATCACACGATTTGAGCATATCTACCATCATTTTGCCTTATAAGCGTACGACAAGGGGCGCTCCTCGCAGCTCATTAAGCATAGAGACGGTCGCGTTGCTCTAAGACGAGAAGGATCGCCTCTTTCAACACGCACGCCATCGCATAGACGTCGGAATAGCGCACGCGTTCGAGGGCGGGAAAGCCTTCCTCTCTCCCCGCTACGATGCCGAGAAGGCTCGCATCTCCGATGCTGCCGAGCTGCTTCTTTGCACCGGAGCCGGGATAAAGTGGAGATGAGCAAACTTTGATGAGACCCGTCTCCTCGCGGTTCCCAACGGCGGCGTCCACGGCGATGACGGGAGCGCGCGGGTGCGTCTTTGCGATGAACTCTTTCAAAGGGATGATCTCGCGTGCGGTCACGGTGTTTTTCATGCAGCCGTAGAGCGGGCATGTCGCATGTTCTTGTAAAAGGAGAGAGCCCGTCAGCGGGCCGAGGCTGTCTCCCGCGACGCGGTCGCTGCCGACGCACACGATCACAGGACAAACATTTGTTTTGTAAAGGGCGGCGCTCAAACGGCGCGCGACAGCGAGAGGCGCCAGCGCATTCATCGTATGAAAACACGGTTGAGAGGGGAAAAAATCGTCCATACTCTATTCATTGACAGCGTTCGCGATCCTCATTCGTTTTTTACACGGAAATCAACGACAAATCGCGGCTTTTGTGCTATAATGGCGTTACGACTTTGAAAAGGAGGTGCTTATGTTCAATTCCCTGCTCGCTTCATGGACGTGGACGATCGATCTCTTGTTTGTGCTTGCGCTCGTTGCGGGTACGGCGATCGGCGCGTATCGCGGGCTCATCTCGGGCGTCTGCAAGATGGCGGGAACGCTCTTTGCCATTATCTTTGCGGTCATCTTCTGCGTGTCCTTTGCAAACTTCCTCGAATCCGTCTTCCATATGACGACCGCAATTGCTAATGGATTAACAAATTCCTTCCACAATGAGGCGCTGTTAACTCCCCTTCCTTCGGAAATTTCGGGCGCAGACATCAAGTCGGCGCTGGAAGGGATGCAAGTTCCCCTCTTTTGGCGTTGGATCATCTCGGGCGCTTTTTCCTCCGTCGAGACCATCCCCGAAGGAACGACGCCTGCCATGATGCTCGGCAGTACGCTTGCAAAGTGGTTCTCCATCGCCATCGCATTCGTGCTCCTCGTTGTCCTCATCAAGCTTGCCGCCGTTTTGCTCGATAAAGGTCTGAGCGGGCTTGTAGAAAAATGCACGCCCTTCCGCGTCGTCAATCAATTGCTCGGAGCTTTTCTGGGGCTCGTTAAGGCAGGGATCGTCGTCTTCCTCATCCTTGCCGTGTGCAGCTGGATCCCCGTGGAAGGATTGCATACTTTTCTTTCCTCGACTGTCATCGTCGGCCCCATCTTTCGTTCGGATTGGTTCGCCGCTGCAACGAGCTATGCGATCAGCGGGCAATGGTTCGACGATTACATTTCTCAGTTCCTATTTTGAATTCCCTGTTTTATCGAAAACATCCTGCTTCGGCGGGATGTTTTTCTTATATATTTTACGCAGAACCACATTTTTTGCACCTGTTGTTTCACGTGAAACTACAAATTTTGACCGAAAATTCTTGTGTCGTTTCACATGAAACACGATCATGCCCAAAATCGATAGGTGCAAGCCTTGAAATACCGCAATTTGGGTGAAAAGTTTCATGTGAAACATGCCAAACAGGGATAAGATGGGAATCCTGTGATATTTTTGTAAAAAGCAAGAAATCTGCGGACAAACACTTGCAAACAAGCCCCTTCTATGGTAAAATAAAGAAACAAAACTTGCCCATACTATGGGCAGTAAACAAAGAAGGAGTTAATTTTGAGCAAGACAGTCAAAGTGATCATAGCGTTGGCTCTCGTACTTGTGCTGGGGATCGGGATCTACTTCCTCGTGACCGCCGGCATTCGGGACAGTATGAAGTTGACCACACACGAGTTTGAAGAGTACATCATGGATGAAAGATCTGATGATCCAAACGGAAGTGCTGGTCTAATTGATGACGATAAGCAAATTGTTAAGGTGCGTGTTGATGGATATGTGATTTATGGTTATACTTCGGTTGACGCGCGAAATTACACCTATTGGGCTAATTTCATCAATTCATACGATGAAGCTGGTCTTCGAAATGTCCTTAGAGATTGGGTAGAAAACTATGGACTTGAAGACTACGATCTCGAAAACCCAAACGCAGGCTCTAATTGGAGCACCATCATCTATCTCGCCGTGCTGATCGTCGGTGTCGTCGCTATCTTCTTCGTGATGAGATCGACGATGGGCGGAGGCACGAAGGCTATGAGCTTCGGCAAGACCAAAGCGAAGGTCTCCACCAACATCAAGGTCCGCTTCTCGGACGTCGCGGGTGCGGAGGAAGAGAAGGAAGAGCTCGCCGAAGTCGTCGAGTTCTTAAAGAGCCCCAAGAAGTTTTCCGACCTCGGGGCGAAGATCCCCAAGGGCGTTCTCCTCGTCGGCCCTCCCGGAACGGGTAAAACGCTGTTCGCAAAGGCCGTTGCAGGCGAAGCGGGCGTTCCCTTCTTCTCGGTGAGCGGCTCCGACTTCGTCGAGATGTACGTCGGTGTCGGTGCCTCGCGTGTGCGTGATCTCTTCGACCTTGCAAAACGCAACCAGCCCTGCATCATCTTCATCGATGAGATCGATGCCGTGGGTCGTCAGCGTGGAGCGGGCCTCGGCGGTGGCCACGACGAACGGGAACAGACCCTCAACCAGATCCTCGTCCAGATGGACGGCTTTGATTCCAACGAAGGGGTCATCGTCATGGCGGCGACCAACCGTGCCGACATCCTCGACAACGCCCTTCTCCGTCCCGGCCGGTTCGACCGTCAGATCTACGTCAACCTTCCCGACGTCAAGGGCCGCGAACAGATCCTCAAAGTCCATGCGAGGAACAAGCCTCTCGCTCCCGACGTCAACTTCCGTACCATCGCCCGCATGACGAGCGGCTTCTCGGGAGCCGACCTTGCCAACCTCCTCAACGAGGCAGCCATCCTCGCCGCCCGTGCAGGGAAAAAGCTCATCGGCAACCTCGAGCTTTATGAAGGAATTAACAAAGTCATCATGGGCCCTCAGAAGAAGAGCCGCGTGGTGACGGAAGCCGACAAGAAGTCCACCGCTTACCACGAATCGGGTCATGCCATTCTGTCTAAACTGTGTGAACAGAACGACAACGTGCAGGAAGTTTCCATCATTCCCCGCGGCATGGCGGCAGGCTACACGCTCACCCGTCCCGAAACGGACGACAACAGCTACACTGTTAAGAAGCTTAACGACTTCATCTGCATGGCGCTGGGCGGCAGGGTCGCCGAAGAGATCGTCATCCAGGATGTCTCGGCGGGCGCCTCCAACGACATCCAGAAGGTCACGCAGATGGCGCGCAAGATGGTCACGGAGTGGGGCATGAGCGACAAACTTGGGCCCATCGCCTATTCGAGCGACAACCCCGTCTTCCTCGGCCGCGACTTCGAGCAGCACAACGTCTATTCGGAAGAGACGGCGAACATCATCGACGAAGAGATCAAGCGCATCGTCACCTCCGCATACGAGCGCGCGAAGAAGCTCCTCCTCGAACACAGGAGCGTGCTCGACAACATGGCGCGCGTCCTCGTCGAAAGAGAGACCATCTACACGCCCGAAGTGGATATGCTCATGAAGGGCGCTTCGTGGGAAGAAGTACTTGCTTATATGGAAGAGCACGACAAAGGCACGCCCGACGATCCATTCGGCATGGCGTCGAAGACGGCTGCGCCCTCCGCGCCCGCCGCTCCCGATGCGCCTTCCACACCCGAAGTATAACAAATGAGGTGAGAGAGTATGGGCAAGATCATTTCCTTTTCCAATCAGAAGGGCGGCGTCGGCAAGACGACGACCTGCGTCAACATGGCGGCGTATCTTGCGACGATGGGAAGAAAAGTGCTGCTCGTCGACATCGACCCACAGGGCAACGCCACGACGGGTCTCGGCTTTTCCAAGAGCACGTTGAAAAAGTCCGTCTATCAGGTGCTCATCGAGGGGGAGGACTGCAAGGACAACCTGCTCCCCACCGAGCTTGCAACGCTCACCATCCTGCCCGCGAACATCGACCTCGCGGGCGCGGAAGTGGAGCTCGTCGCAAAGAAGAGCCGCGAAAAGATCTTAAAGGGCGCCCTTGACAAGGTGCGCGGGGAGTTCGACTATATCTTCATCGACTGCCCGCCCTCTTTGGGGCTTCTCACGATCAACGCGCTCACCGCGGCGGACAGCGTCATCATCCCCATCCAGAGCGAATATTACGCGTTGGAGGGGTTGAGCCAGCTCATGAACACCATCTCGCTCGTGCGGCAGCACCTCAACCGCTCGCTCAAAGTGGAGGGCGTCGCGCTCACCATGTACGACGGCAGATCGCTCATCAGCAAGCAGATCGCGGCGGAGATCAAGAAGTATTTCACCAAAAAGCTCTATGAGATCGTCATCCCGCGCAATGTGCGCCTTGCGGAGGCTCCCAGCCACGGCAAGCCCATCGTGCTGCACGATCCCAAGTGCGCGGGCGCGCGCGCCTATGCGGCGCTCACCGAAGAATTTATCTTAAAGACGGAAGAGAAGGGGGAATAAGACATGACGACGAAAGGCTTAGGCAGAGGGCTTTCCGCCCTGTTCAGCGATACCGAGGAAGCTTACGAGAACGCGCAGGGCGAGAGCGCTTCGGGCGTCCGCGAGCTCCCGCTTTCCGACATCTATCCCAACCCCGATCAGCCGCGTAAGATCTTCGACGAAGGCGCTCTGAACGACCTTGCAAGCTCCATCCGCGAGCACGGCGTCATCAGCCCCATCGTCGTCAATGCGGACCCCGACGGCCGCTACATGATCATCGCGGGCGAACGCCGTTACCGCGCCGCTAAGATGGCGGGGCTCGAAAGCATCCCCGCCGTCGTCAAGGACTACACGGAGCGCGAGATCCGCGAAATAAGCCTCATCGAAAATTTGCAGCGCGAGGACCTCAACCCCATCGAAGCGGCGGACGCGATGAAGCAGCTCATGGACGAGTACCACCTCACGCAGGAGGAACTCGCGAACCGTCTCGGCAAATCCCGCCCCGCCATCGCCAACACGCTGCGCCTTCTGACGCTTTCTTCGGAAGTCGTCGCGCTTGTGAGGGAGGGCAAGCTCTCCTCGGGGCATGCGCGCACCCTCGTGCCCGTTCCCAAAGAGGCGCAGGGCAAGCTCGCCGAAGAGTGCGTCAAGAACGGCTGGTCGGTGCGCGAGATGGAGCGCGCCGTCAAGCAGTTTTTGAACCCGCCCGAAGTGCTCGCCCGCGAGAAGGAGAAGAAGAACACCCTCGCGAACGCCGAGCTCACCCACCTCGTCGAGCGGCTGCGCACCTCCTTCCGCACCAAGGTCTCTCTCATCGGCACGGATAAGAAGGGCCGCATCTACATCGACTACTACTCCCGCGACGATCTCGACCGCATCTCGGAAATTTTAGACATCATCGACCGCCAGGAGTGAGCCCCCCGGGCAAGCGGCGGCTCCGGCCCAAGCCTTCTCAAAGGGCAGACCGCCGGCCCCGCACGGCTCGCCCGTGCCGCACGGCGCGCCATCCCAAAGGGCAGCCGCAAAACCGCATATATCCGCATAAAACCGACAAAGCGTCCCAAACGGGGCGCTTTTTCCGCGTCATTTTGCACAAAAACGCTCATGATAGCGAGAAATGCGACAAAGTGGTGAAAATTCGCAATTCAAGATGAATATTTCACAAAAAAAATTTCAAAATAACATTGACAAACTGCCAAAAGTGTGGTAAAGTTATGTCAGTGTAGAAATGACGATAGGGGGAAAGTCATGAAGCAGAGGGACATTCGTTAATTTTTCCGTGTTTTCCGGATCTTCGGGGCTGCAAATGAGCGGCCTGCGGCAAGTTCGGAGGTCGCAGCAATTGCGGCTTACGGCAAGATTGACGAATGTCCTTTTTCTACTTGACGGACTGATACGGCATTTCATGCGTCCGAAGCGCCGAGCGACGGCAGCGGGGAGGGCACTCCCCCAAACTGCGCGAACCGTTTCCCAAGCGAAGCAAGGCGGGCGGCACAAGATTCTATATTTATAAGAGGTAAAGGAATGAAGAAAAAACTGTTAAGAAATGCTTCACTCGTCGCCCTCTCAGCAGTCATGGTTTGCGGTACCGCGGTCGGTCTTGCAGGCTGCGGCGGTTCGGGTACCACCATCGCAATTTCCATGTTCTGCGGCGACGATGATAAGGCGATCAACCAGGCCGCCTGCGAAGCTTGGGCGGAAGAGTATTCTCAGAAGCTCATCCAGGAGGGCACGTTCGAAGAAGGGCAGGCGATCAAGATCCGCTTCTCGTCCAACGCGGATACGCCCACGTATTTCGGCAACCTGAACAACCAGATGGCTTCCAACAGCCAGCCCGACGTCTTCTACGTCTCGCCCAAGTACGTCAAGACGTGGTCCTCGTCCGGTCGTATCGTCGATCTTTCCACATACCTTGTCGAAGAAGCCGAAACGCTGACGGATATTTGGGACGACTCCCTCTCCTTCTACGCCTATTCGAGCAACGAAAACTTCACCCGCGGCGAGCACATCGAATTCCACGAGACGGACGGCAAGTATTACAGCGTCGACTCGCAGGTCCCCGTCGGCATCTACGGCCTTCCCAAGGACTTCTCCAACTTCGGCCTTTCCTTCAACAACGTGTTCTTCTCCGAAGAGCGCCGCGAGGAGCTGACGACCTCGTACACGACGGACAGAACGGACGCTCAGAACGCCATGACGGGTCAGAGCGGCTATCAGAACCTCACCTATACGCCCGAGAGCGGCATCATCACCGATGCGAACGGCGACGACGCGCCCATCATCAACATCGGCGTGCCCACCACGTACAAGCCCTACAACTTCTACCGCTTCAGCTCCTACCAGGCGGCGCTCAACGGCGGCGACCCTATGGCATGGATGGTCCAAAAGTACACGGACGGCAAGGGCTACACCGTCACCATTCCCGGCTTCCCCGGCGACACCCTCGAAGAAGCTGCCAAGTACTGGCCGGGCGGCGAGGGCTTCGACGCTTCTACGCCCGAAGACTATCAGAACACCTCGGCTGAGTACAACTACGAGAATTCGTATGTGACGTACACCTATGCCGAGTACTCCGCGCTCACCTGGGCGGTCACCTACTACTTCAACACCTTCGACTGGAAGGGCGACGGCTACGGCGGCGTCATCAAGGAGAACGGCGACAAAGGCAACGTCTACGGCAACGACCAGTACGACGGCACGCTCTACTTCCTGCCTTGGCTTGCGGGCAACAACGCGACCTACCTGAACGCCGAATCGACGCTCGTCAAGAACCCCGGCGGCGAGACGGTCACCGAAACGCAGGTCTCCATCGACGGAACTCCTGTGGAAGTCGCCCTCGAATGGGGCGCCAACAGCGAAGCGTTCATCGAAACGCTCGGCGCATTCTATGCGTACGGTTCCGACTGGAACGGCAACTCCAACAACTGCGGCGATACCTATCTTGATAAGTCGTCCGGTTGGGATCTGTTCTGCGACGGCCAGCAGCTCTTCTATGGTATGGGTACCTGGAACGGCATCGAGACCAACAAGACCGACCGCGCTTTCCTGCAGGTCAACCTCATGCCCGAACCCATCTCCGAAGACTACGCCCTTTATTCCACCGTCAAGGACGCCGACTACTACATGGCGACCTACACGGGCGGCAAGCTCTATACGGCAGCCGAGAGAGAGTCGATGGATACGAGCGCTCCCAATGCTCCCGCTTCCTACTCGGCGGAAGAGATCTTTGCAAACCAGCTCGAGCGTCAGGATAAGTGGGGCGCGCGCATGGACTCCGTCGGTTACGGCGTCTCTGCGGCTACGCTCGACGAAGCCGAGTGGAAGGCGCCTGCCTGCGTCGACCTCGTCAAGTACCTCACCATCGGCAAAGAGATGCAGACGACCCTCACCTATTCGGGTTCGCAGCTTCCCAACTTCAAGTCGATGTGCGTTGAGTTCATGAACAAGACGGGCTCCTTTGCCGACATGATCACCCCCGACGACGGCGCGGAATTCGACGCGGCTTATCAGGTCGCCAAGGATATGTACCTTGCAAGAAACAACGGCGGTACGGTCGGCGAATGGATGGCTGCCAACCACCCCGATATGACTTACGACCCTCAGTTCGAGTCCACGCCTATGACCAGCGTCGGCGACATCGCATACGGCATGAAGGTGCTCTATATCACGGCGTACACCGATGAAGACCGCGACCTCAGCCTGAGGATGCAGTTCGGCCTCAACTTCGTCCGTGACTCCGCAATGTATACCTACGACGACGTGTGGCTCAAGACGCTCGACCCTCGCGGCAATCCTTGGGTCATGGCATACCGTCAGCAGCAGGCGCTTGAGAACCAGATGGGCGATATGATCGATAACATGATCTATTCCGAAATGCTCGAAAGCAATCCCGACAACAGGCCGGTGCAGAATCAGAAGTACGCTACGCCCAAGTGGTGGGCTCTTTACAGAGTCGATCAGTCGCAGACCGAGCTCAACAATGCGATCAGCAAAGAAGCGGCTCTGTTGGGCTAAGCGGTAACTCCCTGCGCTTTGCAGGATAAGAAGGAACTTCGGGAGCGCGCCCTTTCGCGGCGCGCTCTCCTGCCCTTCCGAAATATGAAAAAATAAGGAGGAAAATGATGGAAAACAACGTTGCTGCCAATGCGGATGTTGTGGAAGAAGCCAACGTCGCCGAAGCCGCGCTCCCGCAGAAGAAGCAGAAAAAGCCCATCAACCAGCAGAAGCTGCAAGACAACCTGTGGGGCTGGATCTTCTGTATCCCGCTCATCGTCGGTACGGTGTGGTTCGTCTACATCTGTCTTGTCGCCGCGCTCCTGCTTTCGTTCACCGACTATTCGATTTATGGCACGAAGCTTACCATGTTCCAATACCTTGCCGAACTTGGGCAGCATCCCGCCAAGCATCCGGATACCGGCGTCGTCGATGTGTTGGGTTTGTATAAATATGCGTTCACGCATACAGTCGACGCAGGCGGCGGCTATATGATGAATGAGTTGGGCATCCACCTCTTCAACACCGTGTTCTACATGATCGGTATCCCGATCGGTATGATCCTCGCAATGTTCTTCGCCGTCTGCATGACGCGCGACATCCCGGGCGCGAACGTGTTCCGCGTGCTGTACTACTTCCCCAGCGTTGCAAGTACGGTCTCCATCGTCTACACGTTCAAGCTCATGTTCAGTAATGCCGGCGTTATGAACAATCTTCTCGGGCTATCGGATTTCCAAGGCAAAGGCTTTACGTGGATCTCCCTTTCCGGTAACGAGGCGCTCACATGGAACGGTCTCACGGGGCAGGCTGTCAACAATGCCTTTATGAACTCGACCTATTGGTGTCAAGGCCTCATCACCAAATGCGTCATCATCATCATGTCGGTGTGGAAGGGCCTCGGCGGTACGGTCATCCTCTACATAGCCGGCCTTTCGGGCGTCAACTCGGCGACGAAGGAAGCGGCTCAGATCGACGGCGCCAACGGCTGGCAGATCTTCTGGAAGGTCACCATGCCCGATCTGTACCCGACCATTTTCTACAACATCGTCACGGCGGTCATCGGCGGCATGCAGATCTACATGGAACCCGAACTTTTGACTGCGAACGCACCGTTCACTTCCGGTTACGTTTGGCTCATCTACTACTATGGTATCAGCGGTACGGATAACCCCGCTCCTTCGTGGGGCGCGGCATACGGCATGATCCTCGCCGTCATGATCATGGTGCTCACGCTGTTCCAGTTCTGGCTGGATTCCAAGAATAAGGACTAAGGAGGAAGGGAAAATGAGTGATGAGATCATGAACAACACTTCCCCCGAGGAAGAAAAGAAGTATTCCCCTCTCCGCTATGCCTGGGGCGCGTTCCTCGCCTTCTTCGGCATCTCGTCGGTAACGCACACCGCCAGCAAGAAGCGCAAAAAGCTCGTCGGCGACATCGTCTGTTACATCGTGCTCCTGATCGGCGCCTTCACGATGGTCTACCCCTTCTGGTGGATGATCGCGGGCTCCTTTGCCGATACCATCAGTACGCTGCCCAAAGACGTGCTGAACCCCCTCGTCTGGTGGCCCAACCACAGTACGGCGAGCGAAGGCTATGTCGACGGCTTGTTCCGCAACTATTCCGAGCTCTTTGGCGAGGCGTTTGCGGGTCTTTCGACCGACCTCAATTTCTGGAAGGTCCTTCTCAATAACTTGGTGTACTCCATCGTGCCCGTTGTGGTCGGCGTCATCACCTCGGCGTCCGCGGCATTCTCGTTCGCAAAGATCGAATGGATCGGCAGAAACGTCGTCTTCTTCGTCCTGCTTGCGGCGATCATGGTCCCCGGCCCCGCCATCACCACGGCGCAGTATTCCATGTACCAGATGATGGGCTGGATCCAAGTCGGTAACTATTCGTGGGGCGATTTCAGCTTGGTGCTGATCATCCCCGGCCTCTTCGGTTCCATCATGACGGCGTTCTTCATCCGTCAGTTCCTGTTCGGCCTTCCGACCTCCATCATCGAGGCGGCGAAGATCGACGGCGCGGGCTACTTCCGCATCTTCTGCGGGTTCATCCTTCCTTTGGCGATGCCCGCGATCATGGCACAGGGGCTGCTGTCCTTCATGGGCTGCTGGAACAACTACATGGGTTCTTACCTCTTTGTCCCTCAGCAGAGCTTTGCGATCAACCTGCCTCACGCGCTCGCCCGCCTGGACGAGAACGGCGCAGGTCCCTATTCTCGTGACTATGCAGTCGTCATCGCGGGTTCCGTGGTGTGCGTCCTGCCCGTCATGATCCTGTTCGCTTGCTTCCAGAAGACCATCATCAATTCGTTGATGCTCACGGGTTCCAAGGAGTAAGATTTTCGCGCTTGCGCGAACCACAAAAGAAAAAGGGCGGAGCCGCTTCGGCTCCGTCTTTTTTGTATCTCTGCCCCTCCTTGCCTCCCTCTCTGAGGGAGGTGGCAGCCCGTAGGGCTGACGGAAGGAGTTATCTTATTTTAGGCATCCTCGCCCCCCGTCACCCGTCCGTCTTTTTTGTTCAAAGAGTGAAAAAATTTTCCCAAACCCCTTGAAAAAACCGCGCAAATGCGGTATAATAAAAACGATCAATCATAAGGATAGGGGGAACCATGAAACTGAAAAAGTTACTTTTTTCGACGCTCGCCGTTGTCATGACGCTTGCAACGGCATTTTCGCTTGCAGGCTGCAAGGATGCGAACCTGCCCGAAGAGCCCATCGCGCTTCCCGATAACCCCGGGTTCTCGACGGCGGCGGTGCACGATCCGTCCGTTTACTACGACATCTCTTCGGGGACATACTACGCGTTCGGCACCCACTACGCCGTGGCAAGCTCGAAAGATCTTGTCAACTGGAAGCAGGAAGTGAGCGATCAGACGTTGACGCATGCGCAGGAATGGAAGGCGCTCTATGGCGATGAATCCATCACCTTTAACGGAAACACTTGGCCGAAGGCGTTGGAATCGACGGTTAATCTCGTTCAGCCTGTGGGCGATACGACTTGGGCGCCCGATGTGCAGAAGATCGGCAGCAAATACTATATGTATTATTCGCTCACGCGTGATTTCGGTTCCAGCGCTTCTGCTATCGGCAGGGTGGAGTCCGATGATATCATGGGTCCCTATTCCAACAACACGATCATTGTGGAGAGCGTTACAAGCACCGATCCTGTAAAGCCTAACTGCATCGATCCGGAGCTCTTCTACGATAAAGACGGGAAACTTTGGATGGTCTACGGTTCTGCATTCGGCGGCATCTATATCAAGGAATTGGACGATAACGGTCTGCCCGTCGAAGACGGCTTTGGAAAGCTTCTTTGGACGCCCAACGGCATCGTTGAAGGTCCCTTCGTCTTCTACAATGAAGATCAGGGGTATTATTACTTGATGGCAACACAGGGCGATCTTACCAAGGATTACACGATGCGCGTGGCGCGCAGCGAAAATCCCGACGGCCCTTACAACGACATCCAGGAGTGGAATGTGGCGCTTTATGCCGATAACGGCAACAAGCTTGCGGGCAACTACAATATCGCGGGGCTTGGCAACAACGTGGCGCTCGGTCACAACTCCGTGGTGGAAGTGCACGGCGAATTCTTTGTCGTCTGCCATGTGCGCGATAGTATCGGTGGGATGCACCACGTCGAAACGCGCCGTCTCTTCTTCAACAAAGAGGGCTGGCCGGTGCTCGAACCTCTCCGCTATGCGGGCGAAAACGACGGCACGGCGACCGCGGAACAGGTCGCGGGCACGTTTGACGTCCTCGTGCATTCCACGGGCGTCTCGGCGACGATCGTTCCTTCCGTCGAGTGCACTTTCGCCGCCGACGGTACCGTCTCGGGCGCGCTTTCCGGCACCTGGTCGATGGAGAACGACTATTATGTGACGTTGGAGGTGGACGGCATCTCTTACAGCGGCGTCGTCTGCGGCGGCTGGCGGCCGGGCGTCGACGGCAAGGGCGTTTATTGTATCACGGCGACTTCCGAAGAGGGCAACCCCCTCTGGTGCGTCGGGAAGTAAGTGGGCGTTTTTTCGGATGGTTTCCGCGAGCAGGGTTTCCCTGCGCTGCGGGCCCCGATTTGTACCCGCAGGGCATACACGCATACATGCGCTTATTGCAATGAGGACGAGGCGTAAGTTTGCGGCCGTATCGCGAATGCGATGAAGGAGCCCGTTCCTCGCGGAAAGATTTTTCGGCGAAAAAGATTTCCGCGAAACTTCAACCCCCTCTGGTGCGTGGGCCGATAAAACTTGACATTACGAAAAAGAGCTGCCTTCGCGCAGCTCTTTTTGCGTGATAAACGCCGTCTTCCTTGCCTCCCTCTCCGAGGGAGGTGCCCCGAAGGGGCGGAAGGAGTCACCGCGTCGCCGCAAGGCGCGTAATGCGGGGGATGTCTACCGTCATCCCCGCGCCATTTACGCCTGCGTCTCCTTTTCCCAAAAAATCTTTTGCTTCGCAAAATCTTTTTTGGGAACCCTATCCTATGAGCCTCCCCGCGAAAAAAGCAAAAAAACTTTCGCGTTTCCCTTGAAAAACGGCGCACAATGTTCTATAATAATAGTATAGAACGATCATGCGGCTCATCCGTGCCCGGCGGCGCGGAGAAGGAGGACACGATGGCATTGATCTATCCGAAAAACCCACGTTTCAACAAGCTTAAAATGCGTACGCCCGACTATGCGTCCTGGCAGGAAGGCTGCGCGCACGACCCTTCCATCCTCGAATGGGAGGGCACCTATTACGCCTACTCGACGGATACCTTCGGCGCGCCCAACGGCTATCAGATCCGCACGAG
>ERZ1090868.650-NODE-650-length-19373-cov-7.733357_pt1 | contig 19373 bp, 15 predicted proteins | sample MGYA00478475_ERZ1090868 | MGnify/ENA primary metagenome ERZ1090868 (study PRJEB33644, sample SAMEA5815747) | chicken gut metagenome | biome: Chicken; feature: Gastrointestinal Tract; material: Caecum | place: Ireland | collected 2019-01-01 | study: A study of the...
CCCGTGAAGCGTTCTGGCGGCGGGGGGGGTTTTTATGTTTCGTTTTCCAGCGTGTCCTGCTGATTGTGCTCGGCCACGGTGGGGCCGTCCAGCCGCCGCTCCTTGCCGTCGGCAAACCGGATGGTCAGGAAACGCCCGGTCACATCGGTCACGGTGCCGGGACCGAAGACGGCGTGCTGTACCGGGGCGCCCACCCAGGCCAGGGCGGCCAGTGCCACCGGCGGACGCTGACTGCCCAGGGCAGCGGGCATGGGGGCAAAGGGGGCAGGCGGTTTACCGTGCAGCCGGGCGTATTCCTCGGCCTGACGCTGGCGGGCTTGTCGCGCATCGGGCAGGTTGAACAGCACCTCCTGGGTGAAGGCGGAGGGCATGGCCGGACAGTCGAACAGCACCAGCCGCCGCTTGGCCCGGGTCATGGCCACGTAGTACAGCCGGCGGTCCTCCTCGTACTGGCGGGTATCCTCCGGCGTGCGGCAGCACAGTTCCGGCTGGGCGGGCAGGATGCCGTCAAAGACGTCCAGCAGCACCACACTGTCGTACTCCAACCCTTTGCTGGAATGGATGGTGGACAGGGTCAGCGGGGCGTCGGGCGGGTCCTGGTGGTCGGCCAGCAGGGTGCGCAGCTCCTCCAGCCGCTGCAGCAGCCGGGCGGGGGAGGGCTCCTGCTCGCCCAGCAACCCCAGAATGGACAGCTTGCCGCTGTCCATTTTTTTCTGTTCCAGATAGGCGCCGTAGCCCACCTCGTCCCGCAGCAGGTCGATGGCTTCGGTGGCCGTGCGGTGGGGCAGATGCTGCAGCGCCGTCCAGGCATCGGCCAGCCCTTCCCGCACCCGGCGGCTCAGGGTGGGGTCCTGCAGCAGCGTCTCCACCAGAGGCTGGCCGGAGCGGCGGCTCTGGGCGCAGGCATACAGCGCCTGCCGCTTGGCAATGGGCAGGCCGAATTTATAGTACAGCCGCAGGAATCCATCGCTGTCCAGAGGGTGTTCGGCCAGCCGGAAAAAGTCCGTCACATCCTGGACGATCTTGTCGGTAAAAAAGGTCAGATCGCTTTTGCGGAAGCGGTAGGGCAGGCCGCTCCGCTCGCACAGGTCGATGAGGGGCAGGGCGCTTTCGTTGTTGCGGAAAAGTACCGTCAGCCGCTCCCTGGCCTGCACCCGCTGGGACAGCCAGTCCACCTGGTCCTCCCGGCGGGCGATCCGCACCACTTCCAGCGGCCCCTGGTCCCCGCAGGTGGGGCGCATCTTCTTGGGACGGCGGTAGCGGTTGCGGGCCACAAAGCGGTTGGCCGCGTCCACAATCTCGCTGCCCGAACGGTAGTTCTGTTCCATCAGCAGTACCCGGGCACCGGGCCAGACCTTCTCAAATTCCATCAGGGCCTGGGGATAGGCAGCCCGGAAGCCGTAGATGCTCTGGTCCTCGTCCCCCACCATAAAGAGGTTGCGGGACTTCTGGGCCAGCAGCCGGATGATTTCGTGCTGGATCTTGGAGGTGTCCTGGGACTCGTCCACACAGAAATAGCGGTACCGGTCCTGGAAGTGGGCCAGCACCGCCGGCACCGCCCGCAGAATCTGCAGCGCAAAGACCATCTGGTCGTCATAGTCCATCCAGCCCCGGCGCTTGAGCTCCTCCTGATACCGGCGGTAGAGCTGGGGCAGGTCGGGCAGATCGGTCTCCAGGGCGGCGATGCCCTCCTCGTCCAGGGCCATATTCTTGATGTAGGTCAGGGCGGTGCGCAGCTCCTTGAGGGTGCTCTCGGTGGGGTAGTCGTCGCTGACATGTTGGTAAATCTGGATCAGCAGCCGGGTCAGGTCCGCCTCGGCGGTGATCAGCTGGGGCTGCTGGCGGTTGTAGCGGCGGCTGTAGTACTGCAGCACCACCGCCGACAGCCCGTTGATGGTGCGGAAGGTCATCTGCCTGGCCAGTGCCTCCCCGAACCGGGCGGCAAAGCGGCTGCGCATCTCGTGGGTGGCGGCCACCGTGTAGGTCATGGTCAGGATCTGCCCCGGGGCAATGCCCCGGCAGTTGACCATATAGCCCAGCCGGGTCACCAGCACGGTGGTCTTGCCGCTGCCCGGCACCGCCAGCAACAGCACTGGCCCGTCCACGGCGGTCACGGCGGTTCGCTGCTGGTCGTTGAAGGTGTCCAGATACTGCGCGGCAAATTGTTGTTCGTCCAACGGGAACCTCCTTTCCGGGGTTATCCGGCATCACAGTGCATACAATACGGTAGAACGGCGGTTCAGCGCTTCAGCACAAAGCAGGGCAGGGGGGCGGTGCTGGCCCAGTTGGCAAATTCGCACACCAGCACGGTGTAGCGGGTCAGGGGCAGGGCACGGAAAAAGTCCAGGGCTGCCTGCTTTTCCCCGTCGCCGATGACCTGCCCGCTGTAGAGCACTGCCGCCAGCACACCCCGGGGTTTCAGGGCGGTGAGGGCGGCCTCCAGCGCGGGAATGCTGCCCGCGGCGGTGGAGTGCACCCCGTGGTCGGCGCCGGGCAGCCATCCGAAGTTGAACAGCACACAGTCGGCGGTGCCGGGGGCAGCCACCTCCCCCAGGCGGGCGTGATCCTGCAGGATGGCCCGGCCGATGCCGTCCAGCCCGGCGGCGGCCAGACGGGCGTTGGTGGCCTGCACGGCGGCGGGCTGGATGTCCAGCCCCAGCACCCGGCCGGAAGGCCCGGCCAGACGGCACAAAAATTCCGTGTCGTGGCCGTTGCCGCAGGTGGCATCCAGGTAAAAGCCCCCCGGGGCCAGGTGGGTGGTCAGAAATTCGTGGCAGAGCTGCACCGCCGAAAGGTCGGGCATCCGCCGGCGCACCAGCCGGTCCCCGGCGGGGACAAAACCGAACTTGGCGGCCAGGGCCCGGGCGGCCTCGTCACCGGGCAGCGGGGCGGTGAAGCGGGATTCCCGTTTGGGGTCCAGGCCGCCCTGCCGGCGCAGCACCTCCTTGACCAGGTAGCTGCCGTAGCCGCGGCGCCGCCAGACGGGGTCAATCTCCACCCAGAGGGCGTCGCCCTCCAGCCGGGCGGTGCCAATGGCCGTGTGTTCCTTGTACAGCGTAAACAGATTGTCCCGGCAACGGATCTCCATGCGGAAAAACACCCCTTTCTTTCAAAAGGATACAAGCCGGCCGGGCGGTTGTCAAGTGGTTGCAAAAATGATAAAATGTGTGAAAAGCCCCCCCGAAAGCGGCCAAATGGGGCGGGTTTTCACATACTTTTCACGCACAAGCGAAACCTATTTCACAATTGACGACTATACTCATAACCAGAGAAGGCAAAAAGACCCCCTCTCAAAAGAAAGCGGAAAGGAAGGACCCGTATGAGCAACGAATTTGATTACTCCGGCCTTTACAATCATACAACGGGCGAGGGTTCCCCCCAGGATAAATCCCCGGCAGAACAACCCCAAACCGAAACCACCCAGAACAGCTACCCCAACGTGGGCAGCAGCGGCATGAACACCGCCAACACCGCCAAGACCGATTACTCCTCGGCCCCCGGTGAGACGGGCAGCGGTGCACCGGCTTCCAACGGATACACCAGCAGCTTCAGCGGCGGTAACGGCGGCAACGGTGGCAATGGCGGCTACAACGGCTACAGCTACGCCAGCGCGCCCCAGCAGCCGCCCCACAAACCCAAGAAAAACCACCGTGTCCTGCTGCGGGTGCTGGCCTGTGTGGGCGTGGTGGCCCTGGGCTTTGGCGGCGGCCTGGGCGGCGCCGTGGTCGCCAGCCGCACCGGCCTGACCGGCAACCAGGTGGTGGTCCAGCAGATCCAGCGGGATACCGCGTCGGACGCCACCAATGCCAACAGCACCGACGGCACCGCCATGAGTGTCCAGCAGATCGCATCGGTGGTTTCGCCCAGCGTGGTGGCCATCACCACCGAGCAGATGAGCGGCTCCCAGACCTGGTTCGGCGGCTACTATGTGCAGAGCGGCGCCGGTTCCGGCGTCATCATCAGCCAGGATGGCTACATCCTGACCTGCGCCCATGTGGTCAGCGGCGCCACCAGCATCAAGGTACAGCTGGACAGCGGCGATACCTATGACGCCACCATCGTGGGCTCCGACTCCACCTCCGACATCGCGGTCATCAAGATCGAGGCCACCGGCCTGACCCCGGCGGTCATCGGCGACAGTGACGCGCTGGCCGTGGGCGAAACCGTGGTGGCGGTGGGCAACCCGCTGGGTACCCTCTCCAACAGTGTCACCGACGGCATCATCAGCGCCCTGAACCGTGAAGTCACCGTGGAGGACAATGATATGACCCTGATGCAGACCAGTGCCTCCATCAGCCCGGGCAACTCGGGCGGCGGCCTCTTCAACGCCAACGGGGAACTCATCGGCATTGTCAATGCCAAGAGCAGCTACTCCGAGGCGGAGGGCATCGGCTTTGCCATCCCCATCAACTCGGCCATGAGCATTGCCCAGGAACTGATCCAGAACGGCTCGGTGGCCCGCCCGGCCCTGGGTGTCAAGATCTATGATGTGAAGGATGCCGCTACGGCCCAGCAGCTGGGTGTCAGCAACACCGGCGTCTACGTGGTGGAGCTTACCGCAGGCGGCGGTGCCGAAGCCGCCGGCGTGCAGGTGGGTGACCGGATCATCGCCGTGGACGACACGGCGGTCTCTTCCACCAACGACATCAAGAGCTACCTGAAGGATAAGAACGTGGGCGATACCGTCAACCTGCAGGTGGAGCGGGACGGCAAGGTGCAGACCCTGGCCGTGACGCTGGGCAGCAGTGCCTCCTGATCGTTTCTGATTAAAACGTAAAAACCCCCGCCGGGATTTTCCCGACGGGGGTTTTCTTTATGGGACGGGCAACTCAGAACCCGTGTTTTTCCAGCAATTTACGGCCCATCAGCACGCCCATCACCGAGGCCATCATCAGGCCGCGGGTCCAGCCGGAGGAATCTCCCAGGCAGTGCAGGCCCTCGATGTTGGTTTCCAGGTCGGTGTCCATCTTGACCTTGTTGGAGTAGAACTTCAGTTCCGGGCTGTACAGCAGCGTTTCGGGGCTGGCAAAGCCGGGCACTACGTGGTCCACCATCTTGATGAACTCGATGATGTTCACCATGGCGCGGTAGGGCATGGCGGCGGTGATATCGCCGGCCACGGCGTCCTTCAGGGTGGGGCGCAGGTTGGCCCAGGCCAGTTCCTTGGCCCAGGTGCGCTTGCCGTCCAGGATGTCACCGTACCGCTGTACCAGAATGTGCCCGGCGCCCAGCATGTTGGTCAGCTCGCCCACCTTCTGGGCGTAGGCGATGGGCTGGTTGAAGGGCTCGGTGAAGTTGTGGCTGACCAGAATGGCCAGGTTGGTGTTGTCGCTCTTTTTCTCCTTGAAGCTGTGGCCGTTGACCACCGCCAGGTCGTTGTCGTAGTTTTCCTGGGCCACAAAGCCGCCGGGGTTCTGGCAGAAGGTGCGCACCTTGTTGCGCCAGGGGGCCGGGTAGCCGATGAGTTTGCCCTCGTACAGCACCTTGTTGATGGTCTCCATCACTTCGTTGCGGCATTCCACCCGCACGCCGATGTCCACCGTGCCGGGCTTGTGGGCAATGTTGTGCTCGGCACAGAGTTTCTCCAGCCAGTCGGCGCCCCGGCGCCCGGTGGCGATGACCACCTGCTTGCCGTACACATCCAGGGTGCCGGCCTTCTCCCGCAGGCGTACCCCCTTGCAGACTGAGCCCTCCAGCAGGATGTTCTCGCACTCGGTCTCAAAGCGCATCTCCACGCCGGCGTCCAGCAGGTAGTTCTGGATGTTCAGGTAGAGCTGCTGGGCCTTCTCGGTGCCCAGATGCCGGATGGGGCAGTCCACCAGCTGCAAACCGGCCTGGATGGCCCGCTTGCGGATGTCTTTGATCTCCTGCCCCGTGTAGATGCCCTCCACCTTGGGGTCGGCGCCGAATTCCAGGTAGATTTTGTCGGTGTAGTCAATGAGGTCCTGGGCAAAATCCTCACCGATCAGGTCGGGCAGTTCGCCGCCCACCTGGTAGGAAAGGGACAGCTTGCCGTCCGAGAAAGCCCCCGCGCCGGAAAAGCCGGTGGTGATGGCACAGGTGGGCTTGCAGTTGACGCAGACGCCGGTCTTGTCCTTGGGGCAATGGCGTTTTTCCACCGGTTTGCCCTTTTCCACCAGCAGGATCTTGTGGGGGTGGCTGCTCTTGCGCAGCAGTTCCAGGGCGGTGAAAATGCCGGCAGGGCCGGCGCCTACGATGATCAGGTCATACATGAAGGGGATACTCCTTGTCTTGGGTTGGTTTCGATGGGGTCACTGGGGGGCGTCGGGGTCGTTGGGCACTTCGGTGCTCTCGGCATTGTAGACGATGCCCTCGTGGTCGGCGTTCAGGGCGGCGGCCTCGGCGGCATCCTCGGCGTCCATCATCTCGCCCAGGGCGTTCAGGGCCGCGGTTTCGGCGGCGTCGGCCATCCGGTCCAGGGCGCGCAGTTCCATGGCGGCGTAGACCACGCAGCCCAGGTTGATGACGCCTTCCACAATGAGCAGCACGCCACACAGCATCACCACGCTGACCGCTGCCTCAAAGGGGTCAGCCAGCAGCAGTACGCCCAGGGCGATGGACAGCAGGCTCAAAAGCAGAAGCAGCCACCACTTTTCGCCCCGGCGGCGGGCCAGGTCGATGGCGGTGCCGATGCGGCCGCACCCGTCAATGAGTATGAACAGCCCGAACACCACCGGCAAAAAGCTGGCCACCACCTGGGGTTGGGCCAGGGTAAACACACCCAGCCCGGCGGTGATGACGCCGGCCACCAGCAGGAAGGGGGCGGCAAACCCGCTGCCCCGGATGCGGGCGTACTGGATCAGGCACAGGATGCCGGTGCACAGCACCACGGCGCCGAAGGCGTAACAGATCCACAAAAGGCTGGCCTGGGGCATGACAAGCAACAGCACCCCCAGCACGATGAAGAGGAGGCTGAGCAACAGCATCCCGTTTTTGACGTAGCGCAGCATAGGCGCACGCTCCTTCCGGTTTGGTTTATGCGGCGGCGGTGGTCCGGTCCGCCATGGGTTGGATCACGGTGCGGTAGCAGTGGGCCAGAAACAGGCTGCACATGAGCAGCGAGGCCACCTCGGCGATGGGGAAGGCCCACCAGATGGTGTTGACGTTGCCGCTCAGGCTTAGCAGCCAGGCGGCGGGCACCAGCACAAAGAGCTGCCGCACCAGCGATACCAGCAGCGCCATCACGCCGCGGCCCAGGGCCTGGAATACCGCCGAAGCCACAATGTTGAACCCGGCGATGATGAAGTGGATGGAGATGATGCGCAGGGCCACCTCGCCCAGGGTCAGCATGTCGGGTCCCGCGTTGAAAATGCTCAGCAGCACGCCGGGGCAGAGCTGCGCGGCAGCGAAGCCCAGCAGCATGATGGCCACGGCGGCCACCACCGCCATCCGCACAACCCGTGTGATGCGCTCCGGTTTGCGGGCGCCGTAGTTGTAGGCGATGATGGGCACCATGCCGTTGTTCAGCCCGATGAGCGGCATGACGATGAAGCTCTGCATCTTGAAGTAGACGCCGAACACCGCCACGGCGGTGCTGGAAAAGGCGATGAGGATGCGGTTCATGCAGAAAGTCATGACGCTGCCCACCGAGGTCATGGCGATGGAGGGAATGCCCACCTGGTAGATCCGCCGGATGGTGCGCGCCTGGGGGCGGAAATCCCCCGGGCAAAACTGCAGGTCATGGTTGTGGCGCAGGTTGAGGTAAAGCCCCGTGAAGGCACCCAGGAACTGCCCGGCCACGGTGGCCGCGGCGGCGCCGGCCGCCTCCATGCGGGGAAAGCCGAACAGGCCGAAGATCAGGATGGGGTCCATGACAATGTTGGTCAGGGCGCCCACCAGCTGGGTGACCATGGCATAGTGGGAGCGCCCCGTGGCGCTGAGCAGTTTTTCCACCATGCACTGGATCATGCAGCCCAGGCTGAACAGGCAGCACACCGACAGATAATCCACCCCGTACCGGCGGATGGCCGGGTCTTCGGTCTGGGAGTTCATGAAGGCAGTTACCCCCACCAGCCCGAAGACCAGGAAGGCCACAAAGGTGCACAGCGCCAGCAGCAGACCGTTGGCGGCGGCGCGGTTGGCCTCGGCGCGGTTGCCCTCGCCCAGGGATTTGGACACATAGGCATTGACACCCACGCCGGTACCCACCGCGAAGGCGATCATCAGGTTCTGGATGGGGAAGGCCAGCGACACGGCGGACAGTGCTGCCTCGCTGATGTAGGACACAAAGATGCTGTCCACCACATTGTACAGTGCCTGGAACAGCATCGAGACCATCATCGGGATGGCCAGCGAGAAGAGCAGCGGCCCCATGGGCGCGGTGCCCATCCGGCTGGCGGACTGGTCGTGTTTCATGCCTGGTGCTTCGCCTCCATGGCCCGGGCGGCATCCACGATCAGGTCGGCACAGCTGTCCAGCCCCAATGCGGCATTCAGGCAAAGGTCGTAGTTCTTGGCCTCACCCCAGCGGTTTTCGGTGTAGTAGTTGTAGTAGCTGGCACGGGCACGGTCGTGCTTGGCCAGTTGCACTTCCCACTGGCGGTCGGCCAGTTCCTTGGCGCCGGGGCGGGCCTTGGCCCGGGCGATGCGTTCCTCCAGCGGGGCGTAGATGAAGACGCTGAGCACATTGGGCCGTTCCCGCAGCACATAGTCGCCGCAGCGGCCCAGGATTACGCAGGACCCCTCGGCGGCCAGCTCCTTGATGACGTTGCTCTGCAAAATGTACACCTGGTCGGCCAGGGGCATGGTGTTGCCCATCATGTACAGGCTGTAGATCAGGCTGCCGCTGCGCTGGTTCTCGCTGGCGGCGATGGCCTCCTCGGTCAGACCGCTCTTTTTGGCGGCCCGGGTGATCAGCTCCTTGTTGTACAGGGGAATGCCCATCTTGTCCGCCACGGCCTGGGCAATCTCGCTGCCGCCCGAAGCAAATTCACGCGCAATGGTAATGACGATCGGTTCCATACAAAGATACACCTCACATTCAAAACGTTACAATTTGCACAAAAATGCATGGGAATCTACTTCTAGTATAGCCGGAATTTTCACAAAGCGCAAGAAAAAATCCCCCGTTTTTTTCCGCCAAAAGGCCGCAAAAAGGCGGCCGCTCCGCCGGGAAACGGCCGTCTGGAAAATACTGGGTTGTGCCTTATTCGTACAGGGGGAACCGGGCGGAAAGCTCGGCCACACGGGCGGCGATATCGTCCTTCTTGGCCTCGAAATCAAAGATGCAGTCGGCGATGCAATCGGCGATGATCTTCATTTCGGCGGGGCCCATGCCGCGGGTGGTCACGGCGGGGGTACCCACCCGCACGCCGCTGGTCACAAAGGGGCTGCGCTTCTCGCCGGGAACGGTGTTCTTGTTGGCGGTGATGTGCACCTCGTCCAGGTTGTGCTCCAGCTCCTTGCCGGTGCAGTCCTCGTCGGTCAGGTCGATGAGCAGCAGGTGGTTGTCGGTGCCGCCCGACACCAGCTTGACGCCCCGGGCGGTCAGCTCGTCGGCCAGGGCGGCGGCGTTCTCCACAATCTTGCGGGCGTACTCTTTAAAGGAAGGCTGCAGCGCCTCGCCGAAGCAGACCGCCTTGGCGGCGATGATGTGCTCCAGTGGGCCGCCCTGGGTGCCCGGGAAGATGGCAGAGTTGATCCGTTTGATCAGGTATTCGTTGTTGGTCAGGATCAGGCCGCCTCGGGGGCCGCGCAGCGTCTTGTGGGTGGTGGTGGTCACCACATCGGCGTAGGGCACGGGATTCTGGTGCACGCCGCCCGCCACCAGGCCGGCAATGTGGGCCATATCCACCATGAGCATGGCGCCGTAGCCGTGGGCGATTTCAGCCAGCTTTTCAAAGTCGATGGCGCGGGGGTAGGCCGAAGCACCGGCCACCAGCAGCTTGGGACGGACCTTGGCCACCTGCTTGGCCAGGGCGGCGTAGTCGATGCGGCCGTCCTCGCCCACACCGTAGGAGACGAAGTGGTAGTTTTTGCCGCTCATGTTCACGGGGGAGCCGTGGGTCAGGTGACCGCCCTGGGAAAGGTCCATGCCCATGACGGTGTCGCCCACGTCCAGCAGCGCGAAGTAGACGGCCAGGTTGGCCTGGGCGCCGGAATGGGGCTGCACGTTGGCGTATTTGGCGCCGAACAGTTTGCAGGCGCGGTCAATGGCGATCTGCTCCACCTCGTCCACGAACTGGCAGCCGCCGTAGTAGCGGTGGCCGGGGTAACCTTCCGCGTATTTGTTGGTCAGTACGCTGCCCATGGCCGCCATCACGGCGGGGGAGACGATGTTCTCGCTGGCAATCAGCTCGATGTTGGCGCGCTGACGTCCCAGCTCCCGCTGCATGGCGGCGCCCACCTCGGGGTCGGCGCTCTGCACAAAGCCAATGGTGTTCATCATGTCCTGATACATTTCCCTTTACCTCCCTAATGTCTCTCTATTCTATATGCAAAGGATCACAGGGTGCCTTTTGTGGAAAGTACCCCTTCGATCCGTGCATCGCTGCGTGTGGCGGCGTCCAGCGCCTTGGCAAAGGCCTTGAACATGGCCTCCAGCTTGTGGTGGTCGTTTTCGCCGTACAGGACCTTCAGGTGCAGGTTGATGGCCGCCGCATAGGAGATGGCGTAAAAGAACTCCCGGGCCATCTGGGTATCCATGCCGCCGCAGGCGGGGGTGTCGAACCGGGCGTCGTACACAAAGTAGGGCCGTCCGCCCAGGTCCACCGCACACAGGGCCAGCGTCTCGTCCATGGGCAGCAGGCAGCTGCCGTACCGCACCAGACCGGCCTTGTCGCCCAGGGCCTGGCGCAGGGCGGTGCCCAGCGCAATGCCGATGTCCTCGATGGTGTGGTGGCAGTCCACCTCCAGATCACCGTGGCAGTCCACCGCCAGGTCAAACAGACCGTGGCGGGCAAACCCGTCCAGCATGTGGTCAAAAAAACCGATGCCGGTGTGCAGGTCGGCCTTGCCGGTTCCGTCCAGATTCAGGGTCAGGGTGATCTGGGTTTCCCGCGTGGTGCGGGTCACCGTTGCTGTACGTGCCATACCTTGTGGCTCCTTTCCCGCCTTTTGGGCTGCAATATACCTAAAACTATACCATGCCCGCCGCGCAGCGTCAACGTGTACAGGCCGTCGTGACGGGAAAAAGCTGCAATAATTGTAAAATTTATTTACGAAATCGCAACACATTCTGTCCGCGTGCGCGCTACAATAAAAATAAAACAGGGATTCTGTTTGGTCTTTTCTGAAAGGACAAACGCACTATGCCAAAGATCATCGGAATTGATTTGGGAACCACCAACAGCTGTGCCGCCGTCATCGAGGGTGGCAAGCCGGTGGTCATTCCCAATGCCGAAGGACAGCGCACCACACCGTCGGTGGTGGCGTTCACCAAGGCGGGGGAACGGCTGGTGGGGGATGCCGCCAAGCGGCAGGCCGTCACCAACGCCCCGCGCACCATCAGCAGCATCAAGCGGCAGATGGGCAGTGACGCCCGCATTCCCATCGACGGCAAAAGCTATGCCCCGCAGCAGATCAGTGCCCTGATCCTGCAAAAGATCAAGGCCGATGCCGAAAGCTACCTGGGGGAGCCGGTCACCGAGGCGGTCATCACGGTGCCGGCCTACTTCAACGACGCCCAGCGTCAGGCCACCAAGGATGCCGGCCGCATCGCCGGGTTGGACGTCAAGCGGATCATCAACGAGCCCACCGCCGCGGCGCTGGCCTACGGGCTGGACAACGGCCGGGCCCAGACCGTCATGGTCTACGACCTGGGGGGTGGAACCTTTGATGTGTCGCTGATCCAGATCGGGGACGGCATCGTCCAGGTGCTGGCCACCTGCGGCGACAACTACCTGGGCGGCGACGATTTCGACGCCCGCATCGTGGACTGGCTGGTGGAAAACTTCCGGGCCGAACACGGGGTGGACCTGACCGGCGATCGTGTGGCCATGCAGCGTCTGCGGGAGGAAGCCGAAAAGGCGAAAAAGGAGCTTTCCGCCGCCACCCAGACCGAAATCAATCTGCCTTTCCTCACGGTGGGACCCCAGGGACCGGTGCATCTGCAGACCACCCTGACCCGGGCCAAATTCGAGGAGCTGTCCGCCGATCTGGTGGAGCGCACGGCCCTGCCGGTGCGCAACGCCCTCAGCGACGCACACCTCACGGCCAGCGACCTGGACCAGGTGCTGCTGGTGGGCGGTTCCACCCGCATTCCCGCCGTACAGGCCAAGGTGCGGCGGATGGTGGGGCTGGAGCCCTCCCGGGCGCTGAACCCCGACGAGTGTGTGGCCCTGGGCGCCGCCGTGCAGGCGGGCCGCCTGGGCGGCCAGGCGCTGGCCGGGGCCGGGCAGGAACTGCTGCTCATGGATGTGACCCCGCTGACCCTCTCCATCGAGACGCTGGGCGGGGTTGCCACCCATCTCATCGAGCGCAACGCCACCATCCCCACCCGGTTCAGCAAGGTGTTCACCACGGCGGCCCCCTTCCAGTCCACCGTGGAGATCAAGGTGCTGCAGGGGGAGCGGGAATTTGCCAAGGACAACAAGCTGCTGGGCACCTTCACCCTGCGGGGCATCAAGCGTGCCTGGGCCGGGGTGCCCAAGATCGAAGTGACCTTTGACATCGATGCCAACGGTATCGTCAAGGTCAGCGCCAAGGATCTGGACACCGGCAAACAGCAGGGCATCACCATCACCGGCTCCTCCAACCTCAGCGAGGAGGAAATCCAGCGGGCCATGCGGGACGCGGCCGTGTTTGCCGGCCAGGACCAGGAGCGCAAGGCCGCCCTGGAAGCCCTCAACGCCGCCGAAGCTTCCCTCTACCGGGTGAATACCGCCCTGGGCAGCAAGGCGGGCAAGGCGCTGGACCGGGAAACCAAAAACAAGATCAAGGAGGCTCAGCGCGCCCTGGAAAAGCTCATCCGCCACAAAAAGGCGGAAAAACTCACCCCGGCGGATGTGCAGGCCATCCAGGCGGCGCGGGAAGCGCTGGCCGATGTGGCCACCCCGTTGGTCAACCAGTGGGAGAGCGAGCAGACACAACAGACGAAATAGAGGGGGAGATCGCCGCGGTGCGGCGGTTTCCCTGTGGTTACGGCCCGGAACTCTTGTGGAGTTCCGGGCCCTTGTGGTATAATGGTCCTGCATTTTACCCAAAAAAGAGGCGAATGGAATGGTAAAAACGGCCCGCTATGCGTTTGCCCGCTCGCTGCCGGTCCTGGCCGGGTATCTGGTGCTGGGCCTGGGGTTCGGCGTGCTGCTGGCCTCCAAGGGCTATGGCCTGGGGTGGGCGGTGGTCATGAGTACGCTGATTTACGCCGGCAGTATGCAGTACCTGGCGGTGGATCTGCTGGCAGGGGGCGCGTCGCTGGTGGCGGCGGCCCTGATGACCCTCACCGTCAATGCCCGGCATCTGTTTTATGGTGTTTCAATGGTGGAGCGTTACCGGGACGCAGGCCCCGCCAAACCCTATCTGGTTTTCGCCCTCACCGATGAAACCTACTCTTTGGTGTGCAGCGGCGATCCGCCCGCGGGGGTGGACCGCAAGGGCTATTTTTTGCTGGTGTCGCTGCTGGACCACCTGTACTGGATTGCGGGCAGCGCCTTGGGGGCCTTGCTGGGCGGCGCCTTACCCTTTGACAGTACCGGCATCGACTTTTCCATGACGGCGCTCTTTCTGGTGGTCATGACCGAGCAGTGGCGCACCAGCCGGGATCACCGTCCGGCCCTGGTGGGGCTGGGGGTGTCGCTGGCCTGCCTGTGGGTGTTCGGGGCCTCGGATTTCCTCATCCCCGCCATGGTGGGCATCACGGTGGTGCTCACCCTGCTGCGCGGCCGTCTGCAAGAAAAGGAGGTGACCGCCCATGGCCGGGATTGACCTGCACGCCGCAGCCCTGGTGGCGGTCATCGCCGCCGTGACGATGGCACTGCGGTTTCTGCCCTTTGTCATTTTCGGCGGCGGGCGGCCCACACCCCGGTACATTATCTATCTGGCCCGGGTGCTGCCCTGCGCCATCATGGCCATGCTGGTGGTGTACTGCCTGCGAGGGGCCGACCCCCTGGGCCCCACCCACGCACTGCCGGAACTGTTGGCCGGTGCCGCCGTGGTGGGGCTGCAATGGTGGCGCCGGAATACCCTGCTCAGCATTGCCGCCGGCACCGTCTTTTATATGGTACTGGTTCAGCTGGTTTTTGTCTGAATCGTCAAAAGCGCCGCCCCGACCGGGGGGGCGCTTTCTTTGCTTACGGGCGGTCGCCCAGGGTGATGTAGGGCTGGGGCTTGCCCACATATTTGTAGGCGGGGCGGATGATGCGGTTGGCAAACTCCACTTCCTCCACCCGGTGGGCACACCAGCCGGGCACACGGGCAATGGCAAACAGCGGGGTGTACAGGTCCTCGCTGATGCCCAGCATCCGGTAGATCAGCCCGCTGAACAGGTCCACGTTGGCGCAGACCTTCTTGGGACCGTGCTTTTCCTCGGCAAAGACCTGGGGAGCCAGCCGCTCGATGCTGCACAGCATCTCGTACTCTTCGTCGTAGCCCTTTTCGTAGGCCATGCGGCGGGCATGGTTTTTCAGGATCTGGGCGCGGGGATCGCTGACGGTGTACACCGCGTGGCCCATGCCGTAGATCAGGCCGCTGCCGTCGCCGGCTTCCCGGCGGATGATCTTGCGCAGAAACTCCCGTACTTCATCGTCGTCGGAAGGATTCTCCACATTTTCCAGAATGTAATCCAGCTGGTGCATGACCTTCAGGTTGGCGCCGCCGTGCTTGGGTCCCTTCAGGGCGCCGATGGCCGCCGAGATGGCCGCGTAGGTGTCGGTGCCGGAGCTGGACAGCACCCGGCAGGTGAAGGTGGAGCAGTTGCCGCCGCCGTGGTCGGCATGGACCAGCAGGCAGAGGTCCAGCAGACGGGCTTCCTCGTGGGTGAATTTCTGGTCCGCCCGGTAGGTGCTCAGGATGTGCTCCGCCGTGCTCTGGCCCTCGGTGGGCAGGTGGAAGTACATGCTGGACCGGTCATACACCCGGCGTTTGATCTGGTAGGCGTTGACCATCATGGTGGGCAGCTCGGCAATGAGGTTGATGCTCTGCCGCAGGATGTTGGGCAGGCTGGAATCCTCGGCATGTTCGTCGTAGCTGTACATGGCCAGCACGCTGCGGGCCATCTTGTTCATCAGGTTGGGGGAAGGAGAATTGAGGATCATGTCATCCGCAAAGCCCCGGGGCAGTTCCCGGTGGTGTTCCAGCAGTTTGCAGAACTTGGCGTGCTGCTCCTGGTTGGGCAGCGAACCGAAAAGCAGCAGCCAGACCACTTCCTCAAACAAAAAGCGGTCGTGGTTGTCCGCCTCGGCGGCCAGGGTGTCAATGTCAATGCCGCGGTAGACCAGCCGGCCGGGAATGGGCACGATGGTGCCGTCCGCCGTTTTGTCATAGCCGATGACGCTGGACACGTTGGTGATGCCGGCCAGCACACCGGTACCGTCCAGGTTGCGCAGGCCGCGCTTGACCCCCATCTGGTCGGCCAGCTTGGGGTCCAGGTGAGCATTGTGCTCCAGATACTCATGGCAAAGCAGTTCCAGTTCATCCGGCTCCAGGGCCGGAACGTCCGGGTAATACATCGGCGTACCCCTCTCGTTGTATATTTATTCGTCTACTATGCATCCTCTTGCGGGAGCACTTTAGCGGACTGAATAGTTTAATTTTAGTATGAACCCCGTCATTCGTCAAGGATAACTTAAAACTTTGACAGATTAGCCAAGCAAACACTTTATTTTATTAAGCTGGTGGGCGTTTTACCCGGTTTTGTATAAAAAACCGCGTTGACAACCCCGGCTAAAGCGGGTATAGTGTAGTAAGAGTCCTGCAAAATGCCCCGCATACGGAAGGAAAAATTTTGCACGGATGCGGACGGAGCAGTGCATGGTTGCAGGGGAGGAAAGCAGGACGAATGGGTTCGAAACGTCGGATGTTGTATCTGGACATTCTGCGGGTATTGAGTTGTATCGGGGTGGTGGGAAATCACCTCAGCAGCAACGGCTGGGATGTCTTTTCCACATCCAGCTGGCAGTGGCAAACCCTTTGTGCCTACAATACGGTGGGCACGCTGGGCGTAGCCATCTTTTTCATGATCAGCGGTGCGCTGTATCTGGACACCTCCCACCCGGTGGGTGCAAAGCATATGCTGCGCAAAGCGCTCCACCTGACGGTGCTGTATTACGGCTGGATGGTGTTGTACAACCTGAAAGACCTTCTGGCCCAGGGGCGTCCGCCGCAAACGGCCGACCTGCAGTATCTGGTGGATCAGGTGCTGCGGGGGGAAGGGGGCTTCCACCTCTGGTTTTTGCCCAGCATGGTGGGGTTGTATCTGATAACCCCGCTGCTGCGGCCGGCCTTTGCCAAAAAGCAAAACTGTGAGTATCTTCTGGCGGGGTATGTCCTGGTGGTCCTGGTGCTGCCCCAATGGGTTTCCTTCTCGCTGCCCGGCACGCAGACGCTGCAGACCATCGGCAGCAATTTCCTGTGGACCTTCCAGTCGCTGAATTATACCGGCTACTTTGTGCTGGGACACTACCTGCACAGCTGGCCGCCGGCCGCCCGGTGCCGGCATCCGCTGGCCTGGTCGGCGGGGGTCACCGTTGTGGCAATGGGCGCCACCGTCGCCCTCCGGGGCGGCTGCTCCCTGGCGGCAGGCTGCAATGTCTATCTGAATAACCCGTTGACCCTGGCGGATTTTGTTGCCTGTGCGGGCCTTTGGGTTCTGGTGCAGCAGCTTTTCCCCAATGGACAGAGCGTGTGGCAAACACGGCTGGGCCTGCTGGCCAGGCTCAGCCTGGGCGTTTATCTGCTGCACCCGGCGGTGCTGGACCCGCTGAATGACTGGCTTCTTTCCTGGCGGATGGACTTTCCGCCGCTGACGACCCCCGTACAGGTGCTGCTGGTGGTGGCCCTGTGCACGGCCGTGACCGCAGTCTTGCGTAAAATCCCGGTGATTCGTTACCTTGTATCATAACAGCAACCGACGAAATGTTAGGAGTGATTGAACCGTGAAATTGCACCCCCATGGCATGTATCTGGTGGACGGCACCCTGCAGGCCGACGCCCCGGCGGGCGTCACCCAGGATGAGGCGCACCGCGGCACCATTGCCTATTCCATTCTGGAAGCCCACAACACCAGCGGCGATATGGCCAACCTGCGCATGAAGTTTGATTCCATGACCAGCCACGACATCACCTATGTGGGCATCATCCAGACGGCGCGGGCTTCCGGCATGGAAAAATTCCCGCTGCCCTACGTCATGACCAACTGCCACAACAGCCTGTGCGCGGTGGGCGGCACCATCAATGAGGACGACCATCAGTTCGCCCTGTCCGCCGCCCACAAATACGGCGGCATCTATGTGCCGCCGAACATGGCGGTCATCCACAGCTACAACCGTGAGATGATGTCGGGCTGCGGCCGGATGATCCTGGGCTCCGACTCCCACACCCGGTACGGTGCCCTGGGCACCATGGCGGTGGGCGAAGGCGGCGGCGAGTTGGCCAAGCAGCTGGTGGGGCGTACCTATGATATGGCCTACCCCGGCGTGGTGGCCATCTATCTCACCGGCAAGCCCAACCCCGGCGTGGGTCCCCACGACGTGGCGCTGGCCCTGGTGGGTGCCACCTACGCCAACGGCTATGTGAAGAACAGGGTCATGGAGTTCATCGGCCCCGGCGTGGCCAACCTGTCGGCGGACTACCGCAACGGCATCGACGTCATGACCACCGAGACCACCTGCTGGTCCTCCATCTGGCAGACCGATGCAGTGACCGAGCAGTATTTTGTCCAGCATGGCCGCCCCGAAGCCTACAAGGAGCTGAAACCCGCCGCCGTGGCCTACTACGACGGTGTCATCGAGCTGGACCTGTCCACCGTGGAGTGCATGATTGCCCTGCCCATGCATCCCAGCTATGCCTACCCCATCCGGGAACTGAAGGCCAACGCCCGGGAAATTCTGCAGGCGGCCCAGGAACAGGCCAACAAGCAGCTGGGCGGCAAGGTGCAGATGGATCTGGTCAGCAAGATCCGACCCGACGGCCGCATTTATGTGGAACAGGGCGTGGTGGCCGGCTGCTCCGGCGGTACCTACGAGAACATCTGCGCCGTAGCGGAGATTCTGCGCGGCAAGAACTGCGGCAACGGCGAATTCAAGTTCAGCGTCTACCCCGACAGCATGCCCACCTACCTGGAACTGGTCAAGAACGGTGCCGTGGCCGACATCGTCTCGGCGGGCGGCATCTTCCGGGAATGCTTCTGCGGCCCCTGCTTCGGTGCCGGCGATACCCCGGCCAACGGCGAGTTCTCCATCCGTCACACCACCCGCAACTTCCCCAACCGGGAAGGTTCCAAGCCCGGCGAAGGGCAGATCAGCGCGGTGGCCCTCATGGACGCCCGTTCCATCGCCGCCACGGCGGCCAACGGCGGCTACCTGACCGCCGCCAGTGAGGTCTGCGACACCGAGTACACCGCCCCCGAATACCACTTCGATCAGGGCGTCTACGACAAGCGGGTCTACAACGGCTGGGGCCATCCCGAACCGGACTACGCCCTTAAGTTTGGCCCCAACATCAAGGACTGGCCCGAGCAGCCCGCCCTGAGCGAAGATCTGCTGGTCAAGATTGTCAGCTACATCACCGACCCCGTCACCACCACCGACGAGCTGATTCCCTCGGGCGAAACTTCCTCCTTCCGGTCCAACCCGCTGCGCCTGGCGGAGTTCACCCTCTCCCGCAAGGACCCGGCCTACGTGCCGAACGCCAAGGCCGTCCATGCCCTGGATGAGGCCCGCCGTGCCGGCAATCTGCCCGAGGAGGTGGCCGGCGTGTACGGGGCGCTGGAAAAGGCCGGTTACCGGCCCGATGCCGCCACCACCAACATCGGATCGGCCATCTTTGCCAACAAGCCCGGCGACGGCTCCGCCCGGGAACAGGCGGCCAGCTGCCAGCGGGTGCTGGGCGGCGCGGCCAACTTTGCCTGCGAGTATGCCACCAAGCGGTACCGTTCCAACTGCATCAACTGGGGCATGTTGCCCTTCCTGGTGGAGGATCCCGCCGTGCTGGCCAACGGCGACTACGTCTTCCTGCCCGGGGTGCGCAAAGCCCTGCTGGATGCAGCGGCAGAAATCCCCGCCGTGGCGGTGAAGCCGGACGGCAGCACCGTGGCCTTTACCGTGCGGCTGGGTGCCATGACCGACGCCGAGCGGCAGATCCTGGCGGACGGCTGCCTGATCAACTACTACAAGAATCACTGATGCCGAAAAGGCCCGCACCGTTTTGAACCGAACCAGTAAAAACGGACAATAGACAAAACGCCCCCTGTGTAGGAAA
>ERZ1090868.653-NODE-653-length-19355-cov-4.595389_pt1 | contig 19355 bp, 21 predicted proteins | sample MGYA00478475_ERZ1090868 | MGnify/ENA primary metagenome ERZ1090868 (study PRJEB33644, sample SAMEA5815747) | chicken gut metagenome | biome: Chicken; feature: Gastrointestinal Tract; material: Caecum | place: Ireland | collected 2019-01-01 | study: A study of the...
TAGAACCGAATGCTGCTGGGTTACCCAGGCATCCTTGGCACCAGCCTGGAGGCCGTGCGGGCAAGCGACCACAAAGATGCCCCAACGATTGAAGAGCTGATCGAGCAGGAAGAAGAAGGCGGTCATATCTGGCTGAGCATCCGGTCTGCCCTATTGTCCTACATGCTGTGGGGCGAACTCAAATATGGTGGGACACCGCTGTCCGATGAGCGTGTGCAGACGGTGTTCTCCCTGCTGAGTGAACTGGACACTGCGTTGGTCAGCCGAGACTTCAAAGACCGATGCCGTGCGACAAATCTGATTCTGGTTCGCTGTTGGCCTTACATCAAGGACTTCATCGAGGTCTGTAAGGAGCGGGCTGCGCAAGAACTATCCAGCGGTACCGGCTCCGGCGATGCGGAGGGCCTGCTGGGCCAGATTCTTACCTCTTCCGTCGGCGGCAGCGAAGCCGCCATGGGCAGCACCGCACCGGTAGATAGTGGAGGCAGAGCCTCACCCGGCTCCGGCGGAGGTTCAGCGACCGGTGTGCAGCGCGCGGCAACTGCGGCGCTTGCCGCCAGTTCCGGTGATGACGAAGCAAAGAATGAGGAACAGGAGGCTGGCAGCCTGGGCGACATGGGCCAGGACGATGACGATGATTCTCCCGTGCAGCTCGGCGGGGGCATTGGCCCCTTGCAGCAGGAAATATCTGATCAGGAGGGCGGCCGCATCCCGCTTCAGAATACCAGCGAGGTATCCGCGCCGGAGGACGGCGGCCTGGGATGGGACGATGATTATGAAGGTTCCGGCTACACGGGTGCGGCCGCTGACATTGAGCGGCTGCTGGCCCGTATCGCAGAGGACAGCGTCACGACTGAGTTGGAGCGGAAGCGCACCAGGGAATTGACAGAGCTTGCCCAGAGCATTTCCTACGGGAACATCCACGCGGGGGTGAAAATGACCGTCCACCGCATCCCTTCTGTCAGCGACGAGATGAAGGAGGATTACCAGTCCATCGCCGGTGAACTGCTACACATCTCCAAACAGCTTCAGAAGTCCGTCCTGCAGCAGATGCAGGACAGCCGGCGCGGCGGGAAGCAGACCAGCCTGCTCATGGGCAGACGGCTGGACTCCCACGCCCTGTTCCGGTCTGACTCCCGTGTGTTCTACAAAACCTCATTGCCTAACGAAATGCCTGCGCTCTGTGCGGGGCTGCTGCTGGACGAGTCGGGCAGTATGTCCTGGAACGACCGGGCTACCTACGCCAGAGCAACGGCAATCATTCTCTACGATTTCTGCCAGGCGCTGAATATCCCTATTACCGTGTACGGCCACACCACATCCGACCACGGGGGCGTTGAGCTGTACTCCTATGCGGAGTTTGACGCCATCGACCGGGACGACCGGTATCGGATGATGGACATCTCGGCCAGGGACTGTAACAGGGACGGCGCCGCACTGCGCTATGTGGCGGAGCAGCTGGCACATCGGCCGGAGGACATCAAGCTGTTGATGCTCATTTCGGACGGCCAGCCGGCAGACGATGGATACTACGGTGCCGCGGCGGAGGAAGATCTGCGAGGAATCAAGCACGAGTACCAGCGCAAAGGGGTCCTCTTCGTTGCGGCCGCCATCGGCAGCGACAAGGAGAACATCGAGCGCATCTACGGGAATTCCTTCCTGGACATCACTGACCTCACAAAACTGCCGGTCAAGCTGGCCGGCATCATCAAGCGGTTTATCCGCCTCTAACTGCTGCTTGGATTGGCCGATTATCGGGCGTGTCCAGCTTATTTTATCAGGAGGTGTATCAAAAAATGGTGAAGCATGAGGCTGTCAGTAGTTTCCAATTTGCGCTTTCTGTTGCTGCCGCCTGCTGCCCCAAGGATGCGGACGACGAGCCTGCCGGCATTGCCCGGTATCTGAAGGCAGTGCTTGCCTCCGCGCTTCAGGGGATTGGTGTTGAGGTCGAGACAAAACCGATCCCATACCGCATCGGCAGCAAGGTGCCTGTCATGATCACACTCTCAGGACGTGATCCCCGGCTGCTATGGTACCAGAAGGGTATGTCTGCCGCAGCACTGTCGAACGAGCTGTTCTGGCTGCTTTCGGATCATCCTCTGCTCATCGGGCGCATTTCCGCATAGCGGCGCAGGGAGGTATATCGGAATATGAACATCATAGACGACAGGTCCTATTTTGAGAAGGACAGCAAGCTGTGGCTTGACGCCGGGCTTGCTAAGGAGACCGCCTACATGCTTCACTTCTCCTACTGCCCCACGGACGAGGATCGCCGCCGGGAAGAACTGGCCTGTATCGGCAGGACTTCAGAGGAGCGCAGCCAGTTCCAGAGGGAGGTTGCCCGGAAACAGAGCGAGGCTATGAAGGCGCTCATGGACGATATTGCTGCCCGCTTTGTGGTGTATCAGTATGCGGATGCTGACCCGATGCCGTACAACAGCGCCTTTTGGGAGCTGTCTTGCAGTTGCTACAGGCAGGACGAACCACCATATGAACGGGATTACTCCCAGTTCACGCTTGCGTTCAACAACCGGCAGCCACCGGAGTGGCGGACACTGATCTGCAAACATCTCCTCAACTATCTCAGGGAGCACTATCAGAACCAGACAAACCTGCAGGTCGTCGTACATTACAGTGTCTGGTATGACCGCGACCGGATCAAAGCAGAGGCACAGAAGGCCATGGAGGTCATGAAAGACCGGCGATGCCGCTTCAATGAGAAGAACGGTCAGCTGGTCCTGAGTGGTGACAGGCTCTGGTTCAAGCCGCGGAACGCCAAGAGGCTCACCTATGTCGATGATTCCGACCTGCTCCTGCTCCTTTGGGCCATGGAACCATCTGAGAAAGAGCAGCGCCGCCATGCCTGAGGAATACAGACTAGGCTGCCACGACATATCTCCGGCCAGATCGGGCCGGTACCGACAACAGATTTGTGTTTATAACCATTGCAGGGCAAAGTCTCCTTCGGCTTTGCCCTGCCCATTTACAGAGAGGAGTGTCAAAATGGATCCCATCACCAGAAACAACATCTTCATGGAACATATGAACCTCATCAACCGCACGATGCACCGCAACCGGCCGCTGCTGTACGCGCTACATCTGGATCCAGACGATGTCTATCAGGAACTGGCTATTGCCGCGCTGCAGGCCATCGACTCTTTTGATGCCCGGCGTTGCGATTCCGTGAAAGTACATATCTGGGCGAAACTTCAGTATACCATTCTGGACATCAAACGGCAGTACAGGCCCCATGGCCTGACGCCGCAGGGCGGCAGCTCCCGCCCCAGTGCCTGGCCCCTAGACCTTCTTGGCGAAGACCGCGTACCGCCCGCCATGGACGACCAGGAAGAGCAGATGCAGGAAAACCGCCTGCGGCAGGCCTTGTCCCACCTGGAGCCCCAGGAACAGCATGCTGTCATCCTTTATCTGAAGGGTGCGAGGCTGGTACATAAGGCGGAAAAGCACAGCTTCGACTCGGCGCTGGACAAATTGCGGGAATTTTATCTCGCCGCGCAGTATTCGGCCCAGTTTGTCCGGTAAGAAAGGAGAACAGAAACATGGGTTATGAAGCGACTGGATCAGGTTCCCTCACGATTAAATTCACACCTGATACCGATCAGCGGCAGATGCGCGATGTGCTGTTGAATCGTTACGATGAACTCTGTGCCGAGGAACTGGCACAACGGGGAGAGGACTCAAGGCAATGGGTCGAAGCGGACTTCAGAAGTCGAAAACACGAGCTGATACGCTATGACGATCCTTTCTGGTGGCTGACCGTGGTCCTTAATGAGGTCGGTTTTCATGAGGTAGACCGTGGCACAGGCAATGAAGGACTCCTTGTAGAGCTCTCCTTTTACGATAAGTATGACGAGGCGGAGATTTTGGGGCTGCTGAACACGTTGGTTCCCTATACGCAGGAGGGCTGCATCTCCTACACTGGCGAGGAAGATGACCACTGGCGGCATGTCTTTTCAAACGGCCAGTGGATCGAACAAAGCGGTCAGATTTGCTATGAGGAACCCAAGCCGGAGCCGTATCCTCCATTTGAGAAGTCGTGCGGAAACATGCGGCGTCTGATAGCCGAAATTCGGCGTCAGGTCATCTATAATGATCAGTCGTATGATGAAAAAGCTCGGGCCCTGCTGGCGGCGTTTGATGGTAAAGACCTGGACGGTGTTTTGCAGGCACTGACAGGCCGCAGCCTCTATGAGCTTGGGCTTGCCGCTGGCGTCTGGAAAGCTGCCGATGCGGACGACCACACGGTAACGGAAGCATGAACCAGTGTGCCAATGACCCCGCCTGGGCTGTGGAAACAGCTCAGGCCACGGGTATGAGCCAGACCTGTCCCGGCTGTACTGAGCAGGCAAAAAAGGCTGAGTCGACCGGTGGAACCTGGGCTTCTTTTGTATGGGTAACGGGATTATCATCTGCAACAGAGTGGGCGGCGGAGCCAAGTGGCCGATGGTGGCGCACATTCGGTTTAACCGCGAGGTGCATCTCTATTGCCACATGCCGGATGCACAGCTGGAGCAGATCCGCCATATGGCGGATCTGCTCGCATATCCCCAACGGCGAACTGTATACCCGGAAGTCCACGCCACCGATCATCTTGCCATAGGATGTTATCATCATAAAAAAATACTGAACAGATAGGAGGTTGCTCGCATGACGAGCGAAACGATGACGAACGCTGTGTCCATCAAAGACTACATCATTGATATGAACAACACAACAGCGAAAAATACCCCTACCTATGAGGTGGTACTGGAGAACAACACCGACTTCATCATCAAGAGATGTACCCGGACTACCGACCGCGAGCTGGTGATTCTGGTGAGCAAGGGGCTCTACTACATCAAGGACTGCAAGTCTGACAATATTGATACACTGACAGAGTCCAACTTGAATTCCTTCCTGAGGGAACTGAAGGACGGCTTTATCCAGCTCCACCAAGTACATTGGCTGCCCACGATTTTCAAGGAGTCTGCGGAGCTCATCATGCGTGTGGTCTGTGACGCACGGTTGAGTGATATGTGCCGGCACAATGTGCTGGTAAACACATATGATCCCACATGGTATATCCCCTTCTGGGAGCAGAACAGCAAACTCTTTATCCGTCTCTACAATCTGTTTCCCAACATGGCGGACAAAAAGAAATATCAGTCGAGTCTCCCAGTCATTTTCTGGATTGAAAAGGAGTATGGGGCAAATGAGGCAATGTACTTTGCAGAGAAACTGGTTCAGTCCGGGATCTCGCAACTGTGCTTCTCCAGTAACGGATACTACAATTACGAGGCCGCTGTTTCTCGGGATGCAAGTATATTTATAGAGGTAATGGCTTCACCGTATAACATCAATCTGCGTCGTTTCGTTGACTATATCCTCTTCGACTTGTATGCCCAGGGCTATTCTGTGGTCGATAGGCATTTTTTCAGAGAATATGTGGATTACCTGCGTATGCAGCTTGATTTCTACGGAAAGGTCAAAGAGAAGTACCCTGCACATTTCAAAACACAGCACGATGTGATTGCCCTCAAGGTCAATCAGGCCAAGTTGGCTGCCAAATGCGAGAATTTTACGGAGCAGAACAAAGCGATCCAGAACCTGACCTATGCCGGCAGAGGCTACTGCATCGTGATCCCCACCAAGCCGGAGGAGTTGGCAGATGAAGGGATAAACCTCAGCCACTGCGTCGGCGACTACATTGACCGTGTGGCCAGTGGTGAGTGCCATATCCTGTTTCTGCGTCGCCGCGTTGCACCAGATCGGTCTTTGGTTACTTTGCAGTTGAGCGGAAAACAAATCTGCCAGGCGCAGGGCATGAACCGGCGTCCCATCACGGAGCAGGAGCGGAAGTTTCTCATCCACTGGGGCCGTGAAAAGGACATTCAAATTGCGGTATAGCAGAAACTGATACGACTTGGAACAGTTTTGGTGTCAGGCTACAAAAGCAGATGCTTTCGCTTTCATCAGTTGGACAGATGCATGTGAGCAGAACGGAATTCCGCTGTGGCTGTGCCGCAAGATTCCTGAGCAGAACGGTACGGCGGTAAACGGCCATATTTCCATAATAAACTGAAACTCGGGTTTAGAGTGAGCGGGGGCTGCGGGTATTTACCTGCGGCCCCCCTGGCCTTACTTTACACCAACAAGAAAAGGAGGCGGTCATCCGGATGCTCTTTGAGTTGACCAAACCCGGAGTCCTAGAGAAAATCCTGATTAAAACACAGCACAACTGCGTATCCGACCACCGGAGTTATGACGGCCGCTTTATTCCCATCGTCCACGAGTATGTGCTGCTGCTGCGAAAGGACTCCCCGCTGATGGTTTCGCTGTTAATGACCTGCCGCGTTGCGGGCGATGTCCGGGATATGCCTGGAACGATATGGCGTGATATTGTTGCTGGTGTGCTGGAGGAATGCCATGGCAGCGCAGCCTTGGAGGAGATCTACCGGCATGTAGAAGGGCATAAGTGGGCGCAGTGTCAGCAGTGGCGGAAAGAAAAGGTGCGGCAGACGCTGCAGATAAATCCCCGGACATTTGAGAAGATTAACCGGGGTATGTGGCACCTAGTGAGCGCTGTATGAAATCTTTGACTGGTCAGATATGATTTGCTATAATGCTGACAAGAATAGATTGGTCAGGAGTGATGCCGTAATGAGCAAGCTGTCATTCAAGGCGTTCTGCATTGAGCATTACGCCGCGCATACCGGCAGGCCGAGCAATGAAGTATATGAGGAGTTTGAAAAAGAGGGCCTCATCTCCATGTTGGACAGCGATTATGAGGATTTGCATGGCATGGGTATGGAGTACCTGATGCAGTTCTTTGATGAATACCTGAAGGGGGCATAGACATGATCCTATATCATGGCGGATATGAGGAAGTGTGGGAGCCCCGTGTGATTCAATCAGAGATTGGCCGGGATTTCGGGTTTGCCTTCTATACCACCGATATTCGGCCTCAAGCGGAGCGCTGGGCGATCCGAAAGGCGAAAATTGAGGGCCGGCGCCGTCGGCGTGCCGTCACGCCGATTCTCAACTTATACGAATGGGATGATGCTGCGGCAGAAGAACTCTCCATCAAACGGTTTGATGATCCCGATCTGGACTGGCTCGATCTGGTCGTACGATGCCGGGGAAATGTGGCCTACCGGCATAACTACGATATTGTCATCGGGAAGATCGCAAACGACAATGTGGGTGAAACGGTCTCCTATGTGATGCAGGGGATCATGCGCCGGGAGGATGCAGTACAGCGTCTTCGATTTGAGAAGATCAACAATCAGATTGCATTCTGCACGAATGCGGCAATCCGCACACTGCGGTTCCTGGAGAGCCATCCGTTGGAGGCGATGACATGAATCACGCAACGACCAGAGCGGCGATCCTGCCGGAAATTATCAAACTGATCCAGGCGCGGTTTGGGCTCAGTGAGGATGAGGCGCTGCATGCCTTCTATACTTCGGCGACTGGGGCTTCTTTTGCGGATGATGATACGGGTCTGTACGGCCAGTCGCCGAACTATATCTTTGGGCTGTCCCTGCAGGAGCAGGGTGACCGGGAACCAAGATAAGCGTTCTTGTGTTGACGTAGGGGCCTGGGAATGGTATAATCCAAACATACAGTATCAGCGCCACGTTAAGGTGTGCATAGTTTACAGTGTTTCAAAGTGCCATTTGCAGAAATGCAGATGGCACTTTTTTATTTTCCGGCCATTATAATCGGCACAGGCAGCGTTCCCGCATGGGGACGCTGTTTTTGCATATTAAGCGGCATCCGCCGCCAAACAGATGAAAGGAGAAAAATCATGGTAAAGTCATGCTGTGACAGCTACCACACTCAGTTCAGCGATTTCCCGGATCTGCTCCGCTACCACGAGCGGATCCGCGCTGACAGCCGTTGGGAGCGCACCGAAGTCAAGAAGCTGGAGGTCGCGGCGCTGGATAAAGCATCACCGCTGTTCAGCGACACGACCAGCTTCGATCCCTGTGTGTCCCGTGACGCGATTGAGGACACGGCAGAAAACCTGAAGCTGGCCATCAAGCTCAGGGACAAGTTTTTCCCGCTGCGCGATACCGCCTACAAGAGCCTGCTGGACCGCGCAAAAATCAGCGGCACGGCCCTGCCCAAACTCTCCCGCGAGAAACTGGCGGATGTACTCAACTCCTGCCTAGCGCTTCACCGGGACAGCGCCCTGCTGCTGATCCGGGATGAGAAGGTCGCCGCCGCCCATTCCGGCGATGCCATGGATTACTCCGTGCTGGAGATCGACCAACTGCTGGACGGTCTTCAGAACAAGATGGATGAGCGGTTCCCGGGCAATCGTTTTTCTTCCGGCTATGTGGACCACTCCATCACCAGTGCATCCTGGACTCTGCCTAGCCAGCGAGAGCGGCTGCTGGACAAATATATGAAATTGCTTGCTGCGGAGGGCAAAGCGTCCATGGCCGCCAAGCTGATGCCGGGCATCCGCTTTTCCACCTCAGACACCGCAACGTCCTCGGCAAAGGTGTCGGCGTTGCTGGTAGGACTGCAGTGTCCCATCCATATTGGCGGCATCATTGCCGTGAAGCACCGTCAGCAGTCCAAGGTTCTGGACTTCGTGGAGAGCCTGGACATGCTCTTTGCGCAGTTTGAGGACTCTGTGGCACGCCTGGGTTCCCTGCTGAACGTCTATCTGGATCATCCCGTCAATGCCATGACCGCCGTATGTAAGCGCCTGTCGCTGCCCAAGAAGGCATCGATGGAGGCCATCAGCATGTTTGAGATGGCTGTCGGGAGCGACACCGCCACTGCCCACGATGTGTTCATGGCCATGCAGGAGATTTCCTTCATTCGCAAGACGGAAGGAGCGTCAGAAAGTAAGCTGCTGGAGCTCCAGGAGAAGATGGCCAGGGCCCTCACCATCCACTGGCGGGATTACGACTATGCTAAGGAGGTGAAGTGGTAATGGCCGCGCCCATCATTCTATGCGACTGTACGGGCATGTCGAGAGAGCGGTGGCTGGAATGCCGGGAGCACGGGCCTAAGGGCGATATTGAGTACACGGTTGGTGGCAGTGATGTGGCAGTGATATTCGGCCTGTCGCCGTGGACAACCCCGCTGGAACTGTGGATGATGAAGAAGGGGCGTATGCCGCGCAAGTCGCCGCCCAACTCCGACCAGCTGGAGATGGGGCACATGCTGGAGCCGATTGCCGCGCATTTCTATGCCAAGCGGACGGGAAACACCGTCACCGATGACAACCACCTCTATCAGCATGCGCACTTTCCGTATGCACTGGCTAATATCGACCGGCGCTACACCCGCAAGGAGGATGGGGAGCCCGGTGTCCTGGAGTGTAAGTCCCTGACCTACCACAAGGCGGAGGATTGGGCAAATGATGCTTACCCCATCTATTACGAACTTCAGCTCCGTTTCTACCTGGCCGTGCTGGATCTGAAGTATGGGGCCTTCTCCGCACTCTGGGGCAACAACCCGGAGCATGACCTGGCTACGCCCGACTTGATCCGGGATCAAACGAAAGAGGACATCATCTTTGATAAACTGGATCGGTGGATCTGGAGCCTGTGGAATGACAGGCCCCCCACCATGGAGGATGTGAAGCCCAAGCTGGCCATGGAGTCGCTGGCCCGCATCTACGGGGCCAGCCAGAAGGGGCTGCCCACCATTGAGTTCCCTATGAAGTATGAGCCGACTCTCCGCAAGATTGCCGCTCTGCAGGCGGACAATGCGGAATTAAGCGGCGCCATTAAAAAGAACGAGGAGGCGATTGCGGCACACAGCGTGCGAATCGCGGAGCTGATGAAGAACCATGAGCACGGGATCCTGTCCACCACCAACGATAAGCTGCTGGTGGATTTTGTGACCAAGGTGACCAGGCGCGTCAACTCCGACTATCTGAAGCGGGAACATCCGGCCATCTACAAGGACGCTCTGAGGGCGTCTGAGAGCCGGAAGGTTAAGGTGACCATCCAGCCCGCATAAGGCCTATAAGGCGCAGGGAGAGTCGTATACATCCTTCCTGCGCCCTTTTTGAAAGAAGGAGCATTTTCATGAGGCAAAACAAATCTTTTGGAACGGGGTATGGATTGAGAAGTTCCTCCGTATTTCTGTTCCCAAAGCGAGGAGGGACAAGACCGTGAAATGCAGTTTCAGTCGCCTGCTCTATCCCAAGACGCTGGAGGAGGCGCGGGGCGGCAGCTACATGATCGCGCTGTTTCATCCGTATGAGAAGGTACTGGACGCGCAGGGGAACCGGCTATCCAGCATCAAGGTAGTGGGGCACTACCTGCCCACAGTCTCCAGCGTCAAGGTTGATATGATCGGACACTGGAAGAAGGATCCCCGATATGGACTTCAGTTTGAGATGGAGTCCTACGAGGAGGTCATCGGTTCTGGCAAGGACGGCATCATCGCCTACCTTGCATCGGGGATGATCCCAGGTATTGGGAAAAAGCTGGCCGAGAAGATTTACGGCACCTTTGGCGAACAGACGCTGGAGGTCTTAGACCGTGACCCAACGCGGATCCAGGAGGTGCCGGGCATCAGCAAAAAGAAGTGCGAACAGTTCTGTGCGGCCTATATGGAGACACGCAGTGCCCGGAAACTTATCTCCATGCTTGCGGCCTATGATGTGAGCGCATCGCAGGCGATCCGCCTGCGGCAGAAGCTGGGCAGCGATGCCCAGGCCATGCTCACGCGGTTCCCGTATCAGGTATGTGAAAGGGATCTGATCGACTTCGACACGGCTGACAGGCTGGCACAGGCCAACGGGATCCCGTGGGACGCACCGGAACGGCTGACTGCCGGCCTGCTCCACACCCTGAAGCTGGCGGAGTCCGACGGGCACCTGTCCATGCACAAGGAGCGACTTGTGCGGCGCGCGCTTGACTTGCTCCGCACGCCTGCGGTGACTTGGAAACTTGTGGCACAGAGCGCCTTTGAGATGATCAAGGAAAGTCGACTGGTGCTTTATCACGACTATGTCTATCGTCCCATCATGGCTCAGGCCGAACAGGAGGTGGCCGAATGGATCTGCGGTATGCTTCAGCGTGACCGGCTGCCCTATATGGGGGATCTCGATGATGAAGTCGATGTGCAGCAGAAAGAGATGGGATTTACGTTTGCACAGGAGCAGCGCAACGCTATCAAGGCGGCGCTGACCTCGCCCATCTGCATCATCTCTGGCGGACCGGGAACAGGCAAGACATCCATCCAGCGGGCCATTCTCAATATCTACCACAAAGCATTTCCTGATGCCAGGGTGGTGTGCTGCGCACCTACAGGACGGGCAGCACGGAAGATGGAGCAGAGCACAGGCTTCGAGGCATCCACCGTGCATAAGACGCTGAATCTGCAGGCTGACGAAGTTCACCAGCTTCAGGCCGCGGAGACCTTGAAAGCGGACCTGGTATTAGTCGACGAGGTCAGCATGATGGATATGGTGACGACATGGCACCTGTTCAGCGCGCTGCCGCCCGGCTGCCGGCTCGTCCTGGTAGGCGACGCCGACCAGCTCCCCTCAGTCGGGCCGGGCGCCGTGCTCCATGAACTGCTGAAATGTGGGAAGCTGCCCGTGGTCATTCTGGACAAGGTGTTCCGGCAGAGCGAGGGCAGCATTGTCGCGGAAAACGCGCAGCGCATCCGCCACGGTGACGAGCATCTGGAGTTCAGTGATGACTTTCAGTTCTGGGACTCGCCGGACGTACATCAGTCCGCACAGCTGCTGGCGCGGCTCTACATGAATGAGGTTGCCAAGTACGGTGTGGACAATGTGGCGCTTCTGAGCCCGTTCCGAAAGAAGTCCGAAACGGGCGTCCATGACATGAACAAGGCGCTTCACGATATCGCAAATCCACCGTCGCCAGACAAGGCGGAACTGGAGCTGGGCCAGCACCGGCTGCGCGTAGGCGACAAGGTTATGCAACTGAAAAACCAGGACTACGCCAGCAACGGGGACATCGGTTATGTCCGCACTGCCATGCGGGACTCAAATGGCTTCCTGGTGGAAGTGGACTTTGGGGATGACCGTGTTGTCGCCTATGAGGACGCCGATTCCCTCCGTCAGCTGGATTTGGCCTATGCTAACACGATCCACAAATCCCAGGGGTCTGAGTACGATGCTGTACTCATCAACATCCAGAATATGCACGGCAGAATGCTGAACCGGGCGCTGTTCTATACGGCGGAGACCCGTGCCAAGAGGCGTGTGATTCTCGTCGGGGACTGGGATGCCGTTGTCCGGGCCATCCGGGCGGTGGATACCAGCCGCAGGAACACGTTGCTGGCCGTGCGGATCATTGAATTGCTGACAAAGGTATGAGAGGAGGCTGAAGGATGGCCACAGTCCTTGAAAACTACTATGGAATTAGACGCGAGCTGGAGCAGCGTATGGCACAGCAGCCTGGCAAGGTGAGCAATTTGTGGTGCTATGGCGAGGTTCTGTATCGGATCGAAGTGCTGGAAATCTGCCAGATGTACCTGCGCAGTGCGCCGGTATCTCTTGAAATCCCCGTCCTGCTTGGGCACTATCAGATGCTGGACGCCTATGTCCAGTGCCTGGCGCGGGAACGCCGCTATGGCCCCAACCGAGGTTCGGACACCCAGAAGGAGCGGGAGGCCGCCCAGAACAACCTGGAACGTGTCATCCAGGATTACCGGAAGCGATTCTCGGGTTTCCACCCCGCATCGCCGGAGGCATATCGAAAAGAGATCGGTCGGGTCGTTACAACATTCCTGCCGGCCTGGCTGCAGTACCGCAACACATTCGTGTTTGTCAAACAACTGATGAAGGAGGGCGAATCATGAGTGACCAGAAACAGGCCGCCCTCGCGGCCATTCAAAAGATCAATGCGGTGGAGGGCTTCGATCCTACTCCGCTGGCAGTTGAGTATACGGATCTCAATACCAACGAAAAACGGCTCAAGCTGCCGGTGATGATCCAGCTGGCGTGGTTCCGTCTCAAACATCCGGAGGGCCGTGTCGCAGTCACGGTCAGCCCAGCCAAGAACTGCTTTGTCGCTACGGCCCGGGTCTATACCAACTACACCAACCCGCCCGACCAGTATTTGGCCGAGGCAACAGCTTCAAGAGGCTATCTGGCGGATATGCCTACGGTGTCGCCAAGGGAATGGGCACAGACCGCAGCGATAGGAATTGCACTTCGCAATGCGGGCTTCGGCCTTCAGTTCGCTGCCGCTGGTGACTCTTTTGATACTCCGGCCGTGGATGAACTGGGCGGTATCATCTGGAGCGGGGATGAGGGCGACCAGGATGCTCCGGCCGCTGACCTGACCACTACTGCGCCGCAGCAGTCTCCTCACGCGGATCCCCCGGCCCAGAAGGAGCCGGAGAACCCCTTGGGGCAGGCCATGCGCATGCCCTGTCCCATCAGCAAGTACAGCGGCAAGACCCTGGGCGATGTACTTCGCATGGATCCGCACGCTATCCTGTGGGTGGCAAATAAGTTCAGTGGCGATCCCAACATTTCCGCGGCTGCAAAACTCATCTGCGAGCAGGCCATGGAGGAGAGCGCCTAAGATGACATGGGGGACGGCTATGCCAGCCGTCCCCCGGAGAGGAGCTTTCCATGGAACTTCGATACCAGATGACCGATATTATCCCACTGCTTCCGATCCCACAGCCGCCGTACGGAAAGAGCTCCTACAATATTCCCTGTCCGCTGTGCGATCGGCTGGGCACTCGGGATAAGCACTTGAATATCAACCTCAAGCGCAACGTGTACCGTTGCCCCAAATGCGGCCAGTTTGAGGGCGGCGTCTTCGACCTGTACGCATATTATACCGGCGTTCCGCGGGACAAAGTCCTGGAAGATGTCACTGTAAGACTCCACGGCGAGTCTTTGCCGTACGCGGGGAAAGACAGCCACAGGAAGAAACTGCAGCCTCCGCCGATGATACCGCAGGCAAGCCTCGCGCCCCTGGATGAGCGCGACCGCGTGTACCGCGCACTACTGAGTAAGCTTACTCTGGCATCGGATCACCGGGAAAATCTGCTTGCGCGCGGTTTGACGGACGAGGCCATAGCGCGGCTGGGATATAAGTCCACGCCGGTCGTGGGTTTCCATGCACTGGCGCAGTCCCTGCTGGACGAGGGGCATACCCTGTTCGGTGTGCCCGGCTTCTACCGTGACCAGGACGGCCGGTGGACTGCTTCTTTTCGGTGCCGGGGGATCATGATACCCGGGAGGTACTTTGGAAAAATCCAGGGCTTCCAGATCCGGCTGGACAAGAAGATGAAAAAAGGCGGAAAGTTCCTCACCTTCTCCAGCACGGATGAACTGGATGGCGCCAAGGGTGAGAACTGGTGTCATTTGGTCGGCCCGACCCGGGAACGGATCCTGCTGATTGAGGGCTACATGAAGGCGGATATCGTCAACCATTTTACCGGGCAGACATTGCTCGCAATCCCGGGCGTCACATCGCTGCAGCATTTGGAAACAGCGCTGATGAAACTGTCCTCCATAGGCGTGCGGCATGTCATGACCTGCTTCGATATGGATTACCTGAGAAACTGGCATGTTGAGGCCGCCTATCAGAAGCTGATAGAGCGGTTAGGCAAGCTGAATATCACGTTTGGCACATATCTGTGGGTGCCAGACCACAACGGTTTGGATGACTATATCTGGGAATTCTGCCTGAACAAAGGCATACCTCCGAAGTAACAGCAGCATGCAGCGGGGTGTTCCGCTGGACACCTCGCTGCTTTTACATATTCGGTTGCAAAAACGTATTTTCGCCCGTGTAATGAAATATCTAATAAAAATAGGAGTGAACGCTCATGCTGTTTCCTGTTGATCACGGCAACTCGGCCATGAAAACCCCGAACTTTGTCTTTCCGTCTGGCCTGGCTGATTATCCCATCCGTCCACCCGTTGATATGGATGTGCTGGAGTACGGCGGAAAGTACTGGACTCTTTCCGGCCAGCGCATCTCTTATATGCGGGATAAAACCAAGGACGACCGCTACTTTGTACTGACTCTCTTTGCCATTGCAAAAGAACTGCAGCGCCAAGATGCCATCAGCCCCATGGTGGAAACGGATCTGGCCGTAGGGCTGCCTCCGGAGCACTATGCACTGAGGACGAGGTTTGCGGAATACTTCAAGCGCGGCACGATAAACTTCGTGTTCAACGGCGCGCCAGTCTGTTTGGTGATCCGCCATGTGATGGTCTATCCCCAGGCTTACGCTGCGGTGGTGCCGCAAGCCAACCGGCTGAAGGAGATCCCGCGGGCCTTCATCGTTGACGTTGGCGGCTTTACCACTGACGTTATGCTGCTGCGCAATGCGGCACCTGACCTACAGTTCTGCCGCAGCCTGGAGATGGGGGTAATCCCCATGTCCAATGACATCATCGGACGGGTGAGCGCCATGTACGATATAAAGATTGAAGATGACCACATTGCGGATGTCATCCAGGGGCGCGCCACGATCCTGCCACAGGAAGTGCGGGAGATGATTTTCACCACGGTGCGAAGCTATGCCTACGGTATTCTGGACAAGCTCCGTGAACTTCAGGTGGATCTCCGTGCAAATCCCGCGATCTTCATCGGTGGCGGCTCCATTCTGTTTCACACCTTTATCGAGGAGTCCCCCCTGGTGGCACAGGCGGACTTTGTGCCGGATCCCAAGGCCAACGCCATCGGGTATGGATTGCTGGCCACCGCGCAACTGCGACGGATGACGCCGCAGGCCTACGGAGGGGAGCTCATTGCTGAAGGATGATAAATACCGGTTTTGTCTTGGATGGAGCCGGGATACGGCAGAAAAAATCGCGGTTGGAGACCTTCTGGAAAAGTTGAAGAACCGCAAGAGTGACTTGGTTGTCCAGGCTGTCTGGGAGTATATCGGGAACCATCCGGAAGTAATGGTTGAGAGTACGAAAATCGTGCTTGCAGTCCACTCCACACCAACGGACGAACAAAAGCTGGCGCAGATCCAGAGCATGATTGACGCCTCAGTAGAAAAGCTGAGAGCCAGTTTGAAACTCCAGATAGAGCGGGTACAGCAGGAGAAGGCCGATGGCCCCACTGAGAAAGACCTGGATGACATGCTCTCGAATTTGGACATATTCAATCAGTGAAAACCGCCCTGAGCCTAATTTTTGGCTCAGGACGATTGATTGTGTGGCAAATTTACTGCCAAAGTACGGGGAATAAGGTGAAGGCTCAACGAGCTTCCAGGAAGGCATCCTGTTGCACCTTGAAAAACAGGCGCATTGCGCTTTATACATAGCAACGGGTACGTTGCGCATATGGAGAGCCGCATGGGCAGACTGGGCCATGATCCCGTACTGGGAAAGGAGGATTGGGGAGAGCCGGATGCTGTGTGCAGACAAGCTGTGGCGGCTTGGTGGCCATGATCCATATTCGCGTATCATGATACGCCACTTTGGCCGTGATCCGAGCGGTATCCAATCCGTCGCAGGTTGCGGGAAGTGCCAATAGCTCGGGGAGTAAGTCTCGCGGAGCGGCCTAGCCAGCTGCCGCCCGTTGCTTTTCAATTTTTAGGAAAGTGAGTTGGGAAAATGGAGAAGCAAGCGGTCCCAATCTGGGAAAAGGCGAACTTAACAATAGATGAGGCGGCTGCCTACTTCGGGATCGGAACAAACAAGCTTCGTGAGATAACCAGCAGTCCAGATTGCGATTTTGTAATTTGGGTCGGTACAAAACGGCTGATTAAGCGGAAGAAGTTTGAGAAATACCTCGAAGGCGTCGATACGGTGTAAAGCATGATAAATGAGCCTGGACAAAGTTTCGTCTTTGTTCAGGCTTTTCTTCACTCCAGTCAGCACATTGAAGAACGGGCTTTAGACAATGGGTATGTGTTTAATATCTAGGGTAGAAGTAGGAAAATATCAGGTGAATTCTGCCTGCAGGTACGTAAAAATGCCTTGAGTTGTCTAAATCTTGAAAAACAATATCTGATGTGGTAGAATAAAATGCTATATCAGATTCCTTTGTCTCTTGACAGAAAGGGAATCGTAATGTCGGAGAAACGTAGAGATAGCAAAGGAAGATTGCTGAGAAATGGGGAGGTGCAAAGACAAGACGGCCTATATATGTTTCGGTATACCGACCCGAATGGAAAGCGGAAAACTGTGTATAGCTGGAAACTGGTAGACACAGACAAAGCACCAGAAGGAAAACGGTCTGTATTGGCGCTTCGAGATATTGAAAAGCAAGTCCTAAGAGACCTCGACGATGGTATTCGTACAGGCGATGCAAATTCTATTACTGTAAATGCACTGTTCAAATCGTTTATGGATTTGCGTGTTGACCTCAAGGAAACAACCAGATGCAACTACATTTGTTTGTACGACAGTCAAGTTCGGGAAGAGATCGGCGGAAGAAAAATCCGAAACATTAGGTTCTCAGATATCCAGAAACTCTACATGCACATGATCCAAGATCTTGGCCTCAAGGCAAGTACGGTGCAAAGTGTTCATTCCATTTTATATCAGATGTTTGAAAGTGCTGTAATGGACAATCTGATCCGTGTTAACCCTACGGCCAATGTCCTAAAAAGCCTGCGCAAGATGTTGTCAGTTGAGCAGGAGAAGCGACACGCATTGACCGAAGAAGAGCAGGCAAGATTGATCGAGTACGTGTATCGGTCGAGATACTATCGACGACTTGGAGCATTGTTTACAGTGCTTCTTGGGACCGGTATGCGGATTGGAGAAGCTCTCGGCCTTAGATGGTGCGACTGTGATTTTGAGAAAAAACTCATCAGCGTGAACCATACTCTCCTATATAAGCCAAGCGAGCATGGAGGCTATGAATACAGAATTTCTGAACCCAAAACAAAGGCTGGGCTGCGGACAATACCGATGCTGTCCGATGTCAAGGCCGTTCTTTTGGAAGAAAGGGATAAAAAACACCATCCAAATATCAAGCCGTTTTCCATTGGTGAATATACGGGGTTTATCTTTCTTAACAACAATGGAAAAGTGTTTACTCCGGCGTATGTGTTTGATACGATACAACATATCACGAGCACGTATAACCGAGAAGAATACTTTAACGCCGAAAAAGAGGGAAGAGATCCTTGCTATTTGCCTAAGTTCAGTGCTCACATCCTGCGCCATACCTTTTGCACAAGGCTTTGTGAAAATGAGCGGAATCTAAAAATCATCCAAGATGTTATGGGACATCGAAATATAAGAACCACGATGGATGTCTATAACGAGGCGACCGAGAGTAAGAAACTTGAGAGCTTTCATAGCTTGGACGGGAAGATCAAGGTTCTGTAGTTTTACACCAAATGATTGAGTTGGACACCAGATTACACCTGGATTTACACCACTTCACTGAAAAGTTATAGAAAACTGTAAGGGGTTATGTAAGCACAAAAAGCCTGGAACCCCTTGAAATAAAGGGGATAGAAGGTTATGGAAAGAAAGAGGTGTGCTTATGTACCTTAGAGCGTTGGAAATCCAGGGGTTCAAGTCCTTTCCGGACAAGACGGTGCTGTCCTTTGACGAGGACATCACCGCCATCGTGGGCCCCAACGGCAGCGGAAAATCGAATATCTCCGACGCCATCCGCTGGGTCATGGGGGAGCAGTCCACCAAGGCCCTGCGGGGGGGCAAGATGGAGGATGTGATCTTCGGCGGCACCGCCCTGCGCAAGCAGCAGGGCTTTGCCGAGGTGTCCCTGGTGCTGGACAACACCGACCATCTGTTCCCCATGGAGGAGAGCGAGGTGATGGTGACCCGGCGGTACTACCGCTCCGGCGAGAGTGAGTACTACATCAACCGCCGCTCCGTCCGGCTCAAGGACGTCAACGAGCTGTTCATGGACACCGGCCTGGGCCGGGAGGGATATTCCATCATCGGCCAGGGCCGCATCGACGAGATATTGTCCGTCAAGAGCGCCGACCGCCGGGAGGTCTTTGAGGAGGCCGCCGGCATCTCCCGCTTCCGCCACCGGAAGGAGGAGGCCGAGCGCAAGCTGGAGCGCACCCAGGAGAACCTGGTGCGCATCACCGACAAGATCGACGAGCTGGAGCTGCAGGTGGAGCCCCTGCGGGTGCAGAGCGAGAAGGCCAGGCGCTTCCTGCTGCTGCGGGACGAGCTGCGGGGGCTGGAGATCTCCCTGTGGCTGGAGCAGCTGGAGAAGATCCGGGCCGGGGCCATCAAGACCGCGGCGGACTACGAGAACGCCGCCCGCCAGAAGGCGGAGGCCCAGCAGGCGGTGGAGGAACTCTACGCCGCCGCCGAGGGGTATGCCGCCCAGATGCGGGACAAGGACGTGGAGGCCGAGGGCGTCCGCTTTCAGATGATGCAGCGGCAGGCCGACGCCAACGGCCTAGAGAACGCCATCGCCGTG
>ERZ1090868.655-NODE-655-length-19341-cov-7.966452_pt1 | contig 19341 bp, 18 predicted proteins | sample MGYA00478475_ERZ1090868 | MGnify/ENA primary metagenome ERZ1090868 (study PRJEB33644, sample SAMEA5815747) | chicken gut metagenome | biome: Chicken; feature: Gastrointestinal Tract; material: Caecum | place: Ireland | collected 2019-01-01 | study: A study of the...
GCTCTGCTGCGCTACAAGTTTGATGCCCCGTAGCTTGCTGCGGGGTTTTTGACTTATTGAACCGTTCAGCTGGCTGAACTGTTACGCCACTTATTCTCCCAGAGCTTCCAGATATGCATTATATGCGTCAGTCTGTGCCTGTACAAGTTCCTCAAGTCCCATCGCATCCAGCTGTTCCAGATATGCATCCCACTCCTCATCGATGCCGCCGTCTACAACCCAGTGCGCGTACTGTGCTTCCACATACTGGTAAATATCTGTTCCCCGTGTGGTAAGCGTGTTCTGCTCTTCGCTGGTATACTGAACTGTCGGGAAACCGACGTTTCTGTCTGTCGTCACATACTGTGCGTTTACCTCATCCTCCTGAAGCTTGATACCGTCTCCCTGATCTGCCGGAAGCGTTACATTTGCTTCAAAATCATCTGTCATATATTTCGGTCCGAAGTCCTTCAGCGAATTTGACCATGCAGATGTGTCCAGAGAACCGCCGTCTTCCGGTTCATTTACTGTATAGGTTCCATCACCGTTATCTGTAACGCATCCGTCAGAAATAGAACCGTAAGTTGTCTGCAATGTAACTACATTATCATAGAAATCATCTGCCCATGCAAGAAGTTTTTCAGGATTTTCGCAATCCTTGCTGATTACCAGCTCACGATCGGAAATGTCCAGGTAATTCGATGCATTCTCAACATAACGGTTGCCGTCCGGTCCCTGCAGCGCTTCCAGGAGCACAAACTGATCGGCATTTCCGCCTGCTTCCGCATCCGCAGTCCATGCGGAAATCAGCCCAACCTGAGAACCGCCTTCTGCCTGTCTCTTGGAGGTAGCCATAGAACTGTCCTGTGTAAAATATTCAGGATCAAGGATGCCCTTCTCCCAGAGTCCGTGCATCCATTTTACAGCTTCTTTATAGTTCTCCTGTACCGGCATGAATACCGGCTCTCCGTCACTGTTCAGTCCCATATAGTTATCTGCGCGGCTTACCATTGTGCCGAACGGGAACAGAATATTTCTCAGATCACCGCTGAGCACCGTAGAGCCTGCGGAGTTTGTATATCCGATTTCATTGGTCGGATCCCCGTCGCCGTCCGCGTCCTCTGTGACGAACGCTTCAAGCACGGTTTCCAGTTCCTCATATGTCGTCGGAATCTCCAGACCAAGATTGTCCAGCCACTCCTTATTGATATACAGAGAATTTCCGCATGCTTCCGGCCGAAGCCCCAGTTTTTTCGGAAGGCTGTAGATCTTTCCGTCACGGTCGGTGCAGACTGCTTTCATTTCCGGATCCGACTCAAAAATGCTTGTCAGATTCGGCATGTTTTCCTCATTAATCAGATCGGTAAGATCCAGAAACAGTGATTTATTCTGTGTCATGTCGGAAGTATTCAGACAGATGGATCCCAGAAATGCATCCGGAAGATCCCCCGATGCCAGAAGCAGTGACTTCTGCTCGGACCAGTCAGAGTTATAGTAAATCTCCCATTCGATGTTGATTCCATGTTTCTCTTCCAGTTCTTTCATAACTCCGCTCTCGAGAAAGTCTGTCGGCCAGGTATCTGTCCAGCGAACCGTCGCAATCCTGTAAGTCGGCACGTCCTCCCCGCCGGAAGCCGTCGACGAAGATTCTCCGCTTCCGCTTCCGCAGCCTGCCAGCAGTCCGGCAGCCATAGAGGCTGTCAATACCAGACTCATTCCTTTTTTCAGATTTTTCCTTTTCATTGATGTTCCCCTTTCTCCTGAATTTGATGCATTGCATCCATCTCCGGCGATTCCCGGACCGCCAGAGTCTATGGCAACCTCAGACCGGAAACGTTCAGCGGCCCGGAGAGCCCGAACCGCTGAAATTTTCAGCCTTTCAGCGAACCAAGCATAACGCCCTGATTGAAATATTTCTGTACCAGCGGGTACATACACATGATCGGTGCGGAAGATACCACGATTACCGCATATTTAATCAGATCCGCCAGCTGCTGTGCCTCTGTTGCAGCGGCGCCTGTCAGCATGGAGCTCATGGTCTGATTGCTGATCAAAATGTTTCGAAGCGCTATCTGCAGGGGCTGCAGTTCCGGACTCCGCAGATAAATCAATGCGTTAAAATATCCGTTCCACTGAGCTACCGCTGCCCACAGTGCAATTACCGCGATCACCGCTTTGGAAAGCGGAAGAACGATCCGGAAGAAAAATCCCAGATAGCCGCAGCCGTCCAGCTGCGCCGCCTCCCACAGATCGTCCGGAATACTGTTCGCGAAGAATGTACGTCCCACAATGATGTAATATGTGACAACGGAAAACGGAATTACCATTACCCAGAACGTATCCAGCAAATTGAACTGCTGGATTGCCAGATAGGTCGGAATCAGTCCGCCAGTGAAAAACATCGGGATCAGGTAAAAAGCAGTGAATACTTTTTTTCCGTACAGTCTTTTTCTTGACAGCGCATAGGATGCGGGAATGTTGACAACCAGTGTGACAATCGTTCCGACAATTACATACAGGATCGTATTTCTGTATCCGATCCAGATGGATTCATAATTTCCCAGCTGCTTGTATGCTTCAAAGTTAATCCCCTTCGGAAGAAACATAATCTGTCCGGAGGAGACAAGCCCCGCGTCGCTGATGGACGCAATGACAATAAAATACATCGGATACAGAGTAATCAAAATCAGAATGGCAGCAATGGTATAAATAATCGCGTCAAAGATTTTGTCCTCTTTCGATTTCTTGATTTTTGTTTTCGTTTTTGTGCTTACAGCCTTTGTCTGACTCATATCCAACCTCCCGCTTAAATCAATGATGTATCGCTGAGTTTCTTGGAAATTGCATTTACCAGCAGCAGCAGCGCAAGGTTAATCACGTTGTTAAACAGACCGATCGCCGACGACAGGCTGTACTGATTGCTGATCAGACCCATCTTGTACACGTAAGTGGAAATAATCTCACTGGTACTGCTGTTCAGCGTATTCTGCAGCAGGTAAACCTTCTCAAATCCGACGCTCATAACACTTCCCATACGGAGAATCAGCATGATCGTAACCGTCGGCATCAGCGCCGGCACGTCAATGTGGAGCATTTTCTTCCATTTGCCCGCTCCGTCCATGGTCGCCGCTTCATAAAGACTCGGATCTACAGATGACAGCGTGGCTATGTAAAGAATACTGTCCCAGCCCACATGCTGCCATGCCTCTGACCAGACATAAATGTGCGGAAAAGCCGCCGCGCTTCCCATCAGGTTCGGAAGTTCGAATCCGAACAGTCCCACAATCTTGGAAATAATTCCGGTGCTGGGAGACAGGAACAGGATCAACATACCGCACATAACAACGGTAGAAATAAAATGCGGAAGGTATGTGGATACCTGGAAAAACTTTTTGTATTTCTTCGCCCGGATCTGATTGCACATCAACGCCAGTGCGATCGGCAACGGGAAAGTAACCAGAATCGTATAAAGACTGATTACAATCGTATTCCGGATTGTGAGTCCGAACTGATAGGAATTGAAATACTGAATAAAGTTCTTCAGTCCTACCCATTCGCTGCCCCAGATTCCTTCTGCCGGAGTAAAATTCTTAAACGCAATAATGACTCCGTACATCGGATAGTAAGTAAACAGCAGAAAAATAATGATGGAAGGCAGCATCAGCAGATACAGCGCCCTGCTTTCCTTTACACCTGCGAGAAAGCCCTGCTTGTGTTTTGGAGTTGCATTTTTCTTTTTCACATATCATCCCTTCTTTCCCTTGATTTCCGTTCCACTCATCATTCTTTATGCACTATGACTGCACTCCCGAACAATTTGTGGTTATATTATATACAATATGTCTGATTTTCTCTTTCATTTTCATGTAATCAGCATAACAAAAAAGAGGCATTTTCAAATGCCTCCTTTTTCGTTTGACCGTTTTTTTATCATTGACAGAACGGATTTTTTTCATTTTCATGTTTTCATCTGTTTTTCCCATCGGAAAATGCACAAAAGCGGTTACCGTTCCGCCAGGTCTGTGTATTCGCTGCGCAGACCGTAGGAACGCGCGTGTCTGTCCGTCTTATTTCCGCGGGGTATTTTGTTTTACGGTCTGGTTCCTGTACTCGTTGGGCGTCATCCCGGTTAAATCACGGAACGTTTTGCTGAAATAGGAAAAATTGCTGTACCCCACTTCCAGCGCAATACGGCTGACCGGCAGATTGGAGTGGCTCAGGTACTCCTTCGCCTTCTCGATTCTCCTCGCCGCAATATATCCCGGAATGCTCATGCCGGTGGTCGTCTTGAAAAGCTTGGATACATAATCTTCCGACAGAAACACTATTTTGGCCAGCCGGCTTCTGGACAGCTCCTCATTCAGATGATTTTCTATGTAATCTTTTACCTGGCTCACTACGTCTTCCTGACTTTTCCGCTCTTTCCCGCATCCCTTAAGCGTTTCGAATACCCACTGTACAAATCCCAGCACCGCGCTCAGAGAATGATAGGAATCCCGTTCTCTGCGGTCAAATTCCCGGCTGTCAAACAGCTGCGAGAATCCCATCTGCTGTTCTCCCAGATAACAGTATATCAGCTGCTCCAGTTCCTTCAGAAAGCGTTCCAGATTTTCAATTGTCAGCAGGCCTTTCTCAAAGGTTTCTTTCAGGAAGCCGCAGATATCCCGGCAGATCTCCCCGCTGTCTTCCGAATCTCTGAGAGCGCTCTGCCAGACCTCCCAGGGCGGCCGCTGGTATTCTGCATTCTCCGGCAGGTGTCTGCCGTATTCATGGAGATCACATTCTCTCAGTATTCCGTCTTCCCCGGGCAGAATCGTCTTTTCCATAATCTCTATCTGCTTCCAGCTTTCGGCCGCTTCCATCACCGAACAGCGTTCACCGATATACATGCAGGATCTCTGAGGCAGAATTTTGTTCAGATATCTCTTCAGTTCTCCCGAAGCGTCAAGAAACTCCTGCGCTTCCGATACCCGGAAGACAAGTACCCATTCATAATCGCTGACCTGAACAACCGCTTCCATATTCTGGCGTTTGTTTTCATAAAACTCAGTTGTAATATTCCGTATTACAAAATTGAACAGCGCAAGGTCTTTCTTATAGTTGATATCCTTGTCGTCTGCAAAAATTTTAATTGCCTCAAGCGCAATCCGGTCCTGTTCCTGATACAGATTCTCCTCGATTGCACGCGCAGGAATTTCCTTCTGAACCGAAGGATCAAGGAAAAATTTCTCCCAGAACTCTGTTTTTCTGTCCCCCGGCCGGTCGGCGTTGTTCCGGGCCGCGCTGCGCCGCTCTCTTTTTTCCCGCGTCTCCTCAATAATCCTTGACAGCACCGCCTCCAGATCCTGATTGGAGATCGGCTTCAGCAGATATTCCCGCGTGGAGAGCCGGAGCGCCTTCTGGGCATAGGCAAAGTTTGCATAACTGCTCAGGAATACGCATTCTATCTCCATCTGATTGTCCCGGATCCACTCCAGCAGTTCCAGCCCGCTTCCCTGGGGCATGTCGATATCGCACAGAAGAAACTGAATCGGGAATTCCTTCAGCAGTTTCTGCGCCTGACGGATATTGTAGGCGGTAAACACCATCGAAATCCCTATCTTCTCCCAGTTCACAGTTTCTTCCAGCTTGTCCACCAGAATTTTGTCATCATCCACAATCAGAATACTGAGTTCCATCACATTTTCCCCTTCCTGCCGTGATTTGCGCCACAGTAACCGTTCAGCCGGCTGAACGGTTACCCGCCCCATCTTTCATGTTCCGCCCGCCGGCTTTTCCAGACCCGCGCCCTGCCGTCTCTAAGGAACCGTCGGATGTTTCCCTGCTGCTCTTTATCTGTGCCGCAGCACGTTTTATAGTTTCTCTTCCCGGTATACCTTCTCCTGCGTAAAGCCTCTTCCCTTGACTTCGTTGACATTTCCAACGATCATAAACGCCTGGGGATCCGTCTCCATCACCAGCCGGCTCAACGTCCCCAGCTCCCGGTTGGAGATCACGGTCATCACCATCGGCTGCTCCTGTTTCATAAAGCCTGTCGTCGCATGAATCAGCGTCGATCCTCTGTCCAGCTCATGGATGATCTTCTCGTTGATTTCCATATATTTTCTGCTGATAATCTTTACCTGTGTCTGCGACGTACCAATCAGGAGCACCTTGTCCAGCACCACCGTATAGATCATCACCAGCAGGATTCCATAAAGAATCTGCTCTTTCTCAGAGAAGAACATCTGCAGAATCAGAATCGTCACATCAAACACATACAGCATCACCGATACGGGAAGGCCGAACTTCTTTTTCAGAATCAGCGGGGGAATGTCCATTCCTCCGGTGGAAGCCCCGACCCGGATGACACTGCCGATTCCAAAACCGATCATCAGTCCTCCGAACACCGCCGCCAGCATCGGCTCACGGGTCAGATCGGAAAGCGCCGGAATCTTCTGGAGGATTCCGAGAATGATCGGATAATAAAAAGAGCTGACCAGTGTCGTCAGCGCAAATTTCATGCCGAGAACCGCAGCACCCAGCAGAAACATACACAGGTTCATAAGAAATACAAATACCGAAACCGGAATATGCAGGAAATGCTCCGCGGTCAGCGCCAGCCCGGTGGTTCCTCCGGTAATCAGACCGGACGGCAGAACAAACATGACGATGCCAAGGGCATATACAGTATTTCCAAGCAGAATCCACGGCAATGTCTTCAGAAAACGTATCGTTTCCTCTTTTGCTTTCATGATTTCCTCCTCCTGACGCATCTGCCGCGCCATCGCAACCGCTCAGCCAGCGGGACGGTAACGCGCCGTCAACGTAGTTTTTCAGTTCTGTCTGCGCAAAGAAAATGTCCCGCAAGTCCGTTTTCTTTTATCAAACGATAACTTCCGGGACATCCTCATTGTATTATACACAAAATATGTTTTTTTGAAAAGAAAAAGGAAAAGAATTTTATTTGTAACAGTTCAGCCAGGTCTGTGCATTCGCTGCACAGACCGTAGGAAAACGTAAGCCTACTTTTCTTTTCCCGGAAATCCCGGAAGGATCCGGCGGCACCAGTAACCGAATTTCGGCCGGGCGGGACCTTCCGCCGGCGGCTTTGCCGGTCGGAAATGGTAAAATCCAAAGAGGCCTGCCATAAACTGCTCGTTTGTGCTGAAAACTCCGGGCACTCCCAGATAAAAGGCTTCCGGATTTGCAGCGTCTCTGCACAGAAGCAGGTGTCCATAGCGATCCAGGCCGTAATTCTGAAACTGACTGCTGTCGATCTGCCATCCGTTTCTGCGCAGCTGCCACAGATCCTGGCGCGTTACTTTCACACATTCGGTCAGCAGATCGTCGTGAAATGGCTGGCAGTGGGTGCAAAGATTCCAGATCTGCTCCCAACCGAAGGCACCGGACGTCCGGTCCGCTCCGGTTTCCGTCTTTTCCGCATCATGCCTCTGCATCTCCTGCCCTGCAGACTCCGGCGTCTCCTGCTTTCCTTTCATCCTGCCGGGACTGCTTCCCATTCCGGGCCGGACCGGCTGGTTCCCGTTCGGCACACCCGTCCGGTTTCTTCCGCCGGAAGCCATCCTCTGAGGACATCCGGCTCCGTTCTCCTTTTCCGGACACTCAGTTCGATTCTCCGCCCCGAATCGGGAATACCCGTCTCTGCTGTCTGCCCCATATCCGGGATACGCTCCTCTGTTCCCCGAAGCAGATTCCTGACGGTTCCCCTGTCTTTCCAATGCAGAATCCGGACGGTCTGCCCTGCGGTCCGATGCGGATTCCGGTTCTCCTTTCATATCAGGATCCCCGGCTCTCCCGGCTTTGCTCTGGTTTTTCTGCTTTGCCTGCTGTTCTGCCGGCTCACGGACGGATTCCGGCTGACGTCCTTCCGGAATTTCCCGGAGCTGTTTCGCAGGTTCTTTCTTTTCCTCCCGATTTTCCATGTGATGTTCCATATGGTTTTCCACACGATCCTCTTTCGGATCTCTCTCCTGTTTCGCCTTCCACTCCTCCAGCCATTCCAGGCGCAGAGGTTCATCGTCCCACTGGGTGGCAAACTGCCGGCCTCCCTCGCTGACCAACAGCAGCCCTCCCATCTGTTCCATATGGTAGGGACTGTTTCCGGCCTGCTGTTCCGGGAATCTCACCTGCCCGCGGATTCCTCCGGATCCCGCCGCCAGCTCCCCCAGCGGAATACCCAGAAGCCTCCTGTTTTCCCTGACGATTCCAAGCACCCGGATTCTGCATTTTTCCGGTAAATCTCCGATCTCCAGCCCAAATCCCATCTGGCAGATTCCATTCTTTACCTCCACCCGGACAAAGCCCCGGTTTTCCCCCTTTTTGCCACCGGAATACTCATAAATATAAGATACAAAACGACGGTACGCCATCTATGTTCCCCCTTCGTCTTTCTGCAGACTGCGGCACGTCTCCAGTTTTCTGGCATACTCCAGTCTATGCGCCGCCTCCGCCGAATATACGTAACCATGAGACCGCTTGTCCTTTCCCGGTTCCTGTGCTAGAATAAGAAAATCAGAGAAAAGGAGCGGAAGAATCATGACCAGAGAGGAACATTATATGCGGGAGGCAATCAAACAGGCCCGGAAAGCGGAGGCACTCCGGGAGGTTCCCATCGGCTGTGTGATCGTCTATGAAGACAGGATCATCGCCCGTGGCTATAACCGGCGCAACACGGACAAAAACACCCTCTCCCACGCCGAACTGAATGCGATCCGGAAAGCCAGTAAAAAACTTGGCGACTGGCGGCTGGAAGGCTGTACGCTCTATGTCACTCTGGAGCCATGCCAGATGTGCGCCGGGGCCATCGTACAGGCGAGAATTCCGGAAGTTGTCATCGGATGCATGAATCCGAAAGCAGGCTGTGCCGGCTCGATTCTGAATCTTCTTGAGATGGCTCAGTTCAACCATCAGGTAAAAGTGACCCGCAACGTTCTGCAGGAAGAATGCAGCGCCATGCTGACGGATTTTTTTCATCAGCTCCGGATCTGGAAAAAAGAAGAAAAAGAACGCCGCCTGGAAAATAAAAAAATTCAGTTGACGAATGAGGGGGAATAATTTATAATAAATAATTGTCTGGTGAGTCCGGAAAAGGATATCATCAGAAAGGAAAAACAGTGACCGTTCAGCGGGCTGAACGGTTGCGAAAAGTATTTTATATTGTATGGAGACGTATCGAAGCGGTCATAACGGGGCGCACTCGAAATGCGTTTGCCCTCCGGGGCACGAGGGTTCGAATCCCTCCGTCTCCGTCAGAAAATCCAGTCCTCAAGCGGGTTTCCGTTTGAGGGCTTTTTTATTGTCAGCGGATGAGCCATCCGTAATCCTGCCTGCAATCCACCACATAATCCGCATAGACGGCATCATCTATGATTTGAAAGATTATCATATAGCGTTTTTCAAACAAGATAAATCGGTAGGCATTTTTAGGGATATATTCCCCTGAAAGCCACGGGCATCTCTGGGGCATTGCTTCCAGTGAGTTTGCCGCCTTTTCAAATTCCACGGTCAGACTTTCCGCTGCTTCTGGACTGACCTGTGCCAAAAAAGCGGCGTGGGAAACAAGCATACGCGTCGCCTGCTCTGATACAATGACACGGTATTTACTCTGATTTTCCACGACCCGTCGCCTCCTTGATTGCGCTGCGCATCATGGCTGCGACTTCATCGACAGAATAACCTTTGCTTCCGTGCATCCTGTCCTCCTCAACCGCAAGCAGTTCCTCACGGAGTTTCAGCATCTTCTCCCTGCGGTTATAGGTTTCAATATCCATAACGACTAAATCTCCCTCGCCATTCTTGGTAAGGAATACCGGCTCTGCGGTCTTTCTGCACATTTCTGCAATCTCGTTGTAATTCTGGCGGATTGCTGCGGACGGACGAATATTCATAGCCACACCTCCCGTTTGTATTTGATAGCAGTATTCTAACCATATTATACTCATTTTATGCTATCGAGTCAATATGTGCAGAAAAAATTACAATTACAAGCCCACCATTTCACGGACAACACGATCTGCCATTTTGACCGCCCATAATGGGATACTCTCAAAAAAGCCGCAGTCCTCGATAACGTCCACGATTTCCTGCGGCAAGACGGTTTCATTTTTTCTCACATTTTGTTTCATATATGTGCTTGAATTGTTTCCTGTGAAATTGTATAGTAATATTATCCGGCGGCGCCCGGGATGCCGGAACACAACGATAACCCGTAACATTTCAGCTCACGGAACTGTTACAACCGCTTCAACCTCAGGAGGATACGCATATGGAAAAAACGTTTGCATTATCAGGCGGAAAGAACATTGAAAGATCTGCAGGAGATCTGCTTTGCTGGGAACTGGATTCTTCGGGAACATTTACGATTTCCGGTAAGGGCCAGATGGCAGACTACGACAGCGGCCGTTTTCCCTGTACGCCCTGGCAGGAATGGAAAGCGCAGATCCGCTCCCTCACAGTCACGGAGGGAGTAACCGGTCTGGGCACTCGGGCATTCGCCGAATGTCCTAATCTGAAGTCGGTGACACTTCCGGAAAGTCTTGAAAAAATTTCCTACGGCTGTTTCACAGGCTGCAGAACTCTGGAGGACATCCGGATTCCGGAGGGAACCGTTCTGCGCCACATTTATGAGCCCGATCCCGATCCCGCAAAAGAGCAGCGGTACGGCATAAGAAACCATGTCCTCACCTTTGGTCTTCACGCCTTTACCGGTACTCCCTGGGCCATATCCAGGTTTGGATCCTTCTATATCAAAGACGGACGCCTGATTGACGTCTGGGAGGAAAAGGAACAGATGACGGTTCCGGAGGGCGTGACAGAAATACAGCCTCTGTCTTTCTCCTCTCTGAAGCTTTCCTCCGTCAGTCTTCCGGAGAGCCTGACGGCCATCGGAACTGTGGCATTTGCCGGCACACAGCTTCTGACCCTTTCCCTTCCGTCCGGAATTCAGCAGATCGGCTCCAATGCCTTCACCGGTTCAAAGCTCCGGACCGTGAACGTCACCGAGGACTGCGGGATGGAACTCGACAAAAATGCGTTTTCCAATACCGGAATTCACTATGTGCCCAGGAACAAAAAATGGCAGCCTCCATACCGCATCTGCTCCACCCCGGTCCGCGACAAAAACGGAGTCCCCGGCACCTTGCGGCAGCTGATGATCCGAAAAAGAAAAACCGGCATTCTCCGGCCGCATAACGGTTCTGTCGACTGCAACGATTATATTTTCACAAAGCTCAAAGCACAGAACTGTCTTGTGACTGTCCAATACTTTACAGATACCAGAAAGGTCAACGTTGTTCAAAGCTACTTCTGGCCGGAAGACAGACAGATCATCCGGACAACCACGATCTGCCCATGTATCAACAGGGACGGCGACCTGTGTGCTCAGTACATATACGATGACGTCTATTCCTGCGATGAACTGGAAGGCAGTTTCACCCTGGAGATCGCGCCGGAAGATCAGACGGAAGGTCCTCTGATCAGCACGGATCTCACGGCCAAAGAACAGCATTTCCTCTCTCCGGACACAGATCACTTCGGTCTGTTGCTGGAGCTCCAGGTTCTCGCCGAATGGATACGGATGCATCCCGAATATAAAGTGCCGAGCTGGAAATCTTATCGCCTGTAAAACGTAACCGTTCCGCCGGCGAAACGGAACGGCTGCATAAAAGTTACCGTTCCGCCAGGTCTGTGCATTTGCTGCACAGACCGCAGAAACCGCAGAGCCGGATGCACGCAGGCCCTGCGGAGTGAAACAGCAGTTCTCTGTCACATGCATATGCCCCGCAGCCAAGCTGCGGGGCATATGCTTTTCAGACGCCTGACAGCGCTCCGGACGCCGCGGTGATTGCGGCAGAGTTCTGTCAAATGTCAAAGGTAATGTTCTTGTCTTCTTTCACTCTGGACGTCGCCCGTCTTTCGTTGAGCAGTTCCAGGAATTTGTCTTCGTCCACCGGCAGCGTCACGGTCTGATCCGTCCAGCTGGACAGGTGCATTGCATTTGAAAGCATCAGCCCGTTGATTCCCTCGCGTCCCGGAGCTACCAGCTCACCTTTTCCGAGAATCTTATTGGCAAACGCATTCATGACGCCCACATGCTGTTCGTTTCGTCCGTCGGTTTCCACTTCTTCTACTGTACACTCCGGCTTTGCAAATCCGTCCGTTGCAGTTTTGCAGAATTCGCGCTCATTCACTGCCAGACGGTGAAGGATCAGCTTATCGTCCTCGCATACCAGTTTGCCCATCTCCAGATCAATCTCAAAACGATTGGTTCCCGGTGCGTCTCCGGTGGTGGTGACAAACACTCCCGTAGCTCCGTTTTCAAATTCCATATATGCGGTAACGTCGTCTTCCACCTCGATATCATGCCATTTTCCCTCATGGCAGAATGCACGTACCTTCGTCGGAACGCCGCAGATCCAGGTCAGCAGATCCAGCTGATGCGGACACTGATTCAGAAGCACGCCGCCTCCCTCTCCGTTCCAGGTTGCTCTCCACGCGCCGGAATCATAATAGATCTGGGTTCTGTACCAGTCTGTGATGATCCAGTTGACTCTTTTGATCGCTCCCAGTTCTCCGCTGTGCACCAGCTCATGCATTTTACGGTATACGCAGTTGGTTCTCTGATTGAACATCATTGCGAACACCTTATCCGATTTTTCGGAAACCTCGATCATCTCGCGCACCTGCTTCGTATATACGCCGGCAGGCTTCTCGCAGAGCACATGCAGGCCATGCTGCAGACCGTAAATCGTCAGCTCCGGATGCTGATAGTGCGGAACCGCAACAATCACCGCATCGCAGACTTTGCTGTCCATCAGTTCGGTACCCTCTGTAAAGATCTTAACGCTCTCCGGCAACGTCTCCTTTGCCCATTTTCTCCTGTCTTCCTTGCGGTCCGCAACTGCAGTCAGCTCGATATCCGGCGTTTTTCCCTCAATAATGTTTTTTGCATGGCTGCTTCCCATATTACCGATACCGATAATACCAAGTCTTACTTTGTCCATTATGCTTTCCTCCTCCTGTGATTTTCAGCGCTTTCCCATTGGGAATTCGCAGTTCTACCCTATAGTATATATAATTTTTCACAAAATTCCAAGCCTCAAACAGCAAAATTTGTTATAGTTAGGTAATAGTTCAACTATTCGAACTGCTGCCTGCTGACGCGCCAAAAACCGCTCTCAGCTTCTCCGGCGAAATCTTCGGCGTGCGGTCCTCAAAGAGCAGACCATTGACTTCCTGCATCACATCCGTCAGCTGTGTATAACAGAAACCGGAAAACTTCCCGCTTCGGATCAGAAATTCGGTGACCGGTTTCAGCCGCTCCAGAAATTCTTCTTCATTCTTTACCTTGCCGTAATAGCCCCAGCCCTTTTCTTCCTCCTTCTCAAAAGCGATTCCGCCGTATTCGGTCAGAAGCACAGGCTGTCCCTGGTATTCACTGCCCGCGGCAAACAGGCAGCGGCTTTCCGCGTAACTGTCACAGAGCGCTTCCATATCGTCGTACTTTCCGATTGTGGACGGAAACAATGCGTAGTCGTGAACCGCACAGAGATCTGTCTCGCTCACCTGCTCCCATCCGTCATTGGAGCTGACCAGGCGCACCGGATCCAGCGCCCGGATCAGGTATGTGAGCATCCGGCAGTAATCCTGCTGCTGCGCATTGTCCAGGATCTGACGTACGCCCCAGCTCTCATTCACCGGTACCCATGTCACAATGGAAGGATGGTTATAGTCCCGTTCCACAAACCGCAGCAGCTCCCGGGCCGACGCCTCCACTGCACGGTCGTTGAACTCATAGGCGCTGGGCAGCTCTCCCCAGACAATCAGGCCAAGCCGATCCGCCCAGTAATAATATCTCGGGTCTTCAATTTTCTGGTGCTTTCGCGCCCCGTTAAATCCCATCTCTTTCGTCAGCAGAATGTCCTTCCGGATCGCCTCATCGCTCGGCGGCGTCAGAAGGGACTCGGGCCAGTAACCCTGATCCAGAATCAGCCGCTGATAGAACACGCTTCCGTTGAGCAGAATCTGTCCGTTGCTGTATCCGATGCTCCGCATTCCGAAATACGTCGCTACCTCGTCGGAGATTTTTTGCTCCCCGTTTTTTCCGTCGCTTTCCCCATCCCGGCAGAATACTCTCACCCGTACGTCGATCAGATTCGGATGGTCCGGCGTCCAGAGCAGTTCCTCCCGGCGGACGTCATAGTCCGGAAATACCAGCACGGCCTTTCCGTAGCCGTGGCGGCACAGAAGCTTCTGGCTGCCCAGGAAGATCTCTCCCTCCCGGGCGGTCGCTGTCAGTTCCACCACTGTGTCCTCTGTCTCGGACAGGAAAATCTCGCACAATGCACTGAGCGCATCGACATCGGGCGTGTATTTCACCCGTTCCAGATATGTCTCCCCCACATATTCCAGCCAGACGCTCTGCCAGATTCCGGTACACGGAGTATACCAGCAGCCGAATTTCTCCCCGGTCCAGGATTGCTTGCCCCGGGGCTTGTCTGCGTTTGTGTCGTCCGTCGCCTGTACGCGGATTTCATTTTCTCCGTCCTTTACATACGGCGTGACATCCATTTCAAAGGAGGTGTAGCCTCCCCGGTGTTCTCCCATATACCGCCCGTTGACCCATACCTTTGCCTCGGAATCCACAGCTCCGAATTTCAGCAGAAGCCGCTTTCCCGCCAGCTTCTCCTCATTCAGAACCACTGTCCTGCGGTACCAGACCGTTTCATAATCTTTCTCTTCGCCGATTCCGCTTTTCTTCGACTGATAGCAGAAAGGAACCTGAATTTCCCGGTCGAACACCGGCTGCTGGAAGGAAAACTCCCAGCTTCCGTTTAACGTCTCCCACTCATTGCGCGCAAAATCCGGCCGTGGAAATTCCGGACGCGGTATCTCGTTTTGTCTCTGCTCCATAACTTTTTCCCCTATACAATATTCCGTTTTCTTTTCTCCCGTGTCACCAGAATCCCGGCTGCGATTCCTGCCGCCCCGCCGACTCCCTTCGCCGCCAGAAGCGCTCCGAGAAGCTCCGGCGCCGCGCTCACAGTGAACCCCAGGTGCGCGGACAGAAGACTTGCGGCGCAGACCATGCACGCAACATTAACCAGCTTCCCTCTCTCGTCCATATCTTTCAGCATCGTAATCGCCGGAACCACACTGACAAAACTGATAAACAGACCTGCAATACTGACGCTGTTCATCCCGAGGTGTTCTCCCAGACGCTCCAGAGGCTTTTTCAGGATTCTCTGGATCAGCTCTGTCACCGGCAGACTGCCGAGCATTACGATTCCTATGGAGGAAACCGTCGCCATCGCATCCTCAATCGGCGTCATGGAAAAAAAAGGTCCGATTTCCAGCATGTAACACACCGCTCCCATGGCCAGTCCCACAATCGTCAGGATCCGAATACCCGCCGCAAAATACTGAAAGCCAAGAACCATTTTTTTCGGGAATAGTCTGAGCCCCGCCAGAATCAGCACTGCCAGCAGGAATACCGGAAGACTCTGGAACAGGGTCCGGACCGGTCCCAGACCTGACAGAATTCCTCCCACAAACAGGGCTGCCGGCATCACGACAATCCCAGTCATAATTCCCCTGGCAAAAACCTCGTGATCCTTCTCGTGGATCAGTCCCATCCCCATCGGGATCGTAAAAACCAGTGTGCATCCAAAAGTCGCCGCCACAATTGTTCCTGCATACGCGCCCACCGCAGGATCATCCGCCAGGCCCCGGGCAAGCTGGAAACCGCCCATATCAATTGCAAGAAATCCTCCGAAAATTCCGGGATCCAGCCCCACAAGCCGACAGGCCGGAGCCACGACCGCTCGAAGAACCGAGGAAAGAACCGGAGCCAGACAGATGATCCCCACCATGGAAACCGCCGTGGGGCCCAGCAGAAGAAAACCCTCTTCCATTTTTCTTCCGTACCCCTTCCGGTTTCCAAAGATCCAATCCACAGCTCCGATCACAACACCGACAGCCATAATTCCCATAATAATCTGATTCAACCGTTCCTCCTTCTGACGCGTTGTTTACCACGTCATCAAACCTGTCCCTCATTCTCCGGAATCCTGCACACATCCACCCAGCCCAGGGCCTCTGAAAACTGTTCCAGTTCCGGAAGCGTCACCTCAATCGCGCTGTTGCTGCTGCCGCAGGCAGGAAATACTGTCTCAAACCGCTTCAGCGACTCGTCCAGATAGACCTGCACGCCCTCTTTTACTCCGAACGGGCAGACCCCGCCCACGCCGTGCCCGGTCTTTTCCTCAACCTGATCGGGCGGAAGCATCCTGGGCTTCTTTCCAAAACGTGCTTTGAATTTTCCATTGTTCACCTTGGCGTCTCCCGCCGCAACGATCAGGATACACCCGTCTTCCGCCTCAAAAGACAACGTCTTTGCAATTCTCTGCTCCTCGCATCCGAGGGCGCGTGCCGCCAGCTCTACAGTTGCACTCGACAGATCCAGTTCCATCACCCGATCCGCAGCGTTCCACTGTTCCAGCCATTTCTTCACCTGTCCAATCGCCACCTGGCTCAACCTCCATTTTTCTTTAAAATCTCTTTCATATCACAGGCCGCCACAATCGATCCGCAGACCGTAAGGATTCCAAACACCACGCTGGTCCAGTCGGGGATCGTGTGAAAGAACGCCACGCTGAAGATCAGCGCCCAGGCAGAATAGGTAACATCCAGCGGCATTGCCTTTGACGCCCCCAGGCGATGGATCGCCAGGTAATAACAAAGATAGGAGGCCGTTCCGAAAAACGCCGCCGCCAGAATCACCGGAAGCGCAGACGATGTCGCTGCCGATACCGCAACTCCCCAGCCTTTCAGCGCCGGCAGAAGGACGATTCCGTAAAAAACCGCCGAAGTTGCCTGCCGGATCATCAGCGCATGCTCGTTGGTCACCTCAGGATCACGCATACCATAAGCACAGATCACCGCCTCCAGCGCCCAGCCGAACACACAGACCGCCGCGCAGAGAAAGCCCAGCAGATAATTCCTCCCTGCCTCTCCCGGCGTATAACCAAGCGCAATCACACCCAGCAGACTCACCACAAGCCCTGCAATCTGATAACCTTTCATCTTTTCTTTCAGAAAGATACTGGAAAGCAGAGCGCCCAGCGCCGGAAACACCGACGACACGATGGACGTATATCCTGCGCCCATATAGTAAATCGCCGCCACATATCCGGACATTCCCACCGGGCCTCCCAGAAGCGCCCCGAGGATAATAAATTTTCCGCTTCTGGTCTGCAGCGCCCGCTTTACTCCCCGGAACTGTCTGCGGATTCCCGTATACAGGAGCATCCAGAACGCAGAACAGAGATCATGCAGAAATGTGCTGACAAACGGCGCCAGAAAAACCGCCTCTTCTGTGGATACGAACGGCGTCATTGCCAGTGCGATTCCAAGAATCACTGTATCCGCCGCCCAAAACACACCTGCCATCAAGCCTGTAATCATATGCGATACCTCTTTTCTGTTAAATTTCCGCAGCAGCCGGTCATGTGCTCCCGCACCTCTGCAGCGCCGCGCGATTCGTCATTTTTTAGACTATAACATATCTGTGAGGATCTCGCAATAAGAATGTTCATTTTTTGAACATTCAGGTTTTGGTTTAACCCTGATATTTCTCCGACTGCTCCCGGATCAGATCCAGATCGTCAAAGTAATTAATCTTCATCGCATTCCGAACTTCCTGCAGCGTCTGCTCGGCTGTCTCTCTGGCAACCTCGCTGCCTTTTCTCAGCACCTCATACACATAAGGAATATCCTTCTGGAATTCCTTTCTTCTGGTACGGATCGGTTCCAGCGTCTCCTGCAGCACTTCATTCAGGAAACGCTTTACCTTCACATCCCCGAGTCCGCCTCTCCGGTAATGTGCCTTCAGTTCTTCCAGATCCGAGTATTCCGGGAGATACCGCCCGAAATGCTCCGGACGACAGAAAGCGTCCAGATACGTAAATACAGTGTTGCCCTCAATCTTTCCGGGATCCTGAACGCGGATATGATCCGGATCGGTGTACATGCTCATAACCTTCTTTCTGATCTCATCCGGTTCCTCGGACAGATAGATACAGTTGCCAAGAGACTTGCTCATTTTCGCTTTTCCGTCGGTGCCGGGAAGACGCAGACACGCCTCCTCGTCCGGAAGCAGAATTTTAGGATCTACCAGAGTGTCCCCGTACACAGAGTTAAACTTGTGTACGATCTCCTTCGTCTGCTCGAGCATCGGCATCTGATCCTCGCCCACCGGAACCGTCGTCGCTTTGAAGGCGGTAATGTCCGCCGCCTGGCTGATCGGATAACAGAAGAAGCCCACCGGAATGCTGGCCTCAAAATTTCTCATCTGAATCTCAGCCTTTACCGTCGGATTTCTCTGAAGCCGGGACACAGTCACCAGATTCATATAATAAAAAGTCAGCTCGCAGAGCTGCGGGATCTGGGACTGGATCAGCAGTGTGGATTTCGCAGGGTCCAGGCCGCATGCCAGATAATCCAGCGCCACCTCGATCACGTTCTGGCGCACCTTCTCCGGATTGTCCGCATTGTCCGTCAGCGCCTGCGCGTCTGCAATCATAATGAAAATTTTGTCATATTCCCCGGAATTCTGGAGTTCCACACGCCTTCTCAAAGAACCCACATAATGTCCGATATGAAGTTTTCCTGTCGGTCTGTCTCCTGTCAGAATAATCTTTCCCATAGTCATTTCCTCCTGATTCTTTTCTGATCAAATTACCCCTCCGCCACGACATCGCTCACAGCCTATAACAGGGAACGCAATAGTTTCCTGTTATAGAAAAAAACTCCTGCTCCCAAAGGAACAGAAGTTTTGATTCTGAATTGCCACCTGTGTGGATTTTCACATACCTGCATATGCTCTCATCGTAACGGTTAGAGTTTCCGTCAGCGCCTACTTGCCGGAGCGTTCAGGCTGCCCTCGTAAGTCCATTCGCACAAAGCCGAAATACCGCCTTCCACCGCCAGCGGCTCTCTGTCATTTCTCCCGTCTGTGTTACTTTTCTTACTCATCGGTTTTCTTATTCTTCACTATGCTCCGTATTATACACCGGATCCCGGAGGGAAGTCAAGAATTTTGATCCCGGAACATCTCCGCCACTTAACAGTTCAGCCAGCTGAACTGTTACGGCATCCGCCCATTGAAAATCGCTTCGCGATGGGCCGGATGCCCGCAGGCACTATACTTTCATACGGTCTGTGCAGTACATGCACAGACCTGGCTCAACAGTAACTCCGCCACGTAACAGTTCAGCCAGCTGAACTGTTACGGCATCCGGCCATTAAAAATCGCTTCGCGATGGGCCGGATGCCCGCAGGCACTATACTTTCATACGGTCT